>Ga0172380_10000560_pt1 | contig 71013 bp, 70 predicted proteins | sample Leawe162metaG_FD_119747 | JGI IMG/M metagenome (GOLD analysis project Ga0172380, IMG submission 119747) | Leachate microbial communities from a municipal landfill in Southern Ontario, Canada - Leachate well 162 metaG | ecosystem: Engineered > Solid waste > Landfill > Unclassified | place... | reverse complement strand
TTCGAGGCAGGTGGGCAGCAGCATCTGCTGGCGACGATCCTCGCCTTCTACAAATCGGCCCATGTAAGCCTCCCTGATGGATCGCAGGAAGCATGGACTGATTTGGCGTTTTCACACCGCCACAGGATAATGCAGACATTCCCTTCAACAGATCGCTATCACCCTGGCTCTCAAGTGCGCAAGTCTGCTCTGTATAGGAGCGGACCTTGGGAATCGTAGCGCCACTTCAATGACATAAGTGTTCGCACTTTCATCCTGTCCGGCGCGCCATTCGGCCTGCAGGCCGCAGCATATCATCATCCAAATCGACGCTTGGCGGAAGTTGGCATCTAAGTCTGCTGTTCGACCAATAGCAGCGGTCGGAGCGAACTCGGTGTCAGTCCGCTTAGGGCCGGAAACGGCACCACGCGGCTGAGTATGTGATGCACCGCACACGATTGTGTCGACACGAAGCGGACATCTGCTGGGTGCCGTCGCGCGGGCGCTCGTACCGTTTGCATGGATCCGGACCGACTACAGCGGCAAGAGGTCGATGGTGACCAGTTCAGCGAGCTTGATCGCGACGTCTGCCATTGCGTCGTCTGCCGTGTTCAAACCGGTTCGCGAGCCGAGCAGAGGGCTGACTTCACGGAGAGCTTCATACGTCGTGTTGTGTACAATAGGAACGAGCCGGTTAAGCGCTAGGAGTGCAGAAAGCTCCTTTTCCGCAATGCCCTCTCCCTGAACGCGGCGGATGAAAGCAGGCGTTACCAGCACGATCCCGGCTCGCGACTTTGCCAAGCCTTTGTCAATTTCGCGAAGCAAAGGCGTGCCAAGGGGGATGTCCTTCTCGCTGAACCATACCGAGACGCCGCGCGACTCGAGTAGATCGTGCAACTCCTTCGCGGCTCCTTTTCGGTCGTCCCACGCGTGGCAGAGGAAGACGTCCCTAATGTCAGGCTGGGGCGCTCGCTTTTCGACGCTTTCACGGACCGGCGTGAGTGCACGCACTTCGTCATGCGTGTAGGCCACGGACGAACCCGCTGGCGACCATCTCGGCTTGGCGCTGCTGCCAGACCCGCCCCTGCTGCTCCGGCCGCCGCCACCGCTTCCCGACGAGGAGTAGGATGGGTACGAGCACGACTCGTAGCTGCTGTAGCCGCGGTAACGGCTATAGCGGCCACTGCATGCAGGGCAGTTCGCTGCAGCGCTCGATGAGCGATGGCCCCGTGATGGTGCTGTACATCTAGCCATGTGACAGAACTCCACTCCTCTATGGTCGGCAGCGTGCCCGATTCGGTTTGTGTGGGCGAGATGCCACTTCCACTCCTTCCGCGGTGCGGATGCAGACGCTCCGAGCATGCTGTAGCTGCTCAGGCCCGCTGTGGGTCAGAAGCGGAGGTTGAGATCCCTGATCACCAGGTCCGCTTTGGCTCCATTGCATTAAGAGCCGGCATTGCTGACGCGGCGAAACTCACACTTCAGCCCAACTTCATCCCGCCTCGCTGACAACCTAGAGGGTAGGTAAGGGCTCAAACAGTTGACAATCCTCCGCTAAAGCGCGCTCAAGCGCTTCGAGCGCGGCCATCAAATTGTTCGAACATTTTCCGCTGAGGCGCGCCATTTGCGAACAGATTCGAACGAACGCATCGCCGTATGCCTGGCGCAGGCGAGGCACGACGAGGTCCGAGCGCCTCAACCCGTAGGCTCTCCCGGTGAGACGTTGATTTACGATCGGCTCTTGCCGACGAGCCCGGCGACGGCGATGCCGATCAGCATTGCTGGCACAAACACGAGCGTCCCGGTCGCGGCGAGCCCCAGCGACGTAATCGCCGGACCCGGGCAAAAGCCGAACAGCCCCCAGCCCAATCCGAAGATCGCGGATCCGATGACGAGCGGTCGATCGATGGTGCTCCAGCCCGGCAAATGAAAGCTGTCATCGAGAAGCGGCTTTGACCGCCGGAGCACAAACCGATAGCCCGTGGCAGTGACCGCGATGGCGCCAGCCATCACGAAAGCCAAGCTCGGATCCCAATGTCCCGCGACGTCCAAAAAATTCAAGACCTTTGCGGGATTGGCCATCCCGGAAATGACGAGCCCGAGGCCAAAAATCAGCCCGGCGGCAAGATTGATGAGAAGGCTCACGCGCCGCCTCCCACAATGTGACGGCTGACGAACACTGTGAGAGCCGCCGCCGCCATGAAGACAATGGTTGCCACGAGGGAGCGTTTCGAGAAACGCGAAAGTCCGCAGACGCCGTGCCCGCTTGTGCAACCGCCACCGAAAGCGGCGCCAAATCCGACAAGAAGCCCGGCGATGGCCGCGAGCGGTATATTTTCCGATACCGTTTGTGCGACGGCGCTGCCGGTGACGGCAGTCCAGACGAACGGCGTCGCGATGAGGCCGATGATGAATGCCAAGGCCTGCTCAGGCCTGCCGTCGGCCGCCGGCGCGATCAGCCTTTTCACCATGCCGCTGATGCCTGCGATGCGCCCGTTGGAATAGAGGAGCAGAACCGCGGAGATGCCGATCAGCGCGCCGCCAAAGGCCGACGCCAAAGGCGTGAATTCAGTCTCAATAGCCAACTTCGAAGCCCTTCGCGCTCGTTCCGATAACAGCCACACGATCCTACCAAGGACGTAGCGCCGACTCCATGCGACGCGTCAAATTCAATGTCGACGCACCTGCGGCGGCATCATCGAAGCCGTCCCATTGCTGGAAGGGTTCAGCGCAGCCGGCGTCGCGTCCTTGCCGTCGGCGACACCCGCGCCGCCCAGCGCCTTGGAACGCGCCCGATGCCGTTCAGGAAATACCGATCCGTCGCTTGCGCATTCGGAGATGCGGCCATTGCTGCGACGGCGACCACAAAAACGCGTACGCCGCGTTGAAAATTCCCCCCACGCTGACCCCCATGCCGAAAGTTCCCCGAGGGCGACGCTAGGGACAGTCATGATCGATAAGAACGAATTATTGCGACTTAGCTTATGCCGGTACCCGGCCTTTGCGGCGGCTCCCAAGCTGGAAGAATTTTAAGCTGCCTAAATTTAACAACGCTATTTCAGTATGGTAGAATTTCGCACTCCCCTGTGCGGCGACCGTCATTGCGAATTTGTGATTGTTTGATCTTCAAACCGCCACTAGGACGGTTAAGCTCCCCCAGCGTTCGAAACCGCAATTTGGGTCAAACTCGGATCGTCGGCTCCGAATCGAGCTGGTGCGCAGGTCGGCTCCGCCCCATCGCCATATGAGATTTGCGCTACGCTAGAAATCCCCAATCAAGTGTGCACGATGCAAAGAATCCTTTTTCGCCACCGGGTGGAGGTGGCGGCTCGTTACGCCTGGTTCAAGGTCAAATATCTGCTTGGTCAGAATATCGGCGTCGACAAGAATTTCCTGGCAGGCCACGCAGCCGTACGCTTGTCCAAAGGGCGTCTTCCCCAAGGTATACGCATCACGTGCTCGGGACGGCGAGACGGCGTGGGAATGCAGGCGATGGCCCGCATCTCAGGCATGAATTTCGCCAAAGCTTTCGGCGCCACATACGTCGACAGTCCTTTCCCGCGTCTCGATCATGCACCGAACGAGCAGCAGGATTGGTGCAGCGCCTGGGAAAGCTGCCTCAATCTCGGCAAGGGTGAACCGGACCGCGATGACGGCAACTATGTCGTTGTCGATTACAGCGACTATCTTCTGAAAAAACTTCCGATCGACGAGCGAACCGTATTGCGGTTTCAGCAGTGCTATTGGCTGAACAGGCATTATCCCGATTCACTCAACGCGATTTCCGAGTCCTTGCGATCGAAATTCAGATTGCCGCCAACGCCTCGCGAGCGCGGCCAGATGCTGGTCGCGGTTCACGTACGGCGCGGAGATGTCGGAAACGCGCTCAATTCTCTTCGCTTCACGCCCAACGATGCAATCGTGCGAACGATTAAATCTCTTCGTGGCATCATTGAAAAAGCGGGAGCAAAAGCGACGTTTCAGGTCCACTCACAAGGTCTCGACAGCGATTTCCGCGAGTTTTCCGAAATAGGCTGCGAACTCTATCTCGACTCCGATGCGATATGGACCATGGAAAAGCTTGTCGCATCGGACGTTCTCATCATGGCGAAGAGTTCGTTCAGCTACGTCGCCGCGCTCATCAATCGAGGCGTCAAGTTTTACGAGCCGACATTCAACCCACCGCTTTCGTCCTGGATCGTCCGGCAGAACGATGGCACGTTCGACGAAAGCCATGCGCTCGACCGGATCACGGAACACCTGAGCGCCGAAAGCGGATCGCGGTTCAGCCCAGCGCGACGATAGCTCCCGCGCAGATCTGAGAACCTTCAAAAACTTGCACCACGGCAATGCGGGGCAGAGAACGTCAGACCCGATAAATTGAATTCGAAAGCAAGGATCGGAGTGCAACACCAGGCATTGCCCCTTTATGCTGAGCAACACGAACGATGCAGAAAGCTCGCAAAATGCTTCCCGCCCCACAAACGCCCAAGGGCAAATTGAAGTCCGCGCCGAAGGCCTCGGCACAGGACATGGAAGCGGTCCGATGGGCGGCCGTGAAAGCGCGCGACGCGGCCTTCGAAGAAAAGTTCTATTATTCTGTCGCCACCACGGGCGTCTATTGTCGGCCCTCGTGTTCCGCACGACTTGCAAGACGGGAAAACGTGGCGTTCCACACATCATGCGCAGACGCGGAAAGGGCGGGGTTCCGTCCCTGCAAACGCTGCAAGCCGAATGAACCCTCCCTTCAAGACCAATACGCCGCCAAAGTCGTCGAAGCGTGCCGCCTGATCGAGCGCGCCGACGAACCGCCCAAGCTGGGCGACCTCGCGCGCGCGATCGGTCTCAGCTCCTATCACTTTCACCGCATCTTCAAGGCGGTTATCGGCCTTACCCCGAAGGCCTACGCTGTCGCGCACCGTCAGAAACGTGTTCGCGAAAACCTTGCAGGGAGCGCTTCCGTGACCGATGCCATCCACATCTCGGGCTTCAATTCGAGCGGGCGTTTTTATGCCAATTCGGCGGACTTCATAGGCATGACGCCGACGGACTTTCGCGCCGGAGGAACCGCTGCGGAAATGCGCTTCGCAGTTGGCGAATGCTCGTTGGGATCGATCCTCGTCGCCGCCAGCGCCAAAGGCATAACCGCGATTTTTCTCGGCGACGAGCCGGAGAACCTCGTCCGCAATCTGCAAGACCGCTTTCCCAAGGCGACCCTGATCGGCGGCGACAGCACATTCGAGACAATCGTCGCCACGGTCGTGGGCTTGGTCGAAGCTCCGGATAAAGGACTCGATTTGCCGCTTGATGTTCGCGGCACAGCCTTCCAGCATCGCGTCTGGCAGGCGCTGCGCGAAATCCCCTCGGGAACGACGGCAACCTACAGCGAGATCGCCGAACGCATCGGCATGCCGAAAGCTGTCCGGGCGGTAGCGAGTGCCTGCGCAGCGAACAAAATCGCCGTCGCAATCCCCTGTCACCGGGTCGTGCGCAACGACGGCTCACTATCCGGCTACCGTTGGGGCGTCGAGCGCAAACGCGCGCTTCTTAAACGCGAAGCCAAGCCCTAGAAACGCGACGCGCGAACGTCGTCCGCTCAACGATGCGCACGCTCAAACCTTGAGCTTGTCTTCCGTCCTGAGGTCGAAATCGCTGGCATCGTGACGCTCGCGAAGCTGGCGCGCAGGATCGCCGGAGGTTCGGTTGACCATCTTCCCGCGTTTGACCGCCGGACGCTCTGCAATCGCATTCGCCCAACGATTAAGATGAACATACGACGGCGCATCCAGAAACTCGGCGGCGCCATAAACCTCGTTGCGTACAAGCCCACTATACCATGGCCAGATCGCCATATCGGCAATGGAATAGTCCCCGCCGGCCATGAACTCATGAGCCGCAAGATGACGATCGAGTACGTCCAATTGCCGCTTCGCCTCCATCGCAAAACGGTTGATCGCATACTCGATCTTGATCGGAGCATAGCTGTAGAAGTGACCGAAGCCTCCGCCGAGGAAAGGCGCACTCCCCATCTGCCAAAACAGCCAGTTCAGCGCTTCCGTGCGTTTAGCCGGGTCGCTCGGCAGGAATGCACCGAACTTCTCCGCCAGATAAAGCAGGATCGAGCCAGATTCGAAAACACGTCGTGGCGCGCTCCCGCTGCGATCGACAAGCGCCGGAATCTTCGAATTGGGATTGATCTCGACGAAGCCGCTGCCGAATTGATCCCCCTCTGTGATGCGGATCAGCCATGCGTCGTACTCAGCGCCGCTGTAGCCGCGCGCGAGCAATTCCTCGAGCATCACCGTCACCTTGACGCCGTTCGGCGTCGCCAGCGAGTAAAGCTGCAGCGGATGCTTGCCGACGGGCAAATCTTCCTCGTGCGTCGCCCCGGAAATCGGCCGATTGATACTGGCAAACGCGCCCCCGCTCGGCTGTTCCCACGTCCAGACCTTGGGCGGCGAATAGCTCGCTGAATCGCTCATGTTCGATGCCTTTTGCTCAACAGTCGTCGCGCAGTATCGATGCGGCGCGCGAACGCATCAATCACGATCGGGGACCGCACGACAATACCTGCGCGCGAGACGGGTCGACGCATCGAGGCGACTAGCGCGTGCTCGATCCCGATGACAAAAAGTCTTTGATCGACGCCGCCAGCGCGTCCGGCGCGATCACGCCGATCGACATATGGGTTCGCTCGTTGATTTCCATGACCCGAACATCGCGAAGCTCGCGACGGACGCGGTCGATACTCGCGCGCCGGAAGGGCTGCGCCGCTCCTTTCTCGAACTCACGCAGCTTGCGCGCGAGATCGGTATCACCGTTGTCCTGCGGAAAGAAAGAGGTGCCATAGATCGCCAACGCTGGTGCGCCGACTTTCGTATAATCCCGCCGCCACGTCCCGAGCGTTTGATGAAGTGCCCCAAACACCTCGATCGATGGAATAGGGTCCACCTGTCCATTCGGCGCGATGCGCACGGCGTCGCGAAGAAACGCTTCGAGCGCTGGCGTCCACGGCACATCACGGCCGATCCAGGCTGCACGATACCAAGTCCTCAACGCATCGAGCGAGCGCAGCGTCTCCGGCTTCGGACTATTCGCCGCCAGCATATCGGTGAAGGCTTTGAAGAACACCGGGTCCGACCAGTCGTAGCCGCCTTCGAGATAAACAATCTTGTCGACCCGATCCGGATATCGCCCGGCGAATTCCGTGACCTCATTGCCGCCCATCGACCAGCCCAAAAGATTGGCCCGCTGGATATGAAGGTTGTCGAGCAGGTGCACCAGGTCGCCGACAAGAGCGTTGGAATCGTAGGGGCCTGCAGGCGCTTCCGACTGCCCGTGCCCGCGCCGCGCGTAGGCGATGACATGAAACCGGTCGCGCAGCAGAGGCGCCAGATCATCGAAAACATGCGGACTGTTGGCGATGCCGTGGATCAGGATCAGCGGTGGCCCATCGCCGCCCCAATCGAGATAGTTCAGCCGCACGCCATCGCCTTCAGAAAAAGCAGAGCGGTGTGGAGAAACATCGGTCTCGAAGTCCTGAGCCTGCGCTCCCGCGACTCCACCTTGAATTTTGCCGTCCATATGTCCGACTCCGAACAGAGCAACCGCGACCAGCGAGCAGAGCAGGAATTTAAACTTGGAGATAAAGCCCATCATGCTCCGCAGCCGAAGTCGCGCCGCTCTCAAAATTCGCCCGCCATTCGTCACTCATGATCAAACGGCAATCATAAATGAATACTCAACACCCAACCCGACGGCCTTTTTTGTTTGCGATCGGACAACTTTCCCGGCTCCGGATCGGCTATCTTCGCGCATCCGATTCCTCCGCATGAGAACGCACCCATGCTCTCCGACGACGTATACCGCGACCGCCTGGAAAAGACGCTTGTCGAGCTTGAAGCTTGGGCGAATGCCACGCGCGGCAGTGCCGATATCGCGATCACCGCCTCGGACCGGTACTGGCGCATGGCGGTCTTGCCCTTCCTACCCAGCGCCTGCTCGTTCGAGCTTTTGATCAAAGCCGATCAGACGTTCGATCTCGTGCTCGACGGCGAAGTTTACGAAAACAGGCCGGTCGAGCGCTTCGACTTGTTTCCGAAACTCGCAGCCGCCATTGCCGCCGGCCGCGTCGATAGAATTGAAACGCGCAATTCGCAAACCGGAATTCTGATCGACATCGCGACGCGCGTTGAACTCGCACCGGGCTGGGATTGGATCGGAAGCCGCAAAGTTCTGAAACGCTTTCTCCAGCCGCTCGAAGCGAACGAGGAACGTCAGACCCGCCGCTTCCTGTCCTATGATCGTTAGGCAGCCGTAAGCCGGCCGAGCCGCTTCACCGCGACGATCTCTCCCGACGTTTTCCTGATCCGCTGCGCCGCCTCATGAAGCGGCTCCAGCGCCACCTGCATGTGATGTGCGTTGGCGTGAACCATCAGCACGCTGTCGATCATGAGACCGACGTGACCTTTCCAGAAGACGAGATCGCCGCGCGTCATCCCTTCGAGATCGTCATCGATCGAAACGCTTTCGCCGAGTTCCGCTTGCTGCATATCGGTGTCACGCGGCGCAACGATGCCCGCGGCGAGCAGCGACGTCTGGACGAGACCCGAGCAGTCGAGGCCGATGTGCGTTCGTCCTCCCCAAAGATAGGGCGTGCCGATGAAGCGCTCGGCAATCTCTACGAAATCACGCGCATGGCGATCCACAAACGTTGCGTGCCGCGCGTAAACGTAAGCTCCACCCTCGAGCTCCAGAAATCGTTCATCGCCGCTGCTGACGGTCAATAACGCATTCATCGCCAGATAAAGCAGCGGCGGCGATTTGATGTCGGGCGCGCCGTAAACGAATGTGCCGAGGCTATGAATTCTATGCGTCGGCCACGCGAGGCCGCGCCGCAATGCATCGGATGGCACGTATCCGACGTATCCATCACGAGCGAGCTGTATCCACGCCCATCCGCCCGCCTCGTTAAAAATCGTGACCTGTTCCCCAAACAACGCTTCCGTCTCGAAGCCGTAAGAAGGGTCCGGCAACTTCCTGAGAGGCACGGAACTTCGCGCGACCACGGCCGCTTCTCCGGCGACATATCGATCGGCTTTGACAACACCCTCCAAAGCCTTCGCCGCGAGATCGCTGCGAAATGCATTGCGTCGCGGATCGAGAGCGCCCGATGCGAGCCTCGAGACCTTGGCCGTCACGATGCCAACTCCCGTTTCAGATAGTCCATCACGGCGCGCGCCGTTTGCGGCTCTCCGCCTTTCGGCCCAAGCGGCCGCGCGGCCGGGCGCCAGCCATAGAGATCGAAATGGGCGAAACGGCGGGCTTTACCGACGAAGCGTTTGAGGAAGAGCGCGGCCGTAATGGCTCCGGCAAAAGGCGACTCCCAGACGTTGTTCATGTCGGCGATATCGCTATCGAGGTGACGGCGATACCCGCTCCACAGCGGCATCCGCCACAGCGGATCGCCGATCGATGCCGCCAGCGGCGGCAGTTTGTGCCCGAGATCTTCATCATCCGTGAAGAACGCCGGAAGATCAGGACCAAGCGCACTGCGCGCCGCGCCGGTCAGGGTCGCGAAAACAAAAATGCTGTCGGGCTCGTCACTGTCGGCGAGCGCCAAAGCATCGGCAAGAACGAGACGGCCCTCCGCATCCGTATTGCCAATCTCGACGCTGAGACCCGCGCGGCTCGCCAGCACATCGCCGGGACGGAACGCGTCTCCGCTGATGGAATTCTCAGCCGTGGGAATAAGGACACGCAGCCTGCACTTCAGACCCTGGCCCATGATCATGTGCGCCAGCGAGAGCGCCGTTGCAGCGCCGCCCATGTCCTTCTTCATAAGCAACATCCCGCTCGCGGGCTTGATGTCGAGACCGCCCGTATCGAACGTGATGCCTTTGCCGACGAGTGTAATCTTAGGTGCGCCCACGGGACCCCACGTCAGGTCGATCAGACGCGGCGGACGCGGACTCGCCCGTCCCACGGCATGAATCATGGGAAAATTCTGCGCCAGCAAATCGTCACCCGCGACGACAGAAACCGCCGCTCCGTGACGCGCCGCGAGTTCGCGCACCGCCGCTTCGATATCGCCCGGCCCCATGTCGGACGCCGGCGTATTGATGAGGTCACGGCCGAACCAGACGGCTTCGGCGGTATTAATTATGGTCGCGGCGCCAGAACCTGCCATGCGGAGCCGGGCGCGCTCGCCCGCCTTCTCCTTCCGCCGATACCGGGAAAAGGAATAGCCTCCGAGCGCCCACGACAATTCGGCAAGATCGGTCGTCCCGGCGTCGGAAGCCAGCCGATATGTACCTGCGGGAAGATGAGCCGCCAGCAATCCGGTCAGCATTTCGGAAGGTCCGCTTGGCTCGCCCTGCTGACCATCTCCAATTCCGAGCACGACAGAGCCGATGCCGCCATCGGTGTTGGGCAACAGGAGATGTCGTTTCGCCGCGCCCGAAAATTTCTGCGCCGCAAGCCAGGCCTTCTGCTGGTCGCTGAACCCGCCGAGCTGTCCGGGCTCGGCCGACGAAGCGAGATAAATGGGAATATCGCTCGCCTCAGCTGAACCCTCTGCGAAAACGTCTTTTGCCGACCAGGCTGTTGTCTCGACCATCATTCCTCTCGCAAGCACGTCACATCCAATAAGCATCCACCAGAGTCCGCCCGCTGCCGCAAGCCAGCGCCCTCATGAGTTGCATCAGCTATAGCTTACGAAATGTGAAACTTAAGCGTTTATTGACGCCTGACCCAGAAACTGACCGTCACACAGATTCGCCGGGATTGGACCGGGAATGCTGGCAGACGGAGACTGGAAATGATGCGCATCGAGCGCCCCCGCCATAGCTTTGACGAACCATCCGCCTGCAAACGCATCGGGGTGATCGCCACGCTTTCCATGTCGCTGCTGCTTGGCGCTTGCTCGGCCTCGCCGAGCCTGCTGCAAGACGTCGTCCTCAAGTCTGACAAAACCGAGAACACCGCAAGCGTGAACACCGCTCCGCAGAACGAGCTTCAGAAAGCGACCATCTACTGGGGCAAGGAATACGCGAAGAAGCCGATGGACCTGCAGCCCGCGATCAACTATGCAAAAAATCTGAAAGCACTCGGCGAAAAGCAGAAAGCGCTCTCCGTCTTGGAGCAAGCGAGCGTATATCATGCCAATGACACGCAGCTGACCAGCGAATACGGCCGCCTGGCGCTGGAGCTCAATCAGGTCAACATCGCGGGCCAGCTCCTTGCGGCAGCCGACGATCCGACGAAGCCGGATTGGCGCGTCGTCTCCGCACGCGGAACGGTTTTGGCCAAGCAAGGCAAATACGGGGATGCAATCCCGTTCTATGAGCGCGCGCTCACCCTCGCACCCGACAATCCCGGCATCATGAACAATCTGGCGATGGCCCACGCGATGATGGGCAATCCGAAGAAAGCCGAGCAAATCCTGCGACAGGCGGCGGCCGCTCCAAGTGCGACGCCCAAGGTTCGGGAGAACCTCGCGCTCGTTCTCGGCCTTCAGGGACGCTATGACGAATCGAAATCGGTTGCTTCGAGCGTGGTCGATTCTGACACGGCCGCATCCAACACCAATTATCTGAAGCAGCTGGTCAAGCTCGAACCCAAGAGCGAAATGCCCGATGCAACCAGCTTCATGGCGCAAACCTCCGTCGAGCCGACGATGCCGCCTCAGGCAAGCCGCCCGACAAGCGTCGCGGCCAACGCCGCGCCGATGTCTGAAGCCCAAAGCAACTGGCAACCGGCGAGCGTGACGGATACGACGATGCCGACGACGACGGCATCGCTCAGGGGCATGACGCACTAGCATTTGCGGAGGCGGCGCACCGGATGCGCCGCGAGCGCGAAATCGGCATTTGAAATCATCTCAGAAAAGCTGACGCCCCGTCTCATGGTCGGGGCGAAACTTTTTTCGCCAGCTATGCCGCCGGCTGTGCCAAATGCCGGCTCACGGAGCTATTTCGGCATCTGCATGTAGCCGATACCGGCCGGGCCGAGGATGACGATAAAAAGCACCGGCAGGAAGAAAACGATCATCGGCACCGTCAGCTTCGGCGGCAGCGCTGCCGCCTTGCGCTCGGCTTCCGACTGCCGGATCTCGCGATTTTCCTTGGCCATTGTTCTCAGAGCCTGGCCGACCGGCGTACCGTAGCGCTCGGCCTGCACGAGCGCCGTCGTCACACCTTTGACACCCGGAAGGCCGGTGCGTTTCGCAAGATTTTCATACGCCTGCCTGCGGTCTTGCAAATACGAAAGCTCCGCCGTCGTCAGCGCCATTTCCTCGGCAAGCTCGATCGACTGGGTGGCGATCTCTTTACCCACCTTGGCAAAAGCCGTTTCCACCGACATGCCCGATTGAACGCAGATCAAAAGCATGTCGAGCGCATCCGGAAACGCTTGCTTAATCGACGTCTGCCGCTTTTGCACGCGATTGGAAATGAACACGTTCGGAAGATAGAAGCCAAGAAAACCCGCCCCGATCGCGATGCCCAAATTGACGAGCGGCGGATGCCCGGTGTCGTAGATGACGAAAACGTAGAACAGCGCCAGGAAGAAAATAATGATCGGCGCCGCCACCCGGAAAAACAGGAACGTGACGATATTCGCTTGCCCGCGCAGTCCGGCCCGCTTCAAATTCTCGCGTATGTCATCGTTGTCGAACCGTTCGCGCAATTTCAGCTCATCGACGATGCGCTGCATAAAGCCCTTAGCTGTCGGACGTAGTTTGCTCGATGCGCGATCCTTGGACGCCATTTCCGCAAGCCGCGCCGAACGCATCTTGCTGCGCTCCACGGCCATTTCTTTCATGCGGCGGTTCATCTGATCCCGCTGCAGCATCGGCAGCGCGATGGACAGCACGGTCGCAAAAACGCAAACCGCGGCGAGCATCGTCGCCACGAACTGCGGGTTCATCACCGTTTCGATGAAAGCTGTCATTGGATCACCGCCGGCGCTCTGGCCGAATGAATGTTCAGCCTAGAATTTGAAGTTGATCATTTTCTTCATGACAAGGACTCCGATCGTCATCCACGTCGCGCCGAGCGCGACCATGAACCGGCCCGGCGTCGTCGTGAACAACGGCGTCATGTAGCCGGGCGACGACATGTAGACCATGAACATGACCCCCGGCGGCAAGGACGCAAGCACCATCGCCGATGCCTTGGCTTCGGCCGACAACGCCTTCACCTTCAGCGCCAGCATCTGGCGATCGCGCAGAACGCCTGAAAGATTTCCGAGCGCTTCCGACAAGTTGCCACCGGCCTGCTGCTGGATGGCGATGACGATCGTCAGGAAGCGCACCTCGGCGAGCGGCATCCGGTCGTGCATGCGATCCAGCGCATCGCCGAGCGGAACGCCCAGCCGCTGCTGTTCCATGACGCTGCGGAATTCGCCCGCAAGCGGTTCCGGACTCTCGCGCGCGATGACCTGCAAGCATTCATTGAGCGGAAGCCCTGATTTAACGCCGCGCACGACAACGTCGATCGCATTCGCAAGGTGGGACGAAAATTTGGCCTGCCGGCGCTTCGTCATCTTGGCGAGCACCCACCGCGGAATTCCAAAGCCGCCGACGAACAGTGCAACGACGGTTGCGGCGATCGGCAAACCAAGAAAATTGAAGCAAAGCCCGCCAAGCACGATACCGACGGTCGCGCTGATAATATAGAAATCGCGCGGCGACCGCTTCACGCCTGCGCGTTCCAAGCGCAGGCCCATCGTGATTTTCTCTTTGGCCTTCTGCCGATCGTCCATCTCTTTCAGCGTATCGGCGACGGACTTCTTGCGGCTGCTTTGAATCTCCGCCAAGGCCCCCCCGCCCTTCCGGCCGCGACCCGAAACGCTTTCGAGACGCCGGTCCTTCTGCCGGTCGGCGGCGAAATAGGGATATGCGAGCGCGTAGACGCCGCCTGCGAACGCCAGCGCCGCCAGCAGCGGAACGATAAAACTCAATAGCTCATGATCAACCATGACGATCACTCGAATTCCCGAGATCGTCGTCGACTTCCGCCGCCGCTAGCGCCAGCGCCAGACGTTCCGTCTCGTTGTAGTATTCCGCGCGCTCCCAGAAACGTGGCCGCGCGATGCCCGTCGAGCGATGGCGCCCGGCGATTTTTCCGTGCGCATCTTCACCGGTGATCTCGAACACCAGCAGATTTTGCAGCGTGATCGTTTCTTCTTCCATACCGAGCACTTCGGTGATGTGCGTGATCTTGCGCGACCCGTCGCGCAAACGCGATGCCTGCACGATCACGTCGATCGACCCGCAGATCATTTCGCGAATGGTCTTTATCGGCAGGGCATAGCCACCCTGCATGATCATAGATTCGAGACGGCTCAGCGCTTCCCGCGGGCTGTTGGCGTGCAGCGTGCCCATCGATCCGTCATGGCCTGTATTCATCGCCTGCAAAAGATCGAACGCTTCCGGTCCGCGCACTTCGCCGACGATGATCCGCTCCGGACGCATACGAAGGCAGTTCTTGATCAGATCGCGCATCCGGATCTCGCCTTCGCCTTCGATGTTCGGCGGACGCGTCTCGAGACGCACGACATGCGGCTGCTGCAGCTGAAGCTCGGCCGAGTCTTCGCACGTTATGATGCGCTCATCGTTGTCGATCGAGCCCGTCAGGCAATTGAGCAGCGTCGTCTTTCCGGAGCCCGTACCTCCGGAAATAAGGACGTTGCACCGGACGCGCCCGATGATCTCGAGTACGGTCTTCGCTTCCGGCGTGATCGAACCGAACTTGACGAGCTGCTCGAGCTTCAGCCGATCCTTCTTGAACTTTCGGATGGTGAGCGCCGGCCCGTCGATGGCAAGCGGCGGCGCGATGACGTTGACGCGCGAACCGTCGGGAAGGCGCGCGTCGCAGATCGGACTCGATTCGTCCACCCGACGGCCGACCTGACTGACGATGCGCTGACAGATATTCATCAGCTGCTGATTGTCGGCGAAGCGCACGCTCGTCTTCTGCACCTTGCCGTTGACTTCGATGAACGTCGTCGAAGCCCCGTTGACCATGATGTCGGCGATGTCGTCGCGCGCCAACAGCGGCTCGAGCGGTCCGTAACCAAGCACGTCGTTGCAGATGTCTTCGAGGAGCTCTTCCTGCTCCGCGATCGACATGACGACATTCTTGACCTGGATGATCTCGCTGACGATGTCGCGGATCTCTTCTCGCGCCGCCACGGCGTCGAGCTTGGCGAGCTGCGTCAGGTCGATCGTATCGATCAGCGCGTTGAAGACTGTCGTTTTGACATCGTAGTATTCTTCGGAATGCCGCCGCTGCACTTCCACGGCGGGCTCCGGACGCGGAGCCGCTGGCGCCGCCTGGCGCGATTGCGGCGGCGCCTTCATCTCCGGCGGGGCGGCAGCCGGCGCCATCGGCACGGCCTGCGGATCGCTCCTTTTGGGGGGCACAGGGTCATTTGAACGCCTACCGAACATGGTGAAGTCCTCAGCGCTTTAATTTCAGCTTCTCGATCAGAGGCCCGATTGCGGCCAATGCCGACCGCTTCTCGGCCTTGGCTTCCTTGCGTCCCGTGATCTTCATCGCGATGTCGTGGAATTTCTCCACCGCCTTCGCTTTGGGACTGAATTCTTCCAGCATCTGACCGTTGTTGGATGCCTGGCTGAATGCTTCGGGATCGTAGTCGATAACGGCCATCACCTTCGCATCAAGCGCCTGCTCAAACTCCTTGAGCGTGATTTCCTGCCGCTTCGGCATGTTGGCCATATTGAGAATCAGCATCGGCTTGTTGTCGTTCTTCCGCGACGTCCGCAGCAAATCGACAATGTTCTTGGCGTTCCTGAGATTCGCGAGATCCGGCACAACCGTGATCACCACATGATCGGCATGCAGAAGCACGCGCTTCGACCAAGGCGACCAGCCGTGCGGCAAGTCTACAGCCACCAATGGCACGTTCTGGCGCACGATATCGAGAACGGTGTCGCAGGCCTCGGGCGATATCTCGTAATCGCGATCGATGACGACCGGCGCTGCGAAGATCGACAGATGCTCGGAGCATTTGGTCATCAGGCGATCGAGAAGCTGATCGTCGAGACGCTCCGGCGCGGCAAGTGCTTCCGCAATGCCCTGCACGGGATCCTGGTTGAAGTCGAGCCCGGTTGTGCCGAACGCAAGATCGAGATCGGCGATAGCAACGTCGGTCTTCAAGACCTCCGACATCGTCCAGCCGACGTTGTGGCAAATCGTCGACGAGCCGACGCCGCCCTTGGCGCCGACAAAGGCAAAGACATGACCGACCGGATCGGTGTCCGGATTGTTGTAGAGATTGGAAATGCTCTCCATCACCGCCAGCGGATCGACCGGCGCAACGAGATACTCGCCGACGCCCCGCTTCAACAGCTCGCGATAAAGCATGACGTCGTTTTGACGTCCGATGACGACAACCTTGGTCCCGGGATCGCAGCTTTCCGCCAACCTGTCGAGGTCGGCGAGAAGCGAACCGCTGTCGAGCGCGCAATCGAGAATGATGAGGTTCGGCGTCGGACTGTCGACGTAATGCGAAATGGCGGCAGCGATACCGCCCATGTGCACGCTGACATGCGCCTTGGCCAAGCGCCGGTCCTCGGCGGCATATTGAATGGTATTCGCAACGCTCACGTCGTCACAGAATGCCTGGATCGAAATCCGCGGCACGGGGCGCGCGCGATCGCTTGAATATAATTCCTGCCGTTCTCCATTCTCGGAAAACCCTGGATCGAAGTCAGGCGCAGCTTGAGTATGCTGGGACATTTCGTCTCCAAAAAAATCAATTGCTGATAGGTTTCAGGATCGTCACTGATTCAGCCGACGCACCGATCGTCTCGCCCTTCACGTACTTCTCATACGTCTTGGTACGACGATTGGCGTCGCTCGGCGTCATGGTGCGAGGACCAAGAAGATCGGCAGGATTGGAAACCATCGCCGCCAGATTGCGCTGCGAGGAGCAGCCGAAATTGGGATAAGGCGTGTTCTGATACGTGCGCGCCAAATTCTCCGACCAGTCACGCCCGCATTCCGGTCCTTCCGCGACGTAGCGCAAATATGAAATGCGCAAGGGCGCATCGCGTCCGGTCGCATGATAAGCTTCGCTGGAAATCGCGGTTTCGGAATATCCGCCGCCAAGCATCAGACGCCGCGCATCGCTGGCCGCATCCATGGCCGCGCCCTCGTTGGCCGACCCTGCGGGCGCCGAGATGACGAAGCGGCTATTGCCCGCATCGTTCACTCTCTGACGATCGATGAAGTCCATCAAGCGACCGCGCTGTGACGGTGTCAGACCTTCGGAACCGGCGGCAACATGGAGATTGAGAACGGCCGGCTGCTGTGAAACGAGAATCGGATGGCGCTGCTCGGGATCGATCAACTGCCAGCCCGCAACTTGCGGACCCGCGCGATCATGCTCACACCCCGCCATCGCGATTGGCAGACAGGCGATAATGAGAAGTCTGGTGAAACCGCACCGCGTCTTTGCCGGTCCGCGGAGGCTAGTCTTTGGCATCTGCATAATTTGTCTCCGGAACCGATTATTCGACGATGAATCCGTAGTCGCCCTTCAGACCGCCCGACGGCTGAACTTCGCTTTTTCCGTAGATGCGATTGAGATGGCCGAGAAAATCCGCTTTGAGATCGGTCGCGGGATAGAGCCCATCGGTCGGTGCCGAGAGCTGCTGGCGCGCGACGGGCTGCACGAGATACGGCGTCACGATGACCACCAGCTCGGACTCGTCGTTTTGAAAGTCGCGGCTGCGGAACAGCGTGCCGAGGATCGGAATATCCTTGGCGCCGGGAAGCCCATCGATGTTTTGCTGCGTCTTGGTGGAGATCAAGCCGGCCAGCGCCAGCGATCCGCCGGAAGGAAGCTCGACGACGGTCTTCGCTTGCCGCGTGTCGAACATCGGATTGTTAGATACATATCCCGCGATGTCACTAACGCTCGTATCGATCTTAAGGCTGATCCGGCCTTCGGTCAGAACAACCGGCGTGAAACTGAGCTGCACGCCGAACTTCTTGAACGCGACGGCGCTGACGCCGGTCTGCGTATCGATACCGGTGACGTAGGGAACTTCACCGCCCGCGAGAAATTCGGCAGGCTCGCCCGAGATTGCAGTGAGATTGGGTTCCGCCAAGGTCTTGATCAGACCGTCGCGCTCTAACGCACGAATGGCCTGCTGAATATTATTTTTGCTGTTTCCCCAGCCTGACACCAAACCGCTGTTACCGAACGCGCCCGCTGCCGGACCCGGATTGAACGCGCACACCTGACCGACCGCGCAAGCCGCACTTGCCGCCGTTCCGATACCAAAGGTGGGAAGCGTTCCGAGACTTTGCGCTTCCGTTATGGGAAACGAATTGGCAGTTAGCAGCGTCGTCGAGAAGCTGCCCGATTGCAGCATGCCTCCAAGGTTGACACCGAGCTGCTTCAACAGCGTGCGCTTGACCTCGGCGACCGTCACCTTGAGCATCACCTGCTCTTCGGCTTCCACCATCAGAAGATTGATGACGGATTTGACGTCGTCGGCATCCTTGACGTCGCTCTGCCGCGGCGCTTGCGAGCTGCCTGAGCCGGCCGAAAGGCTCACATTGGACGCCCAGCTCGCAATCATCTGGCTCATGAACTGAGCCGATATTCTTGCCGCGCGCGCCGAATCCGACGGACTTTTTACGTGCCCGGTCAGGATCACGGTCTGATTGAGCGTTTCGACTTTGATATCGGAACCCGGAATGACCCGGCGCAAAAGCGATTCCAGCCCGTCGCCTTCCTGATCGACGTTGAGTTCGATAAGTGCGAGCTGCTCACCTTTGTTCGAGAAGAAGAACGCGTTCGATTGTCCCGGCGCCTTTCCGAGAAGAAACACGCGATTCGAGCTGAGAACGACCGCATCGACAACGGCCGGATTTGAAGCCATCACATCGCGCACGCCGTTCGGAAATTCGATGAGGACGGATTTTCCGAGCCCGATCTTGATGCTCTTGCGAACCGGCAAGCCTTCGGCTTCCGAAATCCGGACGATGGATTGCGTGTTCTTGCTGAGCTCCGGATCACCTCTGTCAGCGCGCGCCGAAAGCCGGTCGGCCGAACGCGGCTGCGCCGACGTTGGCACACCAGATGCCAGCATAATGGCAGAGAAAACCATGAACGCGCGTGCGGCCGCGCGCCATGGAAATCCAATTTCAAATCGCATGAGCTTCCCGCCTTTATGACGACCACTGACTGACCAACTCAGTTCACGCCATACACACGCGACTTCGCACCGTAACGAACAACACGCACCGAATTGCTTTGCGGCTTGTGCAAATCAAGACCGCCTGCCCGCTCGGGATCGGAGCTCAAATCTGCGACGCTTCGCAAGGAAAGGGTGATCTCACCCATCGAATTCGCGAGCGCCATCATTTCCGCCTGCTTCGGCGTCAACTCCAGCGTCGCGGTGGAGGCGGAAACGTCAGACGATTTCTTGCCGTCCTTGGTTTCGATCTGTTGACCGATGGCCATGACGCGCACGTTCCGGAACAGAGTGTCGGCAACGGTCTCGTCCTGCCCGCTGCGGCCGCGGACATGACGGATGAGGATAACGTCGACATGGTCGTTCGGAAGAATGAGACTGCCCGCCGCCGTCTCGGCCCTGATCTTGGTGGAAATGGCGCGCATGCCTTGCGGCAGGATCGCGGCGAGCACGCCACCCTGGCCTGCCTTGATCAGCTTCTGCGTTGTAATGGGTTCGCCCGAAAGAATAGCCGAGCGCGCAACCGATCCCGAAAACTCGTGAATCTTGTTAGGGCCGCTATTGGTCTTCGCCACGTAATCGGGCGTGATCGCGCTGTCAGGCCACGAAACCCAGTGGAAATTGCCATCGCTGACAATCTGGCCGACAGAAATGTCGGAGGCCGCAACCAGCACCTCGGTGCTGTCGACCTGCTTCTCGACCGTCACCGGCTTTGGCGGCGTCATAAATGCGCTTGCGATGTAGTAAGCGAGCGCCGCCGCAGCAAACGCTACGGAGAAACCGACAAGTTGTGCCCGCTTCATTGCGCCGCAAATCCTTCAGCTAGAGTTCGCACTCCGGCCGATACTGTCGGACAAACGTCAATGTGAGGTTAATTGCCGTTTCATAAAGGTGTTCGCTGGCAACGGTTGCAGCATCAATGCGTCGGCATCGACCACGCGATCCGGCAACGACTCCGCATCAGATCATCAGCATCCGGAACAATTCCGTCGAGGGAAAAACCATGAGCCCCGACGCCGCAATCGCGATGCCGTAGGGCACCGGCCCGCCCACGGTGTGCAGACGCTGCGCCCACCCGGGCAGCGGCCAAACATCGGCCGGCACCATACGGCGATAGCTTAAAATCACAAGACAGAGGATGCCGCCGAACATCGTCGTAAGGACAATGAAGGGGAGAATTTGGCCGGAGCCCATCCAGAGCGCGCCAGCCGCCATTAATTTAGCGTCGCCGCCGCCAAGCAGATTGAAGGCAAACAGCGCGAACGTGAGAAGCAGCACACCAAGCGCACAGATGACGTGGAGTCCAAAGGTCTCGAGTGGCATCTGCGTCAGGAGCACCAGCGCGACGAAGCCACCGATCAGCGCGATCGAGATAACATTGGGAATTCTCATCGTGAAAAGGTCGTTTGCCGCGGCAAACGCCATCGCAATCGGAAAGATCGCCACGAGAAGAAAAGTCAGCACCGACATTATTCACCTGCCCGAGAAGTACGACCGCTGACGGAATATGACGCAACTCGGTAAAGGCCGGCCTAACGGCGCTGACACTCGCCGCCGCTCGATTATTTGGCTTTGTCGAACCCGGCCACGACCGAGTCGAAGATGCCGATAAGGGCTGCCTTGACTCCCGTTAGCCCGCCAATAATCACTAGGCTGACGATACTCGCGATGAGCGCGTATTCGATGGAGGTCGCCCCGCTCTCGTCGTTTGCGAAATCACGGAGGCTGGACTGCGGCATTGCAGAGACCCTTATGAAAAAAGCGCGCTCGAAGAACTCGTCTCCGAGCGCGCTAAATGCAGTCTGGCAATAAGCCAGCGCTAAAAGCGCTTATTGGCTGGCTTTATCCAGCTCGGTCGAAACCTTTGTGAAGGTGCCGCTGAGGCTGGAGGCAACAGAGCCGAGAACGGTAATAAGGGCGACGCCGATGAGAGCGGCGATCAAGCCGTATTCGATGGCCGTTGCACCCGACTCATCGTTCATGAAACGCGAAATCATGTTCATTGGTTTGTTCCGATCTACGCTGATACTTTTATCGATCCCGTTCCTCGGGAGAGGATGTCCTCACCTCTGAACTATTGCAGAATGTAGATCGGAAAAATTAAAGTCAGGTAAAACGCGCTCAGACACAGACGACCGGCGGATAAACAAAAATTATCCAATGTTTACCACACAAGTCACCAAGAATAAAACGCCGCATATTTTGGTATTTTACATAATCTTTCGCAAACTCACACAAATAAGACGTGGAAATATAAGTTAATACTATACTTACGCAAGTATATCCACAAATCTTCAACAACAAAATGGCCTGCTCGTGCGATCCCGTCGCCACCCTGGGACCGGGGAATATCTTCCCGTGTTTTCACTCCTCTGGCCGAGCGAGCTTTCGGCGACAGATTTTGTCAGTGTCTGGATTAACCACCAGCCCCATCCAACCGGGCGCTGTTCCAACGCGGCAACCCGACGATGCCGCAGATCGGAACGCCCGTTTCCAATTCCTTCACCATTTGATGAGCTTTATTGGATCGTGAATTTTGCAAGGGCTGCGCCGGATGCACAGTGGAATAGAAAAATTCGCGCCGCCGCGCGCCTTCTGCATCATACGCATCGGGTTGGTCGCGGCGATGTCCGCTCTCTCGACAGTTGGCGCCACGGCCGCCGACTTGATCGTTCGCTATGATCAATCACAACTACTGCATCTTCCCCGCCCCGCGAGCGAGGTCATCGTCGGCAACCCGTCGATCGCCGACGTGACGCTGCAAGATGGAAATTTGCTGATTGTCACCGGCAAGACGTTCGGCATTACGAACGTCATCGCGCTCGATGCCGCGCACAACGTCATCCAAGATCAGCGTATCATGGTCGAACGCGACGACAGCAAAACTGTCAATCTGCACAAAGGCAGCACGCGCTTCACCTACGCGTGCACACCGAACTGCGAGCCAACACTGACGATTGGCGACGACAAGGACTTCTTCAGTGCCGTCCAGACGGCCAATAGCCAGAAGACGAAGTTCTCCGAAGGCTCGTCCGATTCCGGCAGCAGCGGCAACGGCCAGCAGTAACGACCGATCCGGCCTGGAAACCGGTCACTGCCAAGGCCGAGACCGGCGAGATATTCGTCAGCTTTCACTTTTGTTCAACCATCAAATACAAAAAGTCGCTCGATAAATACCGCCTTAATACGCGCTAATTTATCTATTGACCGTTAGGGTCGACGGTCGCGAGATTAATATGCCCACGACACGCAGCGTTAGTTTTGTTCCCCGCCCATTACTGTGCAATCGCCTGCTTCGGCGATGGAAAGTGGACGACCGGGGATCGACCGCTCTGGAATTCTCCAGCGTTGCCATTCCCTTTCTCATGTTCATATTGGGCTTCATTGGCTGCGCGATTTATTTCTTCATCTCGAATTCTCTCGAAAAAGGGATGGATCAGACCAGCAGGCTGATCCGAACAGGCGAAGCCGTCACAAAAAGGATGACGGTGAATCAGTTCAAGCAAAGCATCTGCGATGGCGCCGGATCATGGATCGACTGCAAACAACTGCAGATCGATACGGTTCACTGCGACAGCTGGGAATCGTTATCGCCCGACGGAGGCGGCAAATGCACACCGTACAGACCGAAACCCTGCGTTGACGCCAACGGCGTGCCTTTGACAAACTCAGCACCTGGAACCGACCTGATCGCGATCTACTCGGGTGCCGCTAGCGATGTCGTCATCGTGACCGCGTGCTATACTTGGAATTTCACTTCAAAATTGCCGCTCATCAAATTGGGCAATATGTCCAACGGCTCGATGATGTTGCAATCGGCAACAGCATTCCGAAGCGAACCATATCCCGAAAGCTGAAACAATGCCGTCGCCGACCATACTTGGCACGCGGATTAAAATCTGCATCCGCGCGTTCGCAGCCGACACGAACGCTATCGCCGCCGTCGAATTCGCTTTTCTCGCGCCGCTTCTGATTTTGATGACATTCGGCACGTTCGAAGTATCGCGCGCTTTGGTGGCCCACAAACGCTTTCAGCGCGCGACAGCCATGGTCGGCGATCTCGTCTCACGCGAAAAGCAAATCGGATCGTCAGTGTCCTCAGCCAACATCGCGCTCAACGGCATGCTGGTTTCCGCCGAACATACAATGACCCCCTTTAGCGCGACGCCGTTGCAAATCGCCGTCACTCAACTCCGAGCGTCACCCAGCGATGCGAGCGTGACCAAGGTCGAATGGTCATGGTCCTATCACAACATGGGCCTCAAAAGTTGCGGCGATACAAAATCGATGCCCGACAAGAACATGATATCGAAAGGCGACGCCGCGATCGTCATCGAGGCCAAATATGCCTATGAACCGCTTCTGAACATTATACCTGGCATCAACCAATCGATGGAGTGGACGGATACGATGTCGTTCGCCCCACGCTGGGGAGCGGTCTACTTTGCCCAGGAAAAACTGAACACGAAGTGCCCGCCAGGTTCAGGTTGAGCCAAAATCGATTGGCGCTTGCGGGAAAAATAGAAAATCATTCCCGCCTCAGCCCAATAACAGCAAGCATTGTGAACCTGGGCTCCTATAATAGGAGAACGTAGACGGCGCTATCCGCACTTGATAGATATGCTTCCATTCAGAATAGGTTTCCGGCCGTATTTGGATACCGAATTATACTGCGCCATCCGCGAAGATAGACATTCCAGAAAATAAACTGAACACAGGCGAGGACTCGCAGTGGGACGGAGAGCGGTTCATTCCCCGGAGGAACTCCGCCAACTCATCCTGGACGCCTCCCGTTCAATCGTTGAGACCAACGGCATTTCGGGTCTATCCGCACGAGAGATCGCGCGCGTGATCGGGTATTCGCCCGGTACGTTGTACAATATCTTCGAGAACCTCGACGACATCCTGTTGACGCTCCAGGTGCAACTCCTCAGTCGAATTGCAGACCACCTGAAGACCGTGCCGCTTGGAGAGAACGGCGAAGAGAACGTCGATGCGCTGACCCATGCCTATATCGAATTTGCGCTCGAGAATAAGCGCATGTGGAACCTGCTTTTCGCGCACAGCGTGACCGGCCCCAACAGGGTGCCTCCACCCTTTCACGAGCACCTCGATAACCTTGCATGCACCGTGCGCAAGGCGTTGGCTCCGCTTGCGCCCAAAGCCACACACGAGGAACTTGATACGACGGCTCGGGCCTTGTTCGCCGGCGTGCATGGGATCTCGGCAGTGGCGGCAAGCGAAAAAGGCGCGCATCTGACGCCCGCGACGGCTCAAGTCTATGCCAAGGAACTGACGTCCAACTTCGTCAGGGGCTTGCGGTCGCGCTCGGAACGCTAGCCGCAGGCTGATCCGCGTCGCTCGGCGTCACCCTCGTTGCCGGAACCGGCGCCGGAGCTGCCGTTTCGGTGGCATTTTCTTGCACTTCCACAGGCGACGCCGCGACTGGAGAAGCATCCGACGGAGCTTGGCCGACGGAGCCCGTCACCACGCCCGAGCTCGTGTCGCCGTCATGCCGCCGCGCGAAACGCGGCGTCTCGACGAGACCGAACCATTTGTGCGGGGGCAAAAGCCGCTGCTCGAGACCGCTCCAAAGGCTGCGCGACGCCAGCCCATCGACGAACGTTGCCGTCGACGGTGAAAGGAGGATGGCGCCAAACGTGGCCGCCGCCATCGCAAGCGACGAATAGAAATGGCGCCGATCGATGAATTTCAGCGCCGTGCCGAACGATGCTTTGAGCCGCGTATCCATGACGTCGACCGAATACATCTCGTCGAGCGTCAGATGCGTGAGATAGCCGAGGAACATGAACGCTCCGCCGAGCCAGGCGACGCCCTCTGGTTTGTTCAGCAGATGCTGGAAAACAACCGCCGTCGTGACCGCGCAAAAAACGGCGGCAAGGATCGAATGCCAGATGCCGCGATGCACGGAAAGCCGATGAAACACTGAATGCAGCCCGTAGCGCACCAGCAGCAGCGTCCCGAGCCAGAGAATCCAAAGCTCCGCGATGGAGAATTTCGTCGCCGCGTTGAACAGCACTGCAAACGAAAAGAAAATGGCGAGCCCCGCGAACATGGCCCGGCTCGGCCGTGAATCCTTGAGGTCGATGTCGGGGAGGACGGAGCCCAGAACGCCGGCCATTGTCACCGCGACGAGGTTTTCCGGCGCCACGACGTTGGCCGCGAGCGTCAATGTCGCAAGTGCCCCTGAGACGACGGTTCCAACCGCGATGTGCGTCGTAAAATTGGCCATGACGACCCCCAAAACTCTCAAAGCCGGCTCAGTCAGCCCGGCAAACTTTAACCCCGCTATTGTCAGCAACAGATTCGGCCGCTATGGGCGAGACGCCGCCCCTTGAGCTATGTGGATAAGACGGGTCTTTGCCCGCTCATCCTCATTTTTGATGGCGATGGCCTGAAAGGTTGGCAACCGGCCCGGCCACCACGCAGAAAAACGGATGGGCATGTTTTCGGAGACAGACTTGCAAGCGTCGAAGATCAAACGCCTCGCAGCGATAAATATCGCCGTCGCGCTTGTCGTCATCGTCATAAAATATCTTGCCTATCTGGTGTCGGGCTCCGTTGCGCTCTTCTCCGACGCGCTCGAAAGCGTCGTCAACGTCATGACAGCCGTGACGGCCTTCGCGGCGATCCGCCTGAGTGCGAAGCCTCCGGATTCCGATCACCCCTACGGCCACCACAAGGCAGAGTTTCTAGCCGCGATGTTCGAGGGCGCTATGATTGCCGTCGCGGCGGTGCTCATTTTGCTCAAGGCGCGAAGCGCTCTGATTGAAGGCGTCAAGTTCGAGCAATCGGCCCTTGGCATCGGGCTCAACATCGTTGCCTCGATCCTCAACGGAGCCTGGGCATGGCTGCTGATCAATCGCGGCCGGTTATGGCGCTCCCCCGCGCTCATCGCCGACGGGCTCCATCTTTATACTGACGTCATCACCTCGGTAGGCGTTGTCATCGGCCTGACTGTCGCCATCCTCACGGGCTGGCACATTCTCGATCCGCTGATCGCCGCAGTCGTTGCGCTGAATATTCTATGGATGGGCTACCGCATCGCGGTCAAATCGATGTCTGGCTTGCTCGACGAGGCGGCCAGCCCCGAAATTGAGCATCGTATCCGTCAGGTCATCGAGGCCAACGGCAGCGGCGCGCTCGAAGCCCATGATATCCGGACCCGGCAGGCCGGACGCGCGCTCTTCATCGAATTTCACCTGATCGTCCCGGGAACGATGACGGTCGAAGAGGCACACGCCATCTGCGATCGCCTCGAAAACGCCATCGAAACGGCGATCAAAGGCTCGGAAGTGGTCATCCACGTCGAGCCGGAGGACAAAGCAAAACCTGACGAGTCGGGCGCCCTTCCGCTTGAGGGAAGCTAAGCGTTTGCTGAAATGCGTTCGGCCCAGAGATCGTAGTCTCCGGCCTCGACGACTTTGGCGCGCACGACGTCGCCAGCTTTGACGTCCCGCTCGCCGTTCAGAAACACATTGCCGTCGATCTCCGGCGCATCCCATTTCGAACGGCCGATGGCGCCGTCTTCGTCGACTTCGTCGACCAGAACGTCGATCGTCTGACCGACTTTCCGCGCCAGCTGCGCGCTGCTGACGTCCTTCTGCACCGCCATGAAGCGATGCCAGCGTTCCTCTTTCACCTCATCGGGAACCGCACCGTCGATGGCGTTGGCCTTCGCACCCTCGACGGCCTCATACTTGAAGCATCCGGCGCGATTGATCCCGGCCTCCTTCAGCCAGTCGAGCAGAAACGCGAAATCCTCTTCGGTTTCGCCCGGAAACCCGACGATGAACGTCGAGCGAATCGCGAGATCGGGACAGACCTCGCGCCAGCGGCGGATGCGCTCCGCCGTTTTCTCCTGCGCCGCCGGCCGCCGCATCGCCTTCAACACTGCGGGCGACGCGTGCTGAAACGGGATATCGAGATATGGCAAGATCTTGCCATCGGCCATCAGCGGAATGACGTCGTCGACGTGCGGATAGGGATAAACGTAATGCATCCGCACCCAGACGCCGAGATCCCCCAGCGCCCGCGACAGATCGAGAAACCGCGCTTTCAGCGGCGCGCCCTTCCACGCGCTTTCGGCGTATTTGAGATCAAGACCGTAGGCGCTCGTATCCTGGCTGATGACGAGCAGCTCCTTGACCCCCGCATTCACGAGGCGCTCCGCCTCACTCATCACGTGGTTCGACGGCCGGCTCGCGAGATCACCGCGCAACGATGGGATGATGCAGAACGAGCAGCGGTTGTTGCAGCCTTCCGAAATTTTCAGATAGGCGTAATGGCGCGGCGTCAGCCGTAATCCTTCCGGCGGCACGAGATCGAGGAAAGGATCGTGCAGCGGCGGCACGGCATCGTGAACCGCCTCGACCACCTGTTCGTATTGATGCGGACCGGTGACCGCGAGCACGCCCGGATGCGCGTCGCGAATGCGGTTTTCCTCAACGCCGAAGCAGCCGGTGACGATCACGCGGCCGTTCGCGTTCATGGCTTCGCCGATCGCGTCGAGGCTTTCCTTCTTCGCCGAATCGAGAAACCCGCATGTGTTGACGACGACGACATCCGCGCCCTCATAATCGCGCGCGATCATGTAGCCTTCGGCCCGGAGCTTGGTGATGATCCGCTCGCTATCGACCAGCGCCTTCGGGCAGCCGAGCGACACAAAGCCGACCTTCGGCGCAGGCGCGCCTTCGCCATGCGCCGCACGTCGCATTTTCGTGTCAGCTTTCGCGTTTACATTGACCGAGGAATTCGCCATTTCGCGCTTCTAGCCTCGACGCGCCGAAAGCGCAATCGCGACAGAGTAGCAACCGCCGGTAGGCGCCGCGCCCACGCGCGGCCACCCTGAAAATTTAAGCAATCCGCCGCAAATGGTTGTCAAAGGCGATGTCCTGAAGCGCATGCTCGGAAATCACCCGCGCCTGCGCCGTCTCGTAGCGGATGACGCCAAAACCCGATGACGCGGCGAAATTGTGCTCACCCTCCGAGGACAGGCCGCAAACGTCCTTGAGATCGCTTTTGCCGACGACCGCCCCCGTTTCGGAATCGACGTAGAGAACGTGCCCCGCCTTCGGTGCGCTCGCCGCGATGAAGCGTCCGTCGTTGCTGACCGCCATCGCGCCGATATAGCCACGCAAATCCATGCCGCCGCCCGGCGCGTCGACCAGCTTCAACGCACGATCGAGCCCAGCGCTGCCGACGATCTGCGGCGTCTCGCTCGGGCTGCCCTCCCATTGTCCGCCGAACCAGATGAGCCCGGTCTTGTCCTGCGTCACGTGCCGGATCGACAGCGACTTGAGATCGCCCGTCATCGCGTGCTTGGCGACGAGCTTGCCGCTTTCCGCGTCCACGAAAGCGAGCGACGGCTCCATCGTATCGACATTCAGGTTTTCGCGTCCTGCGTCGGGCACCGTATCGAGCCCGCCGTTTCCGACCGCGATCGTCTTGCCGTCGGCAAGCAGCATGATTTCGTGCGGCCCGATCCCATAACTCGGATGCTCGCCGATTTTCTTGTATCCCCGCTCGACATCATAGATTCCGATAAGGCCGCTCTCGCTCTCGACATCCGCTTCCGACGTGTAAAGCAGCCGTCCGTCTCGCGAGAACCCGCCGTGCCCGTAATAATGACGGTCCTTGCCCGGCGTGAAGATGTGCGGCGGCGTCGCCTTGTCGATATCGAACGCCACGCCGAACACGCCTGGCCGCCGCGCGAACACGGCGACCCTTCCTGACGCGTGATCATAGGCGATGTCGTGTCCGCGCGCCGTCAGTGGAACTTCGCGCACGATCGAGCCGTCGGCCCGGAGCAGAAGAACGCAATAGTCCTTCATGCCTTTTCGCGCTGTCGCGACATAGGCGATGTCGCGATCCGCCACCGAAGCGAAAGCCTTGCCGTGCGACGCCGCTCCGACGAACGCCAGCGTGCCCAGCAACAACGATCTACGATCAATCACCGTCAAGCTCATTGAATCCTATCGTCAATCCCGCTGCTATCGATAAGCGATTGGCCACAATGTTGCGCATGCCGTTCATCCGGTCGAAGACCTCACGCGAGGTCGGCGTATCGGCTCTTTTCGCATGAGGCGCCCGCCCGCCCGCGCCGTCGACCGATTCGATCGTCCGCCACGTTCCTTGCGACCAGCCTTTCATCCACGCCATGTCCGGCTTGAGATAAGCTTCCAGCTGTACCGCGTCGTAGAGCTGATGCAGCGAGGCAATGCTCGCCGCATAAAACTGTTTTTGCAGCCCTGACTTGTTGTAGGGCGGCGCCAGCCTGATTTTCGGATCGACTTGCGGCTTCAATTGCAAATCCGCCGTCTGAGACATGCCGACGAGAAACGATTTCACGACTTCGACGGCCGACTCGCTCGCATTTTTATAGGTGTCGTTGTCCGGCCCCGGATTGAGCATCTTGTCTTTCCAGCCGCCGGGCTTTGTCCAACCTTCGAAAACTTTGCTCGTCACGCGCACAATATTGCGCGCGATCGCCTGCGCCATCACGCAACGGAACTGAGCAGGCTCCGTCGGCCCCAGCGGAACGTCGGCGTCGCGCATTAGCAATTCGAGCGCCGGCAGCCCCTGCACCGCCGCGCTTTGCTTCGCAAGTGCGCCGGGCTCGGCGAGCTTTTCATCCTTGCTCAGAAGCAGCATGCGAAGCTGCCGCCCGACGAAGCCGCGCGGATCGGGCCAGAGGGAAATCTGTTCGCGCCGCCCCTTTTCGAGCATGGGACCGAAGCGCAGAAAATCAACGCCCGCATACGCCGTGACCGTGGCAGCGAATTTCTCGTCCAGCGCGTGCCGCGCCTCTGGCGAACCTGTCTTGCAGACGGCCTCGACGGCAGGTGGCAACGCCTCCGCCGCGGTCTTCAGAGCTTCGATATGCGGGATGATGTGCTTATCGAGCGCCGTCTGCACCATCGCGAGATGGCTGGGCGGCTCGGTGGCGGAAACCGCCGTCGTCAGCGTCAGCATAACAATAAAGGAAAGCAACAACTTCAGTCTCTGCATCGCAATCATAAGCCACTCACGTAATTGACCAGTCGCTGTCTGTCTTCAGGCGTCAGCGCGTTGAACAAGTCCCGGCTCCCCGCGCCTTCACCGCCGTGTTTCGCCACGGCTTCGGCAACATCGGCCGCCGAGCCGTCGTGAAGAAACCTGCGTTCTTTCTCGCGAACGTGCCCGTCGATCAACGGCGCGGTTCGCCATTCTTGCGGCTTGACGCCAGGCTCTCCGACGCCGTCATCGAGCGCCGATCCCATATCGTGAAGCAACAGATCGGTAAATGCGGGAACGGAGCCGCCGTCCCGCGTCGCAAGCGATGGCACGTGACACGTTGCGCAGCCGGTCTTGGCAAAAAGCGCCGGCACGTCCGGATCGACAGCCCTATGTCGCGCCCGCAATGTTCCGAGATAAACCGAGACGACTCTCAGAATGTCGGCCGACAGTTCGCGCCCTTTGAACAAGACGCTTTCGCCGTTCGGCGCCGCAAGACACGCCGTCTCCAGAATTGTGCAATCGCCGTAGGGGCGCGGCTGCTTCGGGCTCGACAGCCCCATGTCGAACGCGAACGCATGCGCGACCTGCTCTTCGAGCGTCACCTGCGCCGCTTTCCAGCCATAGCGGCCGATGCGGCCGTCCATGACGTTGGCGCGCCCCTTGACGCCGTCGCCATCGCGATCGTCCGCATCGACGCGCTTCAGGATTTCGGCGTCCGGAACATTGTCGAACGCCGCTCGGCCGAACAGCGACGGAGCTTGCCGCACACCTGCCTTGATGCCATCCGCCAACGCCCGATCGTTCAGCTTGAGGTCGAGCTTCGGCAGATAGCGCGCGCTCCCCTCCGGCAGCAATCCTGGGACGGCGTTGGTTTGCAGTTCGAGCCCATAGAAGGGATCGGTCGTCCCGTCGGCATGACCGAAACGGACGACAGCGCCCGCGAGATCCTGCGATCCGTCCTCGCGCGTGACGACGTGAGAACCTTCGCCGCGACCATGGCATCCCGTGCACGAACGCGACACGAACAGCGGCCCGAGCCCGTCGGACGCATCGGTCGACGCAGGGGCCGGCACCCACATCCGGTCGAACAGCGCCTTGCCCATTGCGGCATCGAGCGGATCGGCATTGGCCGCACGCGGCAACACCGTCGCCAAGGCGAGCAACGCGATCTTGAGACAAAGCCGGAAGCCGGAGGTCATGTGACCTCAATGTAGCCCATCATGCCAGTTTCCTGGTGATCGATGATGTGGCAATGGAACATCCACTTCCCCGGTTGTCCCCCGACGATCCCCGCCTGCACGCGCTCGTTCGGACGCAGCAGGATCGTATCGGCCCGATGCGGCTGCAGGTGGCGCATGCTCGAACTCATGACCTCGAACGTGTGCCCGTGGATATGGATCGGATGCGAGTGCGGCGTCGTATTCTGCAGGTCGAAAATATAGCTCTGCCCCGATTTGAGCACGGCGAGCGGCGGCCCGAGATCCCTGTGATCCATGCTGGACCAGGCCTGCTTGTTGATCGCCCAGAACGTCCGTTTCGTAAGACAAAGCGACCCGATTTCGACATCGGACTTCGCGAATTCGGCAAGCGCCTCTCCCGTCGCCGTCGCCGAGAAAACGAGAGGAATGATCTGCGCATTGTTCGTGTCGACGTTCGCAAACGGCATGACCTTCAATGGCGTCGGCACGAATGCGCCGCTTCGCTTCGCCGGTCCTTCCGAGACGAACTCGGCGAGCACGATCGGCTCTTTCGCGAAAAAGTCCACGAGACGAACTTTGCCGCCCTCCGCCGCTGTGCGTAGCAGAATGTCGACGCGCATCGCAGGCCCCATGCGCCACGACACGAGCGGCAGCGGATCGAGTCCGTTTCCGTCGATGGCAATGATCGCCGCTTCCCCATCCTCGAAGCCGATTTCGGAAATGCGCGTCGGATCAACATTGTAGAAGCGAATGCGAACGTTGGCCGATGACGGAACCTTGAAGACCGCCGTCTTCTCGCCGTTGACCGAACGCACGGTGCCGGAGGTGCCGGCTTTCGCAGCGCCCGCATCCGTCGAAAACGGCAGGAACGTGCCCTCGGGCGAAAGCCGCCAGTCCTTCATCATCAGGACGTATTCGGCGTCCGGCGGCTCGATCTCATCGCCCTCGATGATCAACGCGCCGACCAGACCGCGCCCGAAATGCTCGGCGGTATTGCAATGGGTGTGAAAGAAGAAGCTGCCCGTATCCGGCGGCACGAACGAGTACGTGCCTGCATCACCCGGCTCGACCGGCTTCTGCGTCATGAACGGCACGCCGTCCTGATCGTTCGGGATCCTGAGCCCGTGCCAATGCAGCGAAACGAATTCACCGGCCCGCGGCAGATGGTTTTTGTAATGCGTTTCGAGCCGCTCGCCGAGCTTCATGCGCACGATCGGATAAAGCGATCCCTCTTCGAAGGTCCACAGCGGGAGCGTCTTGCCATCAAAGCACGGCAGCGCCGCCGGACGCTCCGCGAGATCGAGGAGCAGCTGTTTCGTGTCGTTCGCGATCGGCTGCGCGATGACCGGAGCGCGCGCGGCCGCCTTGCGCCCTCCGAATGCAAAAGACGCCGCGGCACTCCCTGAGAATGCCGCGACGCCTGTCAAAAGTTCTCGACGTGTCACCATGAGGGCTCTATCCACCACCCGTTATCGATCGCAACGGTCTCGGTTTAAGAGCACCCTGGCAATCACTTCTTGGTCGCAACCTGATCCGGATGATCGAGGCTATCGGAACCTTCGATCTTGATCTTGAGGTTTAGCGCCGCAACAACCGCCTCGACCGCGCGAGCCTGCGCGACAAGCGCATCGACGCCATCGAGGATCAGCTTGTTGCCGGCATCGTTTCCGGCTGCCAGCATCTGATTGTAGCCCATCTCGCCGGAATCCGCCTTAACCTTGATGGCGTTAAGCTTCGCCTTGGTATTCTCCATAGCCTCGTCGACGCGCTTTGCTGCGTCCGGAGCCTTGGCACGCGCAAGCGCGGCGATGCTCGCACCCGAAATAGCGGTCGCGCCGTCGTACTTGCCGTTCCAGATCTCGATCATGCCGACTTCGTCGTAGAAGTGGCTGTTCTGCGTGTTGTTGGAGAAGCAGTCATGCGCTTCTTCCGGATCGTGCAGCAGCACGCCGAGCTTCATGCGTTCACCCGCCAGCTCGCCGTAAGAGAGCGATCCAATGCCGGTGAGGATCGTCGAAAGCTGCGCATTCGCATCCTGCTTGGCGAGCGCTTCACGTGCCGCCCCGTCAGCTTTCCAGTTGCCAACCATGTCGCCGAGATCGTCGATCAGAAGCGAGCTCGCGGCTTTGAGATAATCACGACGGCGATCGCAATTGTCGTGTGTGCAATTTTTCAGATCGTAATCGCTTGCCGGACGTTCGCCCGTGCCCGGCTTCGTCCCGTTGAGGTTCTGGCCCCACAGCAGGAATTCGATGGCATGATAGCCGGTGCCGACGTTGGCTTCGACTTCGAGCGCGCTGTTGAGCTGCCCGATCACCGTCTTGTCGATCTTGCTCGCATCGAGGACTTTCGGTCCGAGGCGGATGGACTTGTTCGCGATGATGTTGGCCGTATAAAGTGGGTTCTCTTCCTTCGCGTCGCCGTAGCTCGCCTTGTCGACGTAATCGATCAGACCTTCATCGAGCGGCCACGAGTTGACGTTGCCTTCCCAGTCGTCGACAATTTTGTTTCCGAAGCGAAAACCTTCGGTCTGCATGTAGGGAATGCGCGCTGCCTTCCAGGCATCCTGCGCCGCCTTCTGCGTCGTCGCGTCGGGAGCGGCGAGGAAAGCATCAATCGCCTTGTCGAGGTCTTTTGCCTTGGCGAGCGAGTCCGAGTACATCGCCTCGGCGACGTCGCCATAGGTCTTTATGATGTCCTTGACCGCCGGCGCGTCAGCGAGGGCCGGACGTGTCGCCGCCGCCCCTGCGAGCGCCAGCCCCGTCGCGCAGGCCATCGCAATCGCCAATTTTGACATCGTGCGTTCTCCATCATGTTTCTGGGTCTGGCGATTAAATGCGCTAAGTCGCGGATCGCCCAAATTATTTACCGCGTAAGTATACATTAGCACCCCGGAACGGTGTCAAGTGAACTCCGTCCGGGTTAAGGGCAGTATTCAGCGGCGCTCCGCCGCGCGGTACTTGCCAGGGACTCGGGAATTTGAAAGAAACGATCTTCAGAGTCTAGAGCTGCGGCCGCGCGGCCACCGGGTAAACACATATGCGCTTGACGAAGCAAACCGGCCACGCAATCCGCATCTTGATCGATTGCACCTTGGCTAACGACGAGCTTGTAAAGGTCGCGGACGTGTCCGAACGGCTTGGCGTCACAAAACAGAACGTCTTTAAGATTGTCCATATCCTGTCGCACGCCGGGTTTCTGTCGCCCGTGAGGGGGCCGAACGGCGGTGTTCGCCTCGCGAAACCGGCAACGTCGATCAAAATCGGGGATGTCGTGCGAGCGATCGAGGTAACTCGGGTGCAGGTTGAAGGCGGACGCGGCCGGAAAACAGTCGACAACGATCCGGCCTCGATCAATGCCATGTTCGACGATGCCCTGAGCGCATTCATCTCCGTTCTCGACCAGCACACGCTGGCGGAGCTCGCGACCCAGAAGTCGCCGCTCGGGCTTTCAAACGCAGACCGCGAATCGGACGGCGCGAGCGGTCGCGGCGCGAAGACGCGGGCGAAGAAGCCCGCAGCGCGCGCCGTGCGACGGAGCTAGCTGCCGCCGGAGAGGCAACTGGTGCTCATTAGAAATCCTCTGTTTTCCGAAACGCCAGGAAGCGCATCTGCCGGCTTCGCCGTATTAAGCGCAATTGCGGTGCTGGTGTTGATCCCGGCATGGCTTTACGCCACGGAACCTTGGCGCTCGATCCTTGTAATATTGTGTGGATTTCTCGCGGGCGTCGGTGCGACGTTCGCATGGTTTGGCCGCTCAAAGCCTAAAGAAATGGCCGACGCGGTTGCAAATTCTGCGGCGGCAGAGAAGCCGTTCTCGTGGCCGGACCTCGTCGCCGCGATACCCGATCCGACGATCGTGCTCGACCGTGCATCGGTCGTTTTGAATTACAACGCCGCGGCCCTCTCCATTTTCGAACGGCTGGCGAAAGGCCGGCCGCTCGAGCATGTCAGCCGCGATCCGGAACTCATCGCCGCCGTCACCGGAGCCTTCGAAACCGGAGAAAAGCGTAAGGCAAAACTGCTGCCACGCGGTGGCGTCGGACAGCGCTTCATCGCCACGGTCGCGCCATTCGGAGGCGATGCCGGCCAGCCTGCCGTCGCCGCGCTCATCACGATCCACGACGAATCGGAACAGCATCGCGCGCTCGAGATGCGGACGGATTTCGTCGCCAACGCCAGCCACGAGTTGCGCACGCCGCTGGCGTCTGTGCGTGGCTTCATCGAAACGCTGCAAGGCCCGGCCCGTCACGACGAAGTGGCGCACGACCGCTTTCTCAAGATCATGGCGGAGCAGGCAGAGCGCATGACTCGCCTGATTGATGATCTGCTTTTGCTCAGCCGCGTCGAGGAAAAGGCCAACCTCAACCCGACAGGTCAGGTCAGGCTGAGTGAATTGCTCAACGAAGTCGTACGCGCTCTCGCGCCCGCCGCGGAGGAGCGCCAGATCACGATAACAGTCGAGCCCGAAACGTCGTCGCTTCTTGCGAAAGGCGAGCGCGACGAACTCTTCCAGGTCTTTCACAATTTGATCGAGAACGCCGTCAAATACGGCCGCCCCGGCGGCTCGGTGAAAGTTCGCATGAAAGAGAGCGAACTCGATGTGAGCAGAAAGCGTGTGACAATCACCGTCACCGACGACGGCCCCGGAATCGCACCCGAGCATCTGCCCCGGCTGACGGAACGGTTCTACCGCGTCAGTACCGAGCACAGCCGCCGCATCGGGGGCACCGGCCTGGGCCTCGCGATCGCCAAGCACATCCTCACCCGCCACCAAGGCGAACTGTCGGTTGAATCGATCGTGGGACGCGGAACGACCTTTAACGTCGCTCTTCCAAAATTTAGCTGAATCAATGGCCTGAACTGTCACAAATACATAGCATCAAAAGCTTACAACAGCCCCGGCGCTGGATGACAGCATTGTGACAACACCCGGCTTTCGAAAGCTCGGCTCGTCACGCTCACCTTCCTGCGCATAGTCCTCATCCAAGAAGGACTATCTTTGAGCAAAACCACGGGGATGGTCGGAATAGAGCTCGCGTGTTCAACAGGCTCGCCGACTAGGAAGCGTTCAAAACCAAGGCGTTAACGTTTCATAAACTCTTGAACTAACTGGACTACAGAATGACGTGCCGGGCCTGGGGGCTCGGCAAATGGGGGGACAGGCTTCGAGCCCCCGCTAAGAGGAGATTAAGAGTGAGACAGTCTTTTGTTGCGCTTTTTGCGGCGCTGGCGGCAACCGCCGCGGCGACTGCGCCCGTCAAAGCCGACATCTCAGGCGCGGGCGCCACGTTCCCGTACCCCGTGTACGCAAAGTGGGCCGACACCTACAAAAAGGAAACCAATATCGGACTGAACTATCAGTCGATCGGTTCCGGCGGCGGCATCAAGCAGATCATCGCCAACACGGTCACCTTCGGCGCTTCCGACAAGCCGCTCTCGGGTGAAGAGCTTGAGAAGAACGGTCTCGTCCAGTTCCCGACCGTCATGGGCGGCATCGTTCCGGTCGTGAACATCGACGGCATCAAGCCGGGCGACCTCGTCCTCGACGGCCCGACCATCGCCAAGATCTACCTCGGCGAGATCAAGACCTGGGATGACCCGGCCATCAAGAAGCTGAACCCCGACGCGAAGCTCCCCTCTGACGCCATCGCCGTCGTCTTCCGTTCGGACGGATCGGGCACGACGTTCGTCTGGACCAACTACCTCTCGAAGGTCAGCGCCGATTTCAAGTCGAACATCGGCTCCAACACGTCGGTCCAATTCCCGGTCGGCATCGGCGCCAAGGGCAACGAAGGCGTCGCCAACAACGTGATGCAGACCAAGGGCTCGATCGGTTACGTCGAGTACGCCTATGCGAAGCAGAACAAGCTGTCGCATACGAAGCTGATCAACAAGGATGGCAAGACGGTTGCGCCGGTCAAGGAAGCCTTCCAGGCCGCCGCTGCCAACGCCGACTGGGCCTCTGCCCCCGGCATGGGCGTCATCCTGACGGACGAGCCGGGCGCCGCATCCTGGCCGGTCACCAACCCGACCTTCATCTTGATCCACAAGAAGCCGAAAGACATCGCCGCCGCGAAGGACGCTCTCAAGTTCTTCGACTGGGCGTACACCAACGGCACTGCAGCAGCTGAAGAACTCGACTACGTTCCGCTGCCCGCAAACGTCATCGCTCAGATCAAGAAGAGCTGGGTTGACATCGTCGGCGAAGACAACAAGCCCGTCTTCGCAACGAACTAACTCCATTGAAATATGGGAGGCGCCGTCATCGGCGCCTCCTTCACCTTGCCCGTTTACGGTTGGACCTGGAGCATAGATTTTGAGTTTCCTGACCGATCTTCACGTTCAGCCCTCAGCCTCTCAGGCGGAACGGCGCAGCGTCCTCGGCTCCCTGCAAAGGGCCGACGTCTTCTTCCGCTATTTGACACAGTCGTCCGCCTATTTTGTTCTGGCGCTGCTCACGGCGATTTTCGGATCTCTGCTCGCGGGCGGATATCTCGCCTTCTCGACCTTTGGTTTTGGCTTCCTGACGACTGAGTCCTGGAACCCGGTTACGGAAAAATTCGGCGCCGTGGCGCCAATCTATGGAACGATCGTCACGTCCGCGATCGCCATGCTCATCGCCGTTCCGATCAGCATCGGCATCGCCGTCTTCCTCACCGAGCTCTGCCCCATGGTGCTGCGCCGGCCGATCGGCATCGCGATCGAGCTGCTCGCCGGTATTCCGAGCATCATCTACGGCATCTGGGGCCTGTTCTTCTTTGCCCCATTCCTGCAGCGCCACGTCCAGCCCGAGCTTATTGCCCTGTTCAAGGACGTCCCCGTCCTGAATAGCCTCTTCGCCGGACCGCCCTACGGCATCGGCATCCTGACATCCGCGCTCATTCTCGCGATGATGGTGCTTCCGTTCGTGACAGCGGTTTGCCGCGACGTCTTCGACACCGTCCCGCCGGTGCTCAAGGAAGCCGCCTATGGCATGGGCTGGACGACGCGCGAAGTCGTGAGAAACGTCGTCATTCCCTATACACGCGTCGGCATCATCGGCGGCGTCATGCTTGGCCTCGGCCGCGCGCTCGGCGAAACGATGGCCGTGACGTTCGTCATCGGCAACGCACACCGCGTTTCAGCCTCCATCCTGGCACCTGGAACAACGATCTCGGCGACGATCGCCAACGAGTTCACCGAGGCCGTCGGCGATCTCTATACATCGTCGCTGATCGCCCTCGGCCTCATCCTGTTCTTCATCACCTTCGTCGTTCTCGCGCTTGCACGGCTCATGCTGATGCGCATCGAGAAGAAAGCGGGAGCGTAACATGGCACTCGACCGTGGCCGGTATCAACGCCGGCGCATCCGAAGCAAGATCACCGTCTGGCTGTGCTGGGCGGCGGCCGCCTTGGGCCTGGCGATCCTCGGCATCATCCTCGCAACCCTGCTCTTCAAGGGCGTCGCGGGCCTCGGACTCAACGTCTTCACCGAGATGACACCGCCGCCAGGAAGCAACGGCGGCCTGCTGAACGCCATCTTCGGCAGCCTCATCATGACGGTCATCGGCGTGCTCATCGGCACTCCGATCGGCATTCTCGCCGGCACCTACATGGCCGAATACGGACGCTACAGCAAAATCACGTCGGTCGTCCGCTTCATCAATGACATCCTGCTGAGCGCGCCATCGATCGTGACGGGCCTCTTCATCTACGAATTGCTCGTGCGGCCGATGGGCCACTTCTCGGCGATCGCGGGCTCTGCGGCTCTCGCGGCGCTCGTCATCCCGACGCTCGTTCGCACCACCGAGAACATGCTGCTGCTGGTTCCGAACACGCTGCGCGAAGCCTCATCCGCTCTCGGTCTCCCGCAGTCGCTCGTCATTCGGAAAGTTGCCTATAAGGCGGCGCGCGCCGGCATGATCACGGGCGTTCTGCTCGCAGTCGCCCGCATCAGCGGCGAAACCGCACCGCTGTTGTTCACCTCCCTGAACAACCAGTTCTGGTCCACCGACCTCAACGCTCCGATCGCGAGCTTGCCGGTGGTCATCTTCCAATACGCTCTGAGCCCCTACGAGGATTGGCAGCGTCTCGCCTGGACGGGCGCGCTTCTGATCACCGCAGCGGTTCTGACAATGAGTATTCTCGCACGTTGGCTAGGTTCTTCGAGGTCCCCACAATGAATGTCATGTCCAAGGATGTGGACTCCGCGCTTACGGAAAAGATTTCCGTTCGCAATCTGAAGTTCTTCTATGGGTCCTCCCTGGCCCTGAAGACGATCTCGATGCCGCTCTACGAGCGTCTGGTGACGTCGTTCATCGGGCCGTCCGGCTGTGGCAAGTCCACGCTGCTGCGCGTTCTGAACCGGATGTACGATCTCTATCCGAACCAGCGCGCCGAGGGCGAGGTTCTGTTCGACGGTGAGAACATTCTCAATCCGCGCCAGGATCTGAACCTTCTTCGCTCGCGCATCGGCATGGTGTTCCAGAAGCCGACGCCCTTCCCGATGTCGATCTACGAAAATATCGCGTTCGGCGTCCGCCTCTACGAACGCCTGCCGAAGGCGGACATCGATGCCCGCGTCCAGTCGGCCCTCGAAAAAGCGGCGCTCTGGAAAGAGGTCAAGGACAAGCTGCACAGCAGCGGCTTGAGCCTTTCCGGCGGCCAGCAGCAGCGCCTCTGCATCGCGCGAACCGTCGCGATCCGTCCCGAGGTCATCCTGTTCGACGAACCGTGCTCGGCGCTCGATCCAATCTCGACCGCGCGCATCGAAGAATTGATCGACGAATTGAAGAACGAATTCACGATCGCCATCGTCACGCACAACATGCAGCAGGCCGCCCGCGTCTCGCAGAAGACCGCGTTCATGTATCTCGGCGAGTTGGTCGAATTCGGCGATACCAAGAAGCTTTTCACCAATCCCACGGACTCCCGGACGCAGGACTACATCACCGGCCGCTTCGGCTAGTGACCGCTTCCAGAGGCCCGCGAATTTTAGGACTGACATAAATGAACGAACATACCGTCAAGTCATACGAAGACGAACTGAAGCTCCTTGACCGCCGCATCGCCCAGATGGGCGGCTACGCGGAAAAGCTTTTGGGCCAGGCCATGGACGCGCTGGAACGTCGCGACCCGAACCTTGCCGAGACGGCTGTTTCGAGCGACGCGATGCTCGACCAGCTCGAACGCGAGGTGCAGGAGCAGGTCATCCTCATGATCGCGCGCCGCCAGCCGCTTGCGAACGACCTTCGCCACATCATGACGGTTCTGAAGGTCGCGGGCGACCTCGAACGCATCGGCGACCTCGCCAAGAATATCGCCAAGCGCGCGCTTGCCGTTGCTTCCGAAGCTTATCCGAAGCCGCTGATGACCGGCATGCGCCACATGACGGAGATGGTGCAGGCGCAGCTTCGCGACGTTCTCGACGCGCTGGCAACGCTCGACGCCGACAAAGCGATGAAGGTCTGGCTCAGCGACGAGCAGGTCGACGCCATGTACAATTCGCTGTTCCGCGAGCTTCTGACATACATGATGGAAGATCCGCGCAACATCGGTCTGTGCACGCACTTCCTGTTCGGCGCCAAGAACATCGAGCGCATCGGCGACCACACCACCAACATCGCTGAAAACATTCACTATCTGGTGCACGGCGTGCCCATCCCGGACGACCGGCCCAAGGGCGATCGCACGTCGTCGACCCTGATAACGCCGCGCCAGTAAACGAAGGAACTGAAGCGAAATCCCATGGCCGCCAAGATCATCGTCGTTGAAGATGAAGCGCCTCTCGTTGAGCTTCTGAAGTACAATCTGCAGTCGGAAGGCTACGACGTCGTGCACGCGGCGGACGGCGAGGAAGCCGAACTGCTCTTGGCCGAGCAGAGCTACGATCTCGCTATACTCGATTGGATGATCCCAAAGATCTCCGGGATCGAGCTATGCCGCCGGCTGCGCAACCGGACCGAGACGCAGAACCTGCCTATTATCCTGCTGACCGCTCGCGGCGAAGAATCGGATCGCGTGCGCGGGCTGACGACCGGCGCCGACGATTACGTCACCAAGCCGTTCTCGGTTCAGGAACTGATGGCGAGGATCAAGGCGCTTCTGCGCCGCGCCGCGCCGGAACGCATGAGCGACATCCTCGTCTCGGGCGAGATCACGATGGATCGCGGCGCGCATAAAGTCATGCGCGGCGTGCGCGAGGTGCGGCTCGGGCCTACCGAATATCGGATGCTCGAAGTATTCATGGAAAGCCCGCGCCGCGTGCTCTCCCGCAATCAACTTCTAGATCGCGTCTGGGGTCAGTCGTCCGAAGTCGACGAGCGCACCGTCGACGTGCACATCGGGCGTCTCAGGAAATCGCTCATTCGCGGCAACGAGAGCGACCCGATCCGCACGGTGCGCGGCGCCGGTTACGTCTTTGACGGCCGCGAAGCCGAAGCCTCGGCATAGCCGTTCGCATCAACCCTTCGCCTTCGACGGTCCGTCACACGAAGCCGCAGGCAGTCAGCTTGCTGTATTGAGGCAACGCGCGAGGTTGCGCGCGAGGTCGTGCATCAGATCGAAATAGAGCTCCGGCCCGGGCGTCAGCATCAGCCCCTCAGCATCGAGCGTTCCCGAACGCGCCGCCGTCGCCTCGGTAACCGCGCTGATAAGCTTCGGCTGAAAGTCCGGCTCGCTGAACACGCAGACGGCGCCGAGCGAGGCGATCTTGCGCCGCACTTCCGTCAGGCGTCGCGCGCTTGGCGGTATGTCCGGGCTGACGGTGATCGAGCCGACGGCGTTCAATCCGTAGCGGTTTTCGAAGTACTGCGTCGCATCGTGAAAAACGATGAACGGCTTGTCTCGCGCACGGCTCAACTCCGTCGCGATTTCCTGGTTCAACGCGTCGAGACGGCGATCGAGCGCCGCCGCATTCGCCACGAACCGGCCGGCATATTCAGGGTAACGCGCCGCGAGCGCCTTGGTCACGTTGGCGACGATCGCCTTGGCGTTCTGCGGATCGAGCCAGATATGGCCGTCTTTGCCGTCCTCATCGTCATCGTGACCGGCGTTTACATCATGCTCGTCGTCGATCGAATGCATATGGACGTGAGGTTCGAACGTCCCTCCCTGCCGTTGATCGAGAAGCGTGATACCTGGAGCATCCGCGAGCGTCAGCACGTGGACGCGCGGCGGTAGCGATTGAACGATCTTGTGCGTGAAGGGCTCCAGCGTATCCGACGTGCGAATAAAAATATCCGCGTCGTTGATTGCGCGCGCCGTCGACGGCCTGAGAGTGAAGGTGTGGGGTGACGCTGCCCCGTCAACCAGCAGCACAGGCGCGCCAACCCCCGCCATGATCTCGCTTACGAGAGCATGGATGGGCTTGATCGTAACGACGACTGTCGGCGTCTCGGCGGCCGCCACCGCACCGGAAAAAAGCGCCGTCAGCAAAACGGCGCCAGCACAAAACCGCGCCGAATTGAACATTGCCATCGAAACCCTATCGGTATTGTAAAGATTATATAATATAACAAAACAGATAAGCCGGCCGCAAGCCCTCGCCCCGGCCGCGCGATATCCTTTTGGGGATCACTGCCCGTGTCGCATTGTCGCCACGTTCACAATGCGACGGTAACGGGCGACGCCGAAGCGCTGTCGCGTAGGTCAAAACATACGGAGCCGACGAGTGATTTTGCGGAATAGACCGATGGCCGTTCTCTTCGCTCTTGCCGCGTTGCTGATGGCGCCGGCGGCGGCATGGGCCCATCCGCATATGTGGATCACCTACGAAATGACGGTCGATTACGATAAAGGCATGGTCACCGGCGTCGACCACATCTGGTCGTTCGACGACAGTTATGCCGTCATGGCACTCGAAGGCTTGGATACCAACAACGACGGCAAATACGATCAGGCCGAGCTTGAGCCGTTGCTGAAGGTCAACATGGATGGCCTCAAGGACTTCAATTATTTCACCGTCGCCAAGCTCGGCAATGAAGAACTCCAATTCTCCCCGCCCGAGAACGCCCGTCTCGAATACACCAACAAAGTCCTGAAGCTTCACTTCCACCTGTCTCTTGTGAAGCCGGTGTTCGCGGATGCGCAGGGGCTGACGATTGCCGTATTCGATCCGTCCTACTTCATCGCCTTCGAGCCGGAAGCAACCAACGCGGTAAAACTTGCGGCCGCGCCTCCGGGCTGCAGCGCCACGCTGATCGACCCCGAGGCTGAAAAGGTCGACGCGCAATCGAAAAAGCTCGGCGACGCGATCGCGCAGCAGTTCGGCGGGTCCGCGATCGGGTTCGGCTCTTACAAAACTGTCGCGCTCAACTGCAAGAAGTCATAGGCACCCTGGAAACCTCCGCGCGGCGCAACGCTTATCTGCTCATTGGCGGATTACGGAAAGCACCGCCGTTCCATTTTGAAACAACGATTAACTAGCTCTTTAATTTTTGCCGCCGGGCAACCGGATTAGATTTAAATGTGAAGCATCGCGGTTCGCATTACGGATTACGCCATGCGCAGAATTCTCGTTGGCTTTATATTCGCGCTGTTGATGAGCTTGCCCCTCGGAGCCTCCCGCGCCGAACTCGACACGGCGAGCACGCCGTCAAACGTCACGTTCGAACTCGTCGTCGTCGAAGCGGACGGCTGCATTTACTGTAAGCTTTTCAGGCGCGACGTGCTGCCGGCCTACGAAGCCTCCAAGCAAGGCAAGGACGCGCCGGTGCGCTTCCTCGACGTCAACGACATCGAGACGGCGCGCCTCGATCTGAAATCGGCTGTCGATATCGTCCCGACATTCGTCATCGTGAAATCCCAGCACGAAGTCGGCCGTATCTCCGGATACATCGGGCCCGAGAACTTCTTTCATTCGATCAATTACCTGATCGGCTCCGCGCCCTGATCTCTGAAATTCGACGCCGCATCCGCCATTGGCGTTGCGAAGCGCTTGAGAGGGCTGGTTTTTCCGACTATTGGACTCTGGTGCTTACCCTTCAACAGGGCAGTCAGGAGGAAAGTCGATATGAGCGTCAACTACGCCGATGACATCAAGCGCTATCAGCCGAACGTCGACGAGAAAGCCGTTGCGGCCATCGTCAAACACCTTGGCATTGCACTCAAGAGTGCCGACGCATCGCTCGTCTCATGCTCGAGCAAGGACGAACTCGCGACCGTGCGCGACAGCTGGCTGAAGAAGAAACTCGGCTTGGCGGACGACGACGCCAAATTCGACAAGATCATCGCCGACGTCTGCGCCACGATGAAAGCCGAGACGCGCAAAAGCCGGGTCACGTTCTATTATCTGATCGCCGAAAAAACCGGCAAGCTCGCAAGCCTCGCTGGGGCGTGACTCACGTCCCCAGCGCGCAGCCAAACTGCGTCAAGACAAAGCCGTGTCAGGCCGCGACGGCCTTGGCCTGCTCGGCCGTCTCGGCGATATAGCTCATCGCCGCCTGCACGCCGCCCTTCTTGTACGGCACGCCCGCCAGCTCGAAGCCCATTTCGACGCCCGTCAGCGCGCCGAGAACGGTTAGCTCGTTGGTGTCGCCGAGATGGCCGATGCGGAACGCCTTGCCCGCGAGCCTGTTGAGCCCGGTGCCAAGCGACATGTTGAAATTGTCGAGCACGATCTTGCGATAGGCATCGGCGTTGTGTCCGTCTGGCATGATCACCGTGGTCACGGCAGGCGAATAATACTTCGCGTCCCGGCACTGCGTATCGAAGCCCCAGGCTTTAACCGCCCGGCGCGTCGCTTCCGCGAGACGCTCATGCCGCACGAACACGTTTTCGAGGCCTTCCTCGTGGATCATGTCGATCGCTTCGGCGAGGCCGTAGAGCAGACCGGTCGCGGGCGTGTACGGGAAGAAGCCGTTCGAGTTGTTCGCCAGCATATCGCTCCACGAGAAGTACGACGTGCGAAGTCCGGCCTTCTTCGACGCTTCCAGCGCCTTGGCGCTGACGGCGGTGAACGACAGTCCCGGCGGCAGCATCATGCCCTTCTGCGAACCCGAAACCGTGACGTCGATGCCCCACTCGTCATGACGAAGATCGGCGCACACGAGACCGGAGATGCTGTCCGTCATCAGCAGCGCCGGATGCTGCACGGCGTCGATGGCCTTGCGCACTTCGTCGAGACGCGTCAGGCAACCTGTCGACGTTTCATTATGCACGACGCAGACGGCCTTGATCTTGTGATCCTTGTCGGCCTTCAGCGCCTTTTCGATCAGGTTCGCGTCAGCGCCGATGCGCCAGTCGGTCGGAATGACTTCCGGTTCAAGTCCGAGCCGCGCGGCCATCACCGCCCACAGCACCGCGAACTGTCCCGTCTCGCACATCAAGACCTTGTCGCCGGGCGACAGCGTATTGGTCAGCGCCGCTTCCCATGCGCCAGTGCCGGACGACGGGTAGATGATGACGTGGTTCTGCGTCTTGAAAAGGCTCTTGATGCCCGACAGCACGCGGCGGCCGAGCTGCTGAAACTCAAGCCCGCGATGATCGAGCATCTGGCGCGACATGGCCGCCAGAACCCGTTCCGGAACGGGCGTTGGCCCGGGAATCTGCAAAAAATGTCTGCCGGGGCTGCGAGGCTCTCTCGTCATTGTCGTCCTCAGAAGTAGGAATGCGTTGCTGGGTGTCCTAATACGCCCGTCCGCCGGATACAATTGGCAGAAATGCCCATTTGCCCGCTTGCGCGGCGCTTTTTGTCTCGGTCGCCCGCATGGCGGTAAAAATCGCTTCTTCTCACGCACACGACAAGAAGCCCGGCCATAACCTTGCAACTTTTCTGGCCTTAGCGCATCAAACTGCGACCTGAAATCCGCCGGTTTATGGGGAAGCGGTGCACATGAACCATACACTATCTGGAGGGCGTACGGCCAGCGAGGCGAAACGCCAGCTCGAATCGGGCCAGCTGACGTCCGAAGCACTTGTTTCATCGTGCCTCGCACGCATTTCCGAACGCGACGCTACCGTCGGCGCATGGACGAGCGTCAACCCTCAGCAGGCGCTCGATGCCGCCCGCGCAAGCGACAAGCTGCGTGCCTCCGGCGCGTCGCTTCCGCCGTTGTCTGGCATCCCCGTCGGCATCAAGGACATCATCGATACGAAGGATTTTCCGACCGAATACGGCTCGGAGGTTTTTGCCGGACGCCAACCCGATACGGATGCCGTCCTCGTCGCGCAGCTGAAAGCCTCCGGCGCCATCATCCTCGGTAAGACGGTCACCACCGAGCTTGCCTTCTTCGGTCCGGGCAAAACGCGTAACCCGCACGATCTCGAACGCACGCCTGGCGGATCGTCATCGGGCTCGGCGGCCGCCGTCGCGGATGGTCAGGTCCCGCTCGCGCTCGGAACGCAGACGGCGGGCTCGACGATCCGGCCCGCATCCTATTGCGGCGTCATCGGCTTCAAGCCGACATTCGGATACACCTCGCGCACCGGCGTGCTCGCGCAATCGCAGCCATTGGACACGATCGGCGGATACGCGCGCTCAATCGAGGACATCGCACTTTTGTTCGACGCAATGAGCGCCTTCGATACCGCCGACGCCGACATGCGACCCGGCGAAAAGCCGTCACTCGTCGCCGCCCTTGCCGAAGCTCGCCCACGCGTGCCGAGATTTGCGTTCATCAAGACGCCCGCCTGGCCGCAGGCCGAGGCCGCAACGCGCGCCGCCTTCGAAGCCTTCGCCGGCAGCTTCGGAGCCCGCGCCGAGATCGTCGAAACGACATTGCCCGCGGATTTCGAAGGCATCCTGCGACTGCCGCAGATCGTGCAGTTCTACGACATCGCGCGCAACTACGGCCCCATCGCCGACGCCAACCCGGATCGCGTCTCCGGCAAACTGAAAGAAATTATCGCTGAGGGCCGCACGTTCTCAGCCGCCGATTACGCCGCCGCCCGAGCCGATCAGGACAGCCTCTATGAAATTCTGAAACCGGCGATCGCCGATTACGATGCCATCCTGACGCCCGCCGCTACTGGCCCGGCACTGCTCGGATTAGGCGGCACCGGAAGCCCGATGTTCAACGCGCTATGGACCTATCTCGGCATGCCCTGTATCTCGCTGCCGTTGCTCGAGGTCGATGGCCTTCCCGTTGGCGTGCAGCTCATCGGCGCGCGCGGCAACGACGCCCATCTCCTCCGCATCGCCGATTGGATGATGCACGAGCACGCACCTCGCGGATAGCGGCGACGAGACCTTTCGTCATCCTCGAACTACGAGCGAAGCGAGGATGTTCGGGGATCCAGCGCAAGAAGTGCCGAAGGCTCGACATTTTCGCGTCTTCGACAAGTCCTGTGCTGGATCCCCGGCCTCCGACTCCGCTGCGCGGTGCTCGGCCGAGGATGACGTTTCCACAACGCACACGGCCAACACGAAAGAGCAAAAACGAAAATAGCCCGGACGTACCCGGCCATGGAGTTAGGAAAGTAACGTCATGGCCGCGTAGGCGGCCATCCATGCCATTCGCGATACGCCAGCTGTTGCGGGCGTCTCCAAAGCCTGACGAAAAGAAGAGTGTATCGGGACTGAGCAAGTCTGAAGCAAAGCACTTGCTGCCCGACCCGTGGATGGCCGCCTGCGCGGCCATGACGTTTGACCTGGCCATCCAAGGGAACGCGCTGACTCTTCCCGCAGCCTGATACGAAAATGGCCGGGACATGCCCGGCCATTGCAGAAGCTCAAATGCGGACCGATCAGGCCAGCTTGAACGGCATGTCCTTGCCCGCGAAAAACGCGTCGATGTTGTCGAGCGCTTCGAAGCCCATCTGGTTGCGCGCTTCGATCGCGGCAGACCCGAGATGCGGGAACAGGAACGTGTTCGGCAGGTCGTAATAGCCTTCGTTGATCTTCGGCTCGCCCGCGAAAACGTCGAGACCGGCATATCCGAGACGGCCCGACTTCAGCGCCGCGATCATGTCGTCGTCCTTGACCAGATCGCCGCGCGCCGTGTTCACGACAATAGCGCCCTCCGGCAGTTTTTCGATCGTCGCCGTGTTGAAGAAATAGCGCGTCTCGGGCGTCGACGGCGCGTTGATCGAGAAGAACTGCGAGACCTTCAGCAGGCTGTCGAGGCTGTCGTGATACGTGGCGTTGTACTTTGCTTCGACTTCGGGCTTGGCGCGATAGAGGTCGAAGTAGTGAATATTCATGTCGAAGCCGCGCGCACGCTGCGCGAGGGCCTGCCCGATCTTGCCGAAACCGTAGATGCCGAGTGTCTTGCCGTCGAGACGCTGCCCGACGAGCTGCAACGGCTGCCAGCCCGGCCACGACCGCGTGCGGATCATCTTTTCGCCTTCCCCCGCGCGGCGCGCCGAACCGAGCAGAAGCAGCATCGCGATTTCAGCCGTCGCGACGGTGACGCCGTGTGGAGCGTTGCCAACCTTGATGCCGCGCGCCTTGCACGCTTCGAGATCGATGTGATCGAAGCCGATCGAATACGTCGAGATGCACTTGATGTTGTCCGGTATCCTGTCGATGACGTCCTTGCGGCACTTCTCGTTGAGCGTGATCAGCAGCGCGTCGACCGACTTCGCCGTCTCCAGCAATTCGTCGATGGTGATCTGCGGATTGTCGCCGTGCGCGATGACGTCATAGGTCGCCCGGGCGCGGGCCATGGCAGCTTCAGGCAGAGGCCACGTAATCAGGATTTTCTTTTTGGACATTTGGGGAAGGATCTCCGGCATTCGAACTTTAGTCGCATTCCACCGCTTGTGCCCGACCGGAGCGAACCTGACAAGTCCGTCGGGTGCGCAGAGTGCGCCGCAAACGCGCGCCGCGAAACCATTTCTTCATCACGTTTGCCGCAATGTAACGGGCCGAATGGCCCCTTTGAGCCTCACGTTTCCGCCTCCCGGTCCGATCATGCGCTTCGTTGTCATTATTCTGGTGCTGCTCGCGGGCTTCAAGGTCTGGACCCAGGACCGCATGTATCGCTCGGTCGTCGGAGAAGCCCTCGTCGGTGCTTACCGTGATCGCGCCATCGAGGTTTGCCGCAAGCAAACGGCGAAGACGGTTCCCGTCGCATCCGCGCGCACCGTCTCGGACCTTTGGAGCGTCTCGTCAGCCGCAGAAATCACCCTTGGCGCATCCGACGTCGACGTCGCCGTTTGGGATACTCAGAATCCGCTCTGGCAGCAGCGCTTCCGCAATCCACATCTCGTTCTGACCGGCACGGGTCAGTCCAGCGCGCACTGCGCCTACGATCTTCAGGCCGGCGTCGCGACGCTGTCACCCTAGCGAGAGATCGTCGATCGCATCGTGGATGGCCGCCTTCGCGGCCATGACGACAAGATGGGACGGGTGACGGATAGCCCGGTTCTTCCTCCGGCTTCACAAGACCCGCGACAACAGGGCGTCCGCTTGAATTCTTTCTTTACGTCTTGCCCACGCAGGCGGCCGCCCACATCAAATCCATGGCTCCGGCCTACGACCTTCAATCCGGCGTCGCCACGACGGTTACCTGAAACACGTCACCGGCCGCAGCGGCTACCATCCAGTTGCACCCCCTGACGTCATGGCCGCGAAGGCGGCCATCCACGCCAACGCACCGGCAGTGGTGTGAGAAGCGAGACGGCGTCGCCTCCGCGGCCACGCGAACGATTTCGTAAACACGGCGTTAATCATCACAAACGCCCTGTTCACTTTTGCCCGCGACAATGATGACGCGAATCACTTGGGCGCATCGCTCGGGCTAGGAGCCATCGCCTTTTCGAATGGCGCAACCACGCCGGATCGGCGCTGCAAACCTATGGACCATCAGCACCGGCAGGTTGAACGGCAAATGAGCGGCGAAGCATCGATCGCCGCATTGCTGCGCGTCGCCCTCTACAAACGCATGAAGGCCGTCGCGGCATTTCCGATCCTCGTCGCGCTCTGTGCTGCGGCGATCGTGATGACTCTGCCGAAGCGCTACGACGCCTCGGCCACGATCCAAATCGACCCGCGCCAAAAATCAATGCCGGAGGAATCGGCGACATCGGCCGCAGCCGAACCCAAAGCCATGCATGAGACCATCGACGCCGAGCTGAGCGCCGTCCGATCCGCCCGCGTTCTTCGTGGCGCCATCGACGCGCTGCACCTCGACGACGACCCGGAGTTCAGATCATATTCGCCGGCATCCTGGATCTCACGCTTGCTCGGCGCAGCGCCCGGGCGAAACACCGAGACTGCTCTCTCAAAGCGCCTTTCAGTTTCGCGCCTGCGCAACACGCTGCTCGTCAGCATCCACATGTCATCCAGCGATCCGATCAAATCCGCCCGTATCGCTAACGCCATCGCGGCCGCATATCTCAAAGACTGGTCGGCTGCGAAATCGTCCGCCGAAACCGCTGCGACGATGTTGGGACAACGGCTGAAGGACGACTTGGACGGCGACGGCATCGTCAGCCAATCGGAACGCGTCTTCGCGTCCTTCCTCGCCCAATACGGACAGAATTCCAAAGTTCCGGGTCCGAGCATCGTCGCCATCGCCACACCGCCGCATGAAGCAACAGCCGCGAAGCCCGCGAGCACCGCCGGGATGGCGTTTGTGTTAGCCCTCATCTCGTCGATCGCGATGGCCTTGCTGCTTGAGATCAAAACGTCGACACGCGGATCACGCGTTAAATCCGCGTTCGCCTGCTCGCACGTGACCTCGCTGCCGGCGATCCCCGCACACGATGAAACATCGGCGCGCGCCTGCCGGTTCGTCCTCGCCGAGCCGAGCGGCGCTTACGCTGAAGCCGTGCGCGAAACCTGCCGCGAGCTTGAAAAGCGCCGCGGCGGCTCGCCCTCGCGCCTGACGCTCGTCGTGTCGGCGCTTCCCGGAGAAGGCGCCGAATGCCTCGCCTCCAATATCGCACATCAATACGCGATCGCAGGCCACGCTCCGCTGCTCATCGACGCCGACCTTCGCATGGGGGCTTTGACCCGGCAGCTCGCTGGTTCTAGCGCGTCGGGACTTCTCGATCAGATGGCAAACCGCAAACCGGCCGCCAGCGCCATCCTCCGCGATTGCGCCACCGGACTTCATTTTCTGCCCGCCTGCGGACCGGCACCGGTCCCACTCCCGGTCCGCGACATTCTGCGCTCGACGGCGTTCGCCGACGTAATCGCGGCTCTGCGACGGGACTTCGTCACCATTGTCATGTCGGCGCCGCCGCTGCTGACCGCCGACGACGCCAGCATTCTCGCCGAGCTTGCCGACGACATCGTGTTCGTGAGCGCTTGGCAAAGGACGCCCAAACGGTTCGCGAAGCAGGCGTTGGCCAAGATCGCCGCCTGCCAGCCGAAGATCGTAGGCGCCGCGCTGACCGATATAGCTTACGAGAAATATCCAATAATCATGAGCCTTTACGAGGTTCTCGACGAAATGCGGGCGGTCGCGCCGCGTCCGGTCTTCAAGACGCACGCAGCTTGATCATTCCGCTTAAGAAGGATGTTTTCTCGAAAGGCTCGCTTCGTTTTCGGGTTGCAGATAGGCAACATCCATCGTCCTCCACGGGACACCTGATCCAAAGGTGTCGGGAACTTTTCTCGATGCAGCGCAGCGAGCCAGGGCATGATGCGCGCCGGGGTACGCCTTTCTAAAAACCGTTCTAAATCAACTGCTATGAAGCCTCGGACCGCGACATAACAGAGCGCATTATTGCGCATTTGATACTGGCAACTAGAGCCCAAAATCGCTACACGCATTTTGGCAACCATGCCCATTTCCGGAACAGAAAGTTAGACCGTGATCAGAAATCTGAAGCGTGTTCTATTGCCATGCGCATTCCTGGCTTCGACGGTAACTGGCGCTTCGGTTGCCGTTGCTGACCCGCAAACGAACGAGCCTGCGGCAGCATCTGTAAATATCGAACTGAACAAGCTCGATCCTGTCGAAAAGGGCTGCCGCGCCTATCTCGTCGTCAACAATGCGACGCCCACATCATACCAGTCCTTCAAGGTCGATCTCGTGCTCTTCCAGGCGGACGGCGTCATCGGCAAGCGTTTCTCGCTGGAGCTCGGACCGCTCCGCACGAAAAAGAAATCGGTCAAGCTGTTCGATATCGATGCGATCTCTTGCGACAAGATTGGATCGCTGCTGATCAACGACGTTCTGGAATGCAAAGCCGAGTCAGGACCGGCCGAAAATTGTCTTCAAAACCTGACCACCTCGACACTCACAAAAGTTGAACTTTCAAAGTAAGCGGTGATCGTCTTGTACTTATTGGCAGAAGAAATCGCAGGCCGTGATTTAACGATCCTCGGGCTTTTCCAGCATGCCGACATAGTCGTTAAATGCATCATCGTCGGCCTTCTTTCGGCGTCGGTGGTCTGCTGGGCGATGACGTTCGAAAAGCTGATCCGCGTCTGGCTCATCAATCGCGAGATCAAGCAACTTGAGAAAAGCAGCCAGACCGGATCCCTTCCGGCGGCGAAATCTTCCGGCCTGATCCGTGCCATCATCGATGCCGCCCGCACCGAATGGACAGAAGGCGCCCACGATGGCTCGACGGGCGAAGTTCGCGACCGTCTCGAGTTGGCGATGCGCAGCGCCACGAAACGCCAGCTGAAAGGCATCGAGCAGGGCCTGCCGTTCCTGGCGACGCTCGGATCGGCGGCTCCGTTCATCGGGCTGTTCGGCACCGTCTGGGGCATCATGAACTCGTTCACCGCGATCGCGCAGTCGAAGGACACGAGCCTCGCGGTCGTCGCCCCGGGTATCGCCGAAGCACTGTTCGCGACGGCCGTTGGCCTCGCGGCCGCAATTCCGGCGGTCATTTTCTATAACCAGATCACGGTTGCACTCGGTCGTGCATCCGATCGCGCCGCACCCGCCATCGTCGGTTTGGCGCGGTCACTATCGCGCAGCGGCGTAGAAGGTACGAACTGATGGGAATGGCGGTCGGAAACGGTTCGTCCGGCGATGACGACAACGGCTACAAGCCGCTTGCCGAAATCAACGTCACGCCGTTCGTCGATGTCATGTTGGTGCTGCTGATTATCTTCATGGTCGCGGCGCCGCTCATGGTACAGGGCGTGCCGCTGGAACTGCCGAAGACGTCGGCGACTAAGCTCGGAGCTATCAAGAAGCCGATGGTGGTTTCGCTGGCGACCGACGGCAAGCTCTACATCCGCGACGAAGAGGTCTCGGCGCAGACGCTAGTGTCGCGGCTGATGGACATCAAAGCCAGCGAGGGCGATGGCGTTGTGTATGTTCGCGCTGACAGAAAGATTGCTTACGGGGAGGTGATGGAGCTGCTGGGCAAGGTCGGGGAATCGGGTTTCTCCCGTGTCTCGCTCCTTTCGCAGCCCTCGCCTTCGGCTAAAACGGAAACGAACTAAAAGTCGCGAGCCGACGAAATGCCTTGGCTACGATTGATTGCGATTGTGTTGTCCGTGTTCATTCATGGATCAATCTGCTATGCCATGTGGCCTGCGTTCCACGAGACGAATTCCGAAGCCCTCGACATGGGATCGGGCACCGACATCGTCCTCGTCGAACAGGGGATCGCCGAAGAGGGCATTTCCAAGCTCGGCGACGCCATGGAGACGATCGAGACGGCGGAAATCGTGCCTGTGCAGGCCGCCCCGCCGCCACCTCCGGAACAAGTAAAACCCGACGAGCTTCGCGACGTCATTGCGTCCGATGAAAGCTCGGTTGTGACGGAGGTCGTCAAGACGGAGGAACCTCCGCCGATCGAGGAACCGCCCCCGCCCGAGGCCATTCAGGCGCAGTCGCAGCCGGAGCAAGTCGCGGTCGTCACGCAGCAAAGCTCGGGCGAGGCGCAGTCGGGCGGCAACGCCAAGATGCTCGGCCTCTATCTCGGTCAGATCAATGACCACGTTCAGCGCGCCAAGGTGAACCCAAGATCGTCGATCGCAGGCACCGTCATCGTGCGCTACACGATCGACGTCGACGGCAAACTCCTCTCGAAGGAAGTCGCAAAGAGTTCCGGATCGAAGGTCCTCGACGACGCGGCCACGGCAGCCCTCGATCGGGCCGCGCCTTTCCCGCCGATCCCGCCGCAGGTCAGCGTCAAGCCGCTGGCGTTTACGCAGCCGTTCAAGTTCGTCATGCGCTGAGCGACCGCTGCGCACGAACATTTACAAAATATTGCTCTCCATAAACCCTTTATTCACCTCGATTGCTAATCGTGGCCTTCCGGCGTGAATCGCCATGGCTCAAGAGCTGTTCTAATAGTGCCACTGCGCCGCGCCTTAACCTTGGATTAGGCACCCGTCCATAGATTGTTTGCTGTTATCAGCACCACGTCAGGCTGTACGATGCAATTCGGCTCCTCAGGAAATCCGAAGACGAACTCGCTAATGACCGAATACGCGTCGTTGCTGAGCGATGCCGTCTTGCGTCATCGCGCCCGCGTTGCCGAGCATTCCGCGCGGATCGAAACCGAGCTCGCAAGCAAAGTTAAGTCCGAATTCATCGCCAACATGAGCCATGAGCTGAAAACACCGCTCAATACGGTGATCGGCTTTTCGAAACTGTTGACGCAGCATCAGGATCGCCGCCTCCCGGACAAGGAGATCGTCGAATACGCGACGCTGATCCACGACGCAGCAGGTCATCTGCTTGCCGTCATCAACGACATCCTCGACATTTCCAAGCTTCAAAGCGGCAAGTTCGCGATCGACAGCCGCGAGATCAATCTGCACGACATCCTCGCCGACAGCATCGATACGTTCCATCAGCAGTCGCAAGCGGGTGAAGTCGACATCGACGTGGCGATCGCCGCCGATCTTCCGATGATCCGCGGCGACGCAGCGAAGCTGAAGCAGATCTTTACCAACGTTCTCTCGAACGCGATCAAGTTCACCCCGCCCGAAGGCACGGTTGCCGTCAAAGCGCAACGCACGGCCGACCAGGGTGCGATCATTGCTATACGCGACAGCGGCGTCGGCATGAGCCCCGATGACATCGACGTCGCGATGGCGCCGTTCGGCCAGGTTGACGGCGGCCGGTCACGATGGCGCGAAGGCGCGGGCCTCGGGCTTCCGATAGCCAAAGCGCTCGTCGAACTGCACGGCGGAGTGCTCTACATCGCGTCACAACAGAATGAAGGCACGGAAGTCGTCATCATCTTTCCAGGACGGGACACCGTTGCCGCGTCGAACGCGGCAATGATGCACGACATTAGACACTCGGCTGCCTGAAAATGCAAAAAGAAATCAGTCCATGAACAGCCAGAACGACGAACAGCGACGGGCCGCCGACACATCGATCGGCCGCATCGTTTCCGTCAACGGATCGAAGGCGATCGTGCTGCTGGATAGCGGCAGCGACGCGCGGTCTCGCGCCCTAAAAAACGGGCCCGACATGGGCACGCTGATCGCCATCGAAACGTCGAGCGCGCTCGTTCTGGCGATCGTCTCCGCGCTGAGCGTTCCGGTCCCCTCGCAGCGCGAAGGCGACGGCGAAGTTTGGATTGCCGAGATCGGCCTCGTCGGCGAACTCGTCAAATCCCTGGACGGCAAGCCACTGAAATTCAATCGCGGCGTGACCAACTATCCCGCCCTCGGCGACCGCGCCCGCCTCGCATCGAAATTAGAGCTTCAATGCGCCTTCTGCGGCGAAGCCGGTGAAACGGTTCGTGTCGGCTGCATTCGCCAGGATAGTTCTATTCCCGCGATGGTGCGCGTCGACGAGTTGCTCGGCAAGCATTTCGCGATCCTCGGAACCACGGGCACGGGCAAATCGTGCACCACAGCCCTGATCCTGCGGTCCATCCTCGAAAAACATCCCGCCGCCCACATCGTCTTGCTCGATCCTCACAATGAATACGCGACGGCCTTCACCGAATGGGCCGAGGTCATCTCGCCGCGGAACATGCACCTGCCGTACTGGCTTTTGACGTTTGAGGAAATCGTCGAAGTGCTCGTCGGCGATGGCGAACGCAAGACCGAAACCGACGTCCTCCAGGATCTCATCCCAGTCGCCAAAGCCCGCTACGCCAACAGCCGCTCCGGCGAAGGCGCGAAGCCGCGCCGCGCCTCCGACGCCAGCCGCTATACCGTCGACACGCCCGTGCCTTACCGCATATCCGAGCTCGTCGCCCTGATCGACGAGCGCATGGGCCGCCTCGAAAACAAAAGAGATCTGACGCCCTATCGCAACCTGAAGCACCGCATCGAAACGGTCTCGAAGGATATCCGCTATTCCTTCATGTTCGGCTCGCTGACCGTCTACGACAGCATGACTCAGATTCTGAGCCGCATATTCCGCGTGCCCGTCAACAACAAGCCGATCACGATCCTGGAACTCACCGGTATTCCGTCCGAGATCGTCAACGTCGTCGTGTCCGTGCTTTGCAGGCTGACGTTCGATTTCGCGCTCTGGAGCGAAGGCCAGGTCCCCGTGACGCTCGTCTGCGAGGAAGCGCATCGCTACGTTCCGGCAAACAGCGCGCTCGGCTTCGAACCGTGCAAGCGTGCCATCGCGAAGATCGCCAAGGAAGGCCGCAAATACGGCGCTTCGTTGTGCATCGTCACGCAGCGCCCCGCCGAAATCGATCCGACGATCCTGTCCCAGTGCAACACCGTCTTCGCGCTCCGCATGTCGAACGATCGCGACCAGGAGATCGTGACGTCCGCCGTTGCCGATACCGGAGCCGGCCTGCTCGAATTCCTTCCCTCGCTCGGCCAGCGCGAGGCGATCGCGTTCGGCGACGGCATGGCGCTACCCGTACGCATCAAGTTCGACGAATTGCCGCCGCACGCTCTGCCGCGTTCTTCGACCGCGCGCTTCTCTGAGAGATGGCAGAAATCGCTCGGCGACGACGGCTTCCTCGAACAGATCGTCGAGCGCTGGCGTCTCTCCGGCACCTCGTCGGGCGACAACTCCTACAACATGACCATGATGGCGGATGCGCTGAGCCTCAACCCCTCGGCCGAGGCGAGCGCCAATCCGAACGGTAGTCCGAACGGCAGCCCGAACACCAATCCGAGCGCCGCTCCGCAGGCCGCGCCGCGCCGTGAAGCCGCCCCGGCTCGCGGCAACCCCGTGCCTCCGCCTCCGGGCAACGGCCATCCGGCCTCGCGCCGGGACGCCGCCCCGCCCCAGTTTTCCCAGCCGGCAAGCCACGTCGTCCGGGGCGCGGCTCCCGCTTCGATGATGGGCGAACGCGGCACCCCGTCGGCCATGTCGCCGGCGCCCGCTCGCACGCCATCCGAGCCGCCAAGCTCGCTGCGCGCGCTCCGGGAACGGCTGATCCGCCCGCACGGTTAATCGTTATCGCTCTTCGCAATCGAGCCTTGCGCCGCCGCGTTGCGGCATCCAGAAGCGTTTATAAATCTATCAGCAGCGGCGTTGTAATATCGGCGCATCCGTGCGGCTCGGTCGGTTAAATTGGGTTGGGGCAGTCGATGAACGACATCTATCCGGTGATCTTGTCCGGTGGCTCCGGCACACGCCTGTGGCCCCTTTCGCGGTCCATGTACCCGAAACAATTCATCCGGTTCTTCAGCAACCAGAACGGCAGCTTTCTCTCCGCCGCGCTCGGACGTCTAAAGCAATCGTCGGGCTTCAAGGCTCCGATCCTTCTCTGCAACAACGACCACCGCTTTCTCATTCGCGAGGAAGTCGAGCGTTTAGGAATTGATCCCCTCGCGATCGTCCTCGAGCCCGTTGCGCGCAACACCGCGCCGGCCATCGCCGTCGCGGCCCTCGTGGCGCTGGAAGCCAGCCCCAAGGCGACGCTTGCCGTCATGCCGTCCGATCATGTCGTGAAAGATGACACGCTATTCGCGGACGCCGTCAAACGCGCCGCCGAAGTCGCGGCCACCGGCAAACTCGTTCTATTCGGGATCAAGCCGACCGAGCCGCATACCGGCTACGGATATATCAAGAAGGGCAACGCCCTTCCGGGTTTCGAAGGTCAGGCCTTCACCGTCGAATCTTTTGCGGAGAAACCGGATCGCGCCACGGCCGAAGCCTATCTCGCGGCCGGCGATCGCTTCTGGAACAGCGGCATTTTCGTATTGAATGCCAGAACCTTCTTGAACGAAATCGAACGCCTGCAGCCTGACATATTGCAAGCCGCGCGCGCCGCCCTCGCAGACGCCAAGGAAGACCTTGGCTTTCTACGCCTCGACAAGACCGCCTTCGCAACGGCGCAGAATATTTCCGTCGACTATGCCGTGATGGAAAAAACCGAAGCCGCCGCCGTCCTGCCCCTCGACGTCGGCTGGAACGACGTCGGGTCCTGGTCGTCGCTCTGGGATATCGCGCCAAGGGACAAGGCTGGCAATTTCGTCAAGGGCGACGCCATCCTCGAAGACACCTCGGACTGCTTTATTCACTCCGAAAAAGCCATCGTCTCGACCATCGGCGTCAAGGACCTCGTCATCGTCGACACACCCGATGCCTTGCTCGTCGCGGACAAGAGCCGGACGCAGGACGTTTCCAAGATCGTCCAGCGTTTGCGGAACTCAAATCGCAAGGAGCAGGAACAGCATCTCAGGAACTTCCGCCCCTGGGGCTACTTCGAGACTCTGAACATCGGCCCGCGCTTCCAGGTCAAGCTGCTACATGTGAAGCCCGGCGGCGTGCTGTCCATGCAGATGCACCATCATCGCTCCGAGCATTGGATCGTGGTGCAGGGCACCGCGCGCGTCGTCATCGGCGAGCGCGAACAGCTCGTACGCGAGAACGAGAGCGTTTACATCGTCGCCACGCAATGGCACCGCCTCGAAAACCCCGGCAAGGTGCCGGTCGAGATCATCGAGGTTCAGATCGGCTCGTATCTCGGCGAAGACGACATCCTGCGCACGGACGACATCTATCACCGCGCACCGGAAGAAACGAAATAAGCAGCTCTACTTCGGCTGATCCGGTGTTCGCAGCGTGAAGATGCGCCCCGTCGTCTTCGGCGGCTCGTCGACGGTATCCGGCTGCGGCGCGGCGCCCGCCCCCGCCTCCGAAGCTTCCGTTTCCGCGGCCGCCGCAGGCTCCGTGCCGTAGCCCTTCGCAATCTTGTCTTGGAAATTCCGCCAGCTCAGCGGAATGAATGCCAGATAGCCAAGCGTGATCGCAGTCAGCGTCTGATAGGGATACGTGAACAGCATCGCGACCACCGCAACCGCGATGACGAAGATCGGCAGCACCCATTCCCGTCCGACGCGCTCGCCCAGCAGCTTGCCGGAATAGGTCGGGATCGTCGATACCATCATGAAGGCGATGAAAAGCGTGTAGACGAGAACGACCATCAGCGCCCAATGCGCTTTGAGTTCCTCGAACCCTAACTGATAGACGTAAACCGGCAGCAGAACCACGATGGCGGCTGCGGGCGTCGGCATCCCGATAAAAAAGTTCGACTGCCATTTCGGCTTGTCGTCATCGATCGCCGAGTTGAACCGCGCCAGCCGCAACGCCGACGCGAGCGCGAAAATCATCACGCAGATCCAACCCGCACTTTTGAGATCGCCGAGCCCCCAGTTGAAAATGAGAAACGCCGGCGCAACGCCGAAGTTGACGAAATCCGCGAGGCTGTCGAGTTCGGCCCCAAAACGCGATGAGGCTTTGAGAAGCCGCGCTATGCGCCCGTCGATCCCGTCGAGACACCCCGCGAATACGATCGCCGCCAGCGCCAGATCGTAGCGGCCCTCGATCCCCATGCGGATCGAGGTCAAACCCGCGCACAGGCCGAGCAGGGTGAAGAAATTCGGCACCAGCATCCGCACCGGAACTTGTCGATAGCGGAACAGCGAACGCCGTCGGCGCCGGCGCGTTTCGGTTTCGATCCGTGGCTCTTCCATGTCCATGGCAGGCCTCCTCCAGACGCGCGCACGCAGCCGCCTGATCTACTTCGCTCAACCCTCTGCCCCAAGACCGTTAGCCCTGGAACCGCTTGAGCCGTGACCGTTTAGCCCCGAGACCCCTCAGGCAAGACGCGCCTCGCGCTCGGGCTCCGCCGATTGAAGATCGGCGAAAACCGTCTCGCCCGCAACCGCTCGTTGGCCGACATTCACAAGAGCGACCTTACCGGGTGGCAGGTAAACATCGACGCGCGACCCGAACCGGATCAGCCCGAACCGCTGCCCGGCGCCCACGGTATCCCCGATCTGCGAGAACGTCACGATCCTGCGCGCGACGAGCCCGGCGATCTGCACCACGCCGATCTCTCCGTCGGTCGCCGTGTCGATGACCAGAATACGCCGTTCATTATCTTCGCTCGCCTTATCGAGCGCCGCGTTCAGAAAGGCGCCCGGCACGTACAGCGAGCGCACGATGCGTCCGGCGACCGGCGACCGGTTGATGTGCACGTCGAAAACCGAAAGGAACGTCGAGATGCGAACGCGCTCCTCCGAGCCCATGCCGAGTTCCGCCAGCGGCGTTATTTTTTCAATCGACGAAATCTTGCCGTCCGCCGCCGACACAACGAGGCCCGGACGCAACGGCGTGACGCGCTGCGGATCGCGGAAGAAATACACGATCCACGCCGTGATTGCCGCCGCGATCCATCCGAGCGGCGGATAGATCAAAAAGAAGACCAGCGTGACGGCCGCGCCGATGGCGATGAACTTGTGTCCGTCCGGATGCACCGGCGCGAACGATTCGAAGATGGTATCGAGAATGCCGTGATGTTCGGACACGTTTGCCTCCTGGCGGCGCGATGAATTGCAAAAATCGCGCTGAATTACGAGATCGGCACGGCAACGAAGCGAAGATCGCCTTTGCCATCTTCGACCCGGAACAGCACGGCCTTGCGTCCGGCCTTCCTGACCTTGTCGACGCTCGCCGCGACGTCGCCCGGATCGCTCACCGCTTCCTGCGCCGCCTCGACGATGACGTCGCCGGATTTGATGCCCTTCTTCGCGGCCGCGCTTTGCGGGTCGATGCCTTCGACGACGACGCCTTTGATCTTCTCGTCGAGGCCGTACTTCCGCCGGAGGTCGGGCGTCAACGCCGAAAGCTTGAGACCGATGATCGCCGCTCCCGGCGTCGAACTCTCGCTGCCCGGCTGTTTGAGATCGCTGTCGGTATCGTCGCCGTCATCAAGGCGTCCGACGGTCACTTGCAGCGTCTTGCGCTGACCTTTGCGCAGAAGCTCGACATCGGCGGCTTTGCCGATCGGCGCCTGCGCCACGATCCTCGGCAGGCCGCGCATCGTCGTCACGTCCTTGTTGTCGAACTTCAGGATGACGTCGCCGGCTTCAAGTCCCGCTTTCGCGGCAGGGCTTTCCGGCGTCACGGCCGCGATCAACGCGCCGCTGTTTTCCGGTACGCCGAGCGTTTCGGCAATGTCGTCGGTCACCGTCTGGATCTTGACGCCAAGCCAGCCGCGCCGGACTTCGCCGAATTGCTTCAACTGGTCGACGACGTTCGCGACTGTGTCGGATGGAACGGCAAAACCGATACCGATCGAGCCGCCGGTCGGCGATATGATGGCCGTGTTCACGCCGATCACCTCGCCGTCCATGTTGAACAGCGGTCCACCCGAATTGCCCTTGTTGATCGCGGCATCGGTCTGCAGATAATCGTCGTAGGGGCCGGAATTGATGTCGCGGCTCTTCGCGGAAATGATGCCGAGCGAGACGGAGCCGCCGAGCCCGAACGGGTTGCCGATCGCCATCACCCAGTCGCCGACTTCGAGCGTCGCGGACGGTCCAAATTTGACGTCGGCGAGCGGCTTCTTCGGCGTCACCTTAAGCAGCGCGAGATCGGCCTTCGTATCGCGCCCGATGACCTTGTCGACCTTGAGCTTCGAGCCGTCGTGAAAATTGATCTCGATCTCCTCGGCGCCTTCGATGACGTGGTTGTTGGTGACGATCAGGCCTTCCTTGCCGTCGATCACGAAACCGGAGCCCAGCGACGAAATCTTGCGGTCCGAATGGGGCATGCCGCCGCGCTTGTTGAAAAAGTCGTCGAAGAAATCTTCGAACGGCGCACCCTTCGGCACCTTCGGAAGCGGCACGCCGCTCGGCCCCTTGACGGTCTGCGAGGTCGCGATGTTGACGACGGCGTCGACCAGCTTCTTGGCGACCGGCGCAACCGATGCCGGGCCGTTCTGAAACGCGTGAGCCGGAGACGAAAACAGCGCCATCGTCATGATCGCGCTGAGCAGCAGTCGGGGCATAAGCACGGAACCTTTTCCGGTCATCGCAGAACTCCAGTGTCCGACCCCACGCGACGCTCGGCGGGTCCTATGAGGCTTAAGTGGCGCAAGATCGAAGCATCAAAGTGACGATCGTAGCATATTGCCGGGATGGGGGGACAAGTCGGCTCCGGAGCTTATCCTCGGACGAGCCAGACGAGGAAAACGCCAAAGGCGACAGCAGCTAAAGCGGCCGCCTGGATCGGGCCGTTTCCCCGGCTGGCGATGTCCGTGACGACACGCCGCGCAGCATCCGGCGCGAGCGCCCAGAGCAGCCCTTCAAGAACAAGGGCTATTCCGAGGCCGGCCAGAAGGTCGTTCATCGCTCGGGCGTGACTGTTACAGAACCCGACTGAGCCGGCTTCACGCCGCCGTTGGGGTCCTCGAAGTAGCGGAAGAAATCGCTGCTCGGCGACAGCAACAGACGCGTGTCCTCGGGCTTGATGGCCGTCGTGTAGGCCTGCATCGACCGGTAGAAACGGAAGAAGTCGGGGTCCTGCCCGAACGCGTCCGCGAAGATGCGGCTGCGATGCGCTTCACCGTCGCCGCGGATTTCGTCCGACTTCTGCGTGGCGGTCGCCTTGATGATCGTCACCGCCTTGTCGGCATTGGCGCGGATGCGGTTGCTTTCGGCTTCGCCTTGCGCCCGGAATTCCGTCGCCTCGCGAACACGGTCGGCGCGCATGCGATCATAGACCTTGACGAGGTTCACTTTCGGCAGATCGGCGCGCTTGATGCGCACGTCAACGACTTCAAGGCCATAGTCGCGGCCTTCCTTGTTCACCTGCGCCGCGATCTCCTTCATCAGCGACTCGCGCTTGTCCTTGACGATCTCCTGCAGCGTCGCGGATCCAAGCACGCGGCGAATTTCCGACTCGATCAGCGGACCGACGACTTCCCGCACACGCTCTTCGTTGCGCACGTTCTGATAGAACTTGAGCGGGTCGGTAATGCGATAACGCGCATAGGCGTCGACGATCAAACGCTGCTGATCCGACGCCGTGACTTCCTGCTCCGTCGTATCGAGGTCGAGAATACGCTTGTCGAATTTCTCGACCGTATCGATGAACGGAACCTTCCACTTCAGGCCGGGCGTTTCAACGATCTGCTGCGTCTTGCCGAAGCGCAGTACCATCGCCTGCTCGTTCTGGTGGACGATGAACGCCGAGGCGTAGAGACCCGCTGCCGCAAGGATCAACACCGTAAGAATGAATGCGAAGAACGCGCGCATATTATTTCGATCCTTCGGCCGGTTCACGCTTCTGAAGCTGATCTAGGGGCAGATAAGGCACGACGCCCTGACCGCTCTTCTGATCGATGATGATCTTGTCGGCACCCTCGAGCACGCGCTCCTGCATCTCGAGATACAGCCGCTGCCGGGTGACGTCCGGCGCCTTCCTGTATTCCTCATAGACCTTGAGGAAGCGCGCCGCCTGACCGGTTGCCTCGGCGACCGTCTGGTCGCGATAGCCCTCGGCTCCCGCCACAATGCGATCGGCTTCGCCACGCGCTCTCGGCGTGACCTGGTCGGCGTAGGTTTGCGCCTGCTTGACCAGCGTTTCTTTCTCTTGCGCCGCCGCCGCGACTTCGCGGAACGCGCCGATGACCTCTTCCGGCGGATCGACTTCCTTGAGCTGGATCTGATCGATCTTGATGCCCGACCGATAATAGTCGAGCGTCTTCTGCATCAGCTTCTGCACGTCTTGCTGAATCTGCTGCCGGCCGCCCGTCAACAGCGGCTGCAACGCCGACTGGCCGACGACTTCGCGCATCGCGCTTTCGGCAACCTCGCGCACCGTCGTCTCGGGCTGCGCGATATTGAACAGGAATTGCTCGACGCCGGTATCGCCATTTTCGCTCTTTTCCGGGCTGATGCGCCAGAACACGACGAAGCGAACATCGACGACGCTGCCGTCGCCTGTCAGCATCAGGCCGCTGTCGCGCGCACCGAGCGTGCTGCGAGCGCTGCCGACTTCGATGGTCCGCTGCTGCGTGACTTTCGGAAGCCGTACTTCCTCGATCGGGTAGGGCAGCCGCCAATGCAGTCCCGGACCTTCCCAACGCTCATATTTGCCGAAGCGCAGGACGATGCCCTGCTCGTCCGGATTGACGCGATAGAAGAAGCCGTAGAACGCCACGCCCGCGAGCAGCAAAAGCCCGACGAGAAAAATGAAGGTCTTCGGAACGCCGCCACCGATGCCGCCCGCGCCGTTGCCCCCAGCGCCGCCGCCACCGCCGCCGCGCATGACACGGCGCATTCGGTCCTGGCCCCGGCGCAAAATCTCGTCGAGATCCGGCGGCTCCTTACCGCCGCCTGAGCCCCAAGGCCCCTGCCCCCACGGACCGCCGCCGCCGCCGCCACCACCGCCGCTGCCTTTGCCGCCGCCTTGATTACTCCAGGGCATAAATCAGGGCCTCTCTCGCATCTTGAGCTGAAATTGAAATTGCGCACCCGTCTCCCGGCTCCTCGGTGCGGCGTCGGTCGCAGGACGACATTGAGACGTGCACGCTGAAAGCCTCGGGAACGCAAAAGAAAAACAAGGTTCGGGGGAGCTTATAAGGTACGGTTCCCTCGATCGCAAATTCCCAACCCCTTGGACTATCGCAATTTGGGGCGTCGCGGCGGCGCTTCAAGGGTTTTCAGGCTCGGCCTGGTCACTCTTTTGCCGGCGTTCGTAAACGATGAGCGTCGACGCAAACTCATCACGCGGCCCCTTCGGCAAGAGTTCTTTCGCCACTTCCTGCCAAACGGCGTCCTCGAGAGCCGGAAAATACCGGTCGCCACCAACCTGCGCATGAACGCGCGTCAGATAGATGCGATCTGCAACTGGCAGCGCGGCATCGAAAACGGCGACCCCGCCGATAACCATGATCTCATCCGCCCCGCGCGTGGTTGCGAGGACGCGCGCGAGCGTCAGCGCCTCGGTGACGCTTTCGCAGGTCGAGATATCCGCAGCCTCGAACGCCGGATCGCGCGTCACGACAATGTTGTCCCGACCGTCGAGCGCCTTGCCGATCGACTGGAACGTGCGCCGCCCCATGATCATGGGCTTGCCCATCGTCAGCTTGCGGAACACCTTGAGATCGGACGAGAGCCGCCAGGGCAGCGCGCCGTCGCGGCCGATGACGCCGTTTTCCGCAACGGCGACGATCAGGGAAATGGGTAAGTCATTCATGAGGTGACCGATAGCAACGACCGGAACGAGAAGCAAATCCGCCCTCATCTTCGCGCCGCGCTTAGCCCTCCCGTTCCATCATCCTCGGCCGAGCCCAACGCACACTCATCGTCATGGCCGCGAAGGCGGCCATCCACGCGACCGTCGATACCCTCTGAGGTGTGGAACCAATGAATTCCGTGAAGCGAATTTGCCGGAGATGGCCGCCTGCGCGGCCATGACGGAAGGTAAAGGGTCTAGCGCGTCACCCGACCACGAAGCCTCACGCCCCTCACGCACTTCACACCGCCACCGGCGCTTTGATGTGAGGCCAAGGATCGTAACCTTCGAGACTAAAATCCTCATACTTGAAATCGAAGATCGATGTCACAGCCGGATTGATCTTCATCGTCGACAGCGCGCGCGGCGTGCGCGAGATCTGCAAATCGGCCTGCTCCAGATGATTGAGATAAAGATGCGCATCGCCGAACGTATGCACGAAATCGCCCGGCTCCAGCCCCGTGACCTGCGCCATCATCATCGTCAGCAGCGCATAGCTCGCGATATTGAACGGCACGCCGAGAAAAATATCCGCCGAGCGCTGATAAAGCTGGCACGAGAGCTTACCGTCCGCGACGTAGAACTGGACAAGACAATGACACGGAGCCAGCGCCATACGCGGAATATCGGCTGGATTCCACGCTGAGACGATAATGCGCCGGCTGTCCGGATTGGTCTTCAGCGTTTCGACGACCTCTTTGATCTGGTCGATCGTTTCGCCTCCGGGCGCGCTCCACGCCCGCCACTGCTTGCCGTAAACCGGACCGAGCTCGCCTTCGGGATCGGCCCACTCATCCCAGATCGAAACGTCGTGCGCCTTGAGATACTCAATGTTGGTCGCCCCGGAGAGAAACCACAAAAGCTCGACGATGATCGACTTGACGTGCAGCTTCTTCGTCGTGACCAGTGGGAACCCTTGCGCCAGGTCGAACCGCATCTGATGCCCGAACACGGATAGCGTGCCGGTCCCGGTACGGTCCGTTTTCTTCACGCCTTCGGTGCGCACACGGCGCAATAAATCGAGATATTGCTGCATGAAAAAGCCCTAACGCGATTCTGGCTCGCCTTCAGCTCCCACCCGTGACTATCCCGTCACGACCGAGCTATCCGGCGCGAACGCCAGGATCAGCACGATCATCGAGTTGTAAACACCATGACAGACGATCGGCACCAGGAGCGTGCCGGTTTTCTCGCGGACCAGCGCCAGATAAATGCCGATCAGCGTGATCGCCGCGATGCCGTAGACGGAGTAATGGGCGTGCAGAAGCGCCCACATGATCGCCGATGCCGCCGCGGCCCCCGCAATGCCGAGCGATGTCCGCCGCAGCGCCCCATAAACCAGGCCGCGAAACAGGCATTCCTCCGCGATCGGCGCGCCCAATCCAGCGGCGATCAGAACGAGCCACCACGTCCTCGCCTTCATCAGATCGGCAAATGGGCTGATGTCATGGCGGAACGCCTCCCGGTCCAAAGCAAAGACGGCGGCGCCGTAGATCAAGGCGAGCGCGATCAGCCCAAGCGTCGCGAGGACGAACGTTTTGAGCCCGCCCCGAGGAACAGTGAAGCGCAGAAAAGACCCGCCCCCGCGCGCCAAAAGCGCGTTCGCCAGAAGCACCAGCAGCACGGTCGCGAGCTGAAACGCGAAAAGCGAGACGGCAACGCGCGCCGTCAGCAGGGCTTCCGTCTCACCTGCGGCAAAAGCGCGAGGCTCGTCGAGCCGCGACCAGAGATCGAAGAGAGCCGTCCCTCCAAATCCGGCCAGCATCCCGGACACGACGATAGCGGCCGTGGCCAGCAGCACGAGCGCCACTGATTTCCACGATAAAATCGCGTCCGGAGCGGGAGCCTGTTCTTCGACCGAGACGGCCACGTGCATGCCTTTCTGCTTGGCGTTTGCAACGTTCAAACGCGGCCATCCGGTAACAGCTTTTTCACGGGCTTGCGAATGAGGTCGCCGAAACGCTTTCGTTCTGGCTCGCCAGTGACTATATCTGGAGCGCTGGCTTGCCAGCTATGGTGATAAACGCGGTCGTAATAAGCCGATCGGACCCGGGGGCGGTACCCGGCGCCTCCACCACTTTCTCGTTGGGACCTTGCGGCTCCCTTTCGGGGAGCCGGCCGCAAGGCCCGGCAATTACGGGGGCGAAATAGGATCGACGAAGGTCTAAAGGACTTAGCTTTTGCCCGGCATGATACCACCGTTATCGGGTCATACAGAATAGTTGCCAATGACAACTATGCTGAGGCCGCTCTCGCTGCGTAATGCAGTGCGAATAGCCTGAACTTGAAGCCCTTATCTTTAGCCGGATAAGGCGCGGTTCGGAGGGCACCGGGCAACAGAAGCCCTCCACTTCTCGCGGCGTGTAGGTAAACGGGCTTGACTGAGCGGCAAATCTGATTTCAGAGGTCGGTCAGAGCACGGCATTCTTGAAGGCGGAAGCATGGCAACGGAGCCATCGATCGATTACGCAAAATTGCAGCAAGAGGCGATGCGCGGCGTTGTTCGCGCGGTTCTCCAGCAAATCGTGAAATCCGGTCTTCCGGGCGAGCACCATTTCTATATCTCGTTCCTGACCCAGGCGCCGGGCGCCATCGTCTCGAAGCGGCTCAAGGAAAAATATCCGAGCGAGATGACGATCGTGCTGCAGCATCGCTTCTGGGATCTCATCGTCTCGGAAGATCGCTTCGAAGTGAAGCTGACGTTCGACGGCATTCCGGAACGGCTCGTCGTGCCGTTCTCCGCGATCAAGGTCTTCATCGACCCGAGCGTTCGCTACGGCCTGCAGTTCGACGAAGAGGTCAGCGACAATGAACCGATGCACGAGCCGCGCCACGCGCTGACGGCCGACGCGACGTACGATCAGATCGGCGAAACGGGCACCGAAGTTCCTCGCACGGCACCGAAGAAGCCGCGCGCACCGAGGAAGCCCCGCGTCGCCGACAAAGACGCAGCGTCACGCGATCCTGCAGCCTCTCTTCCTCCGTCTCCCGAGCCCGCCACGCGCGCAGGTGAAGCCGACGCGAAAGAGGACGCCGACGCGACGCCGACGCCATCCGAAGGCGCCAAAATCCTCAGCCTCGACCAGTTCCGCAAGAAATAAGCGAACGCGATCGAGCCTTGCTCGCGAATTGCCCGCCGTCCGACGTCGCGGGCTTCGCGAAAGCTAGGCGTATGCTATCCACCCCCGCCACGTGAAGGCCGCGTAGAACAGCGCGACATTCGAGAACCCGGCTTCTTCCAGGATCGCTTGATCCTGCTCCGGCGTGATCGCGAGCAGCTTGGCATCGACATTTTCGCGTGCGCTCCCCGCCAGCTTTGGATCGACCCCCGACACAACGGCAAACGCCGCATAGCGCGACAGCCACATCGCGCGAGCGCCATCTGCCTGCGGAAAGCTCGAATGCGCGGCCACGAACGGCGCGCCCGGCTTCAACCGCCGCCGAATTTCTCGCTCCGTCCGGCGACGCTCATCAGCATCGAGGAAATGCAAGGTGAGAAGACAAACGGCAGCATCGAATGCCGTCTCGGAAACATCGTCGATATAACCTTGCCGCAGCGTCACGCGCGCATTGAGCGGCCCAAGCATCCTCTCCGCGAGATTCAGCATTTCCGCTGCCGGATCGACACCGACAAACGTCCATCCCGCGTGAGCATCCGCCAGCGCCTTGAGTTCGAGCCCTCCGCCCGCACCCAGAACCAGCACGCGCGCATCGTCGGGAACGCGCTCCGCAAGAAGAATACCCGCCATGCGATGCAGATCGCTCAAGCCCGGCACGAAGCGGCGCGGTCCATCCGCGTAATTCGCGACCGCATCCGGATCAGAATACGCCTTGAGCAACCACGCGCCGTCCTTCTCAGGCTTCATCGATATCGCCTCGTTCGCCAATAAAAATATTATAATATTATAAATAACACGCGCACGCGCTAGGACAACCACCCCGCGCGACATCGCTCAGTCCCGGTGTCGCCCGAGACACAGCACGGCGCTCACGCTTGGAAAAGCCAACGGTCGCTTTCCAATGACGGAACGCCCGGCGAGCAAAAGCCGGGCGTCATTATGACTTCACTGTGCAGTTAGGGGGGCGATACCCGAACGTCGCACGACCGGCGGTGGATTCCATTTGCCAGTCAGCGCATCGGATCTCGGGGCGTAGAGGCGCATGGTCAGATTGAACGACCCTTTCGGCGCGGGAAGCCAGTTCGTTTCGCTCTCGGCACCAGGACTCTCGTTCTGAAAATAAAGATCGAGCGAGCCATCGGGATTGTACTTGAAGGGCATCCAACTACTCACCGCAAAGCGATTGAGGCTGTTGGCAACCTGGAATCCCTCGTCGTCATAGAGCGTGATGGACCAGAAGGCATTAACCGGCGGAAGCACGGCCTTGTCGAAATGGATTGTATATTTGTTGGCGCCGTCGAGTGGCTTTCCCGTGTCGTCGGCAAGGTTTGCCGGATAAATCGCGTCCTCGGGCAGGTTCGCACCGAGACCATATTGCGTAATGAGGGCGCGCTTCAGATAGTAGTTGCCGTAGACCCCCATCGTATCGGTGTTCATCGACCAGCCGTTGGCCACACGTGCAAGCGTGGGGAGCTTCCATTTTAGGAGCTGCTGCGCGTCCTGCGGAACCGCTTCAAGCGCCTTCTGAATAGCGGGATCCAATGTCGTGATATCGAAGCTCTTGCCCGGCTCGATGCCAATCCGCTGCATCTGCGCGATGATCGGTTGATCGGTGATGTGTGGAGGATGCAGCTTCAGGAGTTCGGCGGCATAAGCAAAGAATTTTCCGGCGGGCATTGCGTCGACGAGGGTTTTTGGCGGCGTTGTCACATCAACGCTTGAATCAATTTTAGCTTCAACAGGCGTCGGCGTTTTTCCCCATTCGGACAGCGGCGTGACCTTATAACCTGCCTGGATCTGGTGAACCGCATCATAATCATCCGGGCCATCCGTTTTCGTGCGTCCTATAATCCAGACGTAGGGCGTCGGCGCATCGATACGCTGAGCGTCGTGAGGAAGCTCGCCGTTCAAACCGGGCTTCCAACCCGGCGGCACGATGACAAAGTTATGAGCTTGTGTTCCGGTCGTGCGCCAGCCAGGAGAGGCAAAGACGTCCGTCCACATGTCGAGCATTGGCAACAGGTAGTATCGCCCATGCGTATCGGGCACCGAGACAACCACAGGCTCTTTCGTCAAGTCGAGCCACGCGCTCGAATAGAGCGTATCGAAATTGGGCCGGACGACAGCCCGCATATCGGCGGAAGGGTAGGCGTCTATGTTGGCGAAGGTATTCATCGGACCACCAATGGATCCTTTACC
>Ga0172380_10000559_pt1 | contig 71153 bp, 65 predicted proteins | sample Leawe162metaG_FD_119747 | JGI IMG/M metagenome (GOLD analysis project Ga0172380, IMG submission 119747) | Leachate microbial communities from a municipal landfill in Southern Ontario, Canada - Leachate well 162 metaG | ecosystem: Engineered > Solid waste > Landfill > Unclassified | place... | reverse complement strand
ACTTGATCTATTTTGTCGAAATAACGATATTTTTGTGACATAGTCGCTGCTCTGATCTCCGTCATGGGAATTCAGGAGACAGGAGACAGAATTCAGAATGGTTGATTTTATTACGTTTTATTCTGGCTCCTGAATTCTCTGGAAACAAGCTGCGGGGACCATGAGGATATCAATTTAATTTCAACATGTTACCACAACTCAAAAAGTTGAATTTTTACAACCACTTACCATCAGGCCGGTCAGCGGCCGGTCCAAAACCTAAGGAGAAGCATTATGACAGACCCAAAATCATGCCCAAATTCTGCGGCCAGGCTGCTGCTCGGCTTTGTTGCCGGTTTTCTGGCCACCCTGATTTTCCATCAGCTGACCCTGGCCCTGCTGTGGGCCATCAAGCTGGCGCCCTTCGGCCCCTTTGCCATGGGGCCGACCAAGCCCTTCGGGGTGCCGGCCGTTTTTTCCCTGGCCTTTTTCGGCGGGCTCTGGGGCATCATCTTTGTATTGATTGACCGGCGTTTTCCGGACCGCTTCGGCTACTGGCTGATCTCCTTTCTCTTTGGCGCCATTTTCCCTTCCCTGGTCGCCCTGCTGATCGTCCTGCCCCTCAAAGGCAAACCCATGGGCGGCGGCTGGCATCCGCCGTTACTCATCACCGCCTTTCTGATCAACGGGGCCTGGGGGGTGGGCACCGCCCTGCTGGTCAGGCTCTTCTCCCGCTGCCGGGGCTGTTCCTGACCGGCGCTGGCCAGGGTTGCTCTTGAAAAAAAATGATTTATTCTTTGTCATAGCCTGATTTTCGGCCTATTATGCCGGTTTGCGAGGTTGAAACGGCAGGCGCGCCCTGGCCACTGCTCCAGCCGCCGAAACCGGCCTGCAGCTTTGCCCTGCACCCTGCCCAAAGGAGAACCAATGAGCGATAAACTGCAAAAATTGACCACCCTGCTGGCGGAAATCGCCGACATCAATAACGCCATGGCCCTGCTGGGCTGGGACCAGCAGACCTATATGCCCAAGGGCGGGGCCGAGGCCCGGGGTAACCAGCTCGCCAGCTTGAGCCGCATCGCCCACCAGAAGTTTACCGCCACGGAGATCGGCGCGCTGCTCTCTGATCTGGAGAAGGAATACGCCGGAGCGGAGCCGGATGGCGATATTGCCCGGCTGCTTGAGGTCACCCGCCATGACTTTGACCGCAAGATCCGGGTGCCGGCCGATTTTGTGGCCGAATTCGCCCTGACCACCTCCAGGGCCTTTGAGGCCTGGGTCAAGGCCAGGGCCGCCGCGGATTTCTCCGTGTTCCGGCCCCATCTGGAAAAGGTGGTGGAGCTGAACCGGCGCTATATCAGCTTCTTTCCGCCGGCGGACCATCCCTATGACATTCTGCTGGATCAGTATGAGCGGGGCATGAAGACCGCCGAGGTGCAGATGATTTTTGCCGGTCTGCGGCCCCGGCAGGTGGAGCTGCTGCAGGAGATCACCGCCCGGCCCCAGGTGGATGACTCGTTTCTCCAGGGGCCTTTTGACGAGCAGCAGCAGTGGGACTTCGGGGTCAAGGTCGTTTCCGCCTTCGGTTATGACTGGGACCGCGGCCGCCAGGACCGTTCGGCCCATCCCTTTACCACCAATTTCAGTATCAATGATGTGCGCATTACCACCCGTTTTGAAGCGGACCACCCCGTTGCCTCGCTGTTCAGCACCATGCACGAGGCCGGCCACGCCCTCTATGAACTGGGCTGCAGCCAGTCCTATGAGCGCACCCCCCTGGCGGGCGGGGCCTCCTTGGCCGTGCATGAGTCCCAGTCCCGGCTGTGGGAAAACCTGGTGGGCCGCTCCCTGCCGTTCTGGGAACATTTCTATCCCGAATACCGCAAGCGTTTCCCCGCGGCCCTGGGCCAGGTGGATCTCCGCACCTTCTACCGGGGGATCAACCGGGTGGAGCCGTCGCTGATCAGGGTCAATGCCGATGAGGCCACCTATAACCTGCATGTCATGCTGCGCCTGGAGCTGGAAATCGGCATGATTGAAGGCCGGATCGCGGTGCGGGATCTGCCCGGAATCTGGAACGCCAAGATGGAGGAGTATCTCGGCATCAGGCCGGCCAACGACAGCCAGGGGGTGCTGCAGGACGTGCACTGGTCCGGCGGCTCGCTGGGCTACTTTGCCACCTACACCCTGGGCAACCTCATCTCGGCCCAGCTGTGGGAGAAGATCCGCCAAGATATCCCGGATCTGGACGACCGGCTGCGCCGGGGCAGTTTCGCGGCCCTGCTCGGCTGGCTGCGGGAAAAGATCCACTGCCATGGCCGCAAGTTCACACCCCAGGAACTGGTGCTGCGGGTGACCGGAGCAAAAATCGACCCCGGCCCCTATCTTCGCTATCTTACGAACAAATACAGCGATATCTATGGTTTGCAAACAAAATGAGTCTGGACACGGAACCCGTAGCCATCACAGGAAGGCAGGAAGCATGAAAAAACTGATCTCCGCCATATGTTTTGTCGTCCTTAGCACCACCAATGTCTGGGCCCTGGATAAAACGGACGGGACCGGCCTGCAGGTTGATGTGTTGACCCAAGCAACTTCGAGCTGGGATGGCAGCCCGCTGCCCCATTATTCGATCGGCACCCCGGAGATCACCATCCTGCGCATCACCATCCCGCCGGGCGCGCAGCTGCCTGTGCATGAACACCCGGTGATCAATGCCGGGGTCCTGCTCAAAGGCGAACTCACGGTCATCACCAGGGACAACAAGACCCTGCACCTCAAGGCCGGGGAGCCGATTGTCGAGGTGGTGGGCAAATGGCATTGTGGCATGAACGAGGGCACGGAACCTGCTGAGATCATTGTCTTCTACGCCGGGGAGGAGGGCCAGCCGAATACCGTGAGACAATAGTGAAGCGCAAAGGCGGGGAACCGGAGGGATGCCGGGCTTTCACGGCAGCAACTACCTAATATGGTTTGATAACTTTTTATGGCAATATCGCTTGGTCAGTTCCGGGAGTCGAAAAGAATCGGTTTTCGGAAAAATTTTGGCAATACTTGCCATGATTGTTTTTTCGGTCTTCTTAGGCTTTGCCCGCTATGTTGCCTGGAAAGTCATTTAACCGCCGCGCTTGAGTGGACGCGAAGAGGATCGACGGCGCTGACGCAGCAAAGTCATTGGCGCCACACTGGTGATGCAGGTCGGTTAGCGCACAAAGAACCCCTTGCGAGCAGTATCAAATTAGCATACAATAAAGCATCAAATAAAATGCTCAAAGGAGGTTTCCCATGGCTATCAGCATCACCGAAGATATTCGCTCGATCACAGATCTTAAACGGAACACGAATGCGGTTCTTGAGCAAATTCACGAAACAAAGCGCCCGGTTGTGTTAACCGTCAATGGTAAAGCAGAAGCTGTGCTGGTTGATGCCGGGGAATACGAAAAAATCATGAATGCCTTTAATCTGCTCAAGCTTTTAGCTCCAGCCGAGGAGGACATAAAAGAAGGTCGTTACACCGAGGCAAAGGATTTCTTCAAGGAGTTCAAACGTGCCAAGGAAATTTAAAATCAACCTCACCCGTAACGCCCAAAACGACCTGGAGCAAATTTTTTTCTACATTGCCTCCGACAATATAAATAATGCCAAAAAATTCATCCTGGAACTGGAAGAGAAAATATACTCATTAGACACATCACCAGAACGCTGTCCGTACATCCCTGAAAATATATTTTTCGGCACCAATTACAGGCATTTAATCCACAAGAAATACAGGGCGATATACAAAATAGATAATAATTGCGTCTATATTCTCCGAGTTGTACACGGTTCAAAGTTGTTCGAATTGTAAATAAATCATTAACGTTGCAAAAGAAATTAAGGAAAGGGCAAATTCATGAACCGTGTCATCCTGCAGAAGGGGCGGGAACGCTCGCTGCTGCGCCGCCACCCCTGGATATTTTCCGGTGCCGTCAACCATTTGCAAGGGACACCGCAGCCCGGTGAAACCGTGGAGGTCATTGCCGCTGACGGCCGGTTTCTGGGGCGGGGCGCCTATTCGCCTGTTTCGCAAATTCGGATTCGCATCTGGAGCTTTGATGAACAGGAAGAAATTGATGAAGCCTTTTTCCAGAGGCGGCTGCAAAGCGCCATGGCCCGGCGGGAGGAGCTGCAGATTCCAAGCCAGACCAATGCCTTCCGGCTGGTTTCCGCCGAGGCCGACGGCCTGCCGGGCCTGATTGTCGACCGCTACGGGGATTTTCTCGTCTGCCAGTTTCTCAGCGTCGGCGTCGCCCACTGGCAGGAAGTGATCATCGAGCAGCTGCAGACACTGCCCGGCGTCCGCGGCATTTATGAGCGCTCCGATGTGGAGGTGCGTAAAAAGGAGGGGCTGCAGCCGTGCCGCGGCCCGTTGTGGGGCGAGGAGCCGCCTGAGCTGATCGAGATCGAGGAGCATGGTCTGAAATTCCTGGTGGATGTCAAGCAGGGCCATAAGACCGGCTTTTACCTGGACCAGCGGGTCAACCGGCAGCTGGTCCGCTCGTACAGCTCCGGGGCCGAGGTGCTCAACTGTTTTGCCTACACCGGGGGCTTCGGCCTGGCTGCCCTGCAGGGCGGGGCCAGCCAGGTGACCAATGTGGAGGATGTGGCCGGCCTGCTGGCCTTGATCGACAAAAATGTGCAGCTCAATGAGTTTGCCGGACAGCGGTGCACCAACCTCAAGGCCGACGTCTTTCAACTGCTGCGGCAGTATGCCGAAGCGGGCAGGTTTTTTGATCTGATCATCCTTGATCCGCCCAAATTCGCCGAGGCCAGGAGCCAGCTGATGCGGGCCAGCCGGGGCTACAAGGATATCAACCGGCTGGCCCTTAAACTGCTGCGTCCGGGCGGCCTGCTGTTCACCTTTTCCTGCTCCGGTCTGATGAATGTGGAACTCTTCCAGAAAATCGTGGCCGATGGGGCCATTGATGCCGGCTGCGATGTGCAGATGCTGCAATGGCTCGGCCAGAGTCCCGATCATCCGGTGAAACTGCACATCCCGGAAAGCATGTATCTGAAGGGACTGATCGGGAAGAAGCTTGCCTGACGGCAGCAAGGCCGGAAGGGTGAGGAGAAAAAACAAGTCCCCGCTTTCGTCATTCCGGGCAAGCGCAGCGCGACCCGGAATCCATGAGCAGGAGCAGGGCAGAAGAGCGGAGAGGGGGGAGCATGGATACGGCGGCAGGCAGCAGCGCAGGCAATGTGGTCCAGGTGTTGGACAAGCGGATCTTCTGGGGCCGGGTGAGCTGGGCCGGGGGCGTGATCACAGAGGTAGAGGCCTTGGGGGCGGAAGAGCCGGGCCAGCCCTATCTGATCCCCGGTTTTATCGACGCCCATGTCCACATCGAAAGCGCCATGCTGCCGCCGGCCGAGTTCGGGCGGCAGGCGGTGCGGCACGGCATGGTGGCGGCAGTGGCCGACCCCCACGAGATCGCCAATGTGCTGGGTGCGGACGGGGTGCGGTTCATGGTGGCAAGCGCCCGCTGCTCTCCCTTTAAAACCTTCTTCGGGGTGCCCTCCTGCGTGCCGGCTACTCCCTTTGAGACCGCGGGCGCGGCTCTGGACCTGGCGGAGATGGAAAGTCTCCTGCAGGAGCCCGAGGTACGGCATCTGGCGGAGATGATGAATTTCCCCGGCGTGCTGGCCGGTGATGCGCAGGTTCTGGCCAAAATCGAGCTGGCCCGCAGGCTGGGCCGGCCGGTGGACGGCCATGCCCCTGGGCTGCGCGGCGGCGAGGCGGCCCGCTACGCAGCGGCGGGGATTACCACGGATCACGAATGCTTTACCCTGGCCGAGGCATTGGACAAGCTTGCCTGCGGCATGCACATTCTCGTGCGGGAAGGTTCGGCGGCGCGCAACTTCGCGGCCCTGCATTCCCTGATCACCACCCACACCGACCAGGTGATGCTCTGCTGCGATGACAAGCATCCGGACGACCTGGCCGCAGGCTACATCGACCGGCTGGCGGCCCGGGCCGTGGCATTGGGCCACCATCCCCTGGCCGTGCTGCGCTGCGCCTGCGCCAACCCTGTCCTGCATTACCATCTGCCGGTGGGCCTGCTGCGGCTGGGCGACGCCATGGACGCGGCTCTGGTTGCTGATCTGCGGGACTTCCGGGTGCTGAAGGTCTGGCTGGACGGCAATCTGGCGGCGGCAGAGGGCCGCACCCTGCTGCCAAAAGTTGGGGTTGCCCCGGTCAACAACTTCCGGGCCCGGCCCATTACTGCCGCTGACCTGCAGCTGCCGGCAGGTAAAGGTCCGCTGCCGGTCATCGAGGCCATGGACGGCGAGCTGATCACCAGGGAGCTGCTGCTTGAACCGCGCCGGGCAGGGGGCGTGCCGGTGCCGGATACCGAACGGGACATCCTGCTGCTCTGCGTGGTCAACCGCTACGAAGAAGCCCCGCCGGCCCTGGCCATGATCCGGGGCTTCGGGCTGCAGAAGGGCGCGCTGGCCTCAAGCGTGGCCCATGATTCCCATAACGTGATAGGGGTGGGGGCTGATGCCCACTCTCTCTGCCGGGCGGTCAATGCGGTCATCGAGGCCAAAGGCGGTATTGCCGTGACGGACGCGAGAGGCGTGGAGCTGCTCCCGCTGCCCATCGCCGGCCTGATGAGCGATGATGACGGCCAGGAGGTGGGCCGGCGCTACGCCGAGCTTGACCGCCTGGCCCATGGGCTGGGCTCCGGCCTGCGAGCCCCGTTCATGACCCTCTCCTTCATGGCCCTGCTGGTGATCCCGGAACTGAAACTGAGCGACCGGGGCCTGTTTGACGGCCGGTACTTTCGTTTCGTCGATGCCAGGCAGTGAAATGGCTGCCGCTGCGTTCGTTTCATCGGGTTATTCTCTTCCGGAAGAACGACCCACATATGGAGTGTAAAAAAATACCTACCTGGAGCATGCGGGCACGCTGCCCTATTGACAACAGCCTGATCCCGTTATAGGAATGTGTCAGGGCAGCAGCCCGCCAACCCTATCTCCGGGGGAAGCAACGAAGCGTGTCTCGCGGGGTAGGAGCGGGCCATGCCCGCGACAACGGGGTTTTCGCAATGGCAAATTCGCAGGCATGGCCCGCTCCTGCTGCGGAATGGCCCCCTGCACCGCGTTTGCTTTCCCCGTTTTGCCCTTTAATATCGCAATAAGAGGAAAATGCCGGGCGACAACGTAATAAGTGGACAGCATGGGAAGAGATTTTCCATGTTTTGTATTCAATATTAAAATAAGTGGAAAATGTGTCCGTCTATAAAGGGCAATATGATGGACAGCTTTCCACTTATTGCGCTGTTATGTCTGAACAAAAAATAGAAAGAAAGAGAACAGAATGTCGGATTATATAAAATCCAACTGAAGATAATCTGATAGTGGATAAACAATTAATGAAAAATGCAAGTTCTTCTGAAATAAAAAAGTTGGGTCTGTTAGTCGCTAGTGTCGCGTTTACCTTTCTGGGTTTATATTTTTTCAAATTTCATGCTTCCTTGTCCAACCAATCTGCTGATTGGGGGAATTTTGGATCGTATATTAATGGAGTGTTAAGCCCTATATTGCTTTTCTTAACCTTGATATATATTGCAAATACATTGAAGGCTCAAAAGGAGTCTCAAGCTGAGCAAAGCGAGGGAATTTCAGGTCAGATCAAAGAGATGATGAATTCAAACCAAATAAACCAGATTACAAGTCTTAGGACAGAGATTATTGGTCTAATAAATAATGAAGTTTCTTTTTTTATAAAACGATTTGATAAACTCCAATCTGAACTATCAGATGCCATTAAAGACTTACCAACCATAAAAGGACCAACTGGGAATCTTGCGCCAGCAGATAAGGCAGAAGCCTTGATGGCACTTACTCAAAGTAACTCTAAAGAAATGATAAAAGCCATCAACATGGTCATCAACCTTCAACGCTTAGCCTATAATATAATAACTGGAAACTTCAAAACAGTTGACGACTTAAGGAAAAAATTTGAAACAGAATACAAAGATATTCATGCAAAATTTGGTGACTGGCAGGTAGAAACTCAAAGCACTTACTGATGAGTGGCAATGCCAAATGGGGTCGGACCACGCTAAATAATTGAGATTACAATGTAATGCCGGTTTGCTCACTCTGTAACTAGTTGATATTACTAGGCCTCATTGTCGATTTTGGGACCAAAATGGGCAAATAGAAATCAAACAGCAAAAATTGCCAAACCATCACATTCAGTTTTCTCTGGCACAGTATGCTTTCGCCGCCCCCAGCTGTGCCATAGCCGAAGACCTCGCTCACAGTGAAACTGAAAAACGCTATTTTTGTTTCGGCGAGGTCGAGGGTGGTGTTCTCACTGTCCGATTTACCTATCGCGGCGGTGTTATTCGCATATTTGGCGCCGGTTACTGGCGAAAGGGAAAGGCAATTTATGAGCGCGAAAATCAAATACACCAATGAGCCTATTGATGCCAAGGTCATTAGAGACTTTCTCCCACCTCCCGAAGAACTTGCCTTTCGGGAAGAAGGGGTGAAAGTTACCATTGCTCTCAGCAAAAAGAGTGTCGAGTTCTTTAAATCCGAGGCAGCCAAACACCATACTCAGTATCAGCGCATGATCCGCAGGCTCATCGATACCTATGTGGAAACCTTCAACAAACCATAGCGGATATTGGGGACGTCCCCTTCCTCCTCTCTGGAATTATTGTGGCAGGGATATTTGTTTTCATCCTCACCCGTCGAAGTCTCCGGCCAGCTTTCGTAATAAGACTTTCCCTTATTGTCGGAGGAGGGCTGGGGGCAATCTGATCGACAGGATATGGAACAAGGGAGTTGTTATCGATTTTATGAATATCGGTATCGGGAGTTTACGAACCGGAATTTTCAACGTTGCCGATGTGGCGATTATGCTCGGTGAAGGGAGGCTGATTTTATCTCGTATCACGGAGTAAAAATTTATCCGAAAAAATCTGCGGACATCTCGCCCAAGAGGGCCGCTACCCTTAGCTTCGCGTTCGGTGGTAACTTATGATGAAATTGAGTGATCTAGGTTTCAGCCCCTGGTTTGAAGCACATGCCGATGACCTCCGCCACGAGGATCAAGGCATTGCACGCGTGTCGGCGGTTGACCGGAATTCCTACATTGTCAGGAATGAATTCAGAGAGATTCCGGCTGAACTTGCGGGGAAGTTTTATTTCCATGTTGAGTCATCGGTTGAGCTGCCATGTGTCGGCGATTGGGTCGCCGTGCAGTATTACAATGACGATACCTCGGCAATCATCCATGGGGTCTTTCCACGAAGGACGTTTTTGCGCCGCAAGCGTGCCGGCGTAGAAGTGGACCACCAGATGATCGCAGCCAACATTGATATCGCTTTCATTGTCCAGTCATGTCACTTTGACTTTAATCTGCCCCGGCTGGATCGGTATTTAGTGATGGCAGCTGACGGACATGTTGAGCCGATTGTCATTCTTGCCAAGACGGACTTGATCTCCCACGATGAGCTGCAACAGAAGCTTGCGGCTGTCAGACAGGCTGGCATCACGACCAGGATTATTGCCCTCAGTAACGTAACCGGCTCCGGATTTGACGAATTCCACCAGGTATTAATACCGGGCCGAACATATTGCCAGCTCGGGTCATCCGGGGTCGGCAAGACGACACTGATCAATCATCTGATTGGACGGAATGATCTTGATACGAAAGCTGTCAGTGGAACAGGAGAAGGCACACACACAACAACGCGCCGGCAACTCATTGTTCTTGAGAAAGGCGTTATGTTCATTGATACACCCGGAATGCGAGAATTAGGCCTTCTGGGCGCCGGTGAAGGGGTAAACAAAGGGTTTGAAGATATTATTGAGCTTGCCATGGCTTGTCGCTATGCCGATTGCAGCCATACTCGGGAATCGGGCTGCGCAGTTCTTGCGGCAATTACAAACGGCGAGTTGAGTGAAGAGCGCTATTCCAGTTATTTGAAACTCAGGAAAGAGTCGGAGCACTATGAGATGTCGTACCTGGACAAACGTAAAAAGGACAGGGCCTTCGGACGCTTCATGAAGACGGCTAAGAAGAATATGAAAAGATGAATGACCTGCACCGAACAAACGGCTCCAGCGGGCGCGTCGCTGCCCCATGTGCGTTCGGCGGAGTCATTTGGCGAAATATATCTCAATTCTTGAGATTGCGACAGAGGCTAATCCCGGTGGGCGAACTATAGAGGTAGGTAAAAATGTGTAGAAATATCATAACGCTTTACAACTTTGAACCCTCTGCCACTAACGAAGAGATCCGCCAAGCAGCGCTGCAATTTGTGCGGAAGATCAGCGGATTCAACAAACCATCCACGGTAAACAAAGAGGCATTTGACCGTGCGGTTGACGAAATCGCAGCTTCATCAACTAAATTGTTGCATTCTCTCGTGACTGCCGCCCCGCCAAGGAATCGGGAGGTTGAGGCTGCAAAGGCACGGGCGCGCCCAGTCCGCAGAATAAACTCGTAGTGACAAGTTTGGGGGGCACCCGTTAAACTGCAAGCAAGGTCATGAAAGGCGGCAAAAACTCATTTTTCAAAACCTGTCCCCGGTTTCCATGATCCGGTTATGACGCGGGTTGCACCGACAAGAGTTCAATTTCGTAGATGACAACCTGTTCGGCCAGAGGACCGCGTTCCCCGAAGGCCAGGTCGGCAGGCACAAAGATCTGCCATTTGCCGCCTTCCTTCATCAGCGGCAGGGCCTCCTGCCAGCCGGGGATCAAGGTGCTGAGGCGGACGGTGGCCGGTTTCTTGTCGCGGAACGAACTGTCGAATTCCTTGCCGTTGATCAGGGTGCCACGATAATTGACGGTCACCGTGTCCTCAAGTGTCGGCGATTTGCCGGTGCCTTGAACGAGCACCTTGTACTGCAGGCCGCTGGGCAGGGTGACCACCCCATCCTTCTTGCCGTTTTCAGCCAGGAAGGCCCGGCCTTCACCCCGGTAACCCTCGAGCGTCTTTTTTTTCTCCTGCTCCAGGGCTGTATCGATTTTCTTTTTCAGTGCCACCAGAATGGACTGCATTTCCTCGCTGGACAAAAGAGGCTGTCCAGACCCGGCGAGGGCGTCCTGGACTCCTTTGACCAGGGCGGCCGGGTTGAGGTCAACCCCCTGTTTCTTGAAGTCGCCGCCGACCTGGTAGCCGACGCTGTAACTGATTTTATCCTTTTCATCCTGGAGCTGCAGCGTATCGTTTGCTAAGCAGGTACCGGCCAGAACGGCCAGGCTGAGAAATGTAATCAGTAAGTATTTCATGGCAGGTTATTCCTTTTGCAGATAAGGGCAGTGAAAATGGGTGATATGACAAGGCAAAGGCAGGGCGGCGGTTGCCGCCCTGCCTGGCTTAAGGCATTGCAATCATCTGTGATCAGGCGGACTGCTCGATGCCTTTTTTCCTTCTGAGCAGTCTCAGGCCGGCCAGGCCGGAGCCGAAGAGCAGAAAGGTGGCCGGTTCGGGCACCGGCGCCATGGTGGCGTTGGCGGTCAGGTCTGGATAATATGTTGTTATCGAGGGATTTCCGTCAGAATCTAGTGATGTGGGGTCAAACGTAATAATATCACCGGACAATAACAGGTCGCTGATGCCGACGGTGAGGCCCCGAAAGGTGAGAGTGGCGAGGTCAAAATTGTCAGTCAGTTGTCCCCCGTCAAACCAAGCAGCATCAAAACTAACATTGCCATTTCCGTTGTCGGAAACCCCTGTGAGATAACCGATAGTGTCAAAATTCCAGGTAAGATCGACAAAATCAAGAATATTAGAATTGAAATCAAGAAAAAAAAGTGAGCTGTAGAGTGCTTCGCCCGGGTCCAGACTAAGCCCGACGGTGACAGAGCGCTCCTCGCCCACCGGGAAGGTCTGCGCTGTCGGGGTCAGGGTGACGACGGGAGTTGCCATGGCCTGGCCGGCCAAGGTCAGGCAAAAAAAGGCGGTTATGGTGCTGAGTATCTTTTTCATCATTTTTTCCTTATATGTTCGAAATTGCGGATTAGCGGGTTGCATCAAGGCGGGACTTGCACCCACCTCGATGGAGAAACGGTATTTACCTGACACGATGCGACCTCATGAAATTCAGCACAATCATGCTGTCACGCAGGTTGACCGAGCCGTCCTGGTTGAGGTCATATCCCGGGTTGCGGGGCAGCGGCTTGCGGACTTCCTGCATGAAGAGGCTGTAGTCAGCCATGTTCACCACCCCGTTCTGGTCGATATCCGGGAAGGCCGGATCGAAACGCACCACATAGGGCCGCATCATTTCGTTGTCCTCATGCTCGACGATATGGCAGTGCCAGACGTAGAGGCCGGCCCGGTCAAAGAAGGCCTTGAGGCGGGTCACCTGGCCGGGATAAGAGATAACGGTATCCTTAAAACCTGCCTCGTTGCCCACGGCGGCCACCGCATTCCCCACCGGGGTCAATGGATTCATAATCATGCCGGTGGCATCTGTGGCCAGGTCCTGCCGGTCAATGACCTGGAAACGCACCAGATGCAGATGGATCGGATGGGCATCCATGGTGAAGTTGTAGACCTCCCACTCCTCCATGGTGTCGACAAAGGGCAATTCCGTGAGTGTATCCATCCAGCGGGAAATGGTATTGACGTCGGCGCCGGTGCCATCGGTGGCCAGGCTGCCGAGCATGGCCATTCTTGGCGCGAAGGGCACGCCAAGGGCGGCATTGCAATTAGCCAGAAAGACGGCCGGATTGGCGGGATCAAAGGTAACACCGAGATCTACCACGCTGCCGTCCGGATTCACCTGCACGCACAGCTGAGCCGATTCCATTTCATTAAGGGACAGACGGCGCGGCGCGGCGGCATTATCCGGAGTGCCCAGGGGCGCTTCGGCGGGCAGAACAAGATTCTCGGGCGCGGTGGTCAGGCCGTCGCTGGAACCAGGAGTCCCATAAAGGGCGGAGTTGACCACGAACTGCATGACCTGGCCGGAAGTGGCCGGGTCGGCAGGTGTATCGGGAAAGCCGCCGAAAGGCGCGTCCGGTGCGGTGTTGATCATCCTGATAATGGTGCCGTCCGGCAGATTGCTGAAATCGACAATGACGTCAGCCCGCTCGGCCGGCCCCATCAGCAGGGCCTGGTCCGGGGAGAGCAGAGGCTGGGCCGCGGGAGTGCTGCCGTCGCCCGGCAGCTCGGTAGAGAAGCCGGTGGTGATTTTCGTCACCTTGGGCAGGAAGCCCTGCTCTGCGCCGATCTGATAGAATGGTATCTCCTGGGTCGGGTCGATCTGATTGGTGGCTGGATCAACCACGAACATGCTCAGGTTAAGGGTCCTTGAGTTGCAGCCGTCCAGCAAGCGGAAGCGGTAACGGTCTGGTGCGACTTCCTGCACCGGCCAGACGACGCCGTTGACCACCATGGTGGTGAAAAAGGCCTCCGGGTTCCAGATGGGCGCAATATCGGAGATCATGTCTTTATCAACCGAGTTGATAAAGGGAATCTGCAGTTGATCCTGACGCAAATTTTCAAAGAAGGCGCGATTTTCCGGGTAGAAGAGAGAGCCGTCCGGATTGAAGGAACGGTCCTGGATAGCAATCGGAATTTCGCGGTACTTCTCGCGCTGGCCGCCCATGGAGGCCGGAAAATTGGCAGCGACCACGTCCTCGCCGGCCACGGGAGCCGGACCCGGCAATATATTGGGAGTGTTGATGTCGTAGGCGCCATTGCGAACCAGCCAGAAACCGGCCGGTCCGGCATAGACGTTGAGCCGGGTCATGCCGAGCGAGTGGTCGTGAAACCACAGGGTGGTGGCCGGTTGATCGTTTTCATAGCCGTAATAGGCCGAGCCGGGCAGTTGATTGGCCCGGTTATACTGGTCGTAGAGGTCGCCCTGGGTAGCCGTGCCGGCCGGGATGTCGTTGGCAGCCGGCAGCCACCACTGTTCGGGATAACCATCGCTTTCCATGTTGACATGGGAGCCGTGCACATGGGTGACCATGGGTACCGGGCCCTGGTAGGGCAGTTCGCTTGATCCTTCGCAGTCGGTGCGGCTGATACCCATGCGGCAGTCCTGGTTGGGATTTGCCCAATGCAGGGTCTGGTCGATGGAAAAGAGATGTTTGAGATAGTGGCCATTGGCATCCTTCAGGTCATTGATCCAGCGCACGGTGTCCAGGTTGCCGGAAATGGCTTCGACGGTAAAGGCCGGATAATTGAAGGATGAATTGGCAGCCGGGGCTACCCCTCCCGAGGGCAGCGGATCTTCAGCTCTGCCGTAGCTCCAGACGGTGGTCGGGCCATAGGTGTCGTTGCGGTTGTTTAAGGTGTTCCAGATGCCGCCCGGCAGGATCTGCTGCATGAACTGCCTGACGGCAATGTTGTATTCTGCAGCCGGACCGCTGCCAACGGGTTGGGTGATGCTTTTCGGCATGACCGGCGGAATGACCAGCGGTATGACATATTTGGGAATCGCGGCGGGATCCAGCAGGCAGGTGTCGGCTCCGGGAAAGGCCTCGGCGGTTCCCGCCGGACAGGGCGCTGTCGGATCAATCTTGAGGCAGACATGTGAATTCGGCACCGTTGAAAGCTGGGTCCCGGCCGGGCATGTCCCGATGGGTGTTGTCGCCGCCGCACCGGCCATGGCTGGCCAGGCGATGGTTAGCAACGGCAGGGTATATAACATACCTATCCTGCCCAGTAATCCACTCATTTTGAGTCTCTTTTTCATTTTTCCCTCCATTTTTTCTATCTTTTCCCCGGATCGCGCAAAATGCAGAACCGGACCTTCTTTCCCTTCCGGGATAAAGCAAGCTTCATTTTGTCATTTTTGCGTTATCACCCCCTCTGCGAAGTTTTATTTTTCTAAGGAGCCATAACGAAATGGTTCAGAAACCCGAGGTTATTTGGCAACGGCTCCTCATTCCCTCAAAAATGCCAAAAATTAAGACCTCGACAGGCAGGCAAAAAGCATTTTCTTGCCCACCGGCAACCTGACAAAAGCTTACTTATTACTTACAGAGTAGAGGCAAGAAAACAATAAGGTTTATTCTGATAGAAAATGGATAGAAAAAATATCCATGGTTTGAGGAGTGTTGGGAAGCGATTTCTGTTTGGCTGGTTTTCTTGGTGCAGTTGTTTTGCCGCAGAGCGGAAGCCGGCTGCAGCAATCAGAGGATATGCGGGATTTTAAGAGTTGCGCTGCTTGCTCTGGGCCGGCCGGCCGGTTTGGGCGTTGAAGGGAAGGCTTTGCCCTGCTCGGAAAGGGTCACAACTGCAGGCGGCCTTTTTCCGTGATCGTGGAAAATTTCAGCGCAACCAACAGGACTGGGGCCGGGAGCCTCTTCTGGACAGGGAAGGGGAGCCGCACCGGGAGCCACCTACGGGAAAACCACCTCGCGTTTGGCAAAGGGGCAGATGAAGCGCAGCTGATCGGCTTTGAGCCGCAGCCCCTCCTTATTCTTGTTGCCGGAGCCGTAGCGGGGATCGCCCATGACCGGGTGGCCGATGAGAGCGAAATGGCGGCGGATCTGGTGGAGCCGGCCGGTTCTGATCCACACCACGACCTTGCTGGTGTTGGTTGCGGCATCAAAGGAGAGGGGCTGGTACTCGGTGAGGGCCGTCTTGCCGTCCAGGGCGAGATCGATCGTGTTGCCCTGGCGGATGAAAATGTTGCCCAGCACCTGCACCTGGTAGCGTTTGGCAATCAGGTTCTGCTGCAAGAGCCGGGAGAGCTGGCTCGCCGCCTCCCGGCTGTGGGCGATGAGCATGAGGCCCGTTGCCTCCCGGTCGAGCCGGTGCACGAGGAAGACCTGGCGCTGCGGCTTAAAGAACAGCTCGGCCTGGCGCAGGAGCGCGCAGTGGTCGCCGTACTGGTTGCCCTGGGCCATGAGGCCGGCCGGTTTCTCCCAGACGCTGTAATGGCCCTGATCGCTGACACAGCGGGCTTGGGGCGGGACAAGGGCCAGCAGGACGGCATCATAATGGATGGCCAGCCGGTATCCCGGCTGCATGGGGGCAGTGGCCCGGCGCAGACGCTGGAGCTTGCCCTTTTTTTTCTTGAGCCAGACCGCGCCCTTGGCCATGGCATCCTTGATCCTGCCCTTGCTGAGCCCGGTTTGCCGGGCCAGCAGCTCGCAGGCGGTCCGCGGGTCGTCAGGTGCGACGGTTATTTCTGTGGTGAATTTTTCCATGCCGTTATGCTGCTTCCGGTGGATTCCGGCTGAAAACATGCCAGAATGACGAGTCGGTGGCGTAGGGGCGGTTCGCGAACCGCCCGTGCTGTGTTAAATATTCAGTTTTTACGGCTGCCTTATGCCTTGTTCTGCTTGAAGATCGGCTCCAGGCCGCACAGCTGGGCATAGCCGGCGATTTCGTCCTGAAACTGTTTGACGTAAGGGCAGTCCCAGATGGCCAGAATTTTGGCCCGGATGACAAAGGCGGGAAGGAAACGGCCTTGGTACTCCATGTCCCTGGCCGGTTCCCGGTCAAGCATATAGGGGAAGATCTGGGGCCTGCGGCAGACCTCGGGCCGGTCCGGATAAATCCGGCAGCCGCCGGTACCCCCATCCAGATTGGGGCAGCGGCTGCCGCGCGGCAGGATCATGCTCCAGCCATTGCGCCAGCCGTAAAGAGCGGCCTGGTTGGCGTAAAAGGGCGCGCCGTTCACCAGCAGGGACGGCTCGTCATCAGGGGTGGCGGCCCTGGTTTTTTCATCAGCAAATTCGGGCAGGTCAAAGAGGGCGGTTTCGTTTTCGGCCAGGGGGATTTCGAAAAATTCCTGCGCCTGCCCGGCCGAGGGGCCGGTGCAGCACAGGGTGCAGCCGCAGGGGCCGCAGAGCAGGCTGTTGATCTCCTCAAGCTCCCGGGTCAGCACATTCTGGCTGATCCAGCTGTCGAGAGCAATGAACTGTTCCGCCGGCTCCAGGTTTGCACCGAAAATGAGCCGGCTCGGCGGCTGGGGATTTTTGATCCGTTCAAAGGGCCGCAGGGCGTCAAGATAGGGGTGCAGCAGAGCGGCGGGCCGGTCATAGCTGATCCCGGTGGTTTCCACCGGTTCATTGAGCACGGCAAGTAGGTCTTCCAGGGCACGGAAAGGGCCGGTGAGATAGAGCATGCCGGCCAGCCTGGCCAGCGGCAGGACGGGGTTTGCCAGCCGGGCAAGGCCGGGACGGCTCAGTGCTATCTGTCGGATGGTAAGCATGACAATAGTTACATAATGGGTTTTGCGGGAAAGATCAATGTTTAGTGAAAAAGTAAGGAGTAAGGAGTGAGGAGTGAAAAGTGAGGTGTAGGGGCGGTTCGCGAACCGCCCTGAGAGGTGAGAAGTAGGGGCGGTTCGGGAACCGCCCTGGAGGCAGGAGACAGGAGGCAGGAGTCAGGAGGTCGGAGGCCGGAGGCAGCTGGAAACACTGGAAACAGCGGTTGTTGTCCGGCAAGGGAGCTTGCGCAGGCGATACTTGCCCGTAGCGAGTTCATTGCCGGGGGGCTGCTTCTGACTCCTGAATTCTGATTCCTGCGTCGTTGCTCCCCCACACTTTGCTTGACCGGAAAGCCGCCTGAGACTATAGTGGCATTTTTTAAAGCCGCCGCCAACCTACCAACCAGCAACCATTTTACCGATTACGCAGGCAAGCATGGAAACCATGGAAAAACAGGCGCTGACCGAGCATCTGCGGGATCTGCGCAACAGTCTGATTCGCTCCCTGATTGCCGTGGCCGTGGGGTTCGGCCTTTCCTATTACTTTATTGAGGATATCGGCGCCTGGTTTGTCCGGCCACTGTTTGCGGTGCTGCCCAAGGGTTCCAGTCTGATATTTACGTCCTACCAGGAGGGCTTTTTTTTTATCTGAAATTAGCCCTGGTGAGTGGACTGATACTGTCCAGCCCGGTCATCTTCTGGCAGCTCTGGTCCTTTGTCGCGCCGGGGCTCTACCGGCATGAAAAAAGGGTGGTCCTGCCCTTTTCCTTTCTGTCCTCCGTCTGTTTTCTCGGCGGCGCCACCTTTGGTTATTATGTGGTCTTCCCGCCCGCCTTTCGTTTTCTTATGGGCTATACCACTGATTTTTTGAGCCCCCTGCCCACGGTAACCGAGTATTTTTCCCTCAGTCTCCGCCTGCTCATCGCCTTTGGGGTTATCTTCGAGATGCCTGTGTTCATGGTGCTGCTGGCCAAGCTCGGCATTGTCGACCGGCCCTTTCTGACCCGCAACCGCAAATATGCCTTTCTGCTCTCCTTTATTATTGCCGCCATCCTCACCCCCACCCCGGATGTGGCCAATCAGCTGCTCATGGCGGTGCCCCTGGTGGTTCTCTATGAGGTGAGCATCATCGCCGTCTGGCTGTTCGGCCGGAAAATGCCGGTCGATGCCGAAGAGGAAGAGAAGGAACAGACGGATTGATAAAGGCGTTCCAATGCTCAAACGTGCAAACGTTCCAGCGTTTAAGCGTTTGAATGAACGTTGAAGCGCTTGATCGTTTGCACGTCCCTTTTCACCCGCACTGTCATTTTTTCCCCTTTCCGCTGCGGAGTAAGAAATATTTTCCCCCTTTTATTTTTTATTTCTCCTGCTGTATAATCCAATAATCCGTTGATTTCACTTGTTAAAGCATCGAGGCGTTTTGCGGCATGCAATTTGCTGGGGCAAGTTAAACATAAAGTTCACTTAAGCTTTTTGTTTTGGGGACGATAAGCCAGTTGAAACAGATCAATCATGGCAGTCTCGCCCGGAGATGGATTAAAAAAAATGCAGGTGAAAATAATGAAATACAGAATCAAGCAGGTAAGCCAGAAACTGGATCTTCCGGTTTCAACCATTCGTTACTGGCAGCAGGAGTTTGCCGAGTTTGTCACCCCTGAAAGAAGCAATGGCGGCCAGCGCAGATATGATGACAAGGATATCGAGGTGCTGGGGCGGATCAAGGAATTGGTTTACCAGCAGAAACAGTCCATCGGCCAGACCAAGGAGCTGCTTGGCACCAAAGGCCGGCCGGAGGAAGGGATTGACTGGTCGGAACAGACCATCCTGCTCACCGGCGGCACCGGCTCCTTTGGCAAGCATTTCTGCCGGTTGATGCTGGAAAAATATCATCCCAAGGTCATCCGTATCTACAGCAGGGACGAGTTGAAACAGCATGAAATGCGCATTGAGTTCAAGGATGACCCGCGACTGCGGTTTTTCATCGGCGATGTGCGTGACGGCAAGCGTCTGCAGCGAGCCATGGAAGGGGCCACCATGGTGGTCCATGCCGCGGCCCTGAAACAGGTACCGGCCTGTGAATACAACCCCTTTGAGGCGGTGAAGACCAATGTGCACGGCGCCCAGAATGTCATTGATGCCGCCATTGATACCGGGGTGCGCAAGGTCATTGCCCTTTCCACGGATAAGGCGGTCAACCCGGTCAACCTGTATGGCGCGACCAAGCTCTGCTCAGACAAGCTGTTCACCCAGGGCAATGCCTATGCCGGCCCGAAAGGAACCCGCTTTGCCTGCGTGCGTTACGGCAATGTCATCGGCAGCCGCGGCAGCGTCATCCCCCTGTTTCTCCAGCAAAAAGAAAGCGGCACCATTACCATTACCGACGACAGAATGACCCGTTTCTGGATCACCCTGGATGAGGCGGTGGAACTGGTCATCAAGGCCTTTTATTACATGGAGGGCGGCGAGATCTTCGTGCCCAGAATTCCCAGCATGCGCATCACCGATCTGGCCCGCGCCATTGCCCCGGACTGCAAGGTGGAGATCATCGGCATCAGGCCGGGCGAGAAACTCCATGAGGCCCTGACCGGCGAGGATGAGGGCAGAAACACCATCAGCTATAAGGGCATGTACGTGATCCTGCCCAACATGAGCTGGTGGAAGAGTAAGAATTACAAGGACGGGGAGAAACTGCCGGAAAACTTCGTCTACACCAGCGATACCAATGATGCCTGGCTGGGCGTGGATGAGTTGCACCGCATCGTCTACGGCGAGGAGAAATCCTCTTCCCCGAAAACATACATTAAGGCCGTGGCCTGATGGGGCTTTCCATGGAAAAAGACGCGGGGAAAATCCCTTTTATCCCTTACGGCCGCCAGCAGGTCGATGAGGATGATATCCAGGCGGTGGCCGAGGTGCTGCGCTCCGACTGGCTCACCACCGGGCCGCAGGTCGGCCGCTTTGAAGAGGCGGTGGCAACCTTTGCCGGCGCTCGCTACGGGGTGGCGGTCAGCAGCGGCACCGCAGCCCTGCACGCCGCCATGCAGGCCATAGGTATCGGCCCCGGAGATGAGGTGATTGTGCCGGCCATTACCTTTGTCGCCACGGCCAACTGCGTGGTATATCAGGGCGGCACCCCTGTTTTCGCCGATGTGGAGCAGGCGACCCTGCTCATCGATCCGGATGAGGTGCGGCGGAGGATCACTGCCAAAACCAGGGCCATTATCGCTGTCGATTATGCCGGCCAGCCCTGTGATTATGACCGCCTGCGGCAGATCGCCGACGAGCACCATCTCTATCTGGTGTCTGACAGCTGCCACAGCCTCGGGGCGGAGTACCGGGGCCGACGGGTGGCGGAAATCGCCGATCTCACCGTGTTTAGTTTTCATCCGGTAAAGCATATCACCACCGGCGAAGGCGGCATGGTGGTGACCGATCAGACGGAGCTAGCGGCAAAGATGAAACATTTCCGCAATCACGGTATCAGCACGGACCATCGCCAGCGGGAGACCCTGGGCACCTGGTCCTATGAGATGACCGAGCTGGGCTTTAATTACCGGATCTCGGACATCGCCTGCGCCCTGGGACTGAGTCAGCTGAAAAAGCTGCCTGCCTGGCTTGCCAGGCGGCGTGAAATCGCCGCTCTTTACCGTACAGCCCTGCAGAATTTTTCCGGTGTTCAGCCACTGCGGGTAGCAGACGATGTGCTGCATGCCTTCCATCTTTACGTTGTGCGGTTTGCAGAACAGATTGACCGGGCCGCGGTGTTCCAGAAGATGCGGGCGGCAGATATCGGAGTCAATGTTCATTACCTGCCCATTTATCTCCATCCTTATTACCAACAGAGATTCAGTCAAAATGAGGTTCAGCGGCCGGAGGCGGAAGCAGCCTATGAGCAGATCCTCTCCCTGCCCATGTATGCGCATTTAACCAATGACGATGTCATGCGTGTCGTCAGCACCCTGCGGCAGGCAGTGGCGAGTTCCTGCTGATGTCAGGTGATCTCAGCGGTCAGCGGCTCATTATTCGGGCGGATGCGGATAGCCGCATGGGCACCGGTCATGTAATGCGTTGTCTGGCACTGGCCCAGGCCTGGCAGGAACAGGGGGGCAGTGTGCTTCTGGCTGGTCTGATCATGGGCGACAGTTTAAAGGAACGGCTGGTGCGGCAGCAGGTTGAGCTGCATGACCTGGGTGGCGGCGGGCAGGCTTGTGATGATATGAGCTGGCTGACTGATCTGCAGAAACAGCAGAGCAAAGAGGATGAATGGCGTTGGCTGGTGCTGGACGGCTATCACTTTGAGTGCGACTACCAGCGGCGCTTGCGCCGGGCCGGCATGAAACTGCTGGTCATTGATGATTACGCCCATCTGCCCCAATATGACGCGGATCTGCTGCTCAACCAGAATGCGGGCAGTGAAAGGCTGAACTATAAGGTGCCGCAGAAGACGATGCTTCTGCGGGGCAGCAGGTACGCCCTGCTGCGCAGGGAATTCCGGGACCTGCGCCGCGGGGAAAAGGCTGATCCTGCCGGGCAGGCCGGACACATCCTGATCACTCTGGGCGGAGCTGATCCGGACAATGTGACCCTGAAGGTTATCGAGAGTCTGCAGCAGTTGGAGCTGCCGGCAATGCAGGCAAAAATCATTGTTGGACCGGCAAATCCCCATCTGGCGTTCCTGCAGGAAAGTATGCAGCATTCCGGGCTGCAGGCCGAGCTGCTCACCGGCGTTCATGACATGGTGCCGCTGATGCAATGGGCCGATGTGGCGATCACGGCAGGGGGCAGTACCTGCTGGGAGTTGGCTTATCTGGGCGTTCCCTCGTTGGTCATCACCTTGGCAGACAATCAGCGCGGTGTGGCGGAAATAATGGCCGCAGCAGGCGCAGGCCTTGATTGCGGTTGGCACCATGAGCTGCAACCGCACACCTTGACCCGCTTAATCAAAGAGTTATGCGGGGACCAGCGGCAGAGAGTGGCCATGAGCCGGGCCGGCCGTTCTCTGGTGGATGGCCAGGGGGCAGTGAGAGTGGTGGAATGCATGATGTATTTCCCCTTCACCTTCCGCCCGGCAGAGCAGGAAGATTGCCGGCAGGTATTTGACTGGGCCAATGATCCGGTTATCCGCCAAGCCTCGTTTCACAGCCGCGGGATAGGCTGGCAGGAGCATGAGCAGTGGTTTGAGCGGACACTTGCAGATCGCAATACCCATTTCTGGATCATCATGCTCCATGGCCATCGGCCGGCCGGTCAGGTGCGTTTTGTCAAAAGCGGCGAGGAGGCGGTCATTTCCATCAGTCTGGGGGTGGGTTACCGCAATGCCGGTCTCGGCAGCAGGGCGATCCAAATGGCCTGCCGCAGGCTCTTTGCCATGGGAGGTATCTCCCAAGTCAGCGCCCTGGTTAAAAAGGAAAATGCGCAGTCGGTAAAGAGCTTTACCCGGGCAGGATTTGAGCGGATTTCCGAGGAAGTGGTGCATGGTGTGCCCACCCTGAAAATGACCCTGAGGGATATGCGAGAATGAAACAGCATCTACAGATAAAGAACCGGAAGATCGGGGCCGGCCAGCCTGTCTATATCGTGGCGGAAATGTCCGCCAACCATCACCAGGACTTTGACCAGGCGGCGGCGATCATCAAGGCCGCCAAAGAAGCCGGGGCGGATGCAGTCAAGCTGCAGACCTATACCCCTGATACCCTGACCCTTGACTGTGATCATGACTGCTTCCGCATCAAGGGCACCATCTGGGAAGGGAAAAATCTCTATCAGCTCTACGGCGAGGCCTATACCCCCTGGGAATGGCAGCCGGAGCTGATGAATATCGCCCATTCCCTGGGGCTTGATTTCTTTTCAACCCCTTTTGACGCCACGGCGGTGGATTTTCTGGAAGAGATGGGGGTCGGGATGCATAAGGTTGCCTCCTTTGAACTGGTTGACCTGCCGTTGCTCAAAAAAATCGGCGCAACCGGCAAACCGGTGATCATGTCCACCGGCATGGCCACTCTGGCGGAGATCGATGAGGCGGTCAGCACCCTGCGTCAGTTCGGCACCAGTGAGCTGGTCCTGCTCAAGTGCACCAGCGCCTATCCTGCTCCCCCAGAGGAGATGAATCTGCGCACCATCCCGCAACTGGCCGGGACATTCGGAGTGCCGGCCGGTTTGTCCGATCACAGCATGGGGATTGCGGCGCCTGTTGCCGCTGTTGCTTTGGGGGCCTGTCTCATTGAAAAGCATCTGACCCTTTGCCGGGCTGATGGCGGGCCTGACAGCGCCTTTTCTCTGGAGCCTGACGAATTCAGGACAATGGTTACCGCGGTGCGCCAGACGGAAATGGCCCTGGGTGGCGTGAATTTTGAGCCCACGGAAAAAGAGAAGAAAAGCCGGATATTCCGCCGGTCGCTTTTTGTGGTGCAGGAAATGCGGGCAGGCCAGGAATTCACCATGCAGAATACCGCCTCCATCAGGCCGGGACATGGCCTGCATCCGCGATATCTGGATATGGTGATCGGTCGCAGGGCGGCGGTTGATATCCCCCGGGGAACCCCGCTTTCATGGGAACTGGTGGGGGAGGTGAAAAAATGAAGGTGGCGATTATCCCGGCCCGGGGCGGCAGCAAAAGGATTGTCGGCAAGAACATAAAACCGTTTATGGGCAAGCCGGTTATCGCCTATTCCATCGAGGCGGCCAGGCATTCGAGTCTGTTTGACCGCATCATCGTCTCAACCGATGCGGAGGAGATCGCCGCCGTAGCCCGGGAGTTCGGGGCGGAAACACCGTTTATCCGGCCGGCGGCGCTGGCCGACGACTTTGCCACCACCGCGGTGGTGGTTGAGCACGCCGTGCGATGGCTGCAGGAGCAGAACGATCCTGTTCGTTACGTCTGCTGTATCTACGCCACGGCGCCGTTTATCCGGCCAGCGGATCTTCGGGCGGCTTATGAGCTGCTGGTTGGCCGCGGGGTCTCCTCGGTCTTTCCGGTGACCAGTTATCCAAGTTCGATTTTCCGGGCCCTGAAAATTGCAGGGGACGGCCATCTGGTCATGATGTGGCCGGAGCATGAGCTGACCCGCTCCAATGATCTGCCGGAGGCGTACCACGATGCAGGGCAGTTCTACTGGCTGGATGCGGCGGCTTTCATGAGAAACAGCAGGATGTATGGCGAGGACGCCCTGCCCGTCATTCTGCCCCGGCACTTGGTGCAGGATATCGATACCCCGGAGGACTGGCTCTTGGCTGAATTGATGTATGAAGCACTGGCGCGGCGCGGCGCAGGAGAAGGAGAGAGGTAATGGCAGATTTCAGGACTGAGCAGGAAGCCTTCTGGGCCGGGGAATTCGGTTCGCAGTACATCAACCGCAACCCCACCGACTTTGAGCTGGCCTCACGGCTCGCCATGTTCGCCAGGATCATCGACCGCACCAAAGGCGTCCGGTCGCTCATCGAACTGGGAGCAAATATCGGCAATAATCTCAGGGTGCTTGATCAACTGCTTTCCGGTGCTGAGCTTGCCGCCGTGGAGATCAATCAGGACGCGGTGGACGTGCTCAGGCAATGGGGCAGGACCGAGGTGTATCATCATTCCATCCTCGATTTCCGAACGGACCGGCAATATGACCTGAGCCTGATTTGCGGCGTGCTCATTCATATGAACCCGCAGGTGCTGCCCCAGGTTTATGACCTGCTGTATCAGTTGTCAAAGCGTTATATCTTTCTGGCGGAATACTATAACCCCACGCCGGTGGAAATACCCTATCGCGGCCACAGTGGGAAACTCTTCAAAAGGGATTTCGCCGGCGAGATGCTGGACAGGTTCAGCGACCTGCGGCTGCTTGATTACGGCTTTATCTACCATCGGGACAATAATTTCCCCCTGGATGATCTGACCTGGTTTCTGCTGGAGAGGAAATGAATAATGTGGAGAAAAAAATGAGCGCGTCCGATCAGGAATTTTTCAAGGCAAATTTCGCCCTGCTGAAATTACATTACCCCCAGCTGTGGCAAAGGTTTCGGGAAAATCCGCCCCAGCCCGTTGGCGAGATCGTTTTCTCCCCGCAGGGAAGCCCAAATCTTTTGGTGCGGAATGCCGACGGCAAGGCCTTTACCTTGCATCAGGAAAATGATCCAGCGGCCGAGATTCCGCAATTCCTTAAGCTGGTCCCCCCTGGTTCCACCGGGTTTGTGGTTTTTTTGGGGATGGGTCTGGGCTATGCCCCCCTGGCCTTGCTGCAGGAGCGGCCCAATATCAACCGGTTGGTAATTTTAGAGCTGGATGAAGGAGTATTCTGGCAGGCCTTGCAAGCTATGGATCTGGCTGCGCTGATCAAAAATCCCAGGGTGACTTTGCTGGTTGGAGCTCATCCTGATATTGCCAAAAATCTTGGCGGTTTCATGGCCGCGCTCACCATGGAGTCGATTTATACCCTGGAACATTTTGCCGTTTTCGGGCTTGATCGGGATGGCTACCGCAAATTGAAGGATGATTTTTTCCAGTTTGCCAATACCATGAATATCGGCGGCAGTACCGTGACGGCTTACGGGAAAACTTTTGTGGCAAATCGTTTCCGGCAGCTCTCCGGTATTGGGCACGACTATTTTCTTGATTCGCTCCAGGGCGCCTTTGCCGGGGTTCCCGCCATCTTGGTGGCCGGCGGACCGTCCCTCAACAAAAATATCCACCTTTTGCCCCAGGCCAAAGGCCTGGCAGTCATTATCGCGGTGGATGCCGCCATCCCCCCCCTGCTGGTCCAGGGCGTCAAACCGGATTTTGTGGGTTCCATCGATATGCAGCCCCTTACCTATGAAAAATATGGCGCTCACGCCAGTGACCTTGCCGAGGTATCTCTTGTCTGTGCGCCTTGGGTAACCCCGAAAGTGTCCAAGTATGTAAATGTGGAACGGGTCTTTTGGCTGTTTTCGCAAAACAATATGGAGAAATGGCTGCACAACCGGTTGGGGGGGCGGCTGACTTTTCCCGGAGCCGGCACCGTGGCTCAGCTCAATCTCTATGCCGCGATTCTTCTGGGGTGTTCGCCGATTATTTTCGTCGGCCAGGATTTTGCCTTCAGCGATGATCGGAGTCATGCCGAAAATATCGTCTTGTCCGGTCAACAAAAGGTACAGAAAATGCTGGCCGCAAAAAAGGAGTTGCATTATGTCCCCGGCACCCTGGGCGGCACCGTGGCCACCGACCGTTCCTTTCTGAGCATGAAAAAAACCGTTGAGGATACCATCCGGTCCAACCCCAATACGTACATCAATGCCACCGAGGGTGGAGCCCATATCGAAGGCGCACGGGTGATGCCCCTGCAGGAGGTGCTGGCCGAATTCTGCCGGCCCGGGTCAGCGACGGTCGCCATGCGGATCGCAGAAAAGCTGGGGCAAGCGAGGCCGCCCGATATGGCAGCCGTGGTCAAGGAATTCAGGGCAACTCTCCAGCGCGGTCAGGTTCAGTTGAAGTATATTAGCCAGTCCGATGAACTGGGCGGCCGGATTCTCGTGGACGTCACCAAGTTGGAGCGCCGGGCCGCTCTGTTTACCCGCTTTGATCGTCTGCCAAAGGAGTTGCAAAAGCGGCTGCGGAAAAACGACGAACTCCATGGGAAGATAGATAGGGATCAGATCTGGAGCTTGTTGCAGGATGTGACCACCGAGGGACTGCGGGACACGGAGCGGATGAAGGTGGCAATTGAGCAGCTTGAGGGCGATCCCGCCCGATATCTGCTTTGGCTGCGGAAAAGCCTGGAGCGGTTGATGGAGATCAACAAGGTCAGGCGCCGGGTGCTGGCCGATTTTCTGGCAAAAATTTCCCAAACCATCGAGAACTTCGAGTCCGAACAGGCCCTTTTGCGGCAAGACCGCTCTTCTTATGAAAGCAGCCTGGCTCTTGCCCGGCTGTACATGGCAAACGGGGATATCCGTCTGGCTCGTCCGGTGCTTGAAGAAATGCTGTCCGATCAACATGACTCGGCGGAAATTCACTTTTTACTCGGCAAGATCGCTGCCCTGCAGGTGGATTTTGCCGCCGCGGATCGCTTCTTTGCCGAGGCCCAACGCCTGTCTCCCTTGCTGGAGGCGGAAATTGACGTCTTCCGCCACGAATGCGCCGCCGAGTATCTGACTTTTTACAAGGACAACCTGACGGGTAGAAAAATGTTGCTGAAGGGGTTGCGGTATGACTGCCGGCACGAAGGTGTACGAAAACAGATCATGGTAGCGGTGGCTCAAGACCTGGCCCTGATGTCCGCCGCCCTGGCGCACGTCAATGGCCTGCAAGATGACCCTGTCCAGGCCGCCGGTTCCAAGGAAGCCGCCGATCTGGCGCGATTCTGGCACGAAAACCTGCGCAGCAACCCCAACCTGGCCGCCTTGCTCACTACCCAACAGGCGGCGGCCATCCATTTTAGCCAGGGACAGCTTCTGTTCGGCCAGGGGGATTTCAGCGGCGCCTTGGCCGGTTATCAAGAGGCGGCCGCCCTGACTCCCCAGGACGCCCTTATCCAGGTGGCCATCTTTGAAGCCGCCTTTAACCTCGGCCGTTTTGATCTCGGAACCACAGCCCTGACCAGGGCGGTGGACCTGGATCACTCCCTGGCCAGACACTGGGAGGAGCTCGGCGATTTGCTCCTGGCCTCGCAACAACCCGCCGATGCCCTGGCCGCCTATGAACAGTGTTTCGCTAACCAGCCGGAACAGTTCCATCTGCTGAAAAAGATCGGCGATTGCTACCTCGCCCTGGAGCAGCTGGAGGCGGCGCGGGAGGCATACCGGTTTTATCAGCAAAAGGCCCTGGCTGCCGGGGCAAATCCTGTGGAATGACCCGCCCCTAAAAAAAATTTAAGCTTTTTTCGGTGCCGCCGATACGTTTGATGAATAATAAAAAAAATAGGCATGGGGTCAGTTTAAACCAAAAAACCTTCACCAAATACTCTCAGGAGGTGATAACGGCACGGGACACATATGTTCAGCAGCAGCACGGTTGGATTTTTTAAGCATCGGGAGAATGGATTCTCCCGGACCAAATAATATCATGGAGGAATGACTATGTCTTTACGTATTAATACCAATATCGCGGCCTTAACCGCTCACAAAAACATGATCAAAAACGACAACAGCCTCTCTGCATCGTTGGAGAAGTTGTCGTCAGGATTAAGAATCAACAAGGCCGCTGATGATGCTTCCGGCATGGCCATCGCCGATTCTCTGAAGTCCCAGGCCCTCGGCCTCGGCCAAGCCGTTCGTAACGCCAACGATGGTATTAACATCGTGCAGACCGCGGACGGCGCCTTGGAAGAATCCATCAATATCGTCAACACCATTAAAACCAAGTCGATTCAATCGGCCCAGGACGGCCAGACCACAGAATCCCGTAAAGCCATCCAGGCCGACATCAGCAAACTGATGGAAGAGCTGGATACCATTGCCAAGACCACGGCCTTCAACGGCCAGAAGCTTTTGTCTGGTAACTTTATGAATAAGAAGTTCCAGGTTGGCGCCTATTCCGGTGAAACCGTTAATATCTCCATTGGTTCCGCCGAGTCTACCAAGGTGGGCCATGTCTCCACCAGCGATTTGACCTTTGCCGGTGAAGGTGTTACCCAGTTGAGTCTGTACAGCAACGTGCAGAACAAGTCCTACTCGTTGAACGCCATTGAGGTCAAGTATGACAATAACCCGGAGCACGGCATCGCCGCGGTGGCCAATGCCATCAATAAGCTGAGCGATGTCCTGGGCATAACCGCCAAGGCCAGCGTCACCTCCACCACAGCCGGCAGTGTTGCGGCCGGTACCACCGATGCCTCCTTCGCCATCAACGGCGTCAATATCGGTGAGGTGGCAGTGGCGGATGGCGACTCCACCGGTGCCCTGGTGGCCGCCATCAACGGCAAGACCTCACAGCACGGGGTTTACGCTGCAGTGGGTTCTGATGGTACACTGACCCTGACCGCGAACGACGGCCGGGCCATCAAGGTTACCCAGGACGCCAATACCGACGCAATCCTAGGCGGCACCGACATGTCCACCCTGGGTAAGATCCAGATGACTCAGATCGGCACCGGTGCCATCACGGTTAGCGACAAGAATGCGGTGGCCGGAGTTACCGTGTCCACTGCGGACGGTTCGATCAAGGTCACAGGTGCTGGGGCCAGTGCTGAGGCATCTGTGCTTACCGCCGGTTCGGTCCTGGCCTCGGGCACGGTATTGGGCTCGGGCACGGTATTGCAGGGGACATTCACGGTGACGGTTGATACTACCGCTACCACCAAGGATGGTACTGTTATTGCCGCCGGTTCGGTCCTGGCCAGCGGCTCACTGATTGGTTCTGGCACCACATTGACCGGAAAAGTCACCGTGGGAGTAGATCTCGTGACAGATTCTACTGCCGACGATACTATGTTGGCGGTCGGGTCTTTCTTGTCCTCGGGCAGTTCATTCACCTCCGGGACAGTCTTTGACGGCGATGTCACCGCGTTTCTCTCTGGCGATGGTGCCGGGGCTGTCGTGTTCAGAGACGGCCAGACCTTTATCAGCGGTGGTGGCACAGCCTCGGTCAAGGCCGGGGGCATGACCCTGACCGCCGGCGCGACGGTGGGTTCTGGCTCCACTATAGTAGAGGATTCGATTCTGACTGCTGGTTCCATTATTCATGGTGATGATCTTGCAACCAAAGGGAAGACAACCCTGGATGCCGACATGGCTGCCAACGTCGGTTTCAGTGCCCAAAATGACAGCATTTTGACCACGGGGTCGGTATTGGCCGATGGCGCAATGACCGTCAAGGGGACGGTTACCGGCGATATGACCCTGACCGCTGGTTCCACCATTGAAGATGAGTCATTGATCGCCAATGGCTCCACGATTTCCGCCGACGATACCATGGCGTTGATGGACGATGAAATCGTGGGCCCCAAAGATATGGTGCTGGCCAAGGATACGGTCATTGCTTCAGGAAGCATCCTGAAGGCCGGGACCGTTCTGACCGTTGATGTCCAGGAGATGAGCGATGCTGGGCTGAGTGGCGGAGTCCTTTTCGAAAAAGGCACCACCTTGTCCAGGGATATCATTACCTTCGGTACCACCACCTTGACGGAAGATATGACCATCAAGAGTGGTTCGATGCTCAAGGAAGGAACCACCCTTGGGGATGGCTTTGCGGCCAAATCCGAGAACGCGGAGTCCATCACCTCCGGGGCCAAGGCCTATCGGCTGTCCGATGTAGATGTCACGACCCAGGAAGGGGCGCAGATCGCCATCTCGGTGGCTGATGCGGCCTTGAAGAACCTGGATAAGGTGCGGAGTGATCTCGGTTCTGTCCAGAACCAGTTGACCTCGACCATTTCCAACCTGTCGGTCACCAAGGTTAACGTAACGGCGGCGGAATCGTCCATCCGCGACGTTGACTTTGCCGAGGAATCTGCAAACTTCTCCAAGATGCAGATTCTGAGCCAGGCAGGCACCTTTGCCATGGCCCAGGCCAACGCAAGCTCCCAGAACGTTCTGAGCCTGCTGCAGTAACAGCGGCTAGTGCGTCAGCCTTGACGGCTGCAGCCTGATGGTTCAAACAGGCTGAGAGGTGAAGATAAATCTTAACAGGGTAACGGTCCTTAGCGGCTGTTACCCTTTTTTTTGCCGCACCGCAGATCATGCAGGCCGAAAGCCGGATTGGTGATGGCGAGTGGTGCCATGGCCAAGAGAACCATGACAAGAAATATCTTAAGTTTTCCGCGCTGATGACGATAAAGTAATTATGAGTAAAAATTTGTGCGCGGATCAAAATGGATGAATCCGTAGAAAGTATTTCTTCACTATAGAGTTCACAGAGATAAGAGAGAAAATTTTTTTATTACAGTCGGTTAGCTCTACGGGCTTTGTGCTCTCCGTGTGAATTTTCAACTTTTACAATTTCATCAAAATGAAATGTGGCCGAAAATTCCTGAGATCAGCGGGATTCTTTCTTTCGACCGGGGTGAGTGACGGATATGGCCGGGACAATCAGTACATTGGGCATCGGGTCGAGCATTGATCTGCAGGGCATGCTCGAACAGCTGCGGGAAATTGACCAGCAGGTCGTTGACACAAAAAAAGACACGATCAAGGGGTTCCAGAATCAGCTGGCGGAATTCACCACTGTCAACAATAAGCTGCTGACCTTGAAAAGCTCGGCCCTGAATCTTTCCCTGTCCAGTAACTTTCTGGGCCGGGGTGTGGCCAGTTCCGACGAAACCGTGGCCACGGCCACGGTGGTTGATGGCGTGGCGGAACAGAGTTTCCAGCTTGATGTGACCCGCCTTGCCGCCAAAAGTTCCTGGCTGTCCGCCTCAGGTGCGGCCACCGCCGACACCAGTGTCTATGTGCCGGTGAGCGTTCAATCGACAACCGGTGTGGCTGACAGCGGCACAACGCTGGTTGCCCATGCCGGAGAATCCATGGTCATCGACTTTGGCGAGAGTGATCAGATCATCCTGAATGTGGCCGGGGATATGACCATGGATGATCTGGTGACGGCCATCAATACCCATGTGGATAATGTGGGCGCCGGTGATAACGGACGGCTGGTAACCGCGGAAACCTATGATGCGGGAGGGGAGACATTCCTGCGCATCAGAAGCGATCTGGCTGCCGGCACGGGGGAGAGCAACCGGGTGGCGGTTAACGAGGATTTTGCCGCTGTCGACTTTGCCGCGCCTGATACCACTTTTTCCTTCCAGGTCGGCGCGGGTGATCCTGTTGCCATTACCGTTGCGGCCGATACGACCCTGACCGGGCTTGCCGCGCTCATTAATGATGCTGCGGATAATCCCGGGGTCACGGCAACGTTGATCAACGACGGTGATGCCGCCACTCCCTACCGTCTGAGCCTGCAGTCGCACACCATCGGCGAGGATGGGCGCATCACTTTTCTGACCCAGTTGGCCGATATGGCCCTGGCTGAGCAGCAGGGGGCCGGAGGGGCATCGCTCAATTCCCAGTTTGCCGTGGACGGCATTAATTACCAGCGCAAGACGAACTCTTTTTCCGATGTTCTTGCCGGGGTGACCATCACCCTGGCGGGTGACGGCACAAGCACCATCACCGTCAGCAATAATAATGCAAGCGTCAAAGACATGATTAAGGGACTGGTTACCGCATACAATGACGCGGTCCAGGAAGTGCGGACAAATTCTTCCTATGACGCCGAGACAGGCGAATTCGGCAGTCTGTTCGGCACAACGCTGCGCGATCTGCCTAATACGTTGAGTAACCTCATGACTGCAACGTTCAATGGTGACTCAACCGGCACGGTCACCACACTTTTTGATTTGGGCCTGGAATTTAACCGGGATGGAACCATATCACTCAATGAAGAGACTGTTGATGCCGCCCTGGCGGACAATCCCGATGCGGTAAGCGCTTTTTTTCTCGGCGATTCGGACCGGGACATGCAAGGCTTTGCCGATATGGTCAATGAGCAGATGCGGACCATGACGAGTAGCCAGGGGCAGATTGATGGGGAGAAGCAGTCGGCCCAGGACAGGATCACGGAGATTGAAGCAAAGGTTGCGTCGGAAAACGCGCGGCTGGACAAAAAATATGAATTAATGACTAAACAATTTATTGAATTAGACCGATATATGAATCAGATGACATCACTGTCAAACTATCTGGGAAGCCAGTTTGACAGCATCTCAAATGCCTGGGGCGGTAGTGGCGGAAGCAACTAGCCCCGATCGTATTTATTTTATACAAGGAGAAAGCAATGAATTCAACACAGGCCTGCCTCGCCTACCGTCATTCCGGAGTCAAGGCAAAAATTCATCCCGTAAAGCTGATTGCCATGATGTATGAAAGAGTCCTTGTTCACCTGCAGATGGCGGAAGAGGGCGTTATGGAGAAGAAGCCGCAGAAGCGGGGGGAACATTTAGGCAAGGCCATCGCCATCATCACGGAGCTCTATGCCTCGGTGAAGGAGGGGGACGATTCCGATGGCGCGGTGTTTCTGCGCGGACTCTACGGCGCCATCCTGGTGGAATTACCCAAGGTGTCCGTATCCGGCGATGTGGAGATTCTGCAGCAGACGAGAAAGTATATCGAGCGGCTGAAAGAGATCTGGGAACAGACGGCATTGAAGGAAATGCAGGAAGAGCTGGGGTCGCGAAAAAATGAAAACGTTGAATCCCCGGCCATCTTTGAAAAAAAGGAGAGCGTTGCGGCAAGAGCTGCAGTTTCCCCTGGCGTATCTTTTTCGATTTAGGAGCCGTTACGAAATAACCGTTGAATTTCCAGCCCCTTCGCTACGGGCTCTTATGCCGGTCACTTAATTGCAAGGTAACAGTTGTTTTATGACAACGGCTTAGCTATGATGAATCAAAGAGTTTACCAGGAACCGCAGCAGCTGGCCAACCAGCTTTTTGATCTGATGGCTGAATTTGCCTCAATCCAGCAGGACCATGCCGCTTGTCTGGCGGAAAACAGGTTGAAAAACCTGATGAGCTGGAGACAGCAGCGGGAGCAGGCCTTCAGGCGGCTCAGGCAGGTGCTTGACCGGGTTGCCGGCCTTGCCGATTGCGATGAGGCGGTTCGGCAACGGTTATTAAATGAGCTGGGCAGGATTCTGGAAAATGAAAAGCAGCTTGTGGAATTGGCCGGGGCGCAGCGTAATAGATTACAGGGAAGTCTGCGTGTCATGCGCAAAGGGAAACAGGCCCTGAAAGGCTACAGTGTCTATCAGGGCGGAAGCCCCGGGCCGAGATATTTAAGCAACAAAGGTTGACTGAGGTAGGGCTCGCCCTGAACCGGGGTCAATTTTTACCATCATTTGCAAGCGGAGGTTGTCATGGATGTCAATATCGCTACGGATATGAAGGGCGCTAATGTGTCGGTGGTGCCGACTAATGTTGAGCGTGAGGATGCGGTAAAGCCTCCTGTTCAACCGGTCCCTCAAAGCAGTGAAAGTGATACGGTCAAGCTCAATAACCAGACCCGGCAGGGCAAGTCAGCCCAGGAAGATGCAGGCGGCCAGGGAAAGCTCTCCCAGAAGGAGCTGCAAGATGCTGTTGAGGAAATCCAGCAGCGTTTTCAATCCATGGGCAGCAGTTTTAAGTTTGGTCTTTATAAGAATCGCGAGACGGATAGTATTGTCGCCCAGCTGCGTGACAAAAAGACAGACGAGATCATCAAGCAGTTTCCCTCTGATGAGGTCCTCAAACTGCGGGAGAAACTTCAGGATCTCGTCGGCCTGCTCTTTGACGAAAAAGTCTGAGTAGCCCCCTTATTTATTTCCTAAAAAAAACAGCGGCGATTTCCCGGATCGTCAGTGCCGTCGTGCGCCCTGCACCGTCAGCCCCTGTGCCCTTCTTGCCTTTTTCACCATATTTTTTCCCTTGACAATTGGCCATTCCCCATTTATATAGAACTCTCGGAAATGAATAACGGTTCATTATCTGTTAGAGAGGACATATTCTGACTGTAACTTTATTAAAGGAGACGGAATCAAATGGCAAAATTAGTTGCGCCGCATGGTGGGAAAGGTCTTGTTTGCGCACTGCTGCATGGCAGTGAGCTGGCTGCTGAGAAAGATAAAGCCGCTAAGCTGAAAAAAGTTCAAGTGAGCGCCCGCGCCAAAGGCGACCTGATCATGATGGGTATCGGTGGTTTCAGCCCTCTCTCAGGTTTCATGACCAAAGCTGATTGGAAAGGCGTTTGCGAAAAAATGCAGATGGCTGACGGCACCTTCTGGCCCGTACCGATCACCCTTGATATCTCCAAGGCTGATGCCGATGCCATCAAGGTAGGCGAAGAGATCGCTCTGGAGCGTAACGGCGAGATCATGGCCACCATGAAAGTCACCGAAAAATTTGAAATGACCGACGCTGACAAGAGATTTGAAAGCGAGAAGGTTTTCAAGGGCAAAGGCGAAGACAGTGCTGACGACAAATTCTGGAAAGTTGCCATGGAAGATCATCCAGGCGTCCAGATGGTTATGGCTCAGAAAGAAGTCAACATCGCCGGTCCTGTGCGTGTTATGTCCCAGGGTGCTTATCCCGTTGAATACAAAGGTGTTTATCTGACCCCTGCTGAGACCCGCGCCATGTTCGAGGAAAGAGGCTGGGCCAACGTTGCCGCTCTGCAGCTCCGTAACCCGATGCATCGTTCCCACGAGTATCTGGCCAAGATCGCCATCGAGGTATGTGACGGCGTGCTGATCCATTCCCTGATCGGCAACCTGAAACCCGGTGATATTCCTGCCGAAGTTCGCGTCAAAGCCATCGAGACCCTGTGTGATCATCATTTTGTAAAAGACAACGTCATCCAGGCCGGTTACCCGCTGGATATGCGCTATGCCGGTCCCCGTGAAGGTCTGCTCCATGCTACCTTCCGCCAGAACTATGGCGTCAACAACATGCTGATCGGCCGTGACCACGCTGGCGTTGGTGACTTCTACGGTCTGTTCGAGGCTCAGGAGATTTTTGACACCATTCCGAAAACCGGCGATGCGGGCAAAGATCTGCAGTGCAAACCGATGAAAATCGACTGGACCTTCTACTGCTCCAAATGCGATGGCATGGCTTCTCTGCGTACCTGCCCGCATGACAAAGCTAGCCGCGTTATCCTCTCCGGAACCAAACTGCGTAAAGCTCTGTCCGAGGGCGCCGCGGTTCCTGATCATTTCGGCCGTGAAGAGGTTCTCGTGCTCCTGCGTGAATACTATCAAGGCCTTACCACGAAGGTTGAGGTCAAGATGCAGAAGGCCGCTTCCGGTGCCGCAATGTAATTAACAATTACATTTTTAGGCTCTGGTAAATAAAAAAAGGAGGTGCTGCAAAGCACCTCCTTTTTTATTTGTTTGTTACTTGGAGCCGCTGAACGATGGCTTGACTGACGCCAGGTTTATTGAGGAGCAGTTACGAAATAACATGGCCATTTTTTCAATTTCGTTACGGCTCCTTATACCCCTCAAAGGGTTACTGAAAAGAGTGCCGTTCCGGGCATTTTTCCGGCCATGTTATTTTTTTACAACGGCTTAAGTGAAATCAAGGCACCATCCGCGGAAAGATTGATTTTCCCTTCCCTGGCGAGCCAGCCGATGGCACAGAAGACCATGGCGTTGGAGTTTTTGCGGCCCATAATCGCCTTGACCAGCTTTTCTGTCGCCATCTCGCCATGCTGGCTGAGATGCTCGAAAATTTCGCCGGCCACAAAGCCCATCCTGTCGACAAGGGCAAACTCTCCCTGGTCAGTGAAAGGAGATTTCACCGTTTTTGTTTCTTTATTATTTTTGCTGCTGCCCAGCCGCGAAACAGTCTCTTCCACCTTCTTTTTTATTTTTTTGCCGGTTTGTTCCGCCTGGAATGTGGAGCGGGCAATAACCTTGCCCACTTCCTGGCCGGCATGAATTAATTTGTTTTCGGCTGCTGCATCGCTTTTCGTCTCTTTTTTTTCACTCATTTGGACTCCTCCATGCTAGAAAAATCATCAGAACTTCCAGGTTATATGGTAATACTCTAGCGGAACTGATTTTATTGTCAAGCGACTTGAAATGGCTCTTAAAGATTGTATGGTGCAGCAATAAAACCTGAAAAATGACAGAGGATCTGCAGATGAAAATAATTGATGTCGGGTTGGGTAAGAGGTCGTACCCGATCATGGTGGCGGCCGGATTGCTCGGGGAAATCGGCCAGGATTTGCGGCAGCGGGCGGTGGCCAAGCGCTATGTGGTGATCGCCGATGACCGGGTGGCCGGGCTCTACGGCAAGACACTGATCGAGTCTTTGACAGGGCAGGGAATCAGCTGTGATCTGCTTGTTTTTCCCCGCGGTGAAGCCAGCAAGAACATGACAACCATTGCCCGCTTGGCCAGCTCCCTGGCCCAGCTCGGGGTTGACCGCAAGGATTGCCTGATTGCCCTGGGGGGCGGAGTCACCGGCGATATCACCGGTTTTGTCGCCGCCATCTACATGCGGGGTATTGCCTTTGTCCAGGTGCCGACCACATTGTTGGCCCAGGTTGACAGCTCGGTGGGAGGCAAGACCGGTGTTGATATTCCTGAAGGCAAGAATCTGGTCGGCGCATTTTATCAGCCGCACGCCGTTTATATCGACAGTCGGGTTCTCACCTCGCTTCCCGCGGGTGAGCTGTTAAACGGCCTGGCGGAGGTGATCAAGTATGGCGTCATCTATGACCGGGATTTTTTTGATTTTCTGGCGGCCAACCGGGAGCAGATCCTGCAGCTGCATCGGCCGGTCATCGAGGAGGTGATTGTCCGCTGCTGCCAGATCAAGGCTGCCGTGGTGGCCGCGGATGAGAAGGAGGCGGACCTGCGCCGCATCCTCAATTACGGTCATACCCTGGGTCATGCCGTGGAGGCGGCGTCGGATTTCTCCATAGCCCATGGCATGGCCGTGGCTATGGGCATGGTGGCCGCCAATAAGCTGGCGCAGGGCAAGGCCCTTCTTTTGGCACCTGAGGCGGAACGGATCAGCCAGGTGATTGCCGGCTTCGGGCTGCCGGTGGCGATTCCGGGGGAGCTTGACCACGACCTGATGAAATCATTTTTAAAGACCGACAAGAAGGCGGTGGCAGGCCGGCCCTTTTTCGTCCTGCCCACCCGCATCGGCCAAGTGACCATTACCGATGATGTGGCGGAGGAACTGATTGATCAGGCATTGGAGTGAGGAGTAAGGAGTGAGAAGTGAGGAGTAAGAAGGGAGAAGGGAGAAGGGAGAAGAAGAGGTTGCCTTGATTCCATGGAATTTGAAGAAATATTTTCTCCTCACTCCTTACTCCTCACTTTTCACTTCAGTCACACCGCGCAGCGGAAGCCGATGATGTTTGACCAGGTGTCAGGTTCCAGCAGGCGGGCCGCCATGGTAATGGCGGCTTTGGAGGTCCAGCAGCCTCCCTTGAGCACATAAACAGGGGGCGTGCGGTTGCTGACAGGCCGGGATGGCGTGTGCACCGATGCCGTCCATTCAAAGACGTTGCCCAGCAGATCATAGAGCCCAAATGGACTCATAGAGGGTTTGCCATGGCGGATAACCGGGGTGGTGTCGCCGGTAAGCGCTGCTTCAGTATTGGCCAGTTCCCCCTGCCATTCATTTCCCCAGGGAAAGAGAAGGCCTGCCGGGCCACGGGCCGCAGCTTCCCATTCGTCCTCGCCGGGCAGTCTTTTGCCGGCCCAGGCGGCAAAGGCCAAGGCGTCATGGCGGCTCACCTGCACCACCGGATGGTTCCCCTTGTTTTCCAGGGAGGTGCCCGGGCCCGCAGGATGACGCCAGTTTGCCCCCCGTGTCCTCTGCGAACTGGTGCCGCGGTTGATGGATAATACGATCCGGCCGGTATCCGGGTCGATTCTGCTGCTGACCCGTCCTTCCACCACATTGCCGAAGCCGGCCCGCTCGGCATCGGTTTCATAGCCGGTTTCGCGGACAAAAAAATCAAAGAGATCGTTGGTCACCGGCAGCTGAGCGATGTAAAAACTTTGGAGAAAGATCTTCCGGGCCGGCCGTTCATTATAAGCCGGCTGATCACGTCCCGTCGGGTAGTAGCCGGCGGGTATCTTGATAAATTTCGGCATGAATCGCTCAAGGATCTGGGCGATGTAATCATCATGGCTTTCCGTCAGGGTTTCCGGCGGGGAGGCCAGGGCCTCATCCGGTTCAATGTAGTGACTGAGATCCAGCGGGCGGGCAGTATCTCGCTGCCCAGCATCTGTTGCCCCCATCTCGCCAACCGTGGTGGTTTCCTCTTCATCAATAATCTCGGTTTCCTGTTCCAGGACCTCGGCCTCATCGAGCAGCTCAACCTCTTCATCTGCAAGCCATTCATCAACAGCCGGCTCGGCTTCAGCGCCGCCGGGCAGCTCCGTGCCTGTGTCCGTTCCCGTGCCGGCCAACTCGCCCCCGGCCAGGCCGTCATCCGGTCCGCTCGCAATGTCGTCGGCAATCTCTGTTTCCTGTTCGATGATCTCCGTCTCGTCGAGCAGTTCAACCTCTTCGTTATCAAGAAGTTCCAGGGCAGCCGGCTCGGCTTCAGCGCCGCCGTGCAGCTCCGTGCCTGTGTCCGTTCCCGTGCCCGCCAGCCCGGCCCCGGCCAGTCCGTCAGCCGGCCCGGCCATTATGTCGTCGGCAATCTCGGGTTCCTGTTCCTGGACCTCGGCCTCGTCGAGCAGCTCAACCTCTTCGTTATCAAGGAGATTCAGGGCAGCCAGTCCGTCTTCAGTTCCGCCGGGCAGCTCAGCGCCTGTGTCCGTTCCCGTGCCGTCCAGCCCGTTTCCGTCCAGTCCGTCATTCGGTCCGCCCTCAATGTCGTCGGCAATCTCAGTTTCCTGTTCGATTATCTCCGTCTCATCGAGCAGTTCAACCTCTTCGTTATCAAGGAGTTCCAGGGCAGCCGGCCCGGCTTCAGTTTCGCCGGGCAGCTCAGTGCCTGTGTCCGTTCCCGTGCCGGCCAGCCCGGCCCCGTCCAGTCCGTCATTCGGCCCGGCCATTATGTCGTCGGCAATCTCGGGTTCCTGTTCCGGGACCTCGGCCTCGTCGAGCAGCTCAAAATCTTCATCTGCAAGGCATTCATCAACAGTAGGCCCGTCTTCAGCGCCGCCGGGCAGCTCGGTGCCTGTGTCCGTTCCCGTGCCGGCCAACTCGCCCCCGGCCAGTCCGTCAGCCGGACCGGCCATTATGTCGTCGGCAATCTCAGGTTCCTGTTCCGGGACCTCGGCCTCATCGAGCAGCTCAAAATCTTCATCTGCAAGCCATTCATCAACAGCCGGCTCGCCTTCATTGCCTCCGGGCAGCTCAGCGCCTGTGTCTATTCCCGTGCCGGCCAACTCGCCCCCGTCCAGTCCGTCAGCCGGACTGCTCGCAATGTCGTCGGTTATCTCTATTTCCTGTTCGATGATCTCCGTCTCATCGAGCAGTTCAACCTCTTCGTTATCAAGGAGTTCCAGGGCAGCCGGTTCGACTTCATTGCCTCCGACCACCTCAGCGCTTGTGTCCGTTCCCGTGCCCGCCGTCTCTCCCCCGGCCAGACCGGCGGAAGCCGCGCTTCCCCCCCCATCTGCAGCCGTCACCGTTTCAGCACTGGCTGCCCCGTCCACCGGAGTGTCTGCGGCAGCATCCCCGATTTCCGTGCCAAGGGCTAAATGCCGCGGGGCATCACCCATGCCGGCGGCCCTGGCGATCATCTCTCTGGTCTTGTCGATTTCCTTGAGCAGCGAGGCGGCTTCTTGGCGGCCGTCGCCCTGCATGACGCTGTCAAGAATGCCGCGCATCAGGGTGAGAATGTCCTTGGGGGCGAGGGCGCCGCTCAGTCCCAGCTTCTGCAAAAGGTCGTCTTTATGTTCCTCGGAGATGGTGAAAACGTTATCGCGGCTGATGATCAGGCCTTCCGGATTTTTCCCCTGTCTGGCCAGGTTTTTCAGGTCCTTGTTTATGGAGGATTTGAGGCTGCTCAGGTTTTTCTTTTTCTGGTGAATTTCAGCAGGATCATCAACCTCCCACAATTGCCTGATGAGATCCTCGGCAGGGATGGAGTCGATCTCCGCCAGTCTTTCGTCAGTGGGGCAATAGGAGTGGATGAGGCTGAGGAGACGGCCCTTGAGGGTGGCGGGATTGGGCCGGAGGTCGGCGAGGGCTGCAGAAATGCCCTGATGTGTGATTAATGCCATGATATGTCCCGCGGCCTGGAATGATCTGCGGCGCTGTTTGTTTAGCTGAAGTTGCCGGGAGATGCCGGTACGGCAAAGCGATCCGTGATTTTTCTCCTTTCAGCATACAGAAGGGCAGGGGAAAAATCTATATTTTGCTTTTCTAACGGATAGTCGCTACAATAAATTGCGTTCCCGTTGTTATCATTACTTTTTCCGGCAGGAGCCGCATGAAATGACATCTTTGGTAATAGTCGAATCAGAGGCAAAGGCAAAGGCTCTCGCTGAGCAGTCCGGCGGCGCGCATGAAACATTGCTGCTGCGCTCGGCACCCATGAAGGTCGGCCATCAGCCCAACGCCCCCAGATTATACACCGGTGAAACGGGATTTCAGTTTGTGCCCACGGAAGCGGAAAGGGACTTTGCCAGGGACCTGTTGACCAATCTGTACAAGGATATTTATGTGGCCCTGGAGAGTGATCAGCAGGGAGAGTACTGGAGCTGGATGCTGAGCAAATTCGTTTTTGCCGCTTCCAAGGGGAAAAAAGGGGTCAGGCGGGTTCATGTCTCAGGTTTTGGGCAGGAGGAGCTGGCGGAGGCATTCCGGCTGGTTGAGCCGGTGCAGGACAGAGCGGCTGCGGCATTTTATATCCGCGCTCTTTTTAACAGCTGCCTGTTGCGCCATCTGCACCGCCTGCTCGGTACCGTGCATGGTCCGGGCGGGCTGCCGCTGAATTTTGCCGCACTCACCGTCCTTTTCCTGCTGGAAGAAAGGGAAGCGGAAGCCGAGGCCTTTGCCCCTCCGGCGAAATGGCAGATTGCCGCCCGGCTGTCAACCCCGGCCGGGGCTGTCAAGGTGAGGCTGCAGGAGGCCTATGGAATAACGGATGACGGCTTGTTCCGAGATCAGGGCGAGGTGAAAAAGGCCCTGGCCCTTTTTGCCGGGCGGCCCTTGGCGGTCAAAGATGTGGCGGGGTCTGATTTTACCATGGAACCACCCATGCCGTACCGTCTCGCCGAGTTGCTCCATGACGGTTATATCCATCTCGGCATGGGGCCGGCAAAGGTGTTGCAGGCCCTGCAGAGGTTCCATGCCGGGCTCCCCCTTGATGGCAAACAGACCGGCCTCATTTCCGCGCCTTTTGCCGTGATCCCCTTGCACCATCAGGTCACCTTGTCCCGCATCAGAAAAGAGGTGGCAACCATTTTTGGCAGCGGGGAACTGATTGAACGGCAGCCAGCCGGCCATGTCATTCTTCCCCTGCTTCCCGGCCTTACGGGCGATCATCTGGCGGATATCCTGCCCGCCGATGAGCGGCAGCTGTATGATTTGATCCGGAAGCGGGCCCTGGCCAGTCAGATGCCCGAGGCTGCCGGCCGCAATCTGGTGCTGGAATGTACTGCGGGGGGTTGCCTGTTCCAGGGGCGGGGCCCCTTGCTGACGCAAAAAGGTTTTCTCAAGGCATTTGCCAAAGGCTATGATCCTTACCTGTTGCCGGACTGTCCCCTGCAGGATTTACAGGCCGGCCGGGAACTCACCGTGGAGCAGGTCATCCCGGAACAGTGCACCGGCGTCACGGCGGAATACTATACCTTTGATTCTCTCTGTGAGGATCTCGCCGAGTTTTCCCTGCCCCTGGAGTCGGTTCTGATCCATATCCTGCAGGAGATGCTTGATAAGAAATACCTTGCCCTTGATGCCAGAGGCGGCTTGCATATCGAGGCCAATACCGGCAAGGTGGTGGCCACCCTGAATCGGGCCTTTCCGGCCATGAAGGGCATCAGCCTTTCCGCCTATTTTGAGCAGACGGTGGGTGAGGTGGTCAGCGGCCGCAAATCCCTTGACTTCGCGCTGAAACAGTTTGATCAGAACTTCGTCATGCATGGGGTGCCCCTGGTCAGAATCCAGGTTCCCAGGGCAGTCCCGGTCCGGGAGAATAAATCAAAGAACATCATTAAAAGCCCTGAGCCGGAGAGACTCAGGCCGGCGACGGCTGCCGCCCAGCAGGACCAGGCGGCGAAAGCTGCCGCGGAAACAGGAGCCCCAGCCATGGAAGCAGGGGAGGGGACGGTTGAATCACCCGGGCAGGCGGAGCCGATGGCGGCGGCTGCGGCGCTGGCTGCCGACCAGCCGCGGGAAGAGGCGGAGGATGTGGGGAGCGCCAAGGGGGAAATCAGCGCAGACGTTCCGGGCCGGGAGGAGGTTGCCGGGCCTGCTGATATGGTTGCGCGAGCAAACGCGGAAACCTTTGATCGCTTGAACGTTGAAGGGGAAACGGTTGCCGCGCCGGCTGTGGAAGCTGTGGCAAGCGACCTGCCGGAGATTCAGGAGGCTGCGCCGGAGACTGTTTTTGAGGAGACGCTGCCGGCTGCGGAAGAGAGCCCGCTGCCGGCTGCCGGGCGTCTACCGGCCGATGCGGCCCTTGCTGCGCTGCCACCGGCTGAGGCCCAGCCGGGGCGATCCTGCCCGGATTGCGGCAGACCGCTCATGTTGAAAAGTGATCGTTTCGGCAGATACTTGGTCTGTGCGGGTTATCCGGACTGCCGTCACGCTGAATCCTGTGAGAGCGGGCCGCAGAAAATGGATCTGCCCTGTCCGCTCTGCGGAAGGCAATCCCTGGTCGTCAAACGGACCCCCACCGGCAAAAAGCTCTATGTCTGCCCCGGAGAGGGGTGCGAATTCATGGCCTGGTCCCGGCCTCATGCCGTAACCTGTCCGGGCTGCGGTTCCCCCTTTCTGGTGGAGAAAAAGACGGCAGCGGGCGGGACGGTGCTCCTGTGTCCCCGGGCCGGCTGCAGTTACCGGCAGACCCTTGGCGGTGAGCGGATGGAGGGCGCGGACGCCGAAGCCCCGCCGCTTGCCAGGAAAAAGATCCTGGTGCGCCGCCCAACAGGCAGCAGCGGCGGCCCCGCCAGAAAAAAGGTGCTGGTCCGCAGGAAAAAAGGCTAGTTCAAGCGGTCAGCAGAAAGAGATTGCCCTTGATCCATTTGTTTTTTTCTTTGCGCAGATTGACCCTGTGGCGGCAATACACCTTGAAATCACAGTTGTCCGCCAGGGCATTGATGTAGCTTTCGGCCTGGGCGTAACGTCCGGTGGTCTGCAGACAGTAATCCGCCGCGCATATCTCGGTGGAAAAAAGAAAAGAGGCATGGCTTCGCGCCTTTTTCCTGATCAGCCCGAAAACCGGCGTGAGGTCGGCGAGATAGATGAAAACATCGGCAGCGAGAAAGAAGTCGAATGTCTCTGCCGTGTTATCTAAAAACGAGAGAATATCGTTTTCGTCCAGGGCCGTATAAACTTCCTTTTCCCGCGCCTTGGCCAGCATTTTTCCCGACAGGTCGATTCCGGTAAAATGAGCCACGCAGTCTTTGAAGGCAACTCCTGATAATCCGGTCCCGCATCCCATGTCCAGGCCATGGGCAAAAAAAGTCTCTCCGGCATGTTCATCCATCACCAGCCGCAGCTGGGCGGGGATGGTACATGCCAGTCTGGTCAGCATGGCGTCGTCAAAATGGCCGGAGAACTGGTCGAAAAGTTCCCTGGCATAGCCCAGAGGGCAGGTGGAGGTGGTCTTGCCCTCCTGAGCCTCCAGCATATGCTGGGCTGATTCACTGGCAGGACTCAGTTCAAGCACCTTGCGATAGCTGGCCAGGGCCTGGTCTTTGCGCCCCATCTGCTGGTAGAGTCCGGCCAGATACTTGTGGGCGGAAAGATAACAGGGGTCAAGGGCGATGACCTTGGCAAAGGAGCTGATGGCCAGCTCCGGAGCAGCCATCTCCTTGAGCAGGACGCCGAGATTATAGTGGGTGTCCGTATCATCCGGGGTGAGGGACAGCACTTTTTCATAATACCCTTTTGCCTCTTCCAGATACCCCATCTTTTTCATGGTCAGGGCCAGGTTGAAAAAGATATCGGGATCTTCGGGATTGATTGTTCCTGCCTGCAGGTAGGAGAGGGCTGCCTGGGCAAAGTTGCCTTGGGAGAAATGGCGAACACCCAGGTTGTAATGGTAGCTGGCCAGCTCGGGTGAGGGGGTGGGGACTTGGGTGAAACGGGTAAGGTCGGGCATTGCTTCCTCCTGTTGCCGGGAAAGCCAACCGAGCTGAAAGTGCATGCGAAAGTCGCCCGGCCAGATTGCCGGTAATGGGCCTGGTTTTTACTCCGCCCCTTGTTTCATCTCCCTGCTAATGCAGGGTATCCATATAGGCGGTGAGCTGGGCCGCCAGATCGGTGTTGTCAATCAGCAGGGAAACTTCATGGTTATAGGCCAGGGCGGAATGGCTCAGGTTGTGGCTGCCGATAAATGAATAGCGCCGGTCAATGACCACCATCTTGGCATGGGTGGTGGTGTCCGGCGAGTCAAAGACAACAGGGATGTTGTTTTTGCGGAGTTTCCGGGCAACACTCTCGTTTGCCTTGTTGAGGGATTCATCATAGCCGGAATTTTCCAGGACCAGCCGGACCGCGACCCCTTTTTTCCGGGCAGCGATAAGCTCTTTGAGCAGTAAGGCCGGTTTGTTGCCGGGGGAGGCGGTTGCCTTGAAAAGAAACATGGTCATGTCAATGGAATGCTCAGCCGTTTTAAGGTAATCAACCAGGGTGGGGAAGTATTTGCCGTCCGTCAGGACAATGATATCGCCGGGTGCGGTGGAGATTTTTTGGTGAACAGTGACGGCGCTCGGGCTGTTTTCCCGGGGAAAGCCGGTGTCGAGGGCGAGGTAGGGTTTGATCGCTTCAAGGGATTTTTCCCCGATATCGGCCACCTCAACCAGCTCGTCCAGGCTGTGGAAAGGCCCGTGGCTCCGGCGATAGGCGACAATGGCCTGGGCGCGTTTTTCCCCGATATAGGGGAGTTCCTGCAGCTGCTGCACGGATGCGGTGTTGAGGTTGATCCGGCCGGTCAGCGCTGGGGCTGTCTCCGGCCGGATGGCCAGCAGCAGCAAAATAAACAGCAGGCCGCAGATCTTTATGATAAAGGTGTCTTTCATGTTGGCTTGAGCGGCTTTCTGCTTGCCGCCGGGTCTTTCTTATCACCCTATACCCGGAACCCGAAACTCTCAAGCCAAAACGCCAAACCGTTGTGACAAAATACTATCGCGGCATATGGGGCCGTAACGAAATACCCAAAATGAAGGGGTATTTCGTTACGACGGCTCCTGAACTATTTTTTCGGCCACCAGTCCACCCCGAGGCGGGAGATGACATTAAAGCCGCCGCCCAGCACCAGGCTGTTTTTGCGGCCGAGGCTGTCCAGAAAGACCTGTATTTCATAGGAGCGCGTGCCGGCATCGCAGATGATGATCAGGGTTTTGTCTCCGGGCAGCTCGTTATGGCGCCGGCGTATCTCGTTATAGGGAATGCCCAGCCACAGCTCGGCGAATTTCTGGGCAAAAGGCTCAACCTCTTTGGGATGGCGGAGGTCCAGGGCAAGCCAGTCCGGCCGGGAGCTGGGCGCGGCAATCCAGTCAAGGAAATCCTGGATGGCCACGTTGCGCTGCCGGCCGCAGGCCATGTTGTCCGCCACATTGGCCGCGGCGTTCAGCGCGTCGATAGCCGTGGCAAAGGGCGGGGCATAGGCCATTTCCAGCAGGCTGAAGTCGTCGATGGTGCCCCCCTTGCCGATCAGGGCTGCGGCGGCATTGATCCGGGCCAGCACCGCATCGTTGGCGGCGCCGAAGGCCTGGACCCCCAGCACCCGGCGGCTCTTGCGGTCAAAAACGAGCTGCATGGGCATTTTCGACTCGGTGGGGAAAAAATGGGCCCGGTCGGAAGGGGCGGAGATGGAGGCATCCGCCTCAAAGCCCTCGGCGCGGGCGGTTTCCAGGCTGAGGCCGGTGGCGCCGATGCAGCTTTCAAAGGCCTTCATGACAAAGCTTCCCACAACGCCGTTGAAGGTGGAGTGGATACCGGCCAGGTTGTCTCCCACCACCCGGCCCTCGCGGTTGGCCAGGGAGCCCATGGGGGCGAAGAATTTCTTGCCGGTGATCAGATTGGTGGTCTCGATGCAGTCCCCGGCGGCATAGATGTCGGGATCCGAGGTCTGCAGGCGGTTGTTGACCACGATGCCAAGCGGCGAAACGAGCAGGCCGGCCTCTTTGGCCAGCTGGGTCCTGGGACGGACCCCGGCGGACATGACCACGATATCGGTGTCGATGGTGCGCTTGGGGGTCACCACCCGGCAGGCCTTGCCGTTGCCGTCAGCCTCAATGGACAGGGCTCCTTCGCCGGTGTAGATCTGCACCCCGTGCTTCTGCATGTGGTGCTGCAGCATGGCGGCAAAGGGGGCGTCGATGATGCGCGGCAGGACCTGGGGCATGAATTCAATGACCGATGTTTCCGCGCCCCAGAGATCGGCAAAGGCCTCGGCCATTTCCAGGCCGATGGCGCCGCCGCCGATGACCACGGCCCTGCCCACCTCGCCCCTGGCCAGCCGGCTTTTGATGGCAATGGCCTTGTGCAGATCGCTGATGGTGTACACCCCGTCAAGATCCGCCCCTGGAATGGGCAGGACAAAGGGCTGGCTGCCGGTGGCAATGACCAGTTTGTCATAGGGAACGGAATCCCTGGCACCGCTTACCACGTTTTCAACTTCCACGCATTTCTTCTGCCGGTCAATGGCCAGGGCCCGGGTTTGGGTACGCACCTTGACGCCCTTGGCATCCTGAAAGAATGTGGCATCCCGGGTCATGTGAAAGCTGGTTTTGCGCAGCTCCTCCTCATCACTGACATCCCCGGACACGTAGTAGGGAATGCCGCAGCCGCCATAGGATATGAGGCTGTCCTGGTCAAGGATCGTGATATCCGCTTCGGGCAGGAGCCGCTTACAGTGACATGCGGCCTTTGGTCCTGCGGCAACACCGCCTATGATGACAATTTTTTTACCCATGTTCTTTCTCCCCCGGCAAGTTGAATTTTTCAAGACTTCATAAATATGGCAGTTAGTTATCTTTGTAGTAAGTACCGCAACTTAAATCGAAATGACTTCAGTGTCAATGCGGTGGTTTTTAAATTTTAGGAAATACTTAAATTCCTGCTTGACAAGGGTGGCGTCTGGTCGTATATATGGACATATGCACATAACTATAGCGCGTTATTTTTCAGATAAAAGGAAAAAAGAGGCCAATTATGAAAAAAGATCAGGTCTTTGCCGCCCAGACGGGGAAAAGTCCCGCTGATTTTGCAACGTCTCTGGGGGTGGTCTTGCAAAAGAACGGATTCATCATCAACAATGAGTCCACCATGAACATGGCGCAGGCATTTCAGGCCCACGGTGCCGAGGTTGCTCCGGGTTTTGATCTGCACATGATTCAGATCTGCAAGCCGGATAAGGCGGCAAAAAGTCTGGGCGCCAACCCGGAAAGGGCAATACTCATGCCGAAATTCGTGATGGTTTTCAGCCGGGAAGGCAAAACCCAGATCCGTTTTCTCCGTTACAGCGAAGAGCAGATCCGCGGCGTGGTGGCAGATGACGTCTTTCCTGGCTCTCTGGCCCAAACCTACGATAAGATCAGATCAATGATTGATGAGGCCAAATGATTGCGGATTGGGGATTTGCCGCTGGATCCGTCTCTTCAATCCGCAATCCGCAATCAAATAACTGTCATGTGGAACTTTCTGATCAAAATCAATAAAAATCTGGTCACCGCCATCCCGGTAATGATGATTGCCGGCTTCATTCTCGGCATAAGCGTTGACCAGTCTCTGCTTGCACAGCTCAAGTCGCTGATCGTGCCCTTTACCTTCCTGATGGTCTACCCCATGATGGTGACGCTGAACATCAAGCATCTGCAGGAGGGGATCAAAAATGTCAAGCTGCAGTTGCTGACCCAGGTCATCAATTTCTGTTTCATCCCTTTTCTGGCTTATGGGCTGGGCCGCTGCTTTTTCGCGGATCAGCCCTATATGGCTCTGGGCTTGCTGCTTGCCTCCCTGTTGCCCACCAGCGGCATGACCATTTCCTGGACAGGTTTTGCCAAGGGCAATCTGGGGGCGGCCATCAATATGACCGTCCTCGGCCTCACCCTCGGTTCCCTGGCCACGCCGTTTTATGTCCAGTTTCTTCTGGGGGCCAAGGTGGACGTGGATATTTATCTGGTAATCAAGCAGATTATCGTCATTGTTTTTCTTCCCATGCTCCTCGGCTACGCCACCAGGCAGTCCCTGCTGAAAAAATACGGCATGCCGAAGTTCAAGAAGGACATTGTTCCCCTTTTTCCTGCCCTGTCCACCCTTGGGGTGCTGGGAATCGTTTTTGTGGCCATTGCCCTGAAGTCAAAGCAGATTTATGCAAATCCCGCTATCATCGGCGCCATTTTTGTGCCCTTACTGATTATCTATTCAGTGAATTATCTGGTGAGCACACTGGTCGGCAGGCTGTTTTTCAAGCGGGGAGACGCCATTGCCCTGGTGTACGGCACGGTGATGCGCAATCTGTCCATTGCCCTGGCCATTGCCATTAATGCCTTTGGCGCCCAGGGGGCCAATGCCGCCCTGGTGATTGCCATTTCGTATATCATTCAGGTACAGTCTGCCGCATGGTATGTCAAATTTACCGATATTATTTTTGGACCGCCTCCTGAGGAGGCATCAGCGTAATCAACAAGGAGAGTATTATGAAAAATTTAAAAATCGCCGTACCAACCAACAATCCGGGGGGTATGGCTGCCACCCGTTCTGATCATTTCGGTCACTGTGACCTGTTTACCGTCATTGATCTGCAGGACGGCAAGATTGCCGGAGTGGATACCTTTGCCAATGTGGAACATGGTGCCGGCGGCTGTATGGCGCCGGTGAATCTGCTGAAGGAGCGCAATGTGGACGCCCTGGTGGTGGGCGGCATCGGCATGCGCCCCCTGCAGGGTTTCAACGAGGTGGGTATTGATGTCTATTTCGCCTCGCGCGAGGAATATCAGGACGTGCTGACGGTTGTTGAAGGATTCCTCGGCAACAGGTTGACCGTCATGCAGCCCCAGCAGGCCTGTAAGGGGGGGGCGGACTGCCATCACTGATTTGTTTGAGCTTCGGCGAGGTTACCATCGATGGCTTCGTAACAACTAAAAAAAATTACCACAGAGAGCGCAAAGCCCACAAAATGGCACAAAAATTGTTTCTCTGCGCTCTCTGTGGTGAAAAAAGATTTTCTGCCCCCAGGGGGAAATACCAGGACAGCCAGAATTCACCATTCAGAAACCGGAATAACTAATTTTTAGAAACCTGCTGTTTTATTGCGCAGGCACAATTCCGACTGAATGGCGAATTCTGATGAGGTCATGGTTTAATTTTCTTCCTCTATTTCCCCCTCCCACCGCAGGTCGGAAACCCTGGTCAGGTGCTGCTGGACTTCAGGTGAATCTTCCTGAAAAACCAAGGCGGCGCCGGTCACCAGGGCCTCCGCCACCTTCTGTCTGGCCCTGGTGAGTATCCGTTGCACGGTGCCACGGGAAATTCCCATTTTCTGACCAGCCTGTTCCTGGGTCAACCCCTCCATATCGCAGAGTTTTAATGTCTCCAGTTCATCGCGCAGCAGGTCGATCTTGCGCAGCTTGGTCATGGGGATACGTGCCGGCTTGAAAGCGCGGCCGCAGAGTCTTCCTTCACATAAGCGTTTTTTCTTTGGGCGTGACACGTTGTTATTACAATAAAAAATAGAGTTGAGAAAAGTGGCGGTCCAATTATTTCATATAAACATCATACCGGGAAATTTATCTAAAAATAACATACTAATGCTTAATAACCGACCTGACAAAAAAATCATATTTAAAGATAAAGATTTTTTGTTGACAAAAAGTTGCGAGGTGGATAAGTTCGACAAAACTGAATTAGTATTCAGTAATGCGTTTGTTCATTCTGCAGCAGAAAAGTGGAGCGTTAAAGAGGCGCGTCATTAACTGATTAGCTGAGGGTGAGCAGGTTAGGCTTACATATTAACAGATCCTTAGGAGGAAACGAGAAAATGCCAAAGCATGATACGCCCTTATTGGACGAACTCGAGAAAGGACCATGGCCAAGCTTTGTGACTGATCTCAAGCGTCAGGCCGCAACAAAACCGGAATGCTGGGACATTCTGGGCCAGGTGGAGCTGTCTTACAAAGACAGGATCACCCACTGGAAACATGGTGGTATCGTAGGTGTATTCGGATACGGCGGTGGTATCGTCGGCCGCTACTCCGATGTGCCCAAGCAATTCCCTGGCGTTGCACACTTCCATACCGTCCGTGTCAATCAGCCTTCAGGTTTGTATTACAGCACGGAGAATCTGCGGGCCATCTGTAATCTGTGGCAGAAATATGGTTCCGGTATGACCAACATGCACGGTTCAACCGGTGACATGGTACTTCTGGGCACCACAACCCCGAATCTGGAGCCCCTGTTCTACGACCTGACCCATGAGCTGAAGCAGGATCTCGGCGGTTCCGGTTCCAACCTGCGGACACCTTCCTGCTGTCTTGGCAAGTCACGCTGCGAGTGGTCATGCTTCGATACCCAGGCGCTCTGCCATTTCCTGACCAATAAATATCAGGATGAGCTGCATCGTCCCGCTTTCCCCTATAAATTTAAATTCAAGATGTCCGGTTGCCCGAATGACTGCGTAGCCGCGCTTGCCCGCTCCGATTTTGCCGTTATCGGTAACTGGAAAGATGACATCCGCATTGATCAGGCCGCAGTAAAAGGCTATATCAAAGGCGAATTCCCGTCCAATGGCGGCGCTCATGCCGGCCGCGACTGGGGTAAATTCGACATCCAGAAAGAGGTTATCGACCTGTGCCCCACCGGCTGTATGTGGATGGAAGGCGATACGCTGAAAATCGACAATAAGGAATGTACACGCTGCATGCACTGCATCAACGTCATGCCCCGTGCACTCCGTCCCGGTAAAGAGCAAGGTGCCACCATCTGCGTCGGCGCAAAAGCTCCGATCCTCGATGGCGCCCAGTTCGCCACCATGATCTTTCCTTTCGTCAACGTTGATGCCGAGAGTGAATATGAAGAGGTTGTTGAGAAGATCGAGAAGATCTGGGATTGGTGGATGGAAGTCGGCAAGAACCGTGAGCGTGTTGGTGAGACCATTCAGCGCGTTGGTCTGCCCACCTTCCTCAAGGTTATGGAAGTTGAGCCCATTCCGCAGCATGTAAGAGAGCCCCGCTCCAACCCCTATGTTTTCTGGCAATCCGAAGAGGTTGAAGGCGGCTTTGAACGTGATATCAGAGAGTTCCGTAAACGTCACGCACAGTGATAACTACTACTCAGAAATAATTCTTAAGTACTATACTTACTGAAATATAAGGAGGTATACATATGGGTTACAATCCAGATAAACCGATGGAAGATAGAATCACCGATCTTGGCCCCCCACATTATGAGAAGTTTTTACCGCCAGTGATCAAAAAGAATTTCGGTAAATGGCTTTATCATGAGATCACCCAGCCCGGCGTTCTGATGCACAAGAGCGAGACCGGCGATGAGTGCTGGACCGTACGCTGCGGCGCAGCGCGACTGATCAGTATTGACCATATTCGCGAGATCTGCGACATTGCCGACAAGCATTGTGGTGGGTTTGTCCGTTGGACCACCAGGAATAACGTTGAGTTCATGGTTGATGCCAAAGCTAAAGTTCAGCCGCTGATTGACGATCTGAAGAGCCGCGGCAACAAGTTCCCGATCGGTGCAACCGGCGCCAGTGTCTCCGCCATCGTGCACACCCAGGGTTGGGTACATTGCCACACCCCGGCGACAGATGCTTCCGGTGTGGTAAAAGCCGTTATGGATGAACTGTTTGATTACTTCACCAGCATGACTCTGCCGGCCCAGGTGCGTGTAGCTCTGGCCTGCTGTCTGAACATGTGCGGTGCCGTACATGCCTCTGACATCGCTATCCTCGGTATTCACCGCAAACCGCCGATGATTGACCATGACGCCATCTCCGGACTGTGTGAAATTCCCCTGGCGATTTCCGCCTGCCCGCTTGGTGCAATTTCGCCTGCTAAGGCAACCAACAGTGCCGGTGTGGAAGTGAAGACTGTTAAAGTAAAAAATGAACGCTGTATGTTCTGCGGTAACTGTTACACCATGTGCCCGGCTATGCCTCTGGCGGATCCGGAGGGTGACGGTATTGCCATTCTGGTCGGCGGTAAGGTTTCCAACCGTAAATCAATGCCGAAGTTCTCCAAGCTGGTTATTCCTTTCCTGCCCAACACTCCGCCGCGCTGGCCCGAGACTGTTGCCGCAGTAAAGAACATTCTCGATACCTATGCAAAAGACGCCCGCAAGTATGAGCGGGTCGGCGAGTGGGCAGAGAGAATCGGCTGGGAAAAATTCTTTGAAAAAACAGGTATACCTTTTACTATCAAGTCAGTTGATGACTACCGTCTGGCTTACGATACCTGGAGAACTACCACGCAGTTCAAGTTCACCAGCCACATTTAGTAATTGACTGCCTTTCAGCAGTTGAGGTAGTATTCGGGCAGCAGGGCTTTAATAGTTCTGCTGCCCGATGACTGTTGAAAATTGAAAGCTTATACCTGGACCACATACGACAAAAGGAGTAAGTGATATGGCGTTAAGTACAGAAGAATTAAAGGCAGCAATGATTGCGAAGGCTACAAAAGCTCCTAAACCACAGCTGTACATTAAAGATTTTTATGAGTGCGATCCTGATGCCAAACCTCGTAACGTGAAAAACGTAGCCAATGATCTGGTGAAGGAAGGCAAGCTGATGTTCTGGTCAAGCGGCAGCACGACCATGTATGCCCTCCCTTCCAGAATCAAGAACGAGGAAACCAGAGACAAAGCGGAAGAAGACAAATAAATAGTTTTCGCAGTGCCGGTTTTATATTAAAAAAAACGCCTGTTCACCAGAACAGGCGTTTTTTTTGTTTTGATCAACGCCGTTTCAGGCAGAGGCAACAAGCTCATCCGCCTTTTTCATGAAATTCTCCGCATGCCGTGTGTGTTTGTATTTCTCATGGATTGAGGCTACCGTCCGGTAGCAATCCGCCGCTTTCTCCCGTTTGCCTGCATCAAGGTAAACCTGCGCCAGGGTTTCCAGGGTATCGACGGCGCCCTGCGGGTTTCGCATGGCCTGGTACTGGTCCAGGATGTCGAGATACATGTTGATTGCTTGCTCATGTTTGCCGCAATCGGCATGGAGTTTCGCCTTTTTTTTGTCGATGGAGAAAACACTGATGCTGTCGCCCTGATCCTGGCAGATGGAAATGACTCGATCATAGTGCTGCAATGCCTTGTCAAATTCGCGGCGTTCCGCACAGATGTCCCCGAGTTTGTCAGTGGCATTGGCAATGCCGTTGATGTCCTTTTCCTGTTCAAAGCCGATCAGGGCGTTATGAAACATGTTGGCCGCCTGGGCCGCTTCCTTGTTTTTCAGGAACTCAAGAGCATTTTCGTAGTCAAGACGGGCCTGGCTTTTATCTTCCTGTTTCTGTTCCTGATTGTGCAGTCGTAAATCCTTCATTTTCATCTCCCAAATAAGCTCACGGACGGGGTTAAACCAATGTATAAAAATAATATCGCCATCTGGATGTCAGAGACGGCATAAGGAGCAGCAACGAACTCATTATAAAGCAACAAGTTCTTTCTGGCGGCTGCTTATGCGCCAGCAGGGTCTGCCAGCAGGGAAAGGGCTTCCCTGGCGAGCGCACCGACCGTGGTCCGCACGGGCAGGCCCTTTTCATAAATAGTAACTTCTTCCTGGTCATCAACCTGTTTTTCTATCTCTTTTTGCAGTTCCTGGGCCTTGATGCGGCCTAAAAGACGGATTGCATGGGCTCTGGTAACCGGTTCAGGGTTGTTCACATAAGGGAAAACGCTGTAGATAGGGGTGTTTCGCACAACCTCCGGGTTTTTTTCCGCAATGGTGCCCATGGCCCAGAGAACCTGTACTCTGCTTGAGGGGACATTGCGATACATGAGCAAATGGCGGGCAAAGCCGCCGAAGATGTCCGGCCTCGCGGCAATAATGGCACCGATTGTCTCCAGAAGCCCCCAGTGGGTGGAGGCTGAATCCGAGCACGATTCAAACATTCTGTGCAGCAGATCACTGACCGTGCCGGGTTGCCTGGTCGCCAACCTGGCGCAAACCTGGCCGATCACATGGGCAGCGAACCAGCGCTTGTTTTCGTCCGGATCATAGAGCAGCCGCTGCATGAAGCGGATGGTTTTGGCGTCGTCAAAACAGAAATCAACCAGGGCATCAATGTCACCGGCAAAAGTAAGTTGCTCTATTTCCGCCTTATCCGCCTTTTTCTTCTGCCGTTTGGGGTCTCTGGCCGGCTCCATTGGGGGAATAACGAATTTTGCCGTTGGTTGGAGCAGCTGTTCATCGGTCTTCTGCCGGTGATCTTTCAGATTTTTTGAAAGTTCGGCAAAGTCCCGGGTCAGGCGGACAAAGTAGAGCACGCCCGATATCTTGCGGCCGTCAACGTTCTTTAATTCATAAATCTGGTGGGTCTGTTCGTCGTAATTCTCGATGAGGCTGGTGAGATAATCATCATCCGCGGTGAGTTCCCAGGCAAAATCCCAGTTGTCGTTGCAGGCATAAACCAGGCATTCCACCATGGCTGAACCCACATTAAAGCCGGTGGGGTCGGAGGCGTAGACCGCGCCGCATTGGCAGGTGCCGACTTTGAACTCGTTCATTTTCCGTTGCACCGGTTCGCGGGGTTCATCGACCTCCTGACCGCAGAACGGGCACCAGGGTCTGACTCTGATCAAAGGTTTGTTCGCCATGACTTAAGCTTCTTCGTTAAGCGCTTTGATGAAATTGGGATCAACCGGATATCCGAGTCTGGAGGCCTCGGCAATGGCGTTCTTGGCCGCCTGGAAATCCTTGGAGTAGTAATAGGCGACGGCAAGATTGTTGTGGGCCATGGGAAAGTTCGGCTCCAGTTCAACCGCTTTTTTGGCGGCTGTCAGGGCTTCCGCAAAATTGCCTTCCATGATCTGAGCAGTGGCGAGATTGACCCAGGCAAAGGCCAGTTTCGGATCGTGGTGCGTTGCCTTGGTGTAAGCATCAATGGCCTTCTCCTGTTCCCCCCTCTGCTGCATGATGAGACCGATATTGGTATGGGCCTGGGCCGGGTTCGGGGCATGGAGCAGGGCCATTTTGTTGGCCTGCAGCGCCTCGTCGAGTTTGCCGAGTTCGAAGTAGACACCGCCGAGATTGATGTAGGCCTCAGCCGAATGATCATCGATTTCCAGGCATCTTTTCAGTTCCCTGATGGCATCATTGTGCCGCCCGGCTTTGCGGTAAACAAGGGCGAGATGATGATGGGCCATAATGGAATCGGGATGTTCTGTGCATTTCTGCTCCATCTCCGCTATTACCTTGGAGAGGTCTTCATTCAATTGCTTGTCGGACATGGGGAAATCCTTATGGTCATTAATTTTTTGTGCGGAACCGCGCGGCGCAACAACATCCGAAAAGAGGGATAAACGTTGATCCGGGAGCGATTGTGCGCCAGGGGGTGTGGCCTGTATTGTCATTTTTGACGTTTGCTGAATTTAACCATGAATGTAAAGAATTTCAAGTGAATGAGGAAATAAGGGAAAAGAATTGTGCCTATTTTATTGCGCCCTTGACTTTGTGTTTTTTCAGTGGCATGAAACGAGAACGGACAGCGTTTAAAATTAATGCATATTGCCATGGGAAATCGGGGTCGAGTAAGTGAACCATAAAACAGGGCATCCCCGCGGACTGGTCGTTGCCGGTCTCGGAGGAGGATCAGGCAAGAGTGTGGTGTCGGTGGGGCTTGTGGCCCTGCTTGCCGGGATGGGGCACAAGGTGGTCCCTTTTAAAAAGGGGCCGGACTATATTGATGCCGGCTGGCTCAGCCTTGCCGCCGGGCAGCCCTGTTTTAATCTTGACCCGTATCTGATGGACGAGCAGGCCATGCTCGCCTCCTTTGCCGAACATGCCGCGGATAATGATTTTGTCATTGTCGAAGGCAACCGCGGGCTCTATGACGGGGTTGACGCCGGCGGCACTTACAGCACGGCGGAACTTTCCTGCCGCCTCGGTCTGCCCGTGCTGCTGGTGGTGGACTGCACCAAGACTACCCGCACCGTGGCTGCCCTGGTGCTCGGCTGCAAGCTGCTTGACCCCAAGGTCAATATCGCCGGGGTCGTGCTCAATCGCCTCGGCAGTTCCCGGCATGAGCAGATTGTCCGGGAAGCGGTGGAAAAATACACGGGCATCCCGGTGGTGGGCGCCATCCGCCGCATGAAAAAGGACATCTTCCCCATGCGGCATCTGGGGGTGACCCCCTTCCAGGAGTATGACGGTTCGGCGGAGGCGCTGCAGATCTTGGCGGAAACCATTGGAAAAAGCCTCAGTCTGGCCGAGGTGGAGCCGTTGATGGCGGCTCCGGTTATGGCGGCCCGCCAGCAAAGCAGCGTCAGCTCCGGCGGCAGGGCGGTGCGGATCGGGGTCATCCGCGACGCCGCCTTTCAGTTTTATTATCCGGAAAACCTGCTGGCCCTGGAGGGGTGCGGGGCGGAGCTGGTTGAAATCAATTCCATGGTGGAGGAGGAACTGCCGGATATAGACGCCCTGTACATCGGCGGCGGATTTCCGGAAACCAGCGCCCGGCTGCTGGCCGACAATGTGTCCTTCCGGCAGTCCATCAGGCAGCGGGCCCAGCAGGGTCTGCCCATTTACGCCGAATGCGGCGGGCTCATCTATCTGGGCGAGAAAATAACCCTGGATGGGGAGGATTATCCCCTGGTGGGGCTTTTTCCCGTGCATTTCACCCTGGAGAAGAAGCCCCAGGCCCATGGCTATTCGGTACTTGAGGCCCGGCCGGGTAACCCGTTTTATGAGCCGGGGGTGCAGATCAAGGGCCATGAGTTCCGTTACAGCAGGGTGGCGGCCTGGCCCGGCCACCCGGATGTGCTTGGTTTTGACATGAAGCGGGGGGTGGGGTTCAGCGACGGCCGGGACGGCCTTATCCATAAAAATGTCTTGGCCCTCTATACCCATGTACACGCGGTCGGCACCCCGCAGTGGGCGCCGGCTCTGGCGGCAAAGGCCCGGGAGTTTGCCGAAAGCAGGGGAAAGTCATGTTCGCAAGATTAAAAAAAATAATGCTAAGGCCGAATATCGCTATTGATCTCGGCACCGCCAACACCCGTATCTCTGCCTCCGATTTTGGGCAAATCACCGAAGAACCTTCATTGATCCGCCATACCCAACAGGATAGTACAGCGCCTGGTCCAGACAAATACATCACCTATCTCAACAGCAAGCTGGTGTCCATGCCCCTGCGCGGCGGGGTCATTGTGGATATTCAGAATGCGATTTCCTTATTGAAACCGCTGGTGAAGCGCACCCGTAAAGGGTTGCGGCAACCGGTGTCCCTGGCTTGCGCACCAACCGACAGTTCCGAAAAGGAACGAAAACTTCTTGCCGAGGCGGTTCTGCAGGCCGGCGTCTCCAGGGTGGCCATAATTCCTGAGGTCTGGGCCGCGGCCATCGGCGCTGGCATCGATGTGACGCTGCCATACGCCCAGGTGCTTATTGATATCGGCGAGGGAGTTACGGACATGGCGGTCATCCGCGATGGCCGCCTTGTCTTTGCCGCCGCGGTGCGCCTGGCCTGCGCTGACCTGCAGAAAGCGGTGCGCACCGCGATCATCGCCCGGCACAAGGTCTGCCTGTACCCGGCGGAGGTTGAGCGGTTGACCCATGAAATCGCCTCCTTGTCGCAGCCGCAGAGCCTTCCCGGTAAACCCATTACCGTTGCCGGCGTACATATCATGAAAAGGTGTGAAGTGGGAATTGCAGTTAATAACCGGGAAATAGCAAGCGCCCTGGAGCCGGTGGCTGATAAAATTCTGAAAATGATCGATTCAGGTCTGCGGAAACTCCCTGACCGGGTTGCCGGTGAAATAGCGGAGTCGGGAATTTGTCTGACAGGCGGCGGGGCCTGTATCAGGGGGATCGACCGGTTGATCGCGGCAAGAACCAATCTCGATGTCAGGGTTGGGGTTGATCCGCTCCATTCGGTGATCAATGGGGCCATTCAGTCGCTGCAATACTTGCAGGGGAAAAAGTTGTGGTGGCAAGATATTGACTGGCCTGATTTTGCCGATCTTTCGAAAGCTGTTTGACCGCCAGCCGGCGGCCCGCAACTTGTTGATTTGTTTATTGCGCCGATGGTGGCAGGCTTTGCCCGGCAGCTTTTGGTGCATCTGCACGCCGGATAAAAACGAGAAAGGGGATATGTTTGTTGCGGGCATCCGATAACAAATTGCGGCAATTATGAAAAAAATGATTTTCTGGCTCTACGAAAAGCGGGTGTATCTCTGGCTCATTTGCCTGGTGACGGTTATTATTTTTGGGGCCACGGTCTATTTCTACAATGACTGGCTGAATGCCCCGGGCCATGAAAATGCCATTATCCTGCTGCTCTCGTTATGGACATTTTCCGTGCTGACCTTTTATGTCAATGCGGTGGCGGTGACCATGCACAGCCCGAAAGTGGCGAGATACGGCACCTCCGGCAAAGGTTTTCTCATCGTCTTTTTTTCTCTGGTCACCCTGTTCTGCTGCTCAGTGGGCATCTCCATCATGTTTGCTTTATAAGGTAAGAATTCAGGGGGCAGGAGCCAGGAGTCAGGAGCCGGAATGACATGTAATAAAATCAACCATTCTGGATGCTGAATTCTTGACTCCTGAATTCCAGGTTCGCCGGTGTTGTGGCAATTGGCTCGGCCAGGGCAGGGCTCATGGATTTACTGCAGAGAATCCTCCGGGGTTTTCTCGCGCAGGGCCTTCAGCAGTTCATCAATTGATTTTTTGCTCAAGAAACTGTTGAACTGGCTCCGGTAATTGGCCACCAGGCTGACCCCTTCGATAACCACATCATAGATTTTCCAGTCATCTCCCTGCTGTCTGAGCCGGTACTCGATGTCGAACTCAGGGTACTTCTTGCTGTTCACCTGGGTGTATATGGCTGCCACGTTGCCTTTGAGCAATTCCTTGTTGTAGATGACCTTTTCGTCGGAATAGTTCTCAAGCCGCATGACGTAAAAATTGTAGAGCCGCCAGTAGAAGAGCCTGGTGAACTCCTGTTGCTTTTCCTCCGGGATCTCTTTCCAGTATTTGCCGAGGGCCCGTTGCGACATCTCCGCCGCGTCGAAATGGCGGTCGATGATTTTTTTGATAGCCTCCCTTCTCACGGTTAAGTTCTCAGGGGGGCCGCCGACAGGATACGCCTGCAGGGTGTGGAAGACCTCTTCCACCACTCCCTTCATGATGTCCATGGGCGAAGGGGCAACGCCCCAGGCCACCCCTGCCGCAAATACTGTCACAATAATGCAGGCCACCGTACAATAGAATCTGTTGATTTTATTTTTCATTATGATGCATCCTCCTCGCGTGGGATCTGTTATGCAGGTTCATCGTCCCTGTATAGCATTTTACCGCGAATTTTACCGAGCATTTTTTTTGGTGAAGGCCCCCGGGAGATACCGGCGCAATGAAACCACCAGTTTGCCGGCCGCGAGGCGTTCGCCTGCCTGGTCCGGCAGGCGCGCGGGAAGGCGGCCCTTGCCCGGCTGGGTTGCCAGGCAGGTTGCCGGGATTGCTGCAGCCGGAGAAGGGCGCAAGGAAAATTACCGGACAGCCGTCAATGGGTTGCCCTTGTCCCCAGCACCTTGCTCGTGATCATCTGCTTCGTCGCCTCGTCCGGGGCCGGCTCGACCCAGTGAATAAATTCTTCCTTCACCCGGATATAAGCGCCGTTGTCCGCCTTGCATTGATCGCAGATCGATTCCGCCTGGTCGCGGTAAATAATGACCTTGCTTGCCGGGTCGCCGTTTTTGTCCACTGCCGCCATCTTGCGGCAGCCGCAATCAAGCCTGATAACCGCCACGCCGATGCCGTCGGGACTGCCCTCAATGATGCCGGCGATCATTGCCTCTTCGGATTTCTGGACTGCAAGTTTCGCTGAAATTTTTTGCTGTTTTCCTTGTTTTTTATCTTTCATGGGTGCTCCGTTGCCTGGGAAAAAGGATTGCCTAGCTAAATAAGCAGAAATTAAACGATTTCAGTACTCTTTAAAATATTGGGACAGGAAGGTCAATCGCTTAAAAATTGTGTTGACAAATAGAGGGCTATGATTTATTGGAATTACAAATTTATGTAGATTTATTGCATCTAACGAAAAAAATTAAGTTGGTTAGCGCTGGGTTTGAGTGATTTCGCCCAAAAGAATTTTTCTTCTAAAGAGGAGGTAATATTATGTGGGAAATAGTTGTGGATAAAGACAAATGCGTCGGCGATGAAGAGTGTGTAAACGCCTGCCCTGCTCAGGTTTACGAACTGGTTGACGGCAAGGCTGAGCCGGTTAACGCTGACGAATGCCTTGGCTGCGAGACCTGCGTCGAGGTATGTCCCGAAGGTGCCATCACCGTAACCGAGGTATGATGTAGGTTTTGCAGAATATCCTTCCGGTTGATTAGGCCTGTCTTCTTGCCCAAGAAGGTAGGCCTATCTTTTTTTGTGCCTCTGGCCGTAAAAACGGATTATAACAAAGTCCACGTACGTGCTCACTCAATTCAAACCCTCTGTCTCCCGCAAAACTCTTTTGCTTGCCGGTGCTCTTTTCTGGTCGGTGGTCGGTATTTTTCTGCTGGTGCGCGGCGGCAGACTGCTTGCCGCAGGAGACCACTACGTGATGCTGGGGTTGGCGCTGGCCGTGGGCACGGCCAAGGGGTTGCTGATTTTTGAAAAGAGCGCCCGCAAGAATATCAGCCGGATTCTGCTGCGCGGGGACAATTCCTGTCTGGGGGGCGTCTTTTCTTTTAAGGCCTGGGGAGTGATCCTGGCCATGATTTTCCTGGGCCGGTTTCTGCGTACCTCCCACCTGGCCCACCACATTTACGGCTTTGTCATAACCGCCGTGGGCTGGGGGCTGCTGGTGGCCAGCCGGGTCATCTGGCAGGCCTGGGTACGCAAGACATGAACTCCCATTGGGTCGAGATTGACCTTGACGCCCTGCGGTCTAACTGCCTGGTTCTGCAGCATCTGCTCGGCGCCGGGACCAGGATGCTGGCCGTGGTGAAATCAGACGCCTATGGCCATGGCATGATCCCGGTGGCCCGCACCCTCCACCAGCAGGGGGTGCGAGCCTTCGGCGTGGCTGAGGTGCATGAAGGGGTGCTGCTGCGGCAGGCCGGCATCAGCGGAGACATCGTGGTCTTTCTCGGCACGGGCAGAGACTCTCTGCCGGAGGTGGCGCAGCACGGCTTGCAGCCGGTGGTTTTTGACCTGGAGCAGGTGAAGGAAATCTCCCGTTTTGCCAGTGCAGCCGGCAGCCGCCTCGGAATTCATCTCAAGGTGGATACCGGCATGGGCCGGCTGGGAATTCTGCCGGCAGAGGTTGCCGGTTTTGTTTCCTCGCTGCAGGAACAAAAGGGCGTTTATCTTGCCGGGGTGATGAGCCATTTTCCCCTGGCCGATATCCCTGACAGCGAGCCCTGCCGGGAGCAGAACAGGCTTTTTGCCGAGGTTCTCAAGCGCAGCGGAACCGCCGGCCATATCGCCAATTCCGCCGCCCTGCTGCGTTACCCGGATATGCACTGGGATATGGTGCGGCCGGGCATTGCCCTGTATGGCTGTTACGCCGGGGATGGTGACTGGGCCGGCAAGGATGTGCTGCAGCCGGTGATGTCCTTTAAGAGCAGGATCATCCAGGTGAAAGAGGTGCCGGCCGGTACCGGCGTCAGTTACGGCTATACCTTTGTCACCAGCCGGCCGAGCAGGCTGGCGGTCCTGCCGCTGGGTTACAATGACGGTTATCTGCGGGCCCTGTCCAACCGGGCGGAGGTGCTGGTCAGGGGCCAGCGGGCTCCCCAGCGCGGCAGGATATGCATGAACGTCACCATGATCGATGTGACGGATATCCCCGGCGTCTGTGCCGGTGATGAGGTGACCCTGATGGGAGCCCAGCAGGGAGGGCGGATCAGCGCCGAAGAGGTGGCAGGCTGGATGGGCACCATCAATTATGAGGTTCTCTGTCTTTTCGGTAACAGCAACAGCCGGGTCTATCTGGCGGAAAAAAAATAACCGCCCGCCCAGGGGGAGCGAAGGCATCAGCACGCACCGCAACCTAACAGACTACGGACTAAACAACCTAAATAGCTATATGATAAAATCACGTATAAAAAAATTTCTTGATGAGTGCTTCCAGCTCGGCATTAAACAGGGCCTGTGGTCTGATGCGGCCCTGAGCAGCTATGCGGTGGAGGATCCGAAATTTGAGGGCCAGGGGGATTTTGCCACCAATGCGGCCATGGTCATTGCCGGCTGCGAAAAAAAGGCCACGGGCAAAAAAATCAATCCCCGCCAGATTGCCGAGCAGCTGGTAAAGTTGCTGGCCCGGGAAGACACCCTGTTCAGTAAAGTCGAGGTGGCCGGTCCCGGCTTTGTCAACTTTTTCATCAAGGAATCGGTCTGGCAGTCGGTCATTCCGGAGGTGCTGGCCCAGGGGGAGGCCTACGGCCGGGCAGCCGGGAAAAACGGCCAGCGGGTGCTGGTGGAATTTGTCAGCGCCAACCCCACCGGGCCTTTAAGCGTGGGCCATGGCCGGCAGGCGGCCCTGGGCGACGCCATTGCCCGGCTGCTGGCCGCCAGCGGCTATGACGTGGACCGGGAATATTATTATAACGATGCCGGCCGTCAGATGCGGGTGCTGGGCGAATCGACCAGGGCGCGCTATCTGGAGCTGCTCGGTCTGCCCCGCGAGTTTCCGGAAGACGGCTATCAGGGTGAGTATATTCTTGACATTGCCCGGGGACTTGTGGACAAATATGGTGATTCCTTAAAAGATGTTGTTGAGGTCACCCCTTTCAAGGAGGCGGCGGAACGGGCGATCTTTGTGGACATCAACCAGACCTTGACCCGGTTTGACGTGGCCTTTGACAGCTACTATAATGAACACAGCCTGTATGAGAACGGCCTGGTCGACGATGTGGTCTCCTCCCTGCGGGAGCGGGGATTGGTTTATGAGCAGGACGGCGCGGTCTGGTTCAAGACCACCGAGTTCGGCCATGATAAGGACCGGGTGATCATCAAAAGCACCGGCGAGCCCACCTACAGACTGCCTGACATCGCCTATCACCGGGAGAAATTCCGGCGCGGCTATGACTGGCTGGTGGATATCTTCGGCTCGGATCATATCGCCACGGTGCCGGATGTGCTGGCCGGGGTCCGGGCTCTCGGCTATGATGATTCCAAGGTGACGGTCATTCTGCACCAGTTTGTCACCCTGATGCGGGACGGGCAGCAGGTGAAAATGTCCACCCGCAAGGCCAACTTCGTCACCGTGGATGAACTGCTTGATGAGGTGGGGGCTGACGCGACCCGCTTCTTTTTTCTCATGCGCAAGGCGGACAGCCAGCTGGAATTTGATCTGGAACTGGCCAAGAAACAGAGCCAGGAAAACCCGGTCTATTATGTGCAGTACGCCCATGCCCGGCTGGCCAGTATCGACCGGCAGGCCATGGAGAAGGGCGCGCAAAAAGGTGAGCTGGCCACCGCCCCCCTTGCCCTGCTGACCGCGCCGGAAGAGCAGAAGATTTTGAAGGCACTTGCCGCCTATCCCGGCCTGGTGCTTGACTCGGCAAAAGAATTGGCCCCGCATAAGATCGTTTATTACCTGCAGGAGCTGGCCGGCCTTTTTCACAGCTACTATAACCGGCACAAGATCATTTCCGACGACGCGGAGCTTTCCCGGGCCCGTCTCTGGTTCTGTGCCGGGCTGCGCATTGTTTTTCATAACGGCTTGACCCTGCTGGGGATGACTGCTCCCGAGCAGATGTAAGGCATGGCGGTTAAAAGACAGAAAAAAAGGTTATTTGCCTTCCGCATTGAGCTGGGCATCTTCGGCCTGCTGGGGGTGGGGGTGGTCTGCTTCTGCATTTTCCTGTGGATGTTTCTGCTGGGGGTGTGGAGCGGCCAGACCGTGCTGCTGCCATCCAAGCCGGGCAAAGGACCGGATATGCTGACCAGAATGGCCGCGGAACTGTGGCAGCAGGGCAAGGCCACGGTGCAGCAGGGCAAGGCCACAGTGCAGGAGGGATTTCTTCTCTCGCCGGACGCGCAGCTTGATGCGGCAGGGCCGGCCAGGGATGTGACCGGGGCAAACGAGGTAAGTCCGGAAGGGCAGGCTGAGCCGTCATTCTTTTCATTGCAGGTTGGTTCATTCCGCGATAAAAAAAAGGCGCAGCGTGATGTGTTGGGCTGGCAGGCCAAGGGGCAGGAGGCCTTTTTCCTGCCGCCCGAGGAGGGTGCCGATGCCTTCAGGGTCTTTATCGGCAGGTTTGAGAAACTGGCGGAGGCCAATGAGGTCGCCGCCCGCTTGGAAAGCGAAGAAGAGGTGCGGGCCTATGTCACCCTGCTGCCGGCCGCCAAAGTTTCTGCAGTCCCCGCTGAACAATAAAGAATTTCCGGTTGTCTGATTCATTTGTTAAGGATTTGCCGCCTGGTGGCCTGATGCCGCAACCGGGCAGCAGCTGAAAGAGAAAGGATACACCAGTATATGATCCGTAATGCCCGCATGGAGGATGTGAAGGCGATTTATAATCTGCTGCAGCATTTTTCCAACCAAGGTTTGCTCCTGGCGAGATCGTTCAGCTCTCTCTATGATCAGCTGCGTGATTTCCACGTTTTCGTGGAGCCGCGGGGCGAGGGTGAGCGGATAGTCGGGGTGGGCGCCCTGCATATCCTCTGGGAGGATCTGGCGGAAATACGTTCCCTGGCGGTTGACGAAGATTTCCAGCGGCAGGGCATCGGTTCCCGGCTGGTTGCCGCCTGTCTGGCCGAAGCAGAGGCCTTCGGCATCCGCCGGGTGTTCACGTTAACCTATCAGCCGGGATTTTTTGCAAGCCTCGGCTTTACCTCTATCGATAAAAAAGAACTGCCCCATAAAGTTTGGAGCGACTGCATCAATTGCCCCAAATTTCCGGACTGCAATGAAGAAGCAATGATCTGGCAGAAGCAGGGATAAGGAGTTTTCATGATTGGACAGGTTCTGACAAAGTTTTTTGGCAGCAGAAACGACCGGGTGCTGAAGAAGATTCAACCCCTGGTGGAGCGCATAAACAAACTCGAGCCGGAGATGCAGAAGTTGGACGATGCCGGCCTGGCAGCCAAAACCGTGGAGTTTAAAGGCAGGCTGGAAAAGGGGGAGTCCCTTGATGATCTGCTGGTCGAAGCCTTTGCCGTGGCCCGGGAGGGGGCGGTGCGGGTGCTGGGGTTGCGGCCCTATGACGTGCAGCTGGTCGGCGGCATTATTCTGCATCAGGGCAAAATCGCCGAGATGAAGACCGGTGAGGGCAAGACCCTGGTGGCCACCCTGCCGGTTTATCTCAATGCCCTGGCCGGCAAGGGCGTGCATGTGGTCACGGTCAATGATTACCTGGCCCGGCGCGACAGCGAATGGATGGGCGGCATCTACAATTTTCTCGGCCTTTCCACCGGCACCATCCTGCACAGCCTGGATGATGAAGAGCGCAGGGCCGCTTACGCGGCGGATGTCACTTACGGCACCAACAATGAGTTCGGTTTTGACTACCTGCGGGACAACATGAAGTTCAGGCTGGAGGATTACTGCCAGCGCAAGCATTTTTTCGCCATTGTGGACGAGGTGGACAGTATTCTCATCGACGAGGCCCGGACGCCGCTGATCATCTCCGGTCCGTCCGAGATGTCCACGGAACTTTACCATCACGTGAACAAGATCATTCCCCAGTTCAAGAAAGATGAGCATTACGAGGTTGATGAGAAGGCCAGGTCCCTGGCCACCACCGAGGAAGGCGTGGCCCTGGGGGAAAAACTGCTGAACGTGGAAAATCTCTATGACCCGAAAAATATCGAACTGCTGCATCACCTCAACCAGGGCCTGAAGGCCCATCATCTGTTCACCAGGGATATTGATTACCTGGTGCAGGATGGCGAGGTGGTCATTGTCGATGAGTTTACCGGCCGCACCATGCCGGGCCGGCGGTACAGCGACGGGCTGCATCAGGCCCTGGAGGCCAAGGAGGGGGTCAAGATCGAGCGGGAAAACCAGACGCTGGCCTCCATCACCTTCCAGAACTATTTCCGCATGTATGAGAAACTGGCCGGCATGACCGGCACGGCGGATACCGAGGCGGCGGAGTTCAAGAAGATCTATAATCTTGAAGTTACGGTCATTCCCACCCACCAAGATATGATCAGGATTGATTATGCCGACGTCATCTACAAAAACGCCAAGGCCAAATTCCGGGCCGTGGTTGCGGAAATCAAGGCGCTCCATACCAAGGGCCAGCCCGTGCTGGTTGGCACGGTCAACATTGAAATTTCCGAGATGCTGTCCGACATGCTGAAAAAAGAGGGGGTGCCCCATTCGGTGCTCAATGCCAAGCATCATGCCCAGGAGGCCGTGATCATTGCCGAGGCGGGCCACAAGGGCAGGGTGACCATTGCCACCAACATGGCCGGACGCGGTACGGACATCAAGCTGGCGGAAGGCGTGGCTGATCTGGGGGGCCTGCATATTCTCGGCACCGGCCGGCACGAGTCCCGCCGTATCGACAATCAGCTTAGGGGCCGCTCCGGCCGCCAGGGCGACCCCGGCTCCTCCCGCTTCTATCTCTCCCTGGAAGATGACCTGCTGCGCATCTTCGGCTCCGACCGCATTGCCGGCATCATGGACAAACTGGGCATGGAAGAGGATGAGCCCATTGAGCACACCATGATCTCCAAGGCCATTGAAAACGCCCAGCGCAAGGTGGAAGGCCATAACTTCGACATCAGAAAGCATCTGCTGGAATACGATGATGTCATGAATATGCAGCGCGGGGTTATCTATAAGCAGCGGCGCGAGGTGCTGGGCAGCGACAATGTGAAAAGCATCATTGATGATATGCTGGTTGATCTGTGCGCCGACGTCACCCGGGAACTCTGTGACGAGAAGTTCCCCTCCGAAGAATGGGAATGGGATCTGATCCATGAGCGGGTTCTGGCCACCACAGGCGTGGTGATGCACTGGGAAGAGAGCGAGCGGGCGGGCCTGAAGGCTGCAGCCTTTGAAGAGAAGCTGCTGCAGATTGCCAGGGCTGCCTATGCCGCCAAGGAGCAGGAGGTGGGCGAGGCGAACATGCGCCATCTGGAGCGGGTGATTCTCCTGCAGATTGTCGACACCTTCTGGAAGGATCATCTGCTGAGCATGGACCACCTGAAAGAGGGGATCGGCCTGCGCGGTTATGGGCAGAAGAACCCGCTGGATGAGTACAAGAAGGAAGGCTACAAGATGTTCACCGAGCTGATGCAGCGGGTGAAGGAGAAAACAGTCTCCACCCTGCTCCGCATCCAGCTGGCCAGATCCGAAGAGGTGGAGGAGCTTGAAGCGGAGCGCCGCCGCAAGCAGCAGGAGATGGAAATGCAGCGCAGCGACGAGCTGCAGCCGGCGGAGAAAAAGAAGCAGCCCCAGCGGCAGGCTCAGAAGGTGGGCCGCAATGCCCCCTGTCCCTGCGGCAGCGGCAAAAAATACAAGAAGTGCTGCGGCGAGACGGAATAGGTTTTGCCGTCTCGTAAAAACTGAAAGTTTACCACGGAGAGCACAGAGCCAACCGGCTGTAATAAAAATGTCCTCTGTGGTCGCTGTGTGTTCTGTGGTGAAAAATACACGGTGGCGTCAATCAGGCAGGGAAGACCATGGAAGAAAAATTGCAGGTGGCAGGGTTTCAGGCAGGGGCGGTAAAGGCGGGTATCCGGGGCAAGGACAGGCTGGATGTGGCCCTGATCTATTCAGAGGTTCCGGCGGCGGCGGCCGGGGTTTTCACCACCAGCAAGGTGAAGGCGGCGCCGGTGCTGCTGGACATGGAATATCTGCGGGACGGCAAGGCCCAGGCCATCATCGTCAACAGCGGCATTGCCAATGCCTGCACCGGCAAGCCGGGCATGGAACTGGCCCTGGGCACCTCGCGCCTGGTGGCCGCCCAACTGGGTCTGGCCGATGATCTGGTGCTGGTCGCCTCCACCGGGGTCATCGGCCAGCAGCTTGATCTGGCCATTTTCAGCAACTGCATGCCGCCGCTGGCTGAGTCTCTGCGTAAGGATGGTTTCAGCGATGTGGCCCGGGCCATGATGACCACGGACACGGTGCCCAAGACCGCCCGGCGCGAGGTGGAACTCGCAGGCCGAAAGATCACCATCCTCGGCCTGGCCAAAGGGTCCGGCATGATCATGCCCAACATGGCCACCATGCTCAGCTTCATCGTCACCGATGCGGCGGTGCATGCCTCTGTGCTGCAAGAGATGCTGGGGCAGAGTGTGGCGCAATCCTTTAACGCCATAACCGTGGACGGCGATACCAGCACCAACGACACCGTGCTGCTTCTGGCCAACGGCAAGGCCGGCAATGCCGAAATCTGCAGCCTTGATTCGGCGGACGGCAGACTTTTCCGGCAGTGTCTTGATGATCTCTGCCTGGATCTGGCCCTGCAGATCGTTAAAGACGGCGAAGGGGCCACCAAGTTCATCACCGTCCATGTCAAGGGGGCCGTAAGTCGGCAGGAGGCTGATCAGGCCGCCCGCACCGTGGCCAATTCCAGTCTGGTGAAAACCGCCTTCTTTGGCGAGGATGCCAACTGGGGACGGATCATTGCCGCTCTCGGCCGTGCCGGCATTGACGTTGACCCGGACCGGGTCGATATCTCCTTTGACGAGGTAATGATGGTCCGCGATGGCCTCGGCTTGGGGCCTGAGCAGGAAAAGCTGGCCACCAGCGTCTTGAAACAGAAGGCCTTTGCCGTGGTCATCGATCTTAAAACCGGGCAGTCCGAGGCCAAAGTCTATACCTGTGATCTGTCCTTGGATTACATCAGGATCAACGCCGATTACCGCTCCTAGACAAAGGGCACTCTCTATTTGGGTTCATCCGTTAATCGAGGTTGATTTTTAACAATTTCCACCATCGATTTCTAATCGGATTAATCGCTGGTCATGATCGCGTAATTCACTTGACATCCCGTGCGCACCGTTCCCATACGCCCCATTTCGCCGGCTAACAGCAAGACTTCTTTCATTGCCGATATAACTCCTTTAATGTGCCCACTACAACACCACGACATAATTGAGTGTTGTGCCCCGCAAGAGATAATATGAAGAGCCTGCTTCCAATTGTTTTTGCAACCATTGCCGCTGTCGGGAATGCAATGTTTGCGCTTGGCCAAAAGAAATCAGTTGATGCGGAGAATGGATTACTATTCGTCAGTTTGTCCGCTCTCGTTGCAGTTCTCATTGCTCTTTTCTTCGCACCACTAGTTGGCGTGTTAGATATAGGGAACACGGTAAAAGAGAACTGGAAAGCTCTTCTTTTATCCGGTTTTGGGCTTTTTTTTACCTATCTTGGCTTTAATCTTCTATATTCAAGGTACGGTGTCACGCAGTATGTGCTCTATGCCGTGATATCCATTATCTCAACAACAATAATTGTTGGAGTGTTCTGGTTGAAAGAGCCCGTTAATGTTTATCACAAGGCCGCTATTGCCTTGGCCATCATGGCGGTTGTGCTTTTCTCAATTGGCCAGTCAAAGGCATAACAAAAGGCATCCCCCCTCCAGTTAATATATCCGGAGCATGATGCGGGAACTGCGGACGGGAAGGATTCGGCTGGGATGCGCAAATCCTATGCAAGGACGGAGATCAGGGTGGCAATTATGCCATGTCACTACCGCTGTTAATTCAAATAGCCAAGTCGGAAATTTTGAGTAAGCAGCAGGCGGCAAAACCCCCGGAAACCGGCCTGTCTCAGCTGTTGTATTTCTCTTCGCAGGAGAGGGTGATTTCCTTCTCGGCGGCGGCCAGCACCTCTTTGGCCTGTTTGATATCCTCACTGATCTGGCCGGCCAGCTCCTTGGGCCCGGAAAATTTCTTCTCGGCCCGTAAAAATCTGAGCAGGTTGATCTTGATCGGCTTGCCGTAGATATCCTCGTTGAAGTCAAAAATGTGGGTCTCCGCCGAAAGCTTCTCCTCGCCGAAGGTGGGATTGTAACCGATGTTGAGCACGCCGCCGTAGCATTTGCCGTTGTAAATAACCTGGGTCACGTAAACCCCGTGCCTGGGGCAGAGGTCTTCTTCGGAGATATGGAGGTTGGCGGTGGGAAAGCCGAGTTCCGCCCCGCCCCGCTGCTTGCCTCTTTTTACCTCGCCCCTGATCTGATAGAAGCGGCCCAGAAGCTTTTTCACCTCCCGCATTTCGCCGGCGCTGACCAGCTCCCGGACTTTGGTGCTGCTGGCCAGCACCCCATCCACATAATAGGGCTCAACCACGGTGACCGGAAAATTTTTCAGCTCCCCCTGCTTTTT
>Ga0172380_10000558_pt1 | contig 71183 bp, 60 predicted proteins | sample Leawe162metaG_FD_119747 | JGI IMG/M metagenome (GOLD analysis project Ga0172380, IMG submission 119747) | Leachate microbial communities from a municipal landfill in Southern Ontario, Canada - Leachate well 162 metaG | ecosystem: Engineered > Solid waste > Landfill > Unclassified | place... | reverse complement strand
TAATCAAGAAAATAATAAGTAAATTAGTCCATTCAATGGTCAATAATCAAACAAAAAAAGAGTTCAACTTACCCTGTTCACTTTCACGCGGAATAGGTGGTTCAGTTTGGTCGGAATATCCACAGTAATGATGGACTTTTTTATTCCTATGTTCATATATATAATTTACTAATTTGTTTTTCCATCCTGTTGTGACGAAATATTTTTCGTCACAACAAGGCATTGACACGGGCATTCAATTCGGCCAAATGAAAAGGTTTTGTAATGTAGTCATCAGCACCCAAATCGAGTCCCTTAATTTTGTCGTCCAAAGAATTTTTTGCGGAGATAATGAGCAGTCCAGCGTTGGTCTGCGTTGATTTTATAATTGGAATTAAAGACAAACCACTGCCATCTGGCAAAGTGATATCGAGTAGAACGACATCAAATTGATGCATCAATAATTCATCCTCTGCCTGAAATTTGTTGAATGTAGTAACCACTTGTTCACCTGATTTCACGAAAAAATCGGTTAACAATTGATTCAAATCCCTTTCGTCTTCAACGATCAAAAATTTCATGGAGTGAAGGTAAGAAGGAAATCTGTTTTTTTTCTGAAGAAATGCTGTATTTCTAGAAACCTATGAAAGAAATACATCAAAATACAGCCTAAATCAAAGTGAAAACTCCATTTTTATAAATATTCAATCAAACAAGAACATCTCGAATTCACATAGGAATCAAAGAATGAAAGAAACCAAATTGTCCATTTCAATTAATTAAATTAACTTTAAAACATCAAAAAAAAAATAGAAATGAGAAGAATTTTAACCGTTATTGCAATTTCAATTGCCTGCCAAGCAATCAGTCAAACACCTGTGAATCTGAATATATTTCACAAGTTGGGAACGACTAATTTTGCGTTCAATCAAGCGTCTGCGAATAACACACCAAATGGTGAGTTCAACTTAATTCGCATGGAATATTACTTGACAAAATTCACGATTATTCATGATGGCGGACAAATGACTAGCGCCTCTGACACAGTAATTGCCTTGGTTAGTGCAGATCAATCTACCCATATTTCTTTGGGAAGTTTCAATTTGACCAATATTGAAGGAATTAAATTTCACGTGGGAGTTCACACACCAATCAATCATGATGATCCAGGATTGCAGCCGGCTGGATCGCCTTTGTCCTACCAATCACCTTCCATGCATTGGGGATGGTCATCTGGGTACCGCTTTATTGCACTTGAAGGTAAATCCAGTCCAGCTATGAATCAAACTTTGGAATTACATGGTTTGGGTGACATCAATTATTTAGAAACAAACGTTAGCGCATTGGGTTCTTTGTACAATGGCGAATTTGAAATTAATATCAATGCGGACTATAACCGGGCATTAGAAAACATTGATATTTCAGCAGGTTTGGTTGTGCATAGTGAGGGACAGCAAGCAGCAACGATGATACAAAACTTTCAAAACTATGTTTTTTCGTCTAGCAACAGTTTGGCGAAAGTGGATGAGGAAATGGAAACTTCCGTGACTATTTTTCCAATACCATCAACAGGGAAATTCACCATTGAAACGCCGGCTTATTTTGAGTCAAATAAAGTGAAATTGTTTTCGACTTCTGGTCAATTAATTGATGTTGTTGAAATGCAGCAAGATCAATTAAAAACCGAAATTGAAGTAGCCGAAAAAGGAATAATACTTCTTGAATTCTATCAAGATGACATCAGATTATTCTCTAAAACCATCTTAATTAAATAAGTATGTTGAATCGAGCGTTGTTGATTGGTTTTGTATTGATTACGGTAATTTATTCATGCAAAAAAGCCACCAACGGCGCGGATGCTGTAAACATTGAAAATGAACCTTATATTTTAGAATACGGCACCACTTTACCTGCACCCAACTTGCCAATGGATAATCCCTTGACAAAAGCAAAAGTGCAACTTGGACGTATGCTGTTTTACGAAAAATCACTTTCAGGCGACAACACAATGGCATGCGCCACTTGTCACAAACAAGAAAATGCATTTTCAGATGTGAGCCAATTTTCAATTGGGATAGATGGCTTACCCGGTAAACGACAAGCCATGGCCATCATGAATATGGCTTGGAATAGTGCTGGATATTTTTGGGATGGAAGAGCCAGTACACTTCGTCAACAAAGTTTAATGCCGATTCAAGATGTTTTGGAGATGCACGAAACGCTTTCGAATGCAGTCGACGAATTAGCGTCTAAACCCATGTACAAAGACCAATTTAAAAAAGCATTCGGATCAACGTCCGTGACTTCTGAAAAAATAAGTTTAGCCTTAGAGGCTTTTATGTTAACAATGGTAAGTGGTCATTCTAAATACGACCAATACCTGGCTGGTCAGGCTACATTAAATACTAGTGAAGAAAATGGTCGTAAGTTGTTTTTTGCAGAGTACAACCCAGGATTTCCCAATTTATCCGGTGCGGATTGCGCTCATTGTCATTCTGGGAGCAATTTCGAAAATAACCTGTACATGAACAATGCGTTGGATCTTGAATCTGACATCCTTGACTTTGGTCACATGAATGTTACTTCAAATGCTTCCGATAAAGGCAAATTTAAAGTTCCAACACTGCGGAACATAGCTGTTACATTTCCTTATATGCACGACGGCCGGTTTACAACCTTAGAGCAGGTAATTGATCATTACAATTCGGATATACGGACGTCCAGTACAGCCGACCCAGCCCTCATGGCTACACAGAGTACTGGATTGATGCTTACTTCTCAGGATAAAGCAGACCTTGTGAATTTTCTAAAAACGTTAACAGACAATTCCTTTTTGACGGACCAAAGGTTTTCGAATCCTCACTAATTGGAATGTCTTTTGACAAACTTGTCATCGGTTAGCGTGTTCAAGAATTGAATTAAATTGTCCCGGTCTTCATTTGAAATGATAAAAGGCTGTACATGAATACTTTTATTTTTATTTGGCAGACCGCCTTTTTCATAGTGTTTAATAACGTCTTCTAAAGTAGAAATACTACCATCGTGCATATAAGGTGCTGTTAACGCAACATTTCTTAGGGTAGGCACCTTGAACAAATCCCGATCCATTTCATTTTTTGTAACCCGCATTCTACCTGAATCGATATAATTTTCATACAGACCATTATTTTGCGTGCTGAAATTTGTAAAATTGAATCCAGCGTGACATTCGGTACATTTCAATTGATTGAAAAACAAATCCATTCCCTTTTTTTCTGTCTCCGAAAACTTATCCTTTCCGAGTAGAACCTGATCATATTTTGATTGATAACTGATTAAACTTCGCTGAAAAGTTGCCAAGGCACGCGTAATAACGAAAGGGTCTAAATTTCGATTATAGGCTTTTTGAGCTAGCTTTTGATACTGTTTATTGGAAGCAAATCTTTTGGTTATTTCAACTATGTTAAAAGCCATTTCAGCATGCTCTTCAATTGGCACAACAGCTTGTTTCTCAAGTGTTTCAAGAAAGCCATCGAATAAGTAAACAGGATTATAACCTACATTTGTCAAAGTCGGAGCGTTCCTGTTTCCCAATCTTCCTTCCACGCCTGGCGTAACTGGTAAATTATCGGCAAAAGCCAACTCTGGCTTGTGGCAAGAGGAACACGATATACTTTCATCAATGGAGAGTCGTTTATCGAAAAACAAAAGTTTGCCTAGCTGAATTCTAGTCTTGTTCATTTCATTGCCAGCAGGAACAATCATTTTTGGAAAATAATCCGGCAAATGTGTTATTCGAGCAGCTTTTTGAATAGACAAAAACCCTAAGCTCAAGCTTAGTAGAAAAATCAATAAATACCAATTTATTTTCATTCGTTACAATTCAATCAAAAGTAAAAAAATAACAGCGACTTATTGTTCTATTTTCTTCAATTTCAGCTATGCAAACGCAAATTGGATACGTTTTTTTAATACCTTTAACCTATAAAAGCATCCTGTGAAAAATTTAGTTTGTTTTCTTGTTCTAATAGTGCCTGTCATGTGTTCCTCACAAACAGCGGTTAATTTGAACATCTTTCATAAATTGGGCACTTCTGAATTCGCCTATTATTTACCATCCCAAAATAACACCCCAGATGGTAATTTCAAATTATCAAGGATGGAATATTACTTGACAAATTTTAGGATTATTCATGACGGTGGTCAAATCACAACTATTCCTGATAGTGTGATTGCACTCGTGAAAGCGGGTCCATCAACTGCTATTTATTTGGGTAATCATACCTTAAACACTATTGAAGGAGTTAAATTTTACGTTGGTGTTCCAAAGAATTACAATCACCTCGATCCTGCCTTGCAACCAAATGGTTCACCACTTGCCTACCAAGCTCCATCCATGCATTGGGGATGGATTGCAGGATACCAATTTGTCGCGCTTGAAGGTTTGACGAGTCCAGCTATGAATCAATTAACCGAGTTGCATTCCTTTGGCGATGATAATTACACGGAAACTACTGTCCTTTCGGAAGGTTCCCTTTACAATGGTGCATTTGAGATCAACATCAATGCCGACTACAACCGAGCACTTGAAAACATTGATATTTCAACGGGATTAATTGTACATGGCGATTTTTTACAAGCCAACGAGGTTTTGTTTAATTTCAATCATTATGTCTTTTCTTCCAGTAATAGTTTGGCTGGAGTAGAAGAATTCAACCCGGTTGATGTTTCAATCTACCCAATTCCTGCAAATGGAAAATTTACCATACAAACACCCCAAAATTTTAACGCTGATGTCCTTAAACTTTACACGACTAATGGTCAACTTTTAAAAGAAATACGTTTGAAAAATGGTCAAAATTCAATCAACGTTGAAATCGAGTATACAGGAATAATTGTTTTGGAATTCTATAAAAATGGAACGAAACTCTTCTCTGAAAAAGTAATGAATAACTAACGGTAATTTTACATTTTTGACTTTCTTTTGTAAGGAAAACCATTCTCCACCCTCTCAGTTAAATCCAGAATTTAAATTGTATCGTAATTAACGTTGGGCAAATTAAATCTGGACCTTTGACCAACAATTTATTACTTTTAACCATCGAATAAAAAATTGAAATACGCAACGGCCATATTGATTTTTACGCGAACTGCCGAGGCAGAAATTCGGCATAAAAATTTCATTGATGGTGGCAGTTCAAAATCAAATACGAAAATTGTTCGAACTCTTATTCAACAAACCGTTTGCACTGCGAGCAAAACACTCTCTCCTGTTTTTACCATCGATGAAACACAACAAATCGGTGAAACATTTGGTGAGAAATTTGCCAATTCCTTTCAAATACTATTTGATCAAGGATTTGAAAAAGTAATTGCCATCGGGAATGATTGTCCGGATTTAACGGCCGAAACACTCAAGAAAACCATTGCTGAACTCCAACGAAAACAAGTCGTTGTTGGTCCTTCCAAAGATGAGGGAATGTACCTCATCGGATTGAGCAAAAAAGGATTTTCTTTCGAGGATTTTTCAAATTTACCTTGGCAAAAGAAAGGTTTGCTAAGCGAATTTATTCGGCAAACTGAAATCGCCAACCAAAGTATTCTCCTCTTGTCTGAATTGATTGATTTGGACAATTTTAATGATGTAAAAAGATTCATTCGCAAAGGAAAAATCAGCGGTTATTTTAAAAAACTGCTTCTTCAGTTGATCCTGTTTTTAACGCGCTTTTTTCAAACTTCATACTTTTCAATTCTCTCTTCATTTTGCAGAGAAATGCTTGTACTTCGCGGTCCTCCGACTGCCAAATTTTCAGTTTAACGATAAATTAAGTACAAACTCATTTACAATTTTACATGAATAAAATCCTACTCTTGACACTGTTGTGTCTCATGAAATCTATTGCTTTTTCACAAATCTCCGGATTGGTGAAGGATCAACAAACGGGCGAGGGAATTCCCGGCGCCATCCTCCGAGAAAAAGGAACTTCTAACAAAACTTTGTCGGACGAAAATGGTCTTTTCACTTTAACAACTTCTAACCAAAATCCTACGTTGATAGCCAGCTATTTCGGTTATGAAGACCTGGAAATTCCACTGAACGGACTGGTTCATGTTACTTTTTCTCTTACTTCCAAAGCACAAGAATTTGGTGAAATTATTGTCACCGCCTTGGGATTGGAGCGAAAAAACAAAGAGCTCGGTTATACGGTTCAAAGTTTAAATACCAAAGATGTTTCAGAAGTGAAATCTCCTAATTTCCTAGACGGCTTGGCTGGAAAAGTGGCGGGTGTTACCATCACTTCGGGGGGAACTGGGGTTGGTTCATCGACCAAAATCACCATTCGAGGAGAATCTTCCTTTACCAATAACAATCCTCTTTTTGTGGTGGACGGAATCATAATCAATAACAATACCGTCCTTAACCCAACCACCGATGCGGCCGCTGGATTTCAAGAAATTGATTTCGGAAACGGTGGAATGGAAATCAATGCCGACGATGTGGCTTCTGTGACGGTTTTGAAAGGACCGAGCGCTGCGGCCTTGTACGGAACACGTGCATCCAATGGCGTAATCATCATTACCACCAAAAGTGGCAGCAAACAAAAAGGTTTGGGCATTAGTTTCAACAGCACAACCTACATGGATCAAGCTTTTAAATTGCCTGAATTTCAAAATACGTACGGACAAGGAAACAGCGGACAATTTGCCTTCAAAGATGGATTGGGTGGCGGCGTGAACGATGCGATTACGTATTCTTGGGGACCAAAATTAGACCAAGGAACACTCATCGCTCAATTCGATAGCCCCGTTACTTTGCCCGACGGAACCGTTGTTCGCGGTGGAGATGTCGCGGTTCATGGAGGAGCGCCAATCACGCCAACAGAATTCAAATCGCACCCCAACAATTTGAAAGATTTTTACCAAACGGGGTATACTTTGGTGAACAATCTGGCCATTTCCAATGGATTTGAAAAAGGCGATTATCGTTTGTCGTTTACCGACTTGAACAGCCAGTCGATCATCCCAGGCGTAGATTTGAAACGAAAAACCGTTTCTGGGAAAATGAATTTCAACCCGATTGCTCGTTTAAAAATAACTTCCAACATTACCTATATCAATTCCAATTCGGACAATCGTCCAGGTGCGGGTTACGGTAGCGAGAATTTGAACTATGGATTGGTTGCTTGGTTGCCGCGCTCGTTGGATATGAATTCATTGAAAGAGTATTGGCAACCCGGATTGGAAGGATTGCAGCAATTTTCCTACAACTATACCTATTTCGACAATCCGTATTTCATGCTGTACGAAAATCGAAATTCATTCAACCGAGACCGTGTGATTGGAAATTTGGTGGCGAAATACGATTTCACAGAGAAAATTAATTTGACTGTTCGCAGTGGAATGGACTTTTCGACGGAAAAAAGAGAAATGCGTCGAGCGTATAGCTCCAATCGATTTATCAAAGGTGCTTATGCTGAGAACAATGTGGGCTTCAGAGAAAACAACACGGATTTCTTGCTGAATTACCATGACAAATCGGGCAATTTTACGTGGGACATTTCTGCTGGCGGAAACCGAATGGATCAAACTACCTCCTATTCACAAATTACGGCTTCGAGCCTCGCTCAACCTGGAATTTATCGCTTGTCCAATTCAGCAACTCCTTTGGAAATTATTGAATATCAAACGCAGAAAAGAATCAACAGTTTGTATGGGTTGGCAAAATTTGGGTATAAAAATTTCTTGTATTTGGATATCACCGGACGAAACGATTGGTCCAGTGCCTTGGCCACTCCTACTTCTACAAAAAATGTTTCCTTCTTCTATCCTTCCTCTTCTTTGAGTTTCATTGTTTCTAATGTGGTCACACTACCGAAAGCATTTTCATTTTTGAAAATTCGTACGGGCCTCGCTCAAGTTGGTAACGATACCGACCCATTTCAAACCACTGGCTCATTTTTACCGCAAGTTACGTACAACGGTCAACCGACTTTTAGCAGTCAATCTACCCTTGCCAATTCCAATTTGTTGCCAGAAAGAACGAGCAGCTACGAATTGGGGGGAGATATTCGTTTTTTCAAAGATCGATTGACGTTTGATATCACTTATTACAATGCATTGACGAAAAATCAGATTTTGTCGTTACCGATTGTGGCTTCTTCTGGGTATACGCAACAAGTTGTGAATGGCGGAGCTGTTCGTTCCCAAGGTTGGGAAATTTTCGCTTCCATCGCCGTTGTGCAAAAAACAAAATTTTCTTGGAAAACAGGCTTCAATTTTACCCGAAATGTTTCAACCGTGGAATCGCTTCCATCGGGTGTAGACAAAATTACGTTGGCTTATTCGCGCATTTATGACAATGTGAACCAAACTGTTTGGTTTCAAGTGGAAGAAGGTGGCAGAATCGGTGATATGTACGGTACTGGCTACAAGAAAAACGAAAATGGTGATTTCATTATCGATTCCAAAGGAAACTACATTTCTGATAACAATTTAAAGAAATTAGGCAACTACAACCCGAATTTCATGCTGGGCTGGTCGAACAATTTGACTTATAAAAATTTCGATTTGAGTTTCTTGATTGATTGGCGACATGGTGGTATTTTGGTTTCGAGAACGTTAGCGTTAGCCGCAGTAGGCGGTCAATTGAAAGAAACGGAAAACCGACCAATCGAAGGAATCGTAGCCGACGGAGTGGTTAATACGGGAACAGATGAAAATCCAATTTGGGTTGCGAATACGACTGCTATTTCCGCAGAAAGTTATTACCGACAATACTACGATAGAAATCACGAGGAAAACAATACCTACAATGCCTCCTGCTTAAAATTGCGTCAATTTTCTATTGGATATACTTTCAAAAATGAAAAAACCAAGGGTTTCATTACCGAAAATAGAACCTTGAAAGTTTCCATCATTGGACGCAATTTGTTCGCCCTTTCTCACATTCCACATTTCGATCCAGAACAAATGGCTACACAAGGTCAAAAGTTTGTCAGTGGTGTAGAAGATATGTCTTATGCGTCCACCAGAAGCATTGGTTTTAAAGTAGGTTACAACTTTTAAGAAATTGATTATGAAAAATTTACACGCTATATCCATTTTACTGATTGCATTGACCTTTTTTGCTTGCAAGAAAGATTTTGAATTGATCAATACCAATCCCAATTTCCCCATCGAGGTGGAACCCAATTTGTTGCTTCGGCAAGTAATTTACGATTATGGCGAACAAATGTCCTACGAAGGTTTTGTGGCTGGAAATCTATTGGGACAATACATGACCATGGTGGATTTCAATTTATTTGATCGCCACGGACTGACGCAACCGCAATTGGGTGGAAACCCTTGGCCAATTCTGTACAAAAATCTGCGCGACAACGATGTCATTTTAGCCAAATCGCAATCGGAAGCCATTTACAAGGTTTATGAAGGTCCATCCAGAATTTTAAAAGCACTAATTACGCAGGTTTTGACCGATATCTATGGAGATGTTCCGTATTCAGAAGCCTTGCAGGGATTATCGGGAAATGTGACGCCGAAATACGATAAGCAAGAGCAAATTTACACCGGAACAGATGGTATTCTTGATCAGCTGAACAAAGCGATTGCGGCAATTGATGGTTATACGGGTGTTCAAACCTTGCAAGGAGATATTCTCTATGCAGGGAATTTACAAAAATGGAAAAAACTAGCCAATTCGATAAAAATCAAAGCGTTGATGCGCATTTCAGACCGGGATAACGAAATTGCTTTGGATGTTGCGCAAGAATTGCAAAACGTTTTGAACGATGGAAACTTCATCAATTCCAACAGCGACAATGCTTATTTCCAATTTTCATCCATTCAGCCCAACAGTTTCCGTATGCAAAAATTGCGTGCCGGCGATTTCAATTTGTATGTTATGTCGCAAACCAGCGATACACTCCTGCAAAAATTTAACGATCCGCGTCGTGAAATTTTCTTTCGACCAACAGGAAACAATGCAAGCCAATACAATGGATTGATCAACGGAATCAATGCTTCCACCACTTCTATCACGCTAGGAAACTACTCCTTGGCGGGAACGATTTTCAGAGAAAACACGGGTGCGTTGAAATGCAACTTCATGACCGCTTGGGAAACGCAATTTTTTTTGGCTGAAGCCGCACAAAAAGGATACATCGCTGGTTCTGCGCAAACTTTTTATGAAAGTGGCGTTGCGAATGCGTTTGACTTCTGGAATGTTGCCATGCCTTCTGCCTATTTAACCGTTGGAAATGCGGCCTTTTCATCAGGTGATCCCATCGAACAAATTCTTACCCAAAAATGGCTCGCAAATACGATCAATGGCTACGAAAGTTGGATCGAATACCGTCGAACAGGATTCCCACAATTATTGCCTGTTGCCGCCAGTTTGAATGGCGGATTGTATCCCGTTCGAATGCCTTATCCAACGGATGAAGCTGCTTTGAATCCAAATGCATCGAATGCTTTTGCCGCAACGGGGGGCAACGGATTCAATACCAAAGTTTGGTGGGATAAATTTTAATACAAGAAATACCGAAGTGCGAGAGAATTGTATCTTGCGCTTCCATAAAAAAATACGATGACAGTAATAGGTTGGCAATGGGTTTTGGTGGTACTTTCCAGTTTGGCGATGTACTTGATTTCTCCCTGGGCCAAATCGACGGACGACTTTTTCAAAGCGACGAAACCCAATGGACAACAACCTAAATTTGTCGTTCTTACGAGCAGTCTTGTCATTTCTTGGATTTTCGCTAAGTCCATCTCTGTTTCCGCTTCATTGGGACAAAGTTTTGGTTGGGTTGGAGGATTGGCCTATGCGTGCTATTATCTTTCGTTTATTGTGGCAGGAATTGTTATTTACAAAATGCGGACAGTCGGCAATTGGAAATCTATTCATGACTTTATCCAATCAAAATTTGGTAGCAATGCGATGCGCCTGTTTTCTTTGTTGATTGCCTTTCGCTTGTTCAATGAAGTTTGGTCCAACACCATGGTCGTCGGTTCTTTTTTCGGGGAAACCAACACTTCTCAATACAATTGGGCCGTTGTTGTATTTACAGTGTTAACATTGGCCTATGTCATCAAAGGTGGTTTGCGCTCTTCATTGATTACTGACTTGGTCCAAATGCTCCTTTTCGCCCTCTTGTTGGTGGTGATTCTGGGCTTTCTTTTGCCTGGTTTTTCGGGGAAAATGAATGGAACACTGTTTTACGGAGAATTTACTTTTTCAAATGGTGTGAATCTCTTGTTGGTGGCACTTTTGCAAATTTTCTCCTACCCTTTTCATGATCCGGTCATGACGGACAGAGGTTTTGTTTCGAACGCCAAAACAACACTGAAAAGCTTTCTTTGGGCCGGCTTGATTGGATTCATTTGTATTTTACTATTCAGTCTAGTCGGCGTTTACACTAGAATCTATGAATTGAAAGGCGATCCGGTGATGTCCATTGGAAAAACGCTTGGTGTGCCGATGATGTTGGTCATGAATTTCATTATGATCACCTCCGCCACCTCAACGTTGGATTCAACCTTTACCAGCTTTTCAAAATTATGGGTTATGGATATTTTAAAAGAAACACAAATCACGCTTTCAAAAGGAAGATTGGCCATGATTTTCATTACTGTTTTTGGAACGTTGCCTATTTTCTTCGGGGCTGATATTATTTCTGCCACCACGATTAGTGGAACCATGGTCATCGGATTAGCGCCCATTTTTATTTTCTGGAAAAAAGAAGTGCCACCCATTGCCTTCTTTCTTTCCGTTTTCTCTGGTATTTTCTTTGGATTTGCTTTGATTTTCAACTGGTTTCCAGAACATTGGTTTTGGACCAGTGGAAAATACAACGATTTATTATGGGTCAATACGATTGGTTCGATTGCCTGTTTCACCCTATTTTTAGGCTCAAGTTACCTATACAAATGGATAAAAAAATAACAATACTGCCTGATCTTTCGGGTAAACTCCTTGTTTTTGGAGGTGTTTACAGCAATTTGCAAGCTTTAGAAGCTTTGTATGAACTGGCGATGGCGGAAGGTTTTACTCCAGAAAATACCATTTGTACGGGCGACGTGGTTGCCTATTGCGCACAACCTCAAGAATGCGTCGATTTGATTCGAAATTGGGGTGTTCACTGCATTGCAGGAAATGTCGAGATTCAATTGGCAACCGGTGCGGATGATTGCGGTTGTAATTTTGAAGGAGATTCGCGTTGCGATATATTCTCGCGCCAATGGTATCCTTTTGCCAAAGAAAAATGCAACGAAGAAACCCTTCGTTGGATGGAGAAATTGCCCGATTTTTTAAAATTCAATTTTGGTGGCTATTCATTCGGCACGGTCCACGGTACGTTTGACGAAACGGCTGGTTATCTTTTCAAATCGTCGGATTGGCATTTAAAAGAAGCGCAACTGGATAAAATGGGGGTAGAAATCATGTTGGCAGGACATTGCGGTTTGCCTTTTTCTGATCTTGAGAAATGCAAAGCGTGGTTGAATTCTGGCGTTGTTGGCATGCCTGCAAATGACGGAACGGATCGTGTTTGGTTCATGACCTTGGAAGAATACGAAACGGAAATCATCATTTGTCATCGTACCTTGGAATACGATACACACGAACCCAGTGCGCGCATGCGAGAAAGTAAATTGCCGCAAGAATATGCTCGAACCTTGTTGACCGGCATTTGGGATTCCAATGAAATTTTACCCGAGACAGAAACGTCACTCCAAGGCATTGCTTTTCAGTTGGATGAAAAACCGATTCATTTGCTGAAGCAGAAAGTGGTGCAATAGTTTGCTCACATTTCACTGTCGAAACAATCCCAATTCGAGAAGAGGAACATAGCCGATGCTTTTGTAAATTCGCAATTGATAAAAAACTACGCCAAGAAAAAATGTTGCCATTTGTGACTCGACTTATGCTACTCTTTGCTCTCTGTAACACTTTCCTCAGTTTTGGACAAGAAGAAATGACGGCACCCATTTTTGGCAAAGTGAAATTTATCTTCGAAGAAAGTTTTGAAGCTGATTTTGATGGTGTTACCTATTCAAAAATTGGTAAAAACCGACAAGTTTCTTGGATGAATGATAACAAAATGGAATTCGACAAGCGTGGTCATTTAATTAAGCGAACGTTTTATGATGACGCAAGAAATTATATTCATTCAGAAGAATTTGTTTTCAGTGACTCACTTCTTCAATCAAAAAGTCACCTTTCTTTTATTTTCAGCTACCTCTATGATTCCACAGGGAAAATAGTAGCTGAATTAGTCGCTCCCAATTCAGATTCGCTGGCCATGAAGCTAAAACATCGCTTCGCTTATAATGAGAAGAATCAGTTAACAGAGGTATGGGAATTTGATTTCAATGGAGGACATGTCAGTCATCAAATCAATGAGTACAATACCCAAGGTTTTTTGTCAAAAGAAACATTTGAATACCAAGATGGCAAAGAATACATTCAATACAGGTATGATACCTTAAACCAGCTACTGAAAAAAGAATGGTATGACGCGCAAGTCGGATTAATGGAAAGAACCAGCTATGCTTATTTGAATGGGAAGTTGGTATCTGAATTCTGGGAAGGAATCAACAAAAACAAAGTTGAAACTTCGACGAAATCTGAATTCGACGAATATGGTAACGCCATTTCGGTATTGGATGTAAATTCAAAACGTCAAATTCACGACCATGAAGTGAATACCTATGTTTTTGACAGCGACCACAATTGGATTCGAAAAACAACGTCTATCAACAATTCTCGCTTTTATATTGTGGAACGTAGGATTGCCTATTATTAAGGGTGGTCTTGCTTAACCTTTTATTGAATAAATTGGTTGGTATTTTACATTAAAAATCTCATTTCAATCTATCTCAAATTACGGAATGAAAACATCGCAATTCATTGATAATCAAATCTCGTTCGCAAATTTGGGAATTTGGGAATTCGGGAATTTTATTTTTTTATATCCATTTAATTCGTTAAATAGAGAATAAAATAAATCAAACCCTCTTTACAAAAAACCGAAGACAACTTTTCGAAACAACTCGAACAAGAACGCCCACTGTTTCAAAATTTTCAAACCAACATTTCTAAAATTTACAGTACAAAAAAACGCCCTATCTTTCGATAGAGCGTTCTGTATGATAAAGTTTCAGCTTATGCTTCCGCTTCTTTCTTTTCTGGTCTTGGCAACAAGATTCGACGAGAAAGTTTCCATTTTTTCGTTTTCTCATCGCGTGAAACGACTTTAAACGTTACCATATCACCTTCTTTACAAACATCTTCCATTTTGTCAACTTTCTCCCAAGAGAACTCTGAAATGTGGATCAAACCGTCTGTTCCTGGCAAAATCTCCACGAAACAACCGTAAGCTTGTACCGATTTGATTTTTCCTGTGTAGGTTGCTCCTTCTTCTACGATTGGAGGGAAAGCAATTCCACGAACGATTCTTACTGCTGCATTCATGTCATCTGCATTGTTTGACATGATTTGAACACGACCTTCACCTGTTTCCAATTCTTCAATTGTAACGGTTGTGTTTGTGTCTTTTTGAATTCCTTGGATGATTTTTCCTCCAGGTCCGATAATCGCTCCAATCATATCATTTGGCACGTTAAATGCTTCGATACGTGGAGTTTGCGGTTTCATTTCTTTATTTGGTGCAGGAAGTGTTTCCAAAATCTTACCCAAAATGTGCATACGACCTTCTTTCGCTTGCATCAACGCTTGCGTCAATACTTCGTATGACAAACCGTCTACTTTGATGTCCATTTGACAAGCTGTGATTCCTTTTGCGGTACCACATACTTTAAAGTCCATGTCACCCAAGTGATCTTCATCACCTAAGATATCAGACAATACAGCAAATTTACCACCTTCGGTAACCAATCCCATTGCGATTCCAGAAACTGGCGCTTTGATTTGAACACCTCCGTCCATCAATGCCAACGTTCCTGAACAAACGGTTGCCATGGAAGATGAACCATTGGATTCCAATATCTCAGAAACCAAACGGATTGTGTAAGGATTGTCATCAGGAAGTACTTGTTTCAATGCTCTCAATGCCAAGTTTCCGTGACCGATCTCACGACGAGAAGTTCCACGAAGTGGACGCGCCTCACCCGTTGAGAATGGAGGGAAATTGTAGTGCAACATGAATTTTTCAAATCCTTTTTCGGTAACGCCGTCGATCATCTGCTCGTCCATTTTACCACCTAAAGTCAATGTCATCAAGGCTTGTGTTTCTCCACGTGTGAAGACAGCAGAACCGTGCACCATTGGCAAGTAATCAACTTCTGACCAGATTGGACGAATTTCGTTGAATTGACGACCATCCAAACGGATTTTTTCATTCAACATCACATCACGAACCGCTTTTTTCATCGTTTCTTTGAAGTAAATTGAGATGAATCCTTTTTTCTCCGCCAATTCTTCTTCAGAGAATTGAGCAGCGAATTCTTCTTTTACTGCACCGAACAACTCCGAACGCATGGATTTGTTTGCATTTCCTTGACGTGCTACTGCTTTGCATTTTTCAAAACACTCAGCATACACTTTCGCTTTTAATGCCTCATCGTGTGTTTCGTGATTGTATTCTCTTTTCGGGAAGGCATTAGGAATTTCTTTCGCTAAATCTTCTTGAAATTTACATTGTTCTTGGATAGCTGCGTGTGCGAATTTGATGACTTCCACCATCTCTTCTTCTGAAATTTCTTTCATTTCACCTTCTACCATGTTTACATCTTTTGCTGTACCAGCAACAATGATATCCAAATCAGAATTTTTCAATTCCTCCACAGTCGGGTTCAAAATCAATTGACCGTTCACTCTTCCTACTTTCACTTCCGACATCGGTCCGTTGAACGGGATATCAGAAACAGCCACTGCACAAGATGCAGCAAAGCCGATTAAAGCATCTGGATGATTTACACCGTCATACGACAACAATTGAACCATCAACTGCACTTCTGCGTGGTAATCGTCTGGAAACAATGGACGCATAGCGCGATCCACGATACGCATCATCAAGATTTCTCCTTCTGACGGACGAGCCTCTCTTCTGAAAAATCCTCCTGGGATTCTTCCTGCTGCTGCATACTTTTCACGGTAATCAACTGTTAACGGAAGGAAATCTACTCCTTCTTTTGCTTCTTGAGCTGCAACAACCGTTGCGAGCATCATTGTGTCGCCCATTCGTAACACAACTGCGCCGTCAGCTTGTTTAGCAAGCTTTCCAGTCTCGATGGAAATTTCTTTCCCTCCAGTAATGATGGACTTTTTTATTCCTATGTTCATATATATAATTTACTAATTTAAGTTGCCCAATCCGTTCACTTCGCTTATGCTCAATGCACTATTTGGACATTTTTTTCAAAAAAAAGGGCAGTCGAATAACTCCGATTGCCCCATTTTGAATATTGTATGCTAAGATTAACGACGTAAGCCTAATTCTTTAACAATTGCACGGTATCTTTCGATATCTTTTTTCTTCAAATAATCCAAGAAACTTCTTCTTTTACCTACCAACAATTGAAGTGCTCTTTGCGTTCCATAATCTTTACGATTTTTCTTCAAATGCTCTGTCAAGTGTGAAATTCGGTAAGTAAACAAAGCGATTTGTCCCTCTGTTGATCCCGTGTTTGTTTCAGATCCGCCGTGTTTCGCGAAAATCTCTGCTTTTTTTTCTGGTGCTAAATACATGCCAATATTAGTTTAATGATTTTTATGTAGCCGCCATCCTACTTTAGGATTTTGACGGTGCAAAGATACGCTTATTATTTTTATCTGCAAGAAATATTTGTTAGGGTTTTGTTACGAGCCTATTGATGGATTGTTATCTCCCGGTGAAATTGGCATTTCTACGTCAATCCCATTAACCGATCTCGCATATTTCGCGGATCGTAATCAAAATATTCTAACTCCATTTGGGGTGCCATTTTTTTCGCTACTTCAATCGCTTCTTCTCTAGAATCGAACTTCGCCACCTCAATTCTTGCTTGGTATTTCTCATTATAGACGCACACCAAGTAAAAATAATCCGTCACAATTGTACCGGTTGTTGCGCGGGAATACATTCGAATACTTTGCTTGGATGGAATAGCAGTTATGAATCGATGCCCACTGTAGCTTTTGTCTTTGCCAAGCGGAATGAATCCGAAATATTTCGTGAATTCCCGAATTGTTTTCGTTCTCAAGTTTAAGGCTGTACCGTAATCGGTGAAAGCAATAAAAAAGGCCAGTAGTAAAACGAATATACCTCCTAAAATACTCGTGGTGAAAATGAAAAAAGATAAGCCAAAAAGTAAATAACCAACAAACGTGACATTGGCTGGAAAGACTTTCCCGAAAGTATGTGTGATGATTTGAGACATTTTTATAATTTAAAAAAACGGAAATCAAAACAACCGCTTCACAAAAGAAAACCCTTTAAAAGGCACGTATTTAAAAGGTAAATCCAGCCATGTCGATGATGCAATGACCCCTCTTTGATTGCTAAAAGCTAAGAAACTTTCTTTTCCGTGGTATTTTCCCATCCCACTGTTGCCAACACCTCCAAACGGTAGATTGTGATTAACAATGTGCATAAGAGTATCGTTAATACAGGCACCACCAGACGTTGAATTGAAGAGAATCTCTTTCGCGTGCTTACTCTTTCCAAAATAGTAAAATGCCAATGGTTTTTCATTTTTTGCAACATGTTTGAGGGCTTCGTCGATTTTTTTGAAGGTTAAAATGGGCAAGATGGGACCAAATATTTCTCCTTTCATGATTTCATCTTCAGGTTTCACATTGTCTAAAATGGTCGGTGAAATGTATCTTTCCGTTTTGTCGACTTGCCCACCAAAGTAGATTTCAACGTTTTGCAAGAGATTCGTAAGTCGCTCCATGGCCGCATCGTTTACAATTCTAGGATAAAATCGACTTGCTTTAAAATCTTCCCCATACATGCTTTTCATTTCCTTCACCATCGATTTGAGCAATTCATCCTTTACAGAATTGTGCACAAAAACATAATCAGGTGCAATACAAGTTTGACCCGCATTGATCAATTTCCCCCAAATGATTCTTCGAGCCGCAATGGTAATATTAGCATCCTGACCAACAATACAAGGACTTTTTCCTCCCAATTCTAAAACAACTGGTGTCAGATTTTCTGCTGCCGCTTTCATGACTATTTTGCCAACTCTGGAACTTCCCGTAAAGAAAATAACATCAAAACGCTTCTGAAGTAAAAGCGTATTGGTTTCTTTTCCTCCTTGAACCACAGCAATGTAATTTTCATCAAATGTTTCCTGAATCATTTTCTGCATCAACTTGGCAATGGTTGGTGTGTCGGGTGAAGGTTTCAAAATTGCACAACAACCGGAAGAAATTGCGCCGACCAAAGAGTTCATGAGCAACTGAAACGGATAATTCCAGGGCGCTATAATCAGAGAAAGGCCCAAGGGTTCATAAACGATTTTGGAACTAGACGGTAATAAATGAAAAGGCGTTCGAACTCTTTTCGATGCCGACCATTTTTTTAAATGAGCAATGTGGTATTTGACTTCCATGAGAACAATGCTGATCTCCGTCAAAAAAGCCTCTTCCTTGGATTTGTGCAAATCAATCCACAAGGCTGCTTCGATCTCGTTTTGATAGCGTTCAATGAGTGTCTTGAATTTTTGAAGTTGAATCAATCTAAATTGAACATTTTTGGTATCATTGGTATCAAAGTAAGCCTTTTGAGCCAAGTAAATTCGCCCGATTTCCAGAAAAGGAGTCTCATTCATGATCAATAAATTATGTTGTTAAAAGTAAAATAAAAAAGGGTGCTGTAAAAAAAAGTATCCAGGTTCTTTTTTCTGCCGAGCTTACTCGTACCTTTGCACCTTCAAAAAAAGCTAAACATGATTTCAATCGACAATTTAGGTGTAGATTTTAGTGGATCCACCCTTTTTAATGACGTTTCTTTCGTCATCAACCCAACAGACAAAATTGCCTTGATGGGGAAAAATGGGGCCGGAAAATCGACCATGATGAAAATCGTTGCAGGCGAAACAAAACCGTCTCGTGGACATGTTCGCGCACCGAAAGATGCCGTGATTGCTTATTTGCCTCAACATTTGTTGACCGAAGACAATTGCACCGTTTTTGAAGAAGCCGCCAAAGCATTCAAACAAGTTTTTGAAATGCGCGACGAAATGGCAAAATTGAATCATGCTTTGGAAACCCGAACGGACTACGAAAGCGACGAATACATGTCCATTATCGAACGAGTGACGGATTTGGGTGAAAAATATTATGCGTTAGAAGAAGTCAACTACGATGCTGAAGTGGAAAAAGCATTGAAAGGACTCGGTTTTAAACCGGAAGATTTCCACCGTCAAACCAAAGAATTCAGTGGTGGATGGAGAATGCGCATTGAACTAGCGAAAATATTATTGCAAAAACCCGATTTGATTTTATTGGATGAGCCAACCAATCACATCGACATCGAATCTGTAATTTGGTTGGAAGATTTCTTGGTAAACAAAGCCAACGCCGTCATGGTGATTTCCCACGATAGAGCGTTTATTGACAACATTACGAATCGGACAATTGAAGTAACAATGGGTCGAATTTACGACTACAAAGCCAATTATTCTCATTACTTGCAATTGCGCGAGGATCGTCGTTCGCACCAAGTGAAAGCCTACCAAGAACAACAAAGATTCATCGCCGATAACATGCAGTTTATCGAGCGATTCAGAGGTACTTTTTCCAAAACCAACCAAGTTTCTTCCCGCGAACGTATGTTGGAGAAATTGGAAATCATTGAAATCGATGAAATCGATACTTCCGCTTTAAAATTGCGCTTCCCTCCTGCTCCACGCGCAGGCGATTATCCTGTAACCGTAAAAGACGTTTCCAAATCGTACGGTGAACAAGTCGTTTTCAAAGATGCCAACCTATCTATTTCGCGAGGCGAAAAAGTTTCGTTTGTGGGTCGAAATGGAGAAGGAAAATCAACGATGATCAAGGCCATCATGGGCGAAATTGATGTGAACGGAACCTGTCATCTGGGTCACAATGTGAAAGTTGGCTATTTCGCGCAGAATCAAGCATCGTTGCTCGATCCAAATTTGACCATTTTTCAAACGGTGGATGAGGTGGCCGAGGGAGAAATCCGGACACAAATCAAATCTATTCTTGGTGGATTCATGTTTCATGGCGACGAAATTGACAAAAAAGTTAGTGTGCTTTCCGGTGGAGAAAAAACGCGTTTGGCCATGGTGAAATTGTTGTTGGAACCTGTTAACTTATTGATTCTCGATGAGCCGACCAATCACTTGGATTTGAAATCAAAAGATGTGTTGAAAGAAGCCTTGAAAAATTTCGATGGAACTTTAATACTCGTTTCCCACGACCGGGATTTCTTGCAAGGACTTTCAGAAAAAGTGTTCGAATTCAAAGACCAACGCGTCATCGAACATTTCGAAACCATCGATGCATTCTTGGAAAGAAATCGGATTAAAAGTATTGCGGATATTCAGTTGATGAAGTGAATCATTAATTTTTAACCAATTTACCTTTCGAAATTCCATTTAAGCGAATGAAATAAATTCCTTTCTGCAATACTTCTGTGTCTATATTTATCTTGGGAACATCTGCGATGCCCGAAATTACTGTTTTGCCAGTCACGTCAACTATTTCAAATCCCATACCTAAAAATTCATCGTCGAAATTTACATTTAAAACGTTATCAAAAGGATTCGGACTGCACACAACACTTCTATTGATAATTTTATTTTCTGCTACCACGAGAGAAATAACGGAGCAACTTGCCACTTCAAAATACGATTTTGTAGTTGCATTGGTCACTGCAACGTAAGGAATACCATTAATCATGGTCACGAAGGCAGAATTTGTTGCAGTTATACCTGACAATCCAAAATCAAATTGAACTCGACAAAGTTCATTTAATTGAAAGTCAAGAAATATTACGTAACGTTCTTGTTCGAAATTTTGATTTGTTGTTTCTCCAACCACTATGATCGTATCTTGGTAAACGATAGCGTTGGTAATATAGATTTGATTACCAGACACTGGATGATTTAAAGGTGAAATTTCAAATGCCCCCAATAAGTTGCCATATTTATCAAAGCGCGAAAAATTCCATTTACCGATTAAACTTGGGTCATTGTAAAGCTTCATGAACTTACCAATGGATTGACCATCATAAAACCCGTTGTACATATCAATTTGAGTATTGTAACTATTTGGGACAGTATAAAACGTAGAATTGGCACTTTGAAAACTATTTCCTGCATTTCCTATAACCATTAAATCTGTAAAACTCGTTTCCCAAAATAAGGTATCATCAATCATTTTGAATTTTTTGTTCACCCCGTAATAATCATTAATTGAATCTGGGGTTGAGACTAAGTATTTATCCAAATTCAAATTAATTGAATTCACATCAAGCGTATAATACCAGGAAGTTGTTGTTGTTATTTGGCGTTGACTTAATAGTAAAACGGATGTATCGTTGTATTCAGTATTATTGAAGGCATATTGCATGTAAATACTGTCGATTTTATGCAAAGTAAATTGATGAGTTGAACGATCATATAATGCATAATGCAGATATTTATAGCCTTCTTGAACTCCTAAATTATTCGAATTAAACAAAGTAAATAAATACTTTTCGGAATTCTTAAAGCGAATAATGTTATACCTTTCAATTAGTCTGTTGTATTGAAAAAATAAGGTGTCAGCATTCAAAACGGTGCCATCGTGCTTTAATTCTCGGAAAACAAGATGGGTAGAATCGCCTAGTTTGGTCACGAAAAAAGTTGAATCGGGTGAACTATAAATAGATTCATCAGAATTCAATACAAAACTCGCTTGACTAAATAAATGACAAGGCAAAAAGAAAAAGAATAAAATGGCTTTCATGAATACTGGTTTTATAGGTTCCCTTAAAACTAAAGCATTTTGTCTTTTAATTTCTAAAAAAAATCTAAACGGTAAGTTTCACTTATTAAAATGTACTTGAAAACTGAATTCAACAGCGTTTTGATTTTTTTGGCAACTATTTGGTAATCGCATTATTCGTATTGCGGATATTCAGTTGATGAAGTAGGTTTTTGATTTACTCATTACTGCATTCTGAAAACAAGATTTTAATAGTGGTAAATTTTTCTATTAAAAGAGAAAATTTCTCACTTCTCCCCCACCAACATTTCTCTTTTTCCTGGAGGTCCTGGCAAACGTGTCATTTTCCAACCTACGCTTTCTAAATCGCGGCGAACTTGTCCTTTCGCACAATAGGTCAAGAAAAAAGCACCTTTTTTAGCCGAATTATACATTTTTTCAAAAATCGGAATCGACCAAAGATGGGATTGAACGCGTGGACCAAAAGCATCGTAGTAAATGAAGTCGATCGTTTGATTGGTCGCTTCCCAATCCTCCAACTGTGTTTGAATTTTCGTCAAGGCAAAAAGCGGATGGATTTCATGGGGCTGTCCCCAAGAAGTTACGTGCATGTCTTTGTAAAACCCAGCACCTTCTTTCCAAATTTCGGCATACTCCAATTCTTCAATTTCCTCAGCAGAAACGGGAAAGGCCTCCAAGGTCAAATAATTGATTTTCACGTCCAATTCCAAAGCCAATTCCATGGTGAGCATCGCATTGAGTCCTGTTCCGAAACCCATTTCCAAAATGGAGATTTCCTTTCGTCCAGCCATACGCTCGCGTACTTTTTCGATGAAAACATGTTTCGCTTCTTGCAAAGCACCGTGATGCGAATGGTAATTTTCATTCCATTCCTCGAGGTGAATGGTGCGGGAACCGTCGGCTGTTGTAACTACTTTTCGTTGCATGGTTCAAAGGTAGACGGTTTCAACAATTGTTAATAACGTTTCTTTATATCTTTTTTAGATTTTATCAGAAACAATTGTGGGATTAGCGCCATCAAAACTCTATCTTTGTTCGTATGGATAACAAGGTCGAAAACAATCGAAAACCCGCAACACGACTAAAGAATATAAGCCCTTTGGCAATGGAATTGGGAAAAGTTCCACCACAAGCCGTTGACATTGAACAAGCTGTTCTGGGCGCCTTGATGCTAGAAAAAAATGCAGTTACGGATACGATTGACCTGCTTACACCTGCCTGTTTTTACGACCCAAAACACGTTTACATTTATACGGCAATACGGGAATTGTTCGCCTCTTCTACGCCCATTGATATCTTAACTGTAATCAATCAATTGAAAAAAGAAGGCACCTTGGAAGCCAGTGGCGGTCCGGCCTATGTTTCTCAATTGACGTCTCGTGTTGCCTCTTCCGCTCACGTAGAATACCATGCCCGAATCATTTCAGAGAAATTCATCAAACGAGAATTGATTCGCATGAGTTCCGACGTTTTGAAAATGGCCTATGAAGACACGAATGATGTTTTCGATGTATTGAACAAAGCGGAGGAAGATTTATTCAAAATTTCGGAAAACAACATGGGCAAACAAGTCGACATCATGAAAAATGTCGTTCGCGAAGCCATTGATGAAATAGAAAAAGCAAGTCTTAACAAAGATGGTATTTCAGGAGTTCCAACCGGATTCTTTGAACTGGACAAAATTACAGCGGGTTGGCAACGTTCAGATATGATTGTATTGGCCGCTCGACCTGCGATGGGGAAAACGGCTTTCGTACTTTCTATGGCGCGAAATTGTGCGGTAGATTACAACATGGGAGTGGCGTTCTTCTCTTTGGAGATGTCGTCCGTTCAATTGGTAAAACGTTTGATTTCAAGTGAAAGTAGAATTGCAGCCGAAAAATTACGAAAAGGTGATTTGGCAGATCATGAGTTTCAACAATTGCACAGCCGAATTACGAAATTAGCGCAAGCACCGATTTATATTGATGACACACCCGGTATTTCCATTTTCGATTTACGGGCAAAATGTCGTCGTTTGAAATTGCAATACAATATTGAACTGGTAATCATCGATTACTTGCAATTGATGACCGCTGGTGGAACCAAAGGTGGAGGAAACCGTGAACAAGAAATTTCCTTGATTTCTCGCTCCATCAAAGAAATTGCAAAAGAATTGAATGTTCCAATTATCGCCTTGTCTCAATTGAGTCGTTCCGTGGAACAACGTGGTGGTGAAAAAAGACCCGTACTCTCCGACCTTCGTGAATCTGGAGCGATTGAGCAAGATGCCGATATCGTTTCATTCATTTATCGACCAGAATACTATGGTTTAACGCAAGACGCCGAAGGAAATTCCAATTTAGGGGTTGGTGAAATTATCATTGCCAAACACAGAAATGGTGCATTGGCGAATGTTCGATTGAAATTTGTAGGGCAATATGCTCGTTTTGAGAATTTGGACTCGGTAGATCCTGGTCAGTTGGAAACTTCTTTTTCTTCAGCTATGAACAGCAACAAAGGATTTGAATCAGCTGGAAATGAATTCATACTACCAAGTAAAATCAACAGTACCAACGATTTTGAAGGCGAAGATTTTGACCGAGGTGGTGATTTAGATCCTGGATTTTAATGAAAGGCAAGATTTTTGCGTTATCACTACAAACGATTTTATAAAATGAAGAAAATAGTTCTGTTTTTTGCTTTGCTTTTTGCTTCGCTACAAGTTTCCGCTTCGCAGTTGCTCGTTCCCATGGACGATTCGCAAACCGATCATTTAAAAGCGTATGGCGTTTCTTTTTGGGTATTGGAAAATGATGTGGTGATGGAATGGTTACTCAACTACCGTGGTGGTTCTTTTCTTTTTCCTCATTTAAAATCCATTGAGGATGAATTGGTTATTCGTGGTGTGAAATACGAAGTTTTAGCCGACGGACAAGTCAATGCCATCAAAAAAGAAATCGGGAACCCGGAAACCAACATGGAAGTGGTCCAATTGGAAAAAGCCCCAAAAATTGCGGTGTACACGCCCAATGGCAAACAACCTTGGGACGACGCTGTGACCTTGGTGTTGGAATATGCCGAAATTCCCTACGATAAAATTTATGATTCAGCGATTGTCATGGGAATTTTACCGAAATACGATTGGTTGCATTTGCACCACGAAGATTTCACGGGGCAATACGGTAAATTCTACGCCAATTACCGAAGTTATCCTTGGTATCAACAGCAGGTTGCCGATGCAGAAGCAGATGCTAAAATGCTTGGATTTGAAAAGGTTTCTCAACTAAAACTTGCCGTTGCCAACCGGATCAAAGAATTTGTCTTTGGTGGTGGATTCTTGTTTACCATGTGTAGCGGAACCGATAGTTTTGATATTGCTTTAGCAGCGGCTAACACAGATATTTGCGAAAGTATGTTTGACGGAGACCCATCCGATCCTGCTTGTCAACAAAAACTGGATTACGGTAATACATTTGCCTTCAAGGATTTCAAGTTGGAACGTAATCCGATGGTGTATGAATATTCCAATATCGATGGAACGGATTTGCACAAACGCAATGAAGCGTTGGACAATTTCACTTTGTTTGAATTTTCGGCAAAATGGGATGTGGTGCCTACTATGTTGACGCAATGTCACACCGATATTATCCCCGGTTTCATGGGACAAACAACCGATTTTAGAAAAGAATTGATCAAACCCAACGTGTTGATTTTGGGTGAAGATGAAGCGCTAGGAACCGCTCGTTACATTCATGGAGAAATGGGACAAGGAACTTGGACTTTCTATGGTGGACACGATCCGGAAGATTACGAACACCGTGTTATGGATCCTCCAACAGATTTGAATTTACACCCAAATTCTCCCGGCTATCGCTTGATTTTGAACAACATTTTGTTTCCAGCGGCGAAAAAGAAAAAGCGGAAAACGTAAGATTTTTATTGATTTTTGGAATTTTTAGATCAAAAATGAATGGATTCTGGTCAAAAAAGCCAAGATCTAGTTACCTTGTTCGTAAATTTGGGAATTCCCAAATTCCCAAATTCCCAAATTCCCAAATTCTATTGACTATTTTAATTGGAAAACTGTTGAATTTTTGAACCGTATTTTCAATCCTCCTTTTCAACCTTTTTCTTCACCACCTTTTTGGTTTGAAAAGTCCAACCCAAAACACGTGAAACTTTATTGCCGGTTCCCATAGGGATAATACGCACTTGTTCTGCTCCCAACCGATCCAACAAAGCCGTAAAACTTTTCAAATACGCTTCTTTTGAAACCAAAGTCGTAAACCATTCCACCGCATGTCGGTGTCTGAAACTTTGATGAATCATGTTTTCGACGAATTTCTTTTCTCCGCCATCGTACCACAATTCATTGCTTTTTCCGCTAAAATTTAGTGTCACTTCGTTGACGCGTTTGCGCCCCAAATTGTTTGCTTTTCGTTGCGAACCTTTCGCTGCTTCTTCCGATGAAGAATGGAAAGGCGGATTGCAAACACTCAACTGATATTTCTCGCCAGGTTGAATGATTCCGTTGAAAATATCTCTGGAATTGACCTGTTTTCGAATTTCAATCGCGTCTTTTAAACCTTCGTTCCGTTCAATGATTTGATTGGCTGATTCGATGGAATTCTCATCCATTTCAGATCCTACAAACGACCATTGGTATTCTCGTTGTCCAATTATCGGGTAAATGCAACTCGCGCCACTGCCAATGTCCAGAACGCGTACTTCAGGTCCTTTGGGTGCCTTTCCAAAATAAAAACTCGACAACAAATCTGCCGCATGGTGAATGTAATCGGCTCTTCCCGGAATGGGCGGACACAGATTTTCCTCAGGAAAGTCCCAAAAAGCAATGTCGTAATACCGTTTTAGCAAGGCCGTGTTCAACAAGCGAACCGATACTGGATTGGCAAAATCAATGGTTTCACTGCCATGAATATTGGTCGAAACTTGTGCTGCCAATTCAGGACAAACGGTAAACAATTCCTTAAAATCGTATCGGTCTACGTGTTTATTTCTGGGGTGTAATCTTGTTTTCGTCATGCGATATATTCGATTTTAAAGTACATTTTTTTGAACCACAATTCAAAAGCTGGATCCAATAATTCAAAATTCTTGTCTTCTTTGTTGAGCAAGTCGTCAGCAATCAACGCGTCTCGGTTTTTGCTAACATTCCTTGGCGTTCCGAGCTTGTATTCCTGCATCACTCGGCTGCTTGTGAGTTTGTTTTCTCCCATAACAATGGCTTTTATAAGGTTCACTTGCGTGTTGCTCAAGCCTTCAATTTCTCTTTGATAAAATGGCGTATTGGCATGAACCAATTCATCCAAAGCAGCATTCAAATCGGACAGACTCACTTTTTTATTAGTTTTCTGCCACGTATAGTGCGACAATTGTTGCACATACCAAGAGTGATTTTTCATCAATTGCGGAATTTTCTCGGCCAATTTTACTGAAATTTCTTTTCCTGACCTTTTAAAACTTTCCAGGATAAACTTTACCCATTTTTCTTCTTTTATTTTGGGCAACAACAAGATATCGCCAAAACGGTAAAATGGCTTGGATGAGTTATTGAATATATCCACCATCATGTGGCGCTTGCTGCCGTACAAACAATAGGCTACCTTTTTATGCCGTTGCCAAATGGCACGCAATTGCTTTTCGAAGGTTTCGAAGGCTGGAAAACTCGCAACATTCTGAAATTCATCCAAGCAAATTACGAAGCGGATATTTTTCTTCTGCGCGATAATTTCCGGTAAATTGAGAATTTCATCTCGGTGTTTTTTCAAATCATCCCACTGAAAACCTAAATTGAAATCAGTACCTGGATCAACGCCAATCGTGATTTTTGGTATCAATTGTTTAAAGGTTTCTTTCGCTAAAGTGAGCCAATCTTCCCATTTGTTGGAAGACGCTTTGATTACTTCTCGTGCAAACGCCTCCAAAAACTCTTCTTCACAGGCATAAGAGAACAAATCCAGCATTACGGTTTTAACCGCTTTCTCTTCTTTGTTGATGACTTCAATGACCTTTTCCACAAGTGATGACTTTCCCCATCGGCGCGGCGAAATAATGGTGGTATTGATGCCTTGCAACAAATTCTGCTTCAGCTTGATGACCTCCTCCTCCCGGTTGGTGAAGTGTTGCTCACTTACTGTAAATCCATAAATGAAAGGCGATTGACTCATACGTCATTTTTTATACCCAAAGGTATTATACTTTTTGGTATAAATAAAATAAATTTTTACTATTTTATACTTATTGGTATAATACCGAATAGTATAAAAAATCAAATACTTCGCTTACAATCCGAATTTTTCTTCGACTTCTTTTACAATGTAGTTTCCAATCGACAAAGAAGCTGTAGCTGCAGGACTTGGCGCATTCAAAACGTGAATGGAATTACCTTCGTGCATGATCTTAAAATCATCACGTGTATCGCCATCTTGACGCAACAACAAAGCACGCACGCCAGAACGACCGGGTTTTAAATCATCCATGGTCAAAGATGGAACCATGCGTTGCAATGTTTTCAAAAACAATTTTTTCGAAAAAGCACGGCGGTATTCATTGATCCCGAAAGCCATATTGCTAAAAAACAATTTCCAAGTTCCTTTGTAAGTCAAAGCATCCCATGTATCGCGCATAGAGAAATCCGTTTTGCCATAGCCTTCTCTTTTGAACGTAAACACGGCATTCGGTCCGCATTCAATTTCTCCATCAGTCATACGGGTAAAGTGAACACCCAAAAATGGAAAATCAGGATTGGGAACTGGGTAAATCAAATGTTTGATTTTATGATGTCCTTCTTCGGTCAATTCATAGTAATCACCTCGGAAACCAACTACTTTTTCTTTCAAATCAACGCCATCTTTCTTCGCCATTCGATCGGCTTGTAGACCTGCGCAGAAAACCAAATATTTCGCTTTGAATTCTCCTTTATTGGTAACCAAAGTAGATTCATTCGAACCTTTTTTGATATCGGTAACTTCTGTATTCAAATGCAATTCGCTTTTCAGATTGATGGCCAATGCCAATTCCACCATCTTCGCTGTTGCTCCTCGGAAATCAATAATTCCTGTACAAGGCACATGCAAACCAGCGATACCTTCGCAAAACGGTTCAATTTCTTTGATTTCTTCCGGTCCTATTTTTCGCAATCCTTCGATTTCATTTTCCAAACCAATTTGGTAGATTCTTTCCAAGTCTTTTAGTTCTTTCTCTTCAGTAGCGACCACAATCTTACCACAGATATCGTGGTCAATGTTGTGTTCTTTCGCAAACGCCACCAATTCATGACGACCGTCGATGCAATTCCGGGCTTTCAAGGAACCTGGTTTGTAATACAATCCAGAGTGAATTACGCCTGAATTATGCCCTGTTTGATGATCGGCCAACAAATTTTCTTTTTCAAAAAGTGCCAACTGAAGCGCCGGGTATTTCTTTTGAAGTTTGTAAAACGTGGCTGCTCCTACTATTCCTCCACCAACAATTGCAATATCGTATGTCATGCTATTCGTTTAATTCGGGTACAAAAATACAAAACTAATACACCAAATAGACGGGAATGATTCGAAAGGTTGGCTCAAAATAAGGGCTTCGTTGATAAACAAAATACAATTGTTGCCATTGACTTTTAGCGAATTCGACATCTGAGGCCTTTTTGGCTTCCAATTCGGCACGTAAATCGGGATTATCGTTCAACAATTTGGCAGCAATATCCTCAAAAACATAGGAAGAGAAATATTCCTTTTCATCCATATAACTATCGAAAAAATTCCACGAAAAATAACTGTCCTCCGCTTGTGCCATCAAAACCGATTGCAAGAAAAAAGCTTTCTCCTGACGGGCTGGAACCCGATAATCACCAGGTTTCAAATGATAATCCATTTCAACATATTCTACTTTGACCTTACTGTGTAAGTAATGCTGTTCGTATGGATTTGTACCCGTTTTAAAATCAACAATTTTCTGGCAAACGACTTTAACGGTGGAATCTTTGGTTATTCGATGCATTTTTATTCCATTCGCTTTTAATCGATCGAGCACTTCTTTTTCCTGACCGCCAACAATATAAAAACGCGGAACTTTGACAGAATCGGTTGCTTCATGCGCATTCCAATACGGTACCATTTTCTCGAACGGTGCCTTCCGATCATAGTACATCCGAGTCAAACCGGTCACTTCGCTTGGCTTGTATTTGGCTTCAAACCCTTTGAACAACAAACTATCTTTCTTTTCGGTATTCAATTCGTAGTGGTGAAAGAAATAGGCTTCATTTTGCTGAAAATTATTTGCTTCCAATCGTGCTTTTTCAATCAAATCAACATTCTCTTTCATGTAAATCAACATTTCCTCTAGGAAGGCTTTCGTAGCCTGCACGCGCTGCGGAAAAGGTTTTAGCATGTGCGTTTCTACCGTAAAAGAAAAGGTGTTAAAAAGTGACGCGTACCCCATCGCATAGCGCGGCAAATCGTCAAAAGTCACCAATCCGCTATCCGGAATTTCTTTCACCAAATCAATATAAGGAATCAAGTCTATTTCTCTTTTTACCAATTGTTTTTTCAAAGCGGGAATCATTTTGCAATACGTTGCATCTTCCATGCTTGGCGCCAAACGTTCTTTCAACGAGGAAATCAACGTCAGCACATATTGATAATCCGCTCCGTTGGTAACATGATTATCAATAAACACATCGGGATCCAAGGCATGAAAAATCTTAGCAAAGGTGAAAGCATTTTTGGAATCCATTTTGATGCAATCTCGGTTCAAATCCAAATTCTTCGCATTTCCTCTAAAACCATATTCTGCCGGACCATCTTGATTGGCGCGACTCGTAGCCGATCGATTCATCATTCCGCCAATGTTGTAGGCTGGAATAAAAGCAACAACCGGCATATCTTTGGTCGGTTTTCCTTTTTCAATCCATTCATTCGCCCAAAGCAACATAGCATTAATTCCATCCGGTTCGCCTGGATGAATCGCATTGTTTACCAACAACGTAGTTCCTTTTCTTGCTTTTTCAAAAGTCGATATAGAATCTTTTCCACCATTCACCACAAACAAATAAATCGGTAAACCATAATCTGATTCGCCCATTTTAAACAGCTGAATTTCCGAATGCGAATTGGCCAATGCTTTGCATTCCTGAATTAATCTCGGATAAGTAGGCGTTTCGTTACCATTCCATTGAGCTATCGACAATAGTGGAAAAAAAAATACTAGGAGAAAAAAGATCCGAAATTTCATAGTTTATCTGTTGGAAAAACCAAAAGTAACGAAACTTTGGTTTGCGAAAAATTCTTAAAACCACTCTCAAATGCAATGAAATTGATATCTTTAGAAAAACCGAATAATATATGGATAAACATGCGCAATTTATGTATCGCCTAATTTTTGGCGTTGTCATCATCTGTGGTGTTATTTTCTTGTCATTTAAATACCTAATGAAAGGACCGCCATTCTTAAAAGTGGCCGTCATCGGATTAACTGTAGCAGTTACCTATTTGGTAATAGATTTTTTAAAGAAAAAAAATAATGGAAACTAAAATGAGTGATTTTCAAAGACAATTTCAAGAAATGGACCCAAAAAAAATAGCAAAATATGTAGGCGTAGGTGTCATTGCACTAATTGCTTTTATCGTTTTTCTCATGTCATGGACAGACATTAACCCAGGTGAAGAAGGATTTATTTATCGTCCTTATGGCGGTGGTGTTGAAAAACAAACCACCTATGGCGAAGGCACTATTTTTATCGCACCGTGGAATGAAATGATCACGTACAACACCCGGCAACAGTCCAAAAATTACTCTTCAGAAGTAATGGACATCAATGGTACAGACATCAACGTGATGGTCGCTGTCAATTATTCCGCAGCCGCTGGAAAAATTGCCAACCTACACTTGAAACATGGTCCTGATTACATCACGTTCATTGACGACAAAGCAAAAGGGGCTATAAAAGATGTTATTGGACGATACACCTACGAACAAGTATACAGTTCAAAAAGGGAGGCGCTAGAAGGTGAAATTGAAAGCATCTTACAAAGTGATTTCAAAGGTAACTTCATCAAGTTGAATTATGTGGAAATTGCCGACGTTAATTTACCACCGAACATTGCTGGTGAAATTACCAACAAGGAAACCCAAAAACAAAGAAACTTAACGGCAAAAGAGAAACAAAAAGAACAAGAATATTTGGCCAATGCCCGAATTGAAAAAGCGCGAGGTGATTCCTCTTTGGTTATTTCTGCTCGTTTTAATGCTGAAGCGATCTCCTTGGAAGCCAAACAAATTTCTCAAAATCCTCAATACATCGAATTGAAAAAATGGGAAAAATGGGATGGTGTTGGATCTCCCTACGGTGAAGGCAACGTTTTCGGTTCGGGTGTTTCAATTTTGAAAGGTCAGAAATAGAAAAGTAGCGAATCTTAGAATTTGCATGTAAATTTGCACATGCGTTTCGATATACTCACGATTTTACCTCAATTGCTGGACGGACCTTTTTCGGCGTCCATAATGCAACGCGCCCAAGACAAAGGTCATTTGGAAATTCATTTGCACAATATCCGAGATTACTCCACCAACAAGCATAAAAATGTGGATGACTACCAATATGGTGGTGGAGCTGGAATGGTGATGAGCATTGAACCCATTGTTGCTATTATCGAAAAATTGAAAGCCGAACGGGAGTATGACGAGATCATGTACATGACGCCTGACGGAGTTGTTTTGGAGCAATCCATTTGCAATGATTTATCGCTAAAGAACAACATCATGATTCTTTGCGGCCATTACAAAGGGGTCGACGAAAGAATTCGTGAGCATTACATTACCAAAGAGATTTCAATTGGTTCGTATGTTTTGTCGGGCGGTGAATTGGCTGCTGCAGTGGTGGTCGATTCTATTGTTCGATTGATTCCAGGTGTTTTGAACGACGAAACTTCAGCACTGACCGATAGTTTTCAAGACAATTTGCTTTCGCCACCTGTATACACACGTCCACCCGAATACAACGGATGGAAAGTTCCAGAAGTACTTCTTTCCGGCGACTTCAACAAAATTGAAGCTTGGCGAGAAGAAAAAGCGTTGGAACGAACACAACAAAGACGTCCAGATTTATTGAAATAACGACTATCCTAGCCAAATGAACAACGATACAATCCAACAAGCGGTAGAAACCTTGAAAAATGGAGGAACCATCCTTTATCCGACAGACACCATATGGGGACTCGGATGCGATGCAACCAACGATGCAGCTTGCCAGAAAATACTAGACATCAAACAACGACCTGAAAACAAAAGTTTTGTTTTGCTTGCGGACTCTTTTCACATGGTAGAACGCTACATTCCAGATTTTGCCAACGTTGTATATGATTTAGTGGATTTAGCGGTAGAACCTTTAACCATTATTTACCCCAATGCGAGAGATTTATCGCCACTCGTTCTCGCAGAAGATGGTTCAGTTGGAATTCGAATTACTAAAGATCCAATCTGCCTAAAACTGATAAAAGGAATGCACAAACCTTTGGTCAGCACCTCGGCCAATTTAACCAACCAGCCCTTCGGAAAAGATTTGACTTCTATTGATCCGTTAATCAAAAACAAAGTGGATTTCATTGTTCAAGCGCGGACTACAGAAAAATTAGAAAAAGCTTCACAAATCATAAAAATCGACCTAGACGGTCGCGTCACGATCATCCGTTCTTAAGTTCGAAATCTGTAGAATTTGTTTCGTCCGCTGAAGTCCTTATCTTTGCACCCGAAAATGAATTACGCACAATATCTTCAGCACCCCGTTTTTAAAGTCGCTTCCCAAGTTGTTACTGAAAACAATCTGGAAGCGTATGTGATTGGTGGCTTCGTGCGCGACCTGCTTTTAGATCGTCCTTCCAAAGACATTGACATTGTAGTGGTAGGCAATGGATTGGAATTGGCTGAAAAATGTGCGGCCACTTTGCGCGTGAAAAAAGTATCGCTTTTTAAGAAATACGGTACGGCTCAGTTTCGCTACAAAGATTTGGATGTAGAGTTTGTTGGAGCCCGGAAGGAATCCTACCAAAGAGATTCAAGAAAACCCATTGTGGAAGATGGCACTTTGGCTGATGACCAAAACCGACGCGATTTCACCATAAACGCAATGGCATTGTCTCTTCACAAAGATAATTTTGGTGAATTAATCGACCCTTTCAATGGATTGGAAGATTTGGAAAAAGGAATTTTGCGTACTCCTTTGGAGCCCGAAAAAACCTACAGCGATGATCCTTTGCGCATGATGCGTGCCATTCGTTTCGCCACCCAATTGGATTTTAAAATTGAAAATAAAAGTCTTCAGGCCATCAAAGACCATTCCAACCGTTTGGAAATTATTTCTATGGAACGGATTATGGATGAATTGAATAAAATCATCTTAAGTCCTACTCCATCTCGCGGTTTCAAATTGTTGTATTCCACTGAATTGTTAATTCAATTTTTTCCGGAATTGGTTGCCTTGCAAGGTGTAGAAACCATCGACGGAAAAACACACAAAGACAATTTCTATCATACTTTAGAAGTATTGGATAATATTTCTGAAAACACCAACAATCTGTGGTTGCGTTGGGCAGCGATCTTACACGATATCGCGAAAACACCTACCAAACGATTCGACAAAGAAATAGGTTGGACTTTTCATGGACACGAAGAAATGGGCGCTCGTATGACACCAAAATTGTTCAAACGAATGAAATTGCCCTTGGACCACAAAATGAAATATGTGCAGAAATTGGTCAGACTCCATTTGCGACCGATTGCTTTGGTGAAAGATCATGTAAGCGATTCAGCCGTTAGAAGATTGTTGTTTGAAGCAGGTGATGATATCGATGATTTGATGACGCTTTGCAATGCGGATATTACGTCAAAAAATGAGATGAAAGTCAAAAAATTCAAAAAGAATTTCGACGAAGTCTTACAAAAATTGAAAGATATCGAGCAAAAAGACCATGTGCGTAATTTTCAACCGCCGATAAGTGGAGAACTCATTATGACCACCTTCGATTTAGGACCATGTGCACATATCGGAAATATCAAATCACAGATCAAAGAAGCCATATTAGAAGGTAAAATCCCCAACGATTACGAAGCTGCTTTCGAATTAATGTTAAAATTAGGGCAAGAAATTGGTTTGGTACACAAAACTGCTTCATCACAAGCCAAATAAGCAGAATTTTATTTCGTAACTTTGCATCCCCAAAAAAGGAAATTACCCGTTCAATATGGCAGGCTTAAAATTTAGAATCCTTCTCGACAGCGACAAAAATCAAGAAGTATTTCGCGATATTTTTATTGATGCAGATGCTTCATTTGAAGTATTCTATCAAACTATTTTAAAGTCATTCAACTTTACTGGCCAGGAAATGGCTTCATTCTATGTTTCCAATGAAGATTGGGACAAAGGACATGAAATCAGCTGGTTGGATATGAGTTATGACGAAAAAGACGACACTGATCAATTGCCAACCGTTATGGCAAAAGCCAAATTGAGCGAATTCATTGAGGAGCCAGATCAAAAATTTATTTTGGTCTACGACTTTTTGCGGATGTGGATTTTCCTCATTGAATTAATTGGATACGAAAAAGAAAGTCCTGCTGAACCAGCTATAATTCTTGCCATTGGTGAAGCTCCCTTAGAAGATTCAAAAGCAGTAAGCGAAGACCTTTTTGAAGGCGAGGAAATGGAAGAAGACGATGAATTCGGTTTCGACGATATGGAGGACGGATTTGACGAAGAAGATTACGGAAGTTACGAAGAATTTGATTATTAGATGACAGAAAAATTAGGGGGCGACCCAATCGGAAAGGCAATTTTGCAGTATGCAGATGACCGCAAACCAGCAGATATTATTGTAAAATCAGAAATCTGCGAAGACGACATTATTCCATTGGAAGTTCTTTTTCGTCCATTTGACGAAATGCCTGAACTAGAGCAAATTGCTTTGGAAACAGCACGCGGAAAAGTGTTGGATGTGGGCGCTGGTGCTGGTGCGCATGCGAAATATTTGACGGAACTAGAATTGGATGTTGAATGTATTGACATTTCAAAAGGAGCTGTAGAATATTTGCTTGACATGGAATACAAAGCGCGCCAAATTGATTTCTTTGATTTAAAAGATGAAAAATACGACACCATTTTAATGCTCATGAATGGCATTGGAATTGCCGGAACCTTGGGTAATTTGGAAAAAACATTGCTGCACGCCAAAAGTTTGTTAGCGCCAGGAGGTCAAATTTTGTGCGACTCTTCCGATATCAAATACTTGTATGAAGACGAAGATGGGTCGATGCTAATCGACTTAAATTCTGAATATTACGGAAACTTCCGTTTTCAAATGAAATACAAAGGCGAAATTGGTGCTTGGTTTGATTGGTTGTATGTTGACTTTGATAATCTTTTCCAAACTGCCAAAAAAATTGGTTTGAAAGCAAGCAAAGTGTACGATATGGATGACCATTTCTTGGCTGAAATTACATTGGCTGAATGATGTCAAAACACTTCTTTTTCTACTTTGGAACCTTTCTAATCTCCTTTGTTCAGGCGCAGGGAAATGAAACAACTTTAAAAGCAGAAGGAGGTGTTTATTGGAAAATTACTCCTCCAAATTCAAAACAAAGCAGTTATATTTTTGGTACGATTCACTTGATTGAAAAGGATCGATACAATTTGCCAAAAACAGTCTCCAAACAACTAGAAAAATCAGATTTGTTGGTCATGGAAATTGCCGATTTGGACGACCAAAGAATGGCCTTGGAAATGCTCATGCTGAAAAGCGGACGTATGACGGACATCTTGAATCCAGCTCAAAAAGATTCATTGTACCAGTACATCGAGCAGAAATTTGGCTTGGATTCTGCCAATTTTGAAAAAACAATGGGAAAATTCAAACCCATATTCTTTCTGCAATTGCCGTATACTTCGTTGGTGATGAATAGTGAAAGCTATGACGTCAATATCAATCATCTGGCGATGGAAAAAGGTATTCCTATTCATGGCCTGGAAACGATGCAGGAACAATTGAGCTTTTTTGATGATTTGTCTGACGAATTGAAAGCCGAAATGATGATGCAAGTAGTTCGTGATACGAGTGATTTAAAAAAAGAATGGAATAAATTTCAAACACTCTATTTGAATCAACAACTTTCAGATATGTCTTCTTTTGATAGCGGCAATACCGATGTCATGGCCTTCTATGACAAAACCTTGCTGTCAGGGAGAAATGAAAAATGGATGCATTATTTGTCTACTGAATTAAAAGACAAATCGGTCTTTATAGCCGTTGGCGCTGGCCATCTTGCTGGTCAGAAGGGACTTTTAAATCTTTTTAAGGAAGCTGGATACACGGTTACTCGCGTTCAAATAAAGCTAAAATAGCAACACTTTTCGTGAACTTTGAACTATCTTTGAAAGGTGTAAAATGTTCAAAATTCATTGCAACCATGTTCAAACTAAAATTCCTTTTTTTCGCCCTTTCTTTCTTTCTACTTTCAGCTTGCAAAGGCTATAGTAAAAATGAAAAAAAAGTTTTTGACGAAAAAATTCAAAAATTCATTCTAAAAGAAAACCTCCAACTTAAAAAATCGAGCTCAGGTGTCTATTACAAAGTAGAAATCAAAGGAAAAGGAAAACCCATTCGATACACAGACGATATTCGGGTCATGTACAAAGGAAAATTACTCAATGGAGTCGTTTTTGATGAACAAAACTCGCCAGTGCAATTCAAATTAAAAAATTTAATTCCGGCATGGAAAGAAGTTTTAGTTGGGAAAAATTCAGGAAGTGTCTTTTTAATCGTGACACCACCGCAAATGGGATACGGCTCCAATGCTTATGGAGAAATTCCAGAAAACAGCTGTTTATTTTTTGAAATCAAAGTGATGCAAACTTTGTAAATAGCCAACCAGAATATTTATCTTAAAATACTTGCCATAACGGTTTCAAAACTTTACTTTTGACCCCGAATAAAAACAAGAAAAATCAACAAAAATGAGCGTACTCGTTAACAAAGATTCTAAAGTAATTGTACAAGGCTTTACTGGTAGTGAAGGTACTTTCCACGCAGGACAAATGATTGAATTTGGCACCAATGTAGTTGGTGGAGTTACCCCTGGAAAAGGAGGTTCTTCTCATTTGGATCGCCCAGTTTTCAATACAGTTGCTGAAGCTGTAAGCAAAACAGGTGCGGATGTTTCGATTATTTTTGTTCCGCCGGCATTTGCTGCAGATGCAATCATGGAAGCTGCTGAAGCAGGAATTAAAGTGATTGTTTGTATTACAGAAGGAATTCCAGTTGCCGACATGGTGAACGCGAAAGAATATATTAAAGCTTACGATACACGTTTGATAGGACCAAATTGCCCAGGCGTCATCACAGCAGGACAAGCGAAAGTAGGAATCATGCCAGGCTTCGTGTTCAAAACAGGAAAAATTGGTATCGTTTCTAAATCAGGAACGTTGACATACGAAGCAGCAGATCAAGTTTCAAAAGCTGGATTGGGTATCTCAACAGCGATCGGAATTGGTGGAGATCCAATCATTGGAACAACAACCAAAGAAGCGGTTGAATTGTTGATGAACGACCCAGAAACAGAAGGAATCGTTATGATCGGTGAAATCGGTGGTAACTTGGAAGCAATTGCTGCTCGTTGGATCAAAGAAAACGGAACGAAACCAGTAGTTGGGTTCATCGCTGGTGAAACGGCTCCAAAAGGACGAACAATGGGTCACGCAGGTGCAATTGTTGGTGGTGATGATGATACCGCTGAAGCGAAAAAACGCATCATGCGCGAGTGTGGAATCCACGTAGTAGATTCTCCAGCACACATTGGTCAAAAAATGAAAGAAGTTTTGGGCGTAATCGCTTAATTCAACGATAAAATTATCAAAAACGTTTCTTCTGAGTGAAATCAGTTGAAACGTTTTTTTTTGTCCCTACTTGCTCAAGTTGAATCTTTTTCTAATTTTAACCAACTGAATACTAATGTTATCTGCAACACTATGAAGAAATACTCCGCCTATATTATTTTTCGCACTTATCCCTAAGATTATTTTTAATTTAAGGCAAACATAACAAAACATTGGCAATGGGAGTAAATTTAATAGAACTGCATAAGAATTATAATACTCAGGCAAAATGCTTGGTTTTATTGAAGAAATTGCGCTGGGGTAAAACTGTAACCTGCACAAGTTGTGCGAGTAAGGAGGTACGGGTGGTTGAAAGTCAATCAGAACGGTACATTTGCAAAGATTGTAAAACGCAATTTTCGATATTTACTGACACTATTTTTGAGGGAACGTTGCTACCATTACCAAATTGGTTTCTGCTAATTGGGATTATGCTAAATGCGAAATCGGGGGTTTCTGCCAAGGAAATCGAAAGAAATTTAGGCATGACTTACAAAACTGCATACTACGCTTGTATGCGTGTTCGTATTGGAATGCTTATGCCTGAATCGCAATTGAATGGAATGATTGAAATGGATGAAAGCTATTTTGGCGGTAAGGCACGCAAAAAAAACAAGAAAATTCCCGATAATGAACCGTCTATTTCAACGGCTACAAATAAACGCGGTAGAGGTACAAATAAGGTTTCGGTCGTTGGAATGGTGCAACGCAAAGGCAATGTGAAAACGAAAGTGATTGAAAAGCTTTCGAAACGGAATCTTTTGACAATGCTAAAGGAAAATGCGAAGCAAGACAACTCTATTCTCATCACTGATGGATTCAAATCATACAATGAATTGGAAACGTACATTGACCGATTGACGGTTAATCACAGCAAAGAATTTAGTAAAGGTGTTGTTCACATAAATACGATTGAAGGTTTTTGGTCGTATGTGAAAAACGGAATAAAAGGAAGTTACAAGGCAGTAAGTAAGAAGTATTTGCCGTTGTATTTGATTGAGTTCGAATGGAAATTTAACAATAGAAATTTCCGCGGAAACGAACTTGAAAAATTCCTGAAAAACGCCTTATTCCAAGAGAAAGAATTGGAGTATTACAAGGCTAAAACAAGTAATCAAGTAAAGGAGATAAGTTATGGGAAGTAAAAATGAATCAGAATTATTTCTGAAAGCAGAAAAAGAATTAAGAGAAGGTTTCGCCAAATCGGTAGAGCCAATACATGATTTTTTAGATAGATATGCAGGTACGGGAGTAATTGTAGGTATAAACCTAACTTGTATAGGTGGATGTTGGCGAATTAATAGTCCAACAATTGAAGGTGAAAGTCTTAGAAATTTTGCTTTGAAAAATGGTTGAGAAAAACACTAAGTTCTTCTGAAAACGCACTTGTTCCGTGTAATTCTATGATACCAATCCTTAAATGGTATGAAAGAACGTCATCAGTGTTTGGTTGAATACTTATATCATCTACACGATACTTTTTATTATTATCCATCAAAATATAAATGTCGTTTAAATTTATTCCTGTTTGGGATTTTTTTTCTTCTGCTTCTTGTTTAGCCATAGTCTAAAATGAAAATCAAATATAGTTAAAATAATCTTAGGGATAAGTGCGTTATTTTTTGGCTTTCGTTTGGTTTGGTAACTGCAGCTTGTGGTGATCGTGAACAGAAAGAAACTTCGCTCCCCGAAAAAGAAACTGCTTCGGTGGTCTACGAATGTGAAGACTTTTGGGCACTTTACAATCCAAATGATAGTGCGAAGATTTTGTATTTAGAAGAAATTTTAAACGAAAACAAAGAGTTAAAGGCCGGTAACAAGCTTTTGCTACAATCGCTTTTAAAGAGCCTAAAAAATCCACCTTCCAAAGATTCTATTCCTTTGACATTTGAAAATCCCCTTTTTCCAATTCATCGATTGAAAAAAGATCAAATGGGTATTTTGGGGTATGCTGTCCAAAAAGAAGTCAATGGACAATGGGAAGATTTATCCAAAGAAGATCAACTATTGCGAAAAGATTTTGGTTACCAAAGTATCGATAGTATGGGACTTTTAGTTTCTTTCCCAAAAACTTGGAATGAATTGTATCCAGAATCTAAACCGACTTTTTATTGGTATTCTACCTCCAGAAGAGTTAAATCAACCATAACGGAAATGTGTTATTTAGGTGACGAATGCCTCTCCTATTTCCAATATAATTTCGACCAGACACCCGACAATCAAAAGGAAAAAATCGTGTTCGGAAGTCCATTTGCATTGGATTTAGACTTCGGAAAATGGCCTGAAATTTCTAAGGATTTTAAAATACAATTATTGGAAAACTGTTTGGATTGTCCTATTAATTACCAAGATCAAGTGGCATTTGCCAAGCTGAAAGGTTGCGGAAATCTGTTTTTTACCTATGCGGATTCTTGGCCTATCAACGACCAATTGAAAGCGCCATCTCGCTCCTTGGTGTATAAACGGAAAGACGGAAAATTGGTAACACTCTGGAACAGCGAACTGGATCTGTTCGGCTGTGGCTGTCTTTAATCAGCCGAGAAGTTGTCGGAAGATTGCGCCGAATAATCAGAGAAGGTCTGATCGTCTTCGTAGTAGTAAATCATCACCTGCGCCACATCGCGTAAGAAATTAATTTTCCCTACTTCAAATCGGTTGATTTCTAAACCCGTTCTCGCTTTCAAGTCGGCCAACATTTCATTGTAATTTTCTGGCTTTATAAGGTCAATACGCTCGTAGATAATCGTTTTTCTCGTTTCGTGTTTGAGTAACCAGAGATATTCCAATCCGGCCGTTATGCCAATAATCGATCCGTTGATAATCATCATTTCTGTGATTGATATTTTATTGCTCGCCATGGAATTGATAACCGATAAACCAATCACCAGGAATAAATACGTCATTTCCTTGATATCGACTGTACCTGTGCGATAACGGATAATGCCAAAAATAGCAAACAAACCCAATCCCATACCCGTATCAATGTCTAATTTTTTCAAAGAGAAACAGATAAAAAAGGTAATCATCCCAATCAAATAATAGGTAAAGAGATAATCTTTTCTTTTGGTTTTTGGGTAATACAAATAACGAATGACAATGGTTAAAAAAACCAAATTCATGGCCAAGCGAAACAAAAAAGTATAGATATCCTTGTCGACTAACACCCAATCAAAAAATTGGATGCTACTATTGTTTATTTGATCCTTCATTTATCTTCTCAAGTTTTAAGAGTTTTTCTTTAAAAAAATTATGCTTCACTTCTTTTTCATTGTACAATTCAAGTGTACCGATACAGTATTTGCTCAATCGATAAGGTCGTATGCCCATTTTACGCATTGTTACGTTAAAAAATGAATTCCGGTCCAAACGAGGTTGTTTTAATTCCGCTATTACCAACGAATCAAAATCTTTTCGTTTGTCGGTCCATTCAAATTTTAGATTGAAATCGAGCGTTAAACGTTCTTGTCGCTCAATATTGACCAGCGTGATTCGATTGTATTCGTTCAACAGTGTTGGGGCAATTTCTTTCAAATGAGGAATGTATTTCTCCACGAAGGTTTTGTGCTCATTTTCCATGGATTTTTGAAAACCGTCCACCCGCATCCGTCTTTTCTTTACGCGGCCTTTCCACTTGTGTTTGATTTCCAAAAAAAACAAGCCACTTTCCACATAATTTCGAATGCGCACCTTGAAACGACTGCTTTTTCCTTTGTGATGATCCGCATAAAATGTGAATTTATCATCGTCAAAATATAGGCTTTTATAAGTAGGCAATCGCACGCCATCTATTTCCAAAATAGAATATTCTTGGGTCAGTTTCGGAAGAATTAAATTCAAATTTTCAACCGTAAACGCATATTTCGTATCCACCCGATCCATCAATTTCACCTGGTCGATTTCATTCAACCCAATAGACGGAAAATTAAGAAGTAGAGAATTATGAAACTGCATATTGCACCAAAGTTAATCGAATGTTATTACCTACCAAAAGTTAGACGACGAGAAATCATAAATGCCTCGATAGATTAATTAAAAAAGGAAGCAACACACTGCACAAAGTTTTCGTCTACTGACTATAGAATCCCAATTGTGTTATCCATAAAAGAACCCTGTAATGAAGATTGGTTAAAAATGACGCCTACTGAAAAAGGTGCGTTTTGCCAAGCCTGTGCTTTGGAGGTAATCGATTTCACCGGCAAAACACCGTTTGAAATACGCAAGATGCTTCAGCAAGAATTCGCTCCCAACCAGCGAACGTGCATGCGGATTACAAATTTTCAAATGAATCAAATCAACGATGATTTTTTTCAATGGAAAAATGATGCGGAATCCTTCAAAGCGATTTGGCTATTTTCTTTGATAGCTGTTTTTGGTTTAACCCTGTTCAGTTGTCAAAATACAGCCTCCAAAGAATTGGTGAATCAATTGCAGATTGAAACGACTCAGCTTTTAAACGAAATGGATTCTATAACGACTGATTTAACGGAAATTGAAAATGACACCAATCTGTTAAAACCTTCTTTAAATGATATTACCATCACCTCGATCGTTGGTTATCCTTGGGAACATGAAATTACATATCAAGGTATACCGCCTATCGATTATCGTGGAATGAATTTATTCGATTGGAAGACAATAACGCTAAGTCTTGAAGGATTGGAAGTCGTTTACGGAGGTTTCGCACCCGAAAAAAAAGATACATCCAAATTTGTAGAATTTCTGGTTGCTACATCTAACCCTTTTGATGTTAGCTATTTACCTTCCTTTCCCATTCAACCAATCAAAAAGCCAATCGACAACAAAAATGTTCAAAAATTGGCGGCAGTAATGAACACCGCTGGTAAAAAATTCAATGCTTTCATTCATCCGAATCCTGTTGAAATCTCGAGTCGTCTGTTTGTTCAAACCACAGAAAATATTTACCTGAAAATATCCATCTTCGACTCGCTCTCAAATCAATTTATCAGTACCACCGAAACTCAACTTGAGGAAGGGAAATATGCGTTGGATTTAAAATTGTATGATTGTGCAACGGGAAAGTATGAACTGCATTTGGATTCAATCGATCAGCTTTCCATTTTGGAATTTACGGTTTAATGTTCAAATTGAATCCAAAGAAAATCGCCTCTTTTGGTTAATTTTACATTCGTAATGAGCGCTTCAAAAATACACGGACTTTTAGACGGTTTTTATACCGACCGAAACTTCAGCTATTACGTAGATTTCTTTTTGAAAAATGAAACTGAATTACAAGCGCTTATCGAAATATCCTTTCAAACGTCCGATGAAAAATACTGCAGCCACGGCACGTGGGTTTGCGCGCACATAGCCGAAAAAGACAATTCCGTTTTCGTTCCGCTTCAGGGTAAAATCATGCATTTTTTGCAAACGGAAAAATTGCAATCTGGCCTTCGGAATTGGATGAAAGTCCTAACATTCGTCCCGTTAAAGGAGGAATACGAAGGAGAAATGATTGATTTGTGCGTAAAATTCATTGAAAATTCTTCCAACAAAGTGGCGCTGCACGTGTACGCCATGATGAATTTGATTCCTCTGATGAAAAAATATCCGGAGATTTTACCCGAAATTTTAGCCCTACTCGACCTTCATTCCGAAGGAAAATCACCCGCTTATCACGCTGTTTTTCGAAAATTCGTGAAATCCACTAAAATATTTTAAAATTCAACTATCTGTTTTTCAATTTATTAAAATAAAATATTAGTTTTTTATAGTACTATGTATTGCAATATACAATCCAAAACATATATCTTTGTCAAAAATAGTAGCAATGAACGCAGAGAATACGCAAGCGCAAATGCGGAAAGGAATTTTGGAATTTTGCATACTTTCCATTTTAAAAGGAAAGGAAGCGTATCCCTCTGAAATTCTGGAATCGCTAAAAAGCGCGAAATTAATTGTCGTGGAGGGCACTTTGTATCCTTTACTCACCCGCCTAAAAAACATGGAACTTCTTTCCTACCGCTGGGAAGAATCGCCAAGTGGGCCGCCACGAAAATATTACAGTTTAACAAATGATGGAATCGAGTTCCACACCGAATTAACCCAAACCTGGACCGAATTGAGTTCGGCAGTAAACCTTTTAAGCAAATAAGATCATGAAAAAAACGATATCCATACACATCAAAGGCATCAATTTTTTAATTGAGGAAGATGCTTATGAAATCCTGAAAAATTACATGGCTCGCTTGGCCGAAAAGCTCAGTAATACCAAAGGAAAAGAAGAAATCATTGAAGACATTGAATTGCGCATAGTGGAACTTTTTACGGCCAGTTTGAGTTCTCGTAAAGAGGTGATCGAAGAAAAAGAGGTGAACGAAACTATTTCTACTTTGGGTGAACCGGAACAATTCATTGATGAAGAATCTGAAGGGACAGAGCAAAAGAAAGAATCGTTCAACCAAGAAAATTCTTCGTTTGAGCCGTCTGAAAAAAGATTGTATCGGGACATGGACCGAGCCAGTATTGCAGGAGTTTGCTCTGGTTTAGCGCTTTATTTGCACATGGATTTGATCATCGTGCGCATTCTGTTCATCCTATTCACAATGGCAGCAGGGTTTGGTGTTCCGCTCTACATTATTTTATGGATCGTTTTGCCAACAGCCAATTCACACATCGATCGTTTGCGCATGCAAGGTCGACCGATTACGGTAGAAAATGTTCGCGAAGAAGTTGAAATGGCCGCTGACCGCATGAGTAAAAGTTCCAAAAATTTTGCCTCCAAAATTCAGCGCGAAAATGTAATTCAACGATTTTTTGGCACCATCGGCAAAATTATTTCAAAAGGAATTGGCGGTTTTCTGCTTTTTTTAGGAATCATTTTTAGCATTGCCTTTTTTATTGTGGTCATCGGACACATGGGGACAACACCCGTGAAAACAGACGAAGGATTCCTAGGACTTTACAATTTCGGTTTGTTATTTTTTGAAGATCCCGAACAATTGAATTTTCTCTGGCTTTCAGCAGGAATCATTGCGGTGGCGGGAATTATCTGGTTGATTGCCTCTGGAACTCGACTTCTTTTTAATCTTCGTTACCCTTGGTACCGCTACTTAAGCCGAAGCATGCTCTTTATCGGAATCATCGGTGTTGTTCTAGCTTTCTATTTTGGCTCCATCTTGGCACGAGAATATACGATAGAAAAATCAATCGAAACAGAAAGAGTGGCAAGCACAGAACCCTTTGAAATTGAAACCTTAGACGATGACTACTCCATCCATAATTATCGTCACAATGGTTACAATCAACGTCATGGAAAAAACTATTGGTTGCTCATCAAAAATGACAAAATTGAAGAAAGAGGAATCCGTATTTACTATGAAGTTTCCCCCGATTCTCTTTACCATATACTTGAAGAAAGGGTCGCTTCCAGTCGAAATGACCGCGATGCACTTTTTCGTGCGAAAAACATCCAATTCAAAATCAAACAGAACGGAACAAAATACACGATTCCAAACGAGTATCAATTTCCGGTTTCCGATAAAATCAGAAATCAGCACGTTCAAGTTTATGTTTTGATCCCAAAAGGAAAATCCATTAAGGTCAACGATGAAATCCGTTATCCAGATGGAGAAGAAGAAGATTGGAACAGTGAAATGGACACGACAACCGTTCTCTAGTTTCATTGAAAACTTTCACAATACACTAAAAAGGTTGATTTCGAATAGATTTCAACCTTTTTTGTTGTCATTTACTTGGGAATAATCAGTTGAAATAGTAATCAAAACTGAAGGAATTAATACCTTTACACAGATTCTAAAGAATCGTAAACCAATCAAAGTAGAAAAGCCTAGCGTGAATTTTGCAATCATAGATATAGAAACCACTGGAGGAAGCCCGAAAAGTTCAAAAATTACGGAAATCGCTATCTACAAACACGATGGTTACAAAATTATCGACGAATACGAAACCTTGCTGGATCCTGAAATGGACATCCCACCTTTCATTACGAATCTGACGGGTATTTCCAACAGCATGGTGAAAGGAGCGCCGAAATTTTTTGAAGTCGCCAAAAAGATTGTCGAATTCACGGAAGATTGCGTTTTCGTAGCACACAACGTTGGATTCGATTACGGAATTATTCGCCATGAATTCAGAACCTTGGGTTTTGACTATCGTCGGCCACATTTGTGTACGGTGCGTGCTAGTCGTTTTATTTTGCCTGGACATGAATCGTATTCTCTGGGGAAATTAACGCGTTCCTTGGGCTTGGTTATCGAAAATCGTCACCGTGCGGGTGGTGATGCCTTGGCAACGGCCAATTTGTTTACACTCTTGCATGAAAAGAGTGAACCCGCCTTGCAAAAGTTCATTCAGCAAGACATCAACCCAGCGGTATTGCATCCGAATTTGAATATTGATGAATTGGACAATTTGCCTTCCAAAACGGGCGTTTATAAATTTTACGACGAAAACAACATTCTCATCTATATTGGGAAAAGTATCAACATAAAAAAACGAGTCGATCAACATTTACGCAATACCAAGACAAAAAAAGGATTGGAAATGCGCGACGCTATTTGTCGGATCGAACATGAATTGACGGGTTCTGAAATCATCGCACTTTTGCAGGAATCTATGTTGATTAAACAACATCGTCCGCGCTTCAACCACATGCTGAAACGAAGTAAATTTCCGTATGGATTGTACGATTACATCGACGATGCAGGCTATGTTCGCATGTATGTTGGTCAAAGTTCGAAAAACCAAGATATTCCAATTGCTGCTTTTTCGACAAAAAAAGAAGGCGTAGAATCATTGAGCAAATGGACAGAAGAATTCGAATTGTGTCAAAAATTAAACGATTTGTACCCAACAAAATCGGCTTGCTTTCATCACAGCATTAAAAAATGCAAAGGAGCCTGTATTGGGGATGAACCGATGGAAGAATACAACGCTCGCGCTACAAAAATGGTCGATTATTTGAATTTGAACGGCGAATCTTTTTACATCGTGGAAAATGGTCGTCAGAAAAATGAAAAGTCATTGGTTTTAGTTGAAAATGGGACGATGGTCGGATTTGGCTACGCTCCTTTTTTCTTTCAAAAACAACCTCAATTCAAATGGAAACGGTTCATTGAAATTTACCAAGAGGATCGAGACGCCAAAACCATTCTTAGTGGTTACCTGCGTAAATCAGGCAAAATCAATTTGGTGAGAATTTAGATTCAAATTCCTTTTTCAAATAGTAAGCGAAATAATCCAATCGCGACAACGATACCCACAATTACTATCATTTGATCTTCGTATTTACTTTCTTAACGTTCCTACCCAAGAAAACGTTGTAATCGAAGTTAAATTTCACTTCGATACAAAAAATTGTATCCAATAAAAAAACGCCCTGACTCACAATTGAATCAGGGCGTTTATAAATTTATTTAATCCGCTATTACGCTTTGATTTTTTTAGACAAATCAATCAACAATGGAGTGGCAATGCACAAACTTGAATAAGTTCCTACGACAATGCCAACCATCAAAGCGAAAATAAATCCTTTAATTGCGGCTCCACCGAACAAGAAGATGACCAACAATACCACAAACGTCGTCATGGACGTATTGATTGTTCTTGACAAAGTGGAATTCAATGAACCATTGATGTCATCCGCATGTGTTTGTTCTGCTTTTTTAAATTTCAAGTTTTCACGAATTCTATCATAAATAATCACAGTATCATTTATAGAATACCCTATTACCGTTAGAATCGCTGCAATAAATGCCTGGTCCACATCCATATTGAAAGGTAAAATACCATGGAAAATCGCAAAGCAAGCTAGCACCAAGATAACATCGTGTGCCAAAGCGAGTATAGCACCTGCAGAGTATTGCCATTTCCCAAATCGCATCAAAATATAGGCGAATATGATGATTAACGATAGAATTACTGCTATCGCAGAGGATGTTTTCAACTCACCCGAAATCGTTGGAGAAACCGTTCTAGATTCCAGAATCGTGTAACCACCTAACTTTGATTTACACAATTCCAAACCTTCCGTCAATTTTTGTTTCACGATATTTGAAGCTGATTCGTCACCCAATTTGTAATTGGTTGTGATTTCAACATTAAAGTTGTTTGATTTTGTTTTTAAATCAATCGATGCTACTTTACCTTTTTCCTGAAAAACAGTACCTAGATTGGTTCGGATAAATTCAATTTCACTTTTTGCTGAGTTGTCAAATTTCACAGCAAATGTTCGTCCTCCTGAGAATTCCACACTTGGGCTCAAACCTCTTGTAACTATTGCTATCAATCCAATTGTAATTAGAGTTCCTGAAACAAAATAGAAAATCTTTCTTTTCCCAACAAAATCAAAATTGATGTTTTTGAAAGCACCTTTGGTGATTTTCGTATCAAAATTAATGGATTGACCTTTGTCCATCATTCTATTGAATATCAATCTTGAAATTACCAAAGCAGCAAATACAGAAGTAAAAATACCGATAATCAAAGTAGTTGCGAAAGATTCAATGGGTCCAGAACCAAACACTTTCAAAACAATCGCTGTCAACAATGTTGTTACATTGGCATCAACAATTGAAGACAAAGCTTTTTCATAACCAGAATCGATAGATGATTTCAAATCTTTTCCAGCGGCTTGTTCTTCTCGTATCCGTTCAAAAATCAATACGTTGGCATCGACCGCCATACCAATGGTCAAAACGATACCTGCGATACCCGCTAAGGTAAGTACAGCACCAAATGAAGCTAGGATACCAAATATGAAGATGATATTCGCAAACAAAGCGATATCAGCAACCAAACCTGCTCTACCATAGTAGAAATACATATAGATAAATACCAACAACAAAGCAAATCCGAAGGATATCAAACCAGCTTTTGAGTTTTCAGCACCAATGGTTGGTCCCACTTTCGTTAATTCTTTGATCACACAAGGTGCAGGCAAAGCTCCACCATTCAATAATCCGGATAAGTCATTCGCTTCTTCAACAGAAAAACTACCAGAAATTTGGGTTCTTCCACCGTTGATGGCTTCGTTCACTCTCGGTGCGCTATACACAACGTTGTCCATCGTAATGGCTACCAAACGGTCTTTGTTGTCTGCTGTCATTTGTGCCCAACGGTCAGAACCTTCTTCGTTCATTTCCAAATCAACCGTAACCAAGGCAGAAGTTTGATCAAATCCAGTAGAAGCGGTTTTGATATCTGAACCACCCACCAACGCTTTTCCGTTTTCTGGCATTTTCACCGCATACAAAACGTACGCCAATTCTTTTGTCCCTGAATTAATTTTTTCTGGCTCAGCGCCCCACATAAATCTCAAATCATCTGGGAAAGCAGACATCACATCATTTCTTCTTAAAATGGCATCTACAGCTGGCTTGTCATCAACCGCTACTGTACCAACGGTCATTCCTCCTGCGTTTTTAACCAATTCAGACAAACTTTTCGTTTTTGAATTTCCTTTGGAAGTAACATTTGTTAAAGCATCCAATGCATTCAAAGTAGTGTCCGTTGAATCAGCTGTTGAATCTTCAACTGTTTCTTCTAATTCTTCTACTGAAATTTCAGGATTTCTAGAAATTTCATTGGCTTGTTGCCATTGAGCAGCAATTTCATTCCCTTGGTAAGTTTCAAAGAATTGAAGATTCGCTGTGGATTTAATTTTTACTGTTACCGTTTCTTCATCTTGTACACCTGGTAATTCAATGTACAAACGGTTGTTCGCTGGATCTTTTTGAATGTTCGGCTGTGCCACACCAAATTGGTTGATACGACGATTCATGATTAGCTCTACACCGTCCATTGAACTGGATACTTTCGCATTGAAGAAAGCAATCACGTCTGCATCAGAAGAATTTTTAGACAATTCATCAATATCAGAAATCGCTAAGGCTTTTACAATTGGAGAACCATTGTTCGCTTTTTGGTATTCGCTCGCAAAAATGGAAACGAAATCTCCACCAGTTCTAGCGTAAATGCTTTTCGCGCTTTCGTACGGTTTTTTGAACATCAAGTCGCGTGGGTTTCTTGCGAAACTTTCCACCAATTCAGGAATGGAAATCTCAACCGTAACGGCCATACCTCCTACCAAGTCCAAACCGAAAGCCAAACTTCTTGTTTTTACTTCCGAGAAAGTTGAACCCAAAACAGGATAAACTGATTTATCAGACTTTGCACGCAATATTTGATTGATGAAAGCTGCTTTCGCTAATTCTTCTGCTTCCGGATTGTTGAAATCAACCTCCGTTCCATTCGGTAAAAAAGCTTTGTTATCATTGTTTGCCGCCTCTTTTCTCAAATCGGCAACTTTCGCTTCCGCTTCACGGTCAGCTTTCTTTTCCACTGAGTTTGAAACCCAAGTGAACGACAATTGGTAAATGCAAATTGCGGTTAGCAAAATTGTTATGAACCAAAGAAATCCTTTATTACGCATGGTATTTTAATCGTTTAGTATCTATTTTAAAGCGTGCAAATATAGAATATACAATTCTTATAATCAACCTAGAACAAGAATAAGGTTGTTTTTTTTATTAAAAATTCTATTTCACGTGTTCATTTCTTTTGAGACTGCCTGCAAATTCAAGCAATTTAGCGCTGAAATTGGGCCAAGAATTCTGTTTGTTTTCTTCTCGAATATTTTCTTTCATCGCATTTCGATCTTCTACTAGATAAAAATTCTCGATGGCTTCTTTTAACAAAGGAACTTCCGGGCAATCGACAATTAATCCTGTTTTTTGATGATAAATGGTTTCTTTCAATCCACCCACATCCGTCGCAATGATGGGCAACTCAAAATGGTAACTGATCGATGTAATTCCACTCTGGGTGGCCGATTTGTACGGCAATACACAAACATCCGCCGCTGAATAATACAAAGGCACCTCATCGTCTTGAATATAATGATTGAACAAATGGATATTCGACTGATTCGGACTTTCATCGATGATTTTCTGGTAGGACGAAAAGTCGCCATAAATTTCACCTGCCACGATCAATTGATAAGAATCATCCAGTTGACTGAAAGCTTCTAAAAGCAAATCAAGCCCTTTGTAAGCGCGAATAAAACCGAAAAACAACAAGGTTTTTTTCTCTTGAGACAATCCTAACTTTTTCTTGGCGTCATTGGCATCTATTTTTTCTCCAAAATGGTTGTACAAAGGATGGTTGACCCGAATGTACTTGGCCGTTGGTTTTAATTGCAACAAGTCTGATAAAACGGCATCCGACATCACCACAAATCCATCGTTATTTTTTAAAAAGAGTCGATTGGCAAATCCATCAAAAAAACGTTTCTCGTGCGGGATGACATTGTCAAGAATACTAATCCGAACCGTGTTTTTGTTTTGTTTTTTTAAAACCCAACCCAAAGAAGGACCAAAAAAGGTCATCCAATATTTAGTGAGCACCACATCAGGTTTTGTGTTCCGAATGTATTTCCCCGTTTTCGTCCAAGTGAAAGGATTTACCGTATCCAGTAACGCTACAGATTTAATTTCATCCGCCACATCGCCTGGTTGAACGTATTGAGTTTCTCCTGGAAAAAGAAAATTGGGGTATTGTCGCTTAAAAGTGATAGCTTCTATCTCATTATCCATTTCCAACTGGCGATAAAGCAAGGCATTGAATTGTGCTATTCCCCCACGAAAAGGATAAAATGTCGATAAAAAGGAAATTTTCATGAATTATAATTTTTCTATCGCTTCAAAAACCGCTTGTGGCGTGATTTCATGCATACAAGAATGCTCGCCTCGTTTACAGGTGTTACCAAAATAACATTCGCACGCACTAGGCGGACCAACAATGACCCCACGGTCGTACAATTCAAATTCGTGTTTGTTGAAAATGTTATTCATTAAAATCATTTTCTTTTGAAGCGCCGTAGCGATGTGCATCATCATGGAAACTTGCGTCACAATGTACTCACAACCATCCGTCAACGCAATGAATTCTTCTAACGAAAAATGCCCTGGATAATAAGCACCTGATTCTTTGGCGAACAAAGTATTTTTTTCGTGTTCCAATTCTCCGCCTAAAAAAACAGGAAAATAACCTTGGTCGCGCAACTGAACAGCTAACCTCATCCAAGCCTCGTTTGTCCACAAACGTGTGTTCCAACGCGGACCACAACCCGTATTCATGCCAACAATCTTTTTTCCATTGGCCAAAACAGTCCATTTTGCTTTCCAAGCTTCAACAAGTGATTGATTTTTATTGATTAAATACGGTTCTTTTTCAAACGAGAAATGGCAGATTTCAAATATTTCCTCCAAGTAACTCTTTGTATTTTGGATAGAAATCGAATCGAAGAATCCGGTCATTAATTTGTGCTCGGCAGCTGGAGTTGCGGGTTCAATTGCATAATCACCCCAGGTGTAACCATATTTTTCCTTCGCGTCTGTATTTTTCAAAAGAAGACAGGCTTCAGCTTCTTTGTCCAGATTGATGGCAATGTCGTATTTTGAATTGGCTACCGTAAAAATAGCCGTCGCATCCCATTTTAAAATCAATTGGATTTCATCATTGGGAAGCACTGACGGTGAATGCGTTAGCCAGGTAAAATGTGCATTGGGGTATAATTTCTTGTATTTAACAATCAACGGTGTTGTGCGGATCACATCACCCAACGCACCCAATTTGATGATTAGTATTCGCTTGGAAATAGGTTTGTAATGGGTGCAATCCACACAAGTTACACCTTCCTTTTTATTGGGCAGACAGGGAATAGTTGTTCGGAAATGGTGACAATCGGTTTTAACTTCGTTCAATTTCATCAATACTTTGCAGATTAATTTTTCGCTTGCAGGCTATTCAAAACCAAAACTAATACAATTCAGATAAAGTTCTTTTCCTTTCTGCACATTTAATGTATCAAAATTCTGAATTTCTAAATCTTTGAATGTTTTTTGTACCAAACCAATTCCCTTAGCATACACTTCCGTTTGATTTTTAAAATCAACTAAGGTGAAATAATTGGCTTGTTCCACACGAATGGTAGAATCAAATTGAAATGCATTCAGTGAAAAAGGCACATGTATTGATGTATAATGGGCATTTTGTTTGGATCCTGTGTTGTAGACGTTGATGTCCCATTCTTTGTCCGAAGTTGGGGCGAAAACCAATTTGAGCAACCGCTGATTTTCTTCCACAGTTTCTGCTCGATTCCCGTCTAAAATGCTTGTCCACACATCCATGGTTTGCCAAGAAATTCCGCTATCGACGCTTTTATACCGAATCAATTCACGGGCAGTGCGACCGCTGTTGTCGATGTATTCTTGTCCCACAACCGTTTTCAACCAATAATGAGCCGTATCGTGCTGACTGATATCTTGGTCATGAATCATTTCGCTTACGTCGTAAATAATGAAACGGCCTTCTGTCAGCGGAAAATAATCCGTGTGTAGGTTATAGGTCGCATTATTCTTGTCCTTTTTACAAGCGACCATCGTAATCAAACCCAGTAAAATCAATATTATCCCTAAGCGCATACTTTCAATAAAACGTAAAATTCAAAGGAAAAGTGGCTTACTCATTCGGATTTACACCTTTTTCTTTCATTTGCTTCATCAGCAACTCCAAATCCTTGCCTTGTTTCAATTTCCCATGGAAGTAATACAATTTACTCACTTCCTTTCCACTTTCATCAAACGCCTGGCACCAACCATGACGTAAACCATCTTTGTAACGCGTGAACGCCATTTTTTTTCCGTTCGGGTGATATTGTTCCCAGATACCCACTTTTTTATCATCTTGATAGGTGCCTGTAGTTTTTACTTGTCCAAAATCAAAATATTCTTTGAATTCGCCATTCAATTTGCCTGCTTTGTACATCAACAATGAACTAATTTTGCTTGAACGGTCCTCCAAATTTTCAGAAATAAAGTACACCGTTTTCAAACCATCCAAGATATCATTTTTGTATGTTTCCTTATAGCTGATTCGTCCAGAGGGGCCGAAATTCAACCAAACACTGTCTTTTTTCATGTTTTGGTAAATCCCAAAGGTCATTAAAACACCACTTTCATGATAAAAATAGGCCTCTGATCGGCTTGTGTTTTCGCCATGTTTGATCACCGCTTTAACTTTTGTGGAAGGGTAGTAATAGGTAAAAACGCCAACAGGTACGTCGTTTTTGAATTGACCTTTGTACTCAATGGCGGTACTTTTTGGATAGTTTTTTTGCCAAACACCTTGTTTTTTTCCTTGCTTGTCTTTTTGATTAATTTGACCGTTTACTTCCGTTACAAAGAAGAGTATCGGTAGTAAAAATAAAATCCACTTCATGCGTTTTTTCTTTTTAATAGTTCTTGAGCAAAAGCATGGAGGGAATCGAATTCCCACGTGCCGTGTTTTTGCGTTTTTTCGTTTGATCGAATTAAAACAGTTTTCATGCCAAGATTTTCGCCAAATGTCAAATCGGAATCTGTATCGCCGACCATCACACTTTTTTCAAAATCTATTTCCGGAAAATCTTTTTGCGCTTGAATTGCCATAAATGGCTTGGGTTTCCGAGTATTATTCGGGTCGTTTGCCAATTCTGGTGCAAAATAAATTCCATCAACAAAAGTCGATGCTTTTTTCAATTGATCCTGCATGTAACGATGAATCTCATTTAAGTTACGCTCCGTGACAATATTTTTGGCAATGCATTGCTGATTGGTGACAACAACTATCCGTTTGAAATGTTCTCGTAAAATAGAAATCGCCTTTGGAACACCATCTTCAAAATGAAACGTTTCAGGAGAAGAAACATACCCTCCAAAAATTCGTTGATTGATTACCCCATCTCGGTCTAGAAACAACGTCCATGAAGATTGGAAAGGGAAATCCATTATAATTCTTTTTCTACTAAGTAAAGATTCCGATCGCGTGCATTTCGAGTCGACAATTCCGCCAAGAAACCGGCTAAAAAGAACTGAACGCCCATCAACATGGCGGCAAGGGCAACAAAAAATTCCGTTCGCTGTGCTAAGAGTTTACTGCCTGTATCAAAAAAGAGTTTGTGTATTCCCAAGTAGAATGCTAACCCAAAGCCTATAAAAAACATGAGCATGCCTAAGGCGCCAAAAAAGTGCATCGGTTTTTTGCCGAATTTCCCCATGAAGGCTACTGACAAAAGATCCAATGGACCGTTCAAAAATCGATTCAAACCAAATTTGGTTGTTCCGTATTTTCGAGCTTGGTGCTCCACCACCTTCTCTCCTATTTTGGTAAAACCCGCATATTTCGCGAGTGGCGGAATATACCGGTGCATGTCGCCGTACACTTCGATACTTTTTACAACGGAAATTTTGTACGCTTTCAAACCACAATTAAAATCGTGCAGGTAAATCCCTGTTATTTTGCGTGCAGCCCAATTGTATAATTTCGTTGGAATTGTTTTTGTAATGGGGTCGTAGCGTTTCTTTTTCCAACCTGATACCAAATCATAATCTTCTTTCATGATCATGCGATACAATTCAGGTATTTCTTCAGGAGAATCTTGCAAATCAGCATCCATGGTAATCACCACATCGCCTTTTACCGCTTCAAATCCTTTTTGAAGAGCCGCCGATTTTCCATAATTTCGTTGAAATTTGATGCCTCTAACTGCGTCATTTTCAGCAGCCAATTTCTCAATTGTTTCCCAAGATTTGTCTTTACTTCCATCGTCAATGAATACGACTTCGTATCGAAAAGCGTTCGCATCCATTACCTTTTTAATCCATGAAAACAATTCCGGAAGTGATTCCGCTTCGTTCAGCAACGGAACAACAACAGATATATCAAGTTTATCGTTCAAGTTATTTTTTTAGGGTAAAGTTAAACATCCATTTTAAGTTCTATCCGCCAAATTAAGGTAAGCTCGAACAATTAATTTTTAATAAACTTACCATTCTCATTTCCTTGACGCACAAAATAAACGCCGGGTGATAGATTGGCAACAGAAAAACTATTTGTTTCGGCCCCAGATTGAATGGATTGAATTAAATTTCCAATGCCATCATACACTTCTATTTCATCTTGCAAATTGCCTGTCTGAATAATTACCTTGTCCGAGCTAGGATTGGGGAAAATACTAAATTGAAAAGAAGAAAAATTAGTTTCTTTTACCTCCAATTGAGAAGTCTCTGAAATAAAAAAATGATCAAAACCAGCTTCTGTAATGTTTACATTCGGAAAGATATCAGAAGTACGAACTGTCAAAACCATCGTTGATGTTGGGGTAACAAAATCAGCAACACGAATACTTTTGTAAATCCATTTTCTAAAAATTGCCGTATCGGATCCAACTTGATCGATAATTACAGAAGAAGTTCCATTTCCTAGAATTATAGTCAAATGATCATCGGGAGCAAACGGTCCTGAGAAATTATAGAAATAACGAGCAAAATTGATGTAAGGATCGGATATTGTAGTCAAATCAAAAGTAGGTGATTTAATCGTTACCGTTCCGTTGTCAACGTCATCTTCATCTTCGCTAAATACATCGTGATTCCCGGTTACCCAGGCAAATCCACCGCAATCAAACGGAGCGTCCACGCTGGCATTCGCTGATGTGGGATAACCAATTGGTTCTTCGCGCACCCAGTCGCCTGTTGCCGCATCGCTGGTTGTCGTCCAACCAAAATCAAACGTAAAATCATCGTAAATTCCTTTGTGTACCAAAACAGTCAACGATCCAGTCGAATTCGTAATGTTCAAATCGGTACAAATTGTTTTGTAACCCCATTTCCCCACAAAAACCGTATAGATAGACTCATAGTACAAATTGAAATCTTCTTCACCGAGTGCATTTGTAATGCCAATGTGTTCAATTTGTGTATTCACCATACGAATTTGCGCATTTTCAACAGGAAGATTGGTCGCTTGATCCAAAACAGTTAAGGTAAATCCGAAAACTGGGATAGGCATCAATTGAACGTCTTCATTGATTAATATTCCAGAGGATAAGTTTACTTGTATGCTTTTGGTGACGTATCCAATTTTACTAAATTTTACTGTTTGAATGCCTTGGGTAACGGTGCTTACCGCATACGTTCCATCAAACTTCGAAAGGTCTTTTTGAACTTCACCTAAAATCTCTACTTCAACTCCTGCCAATTCTATACCCGTTAACGAATCTGTGACAATTCCTTCTACATAACATCCTTTTTGATAGGTTACTCCCAACACAAAAAGTCCTCCTTCGATGTCGGAAGCAATAATATTTCCAGAAGGTAAAAATGGATAAACTCCCCAACAGCCATTATAGCCATCACCGGCCAATGGCGAAGAGTCAAAATTAGCAACTTGCACTAAGTTATTGGGCCTAGAAACGTCGTGCACCGTAATACCGTCACGGTAATAACTGGTTACAATATAATCGTCTAAAACATGTGTATTGTGTGGTATCACTCCTGTGCCCGGTGAACTTTGAATACGATCCGTTTCCACAATATTTGTAGGATTCGAAACGTCATAAGCCGCTAAGTAGGCACCTGGTTTTTCATCCGTAGTGAAGGCATAATTTCCATTATTGGATACCCAAACATTGTGAGCAAAAGAGTTGGGTGTAATCTTCGTTCCCAGCAAGACTGGATTTGCCTTATCGGTAACATCCACAATCGACATGAATCCATCGCTAATGTGCGCCCCAAATAAGGTGTCATTTCGAACAAATCCATCGTGCGCATACCAATCATCAAAAATACCTACTTCCGTTGGAACCATTGGATTGGTATGAACATCCAAAATAATCACACCGCCATTTCCTCTGTTGGCTCCAAAAATATAAGCGTATCCGTTGCTGTCAATGTACAAATTGTGTGCACTCGCCCACAAATTCCCAGCTGGACCATTGTAAAAAGCAACCGGCAAACTCGTAGAACTTGGCAACCCATTCATGTCAATTATTGTCAACCCTTGTTGGGCTTCCGTAGTAACGTAAGCATAGTTTCCCCACGTTTTAATATCTCGCCAGATGGAAGTCAAACCCGCTTGCCAAAAAACTTCGTTTGGCAAAGTAGGATTCGTAACTTCAACAATAGAAGTCCCTTTGGTTGTTCCGACAATAGCATATTCATTCCCTCCTGCGTCGACATGCCCCCAAATATCATTTAGCTCGGCGTTGTGCAAAGTTTGATAATTGATATTGGATAATTGTGTCATATTCAACTGCGCCAGCGATTCAAAGGAGCAAAAAAATGTCAATAAGAAGATATATTTTATCATATGATTGTATTTAGGTTCAGGTATCAAAGAAAGAAAATTGCGGCAATAATAAAGATGACGATTATGATTAAATACTGCCAAACATCCACAAAATAGGGCGCATATTTCTTAAACTTTTCTTTGATTTTCATGTCTCTAAATTTACAATTAAAGTAGGTATTGGCAAAAATAGTTTAAGTACTTCAATTGGCCTACCAATTTATCCAAAGACATTTTCCACTTTTTCGAACAGCGAATCCACTTTTTGATTGCTGGAAAAACACTTATTTTTATTAAATTTACACTCAAATTATGGACTAAATATGGCAAATCAATCTGTTTCTGAACCAATTGCTGCACTCGATTTTGATACTTTCAAGACTCAAGTTTTAGAAGATTTTCGTTTGGCGGTTATTTCTAGAGAGACTTCCTTGTTGGGAAGACGCGAAGTTTTAGGCGGAAAGGCGAAATTCGGTATTTTCGGTGATGGCAAAGAATTGGCGCAAATTGCGCTAGCGAAACAGTTTAGAAACGGAGATTTTCGATCCGGCTATTATAGAGACCAAACGCTCATGATGGCCATTGGTCAATTGACTGTGCAAGAATGGTTTTCTGGTCTGTATGGAAATACCAATGTAGAGAAAGAGCCTCAGTCGGCTGGACGCCAAATGGGCGGACATTACTCTACACGAAACATCGACGAAAAGGGTGATTGGAAAAATTTGATGGAACAAAAAAATAGTTCTGCAGATATTTCGCCTACCGCAGGTCAAATGCCTCGTTTATTAGGCTTGGCACAAGCATCAAAAGTATACCGAAATCATCCAACACTAAAAGATACAGAAGCGTTTAAAAAGTTTACCAACGGAGGAAACGAAGTAGCCTTTGGAACCATCGGTGACGCTTCTACATCAGAAGGTCCTTTTTGGGAAACCATCAATGCCGCTGGCGTTTTGCAAGTACCTATGGTCATGTCGGTTTGGGATGATGGATTTGGAATATCCGTCGCAAGAGAATTTCAGACGACGAAAGATAGTATTTCAGAAGCTTTGTCAGGAATGCAAAGAACGAAAGACAAGCCTGGTTATGAAATCTTGATTACCAAAGGTTGGAATTACGTTCATTTATGTGAAACGTATGAAAAAGCGGTTAAAATTGCACGTGAAGAACATGTTCCGGTTTTGGTTCACGTTCAAGAAGTGAATCAACCACAAGGTCACTCCACTTCGGGTTCTCACGAACGCTACAAATCAGCGGAAAGATTGCAATGGGAAAGTGATTTTGATTGCATCAACAAGTTTAAAGAATGGATTTTAGCTTTTGATGCGGATGGTCAGAAAATTGCTTCTAACGAGGATTTGGAAAACATTCAAAAAGAGGCGAAAACAGAAGTTCGCAATGCAAAAACGGCTGCTTGGAAAGAATTGACCGATGAAATTCGAATCGATTTCAACGAAGCATTAACCTTACTCAAAAATGTTGCTTCAGAAAGTAGCAACGGCGTTTTCATCCAAAAGGATATTGAGACTTTGGAAAAAGCCCTAGATCCGATTCGCAAAGATATATTATCCATTGCGCGAAAAGTATTGAGAACGGTGCGAGAGGAAAATATTTCAAGTAAAATTGCCCTTTCCAACTGGATCCAAAAACAAATCAACGCCAACAAAGTAAGATACGGTTCTCATCTCTACTCTCAATCCGACAAAAGCGCTTTAAAAGTAGCAGCAATTGCACCTACCTACGATGAAAACTCATCCATGGAAGATGGTAGACTCATTCTTCGCGACAACTACCGAGAATTGTTCAACAACTACCCAGAAGCACTGATTTTTGGAGAAGATGCAGGGAAAATTGGTGGTGTAAATCAAACTTTGGAAGGTCTGCAAGACGAATTTGGCAGTTTGCGCATTGGTGATACCGGAATTCGTGAATGCTCCATTATTGGTCAAGGAATTGGAATGGCGATGCGTGGTTTACGACCGATTGCTGAAATTCAATACTTGGATTACTTGTTGTACGCCATTCAGATTTTATCGGATGATTTGTCTACGGTTCAATACCGTACGCGTGGTGGCCAAAAAGCTCCGTTGATCGTTTCTACCCGTGGTCATCGTTTGGAAGGAATTTGGCACAGCGGAAGCCCCATGGGAATGATTGTCAATTCGCTTCGAGGAATGCATGTTTGTGTGCCAAGAAACATGACTAAAGCCGCAGGTTTCTACAATACATTGATGGCGGCTGATGAGCCAGCCTTGGTGATTGAACCTTTGAATGGGTATCGTTCCAAAGAAAAACGACCAACGAATATCGGAGCCTTCCGTGAACCATTGGGAATACCAGAAATAGTGAATGAAGGAACGGATTTAACGATTGTATCCTACGGTTCTACTTTCAACCTGTGCGAAGTGGCCGTTCAACAGTTGATGCAATTGGGCATTCATGTTGAATTGATTGATGTTCAAACACTTTTACCTTTCGATATTCATCATTCAATTGCAAAATCGCTGGAAAAAACAAACCGTTTATTGATTGTAGACGAAGACGTTTCTAGCGGTGCTAGTGCCTATATTTTGGATAAAATCATGCAAGAGCAAAAAGCATTTTTCCATTTGGACTCCGCTCCGGTTTGTTTAACAGCCAAGGACCATCGTCCGCCGTATGGCACGGATGGGGACTATTTTTCAAAACCGAGTATTGAGGACATTGTTGAGAAAGTCTACAGTATTTTAAATGAAGTTGATCCGAGTTCCTTTCCTTCGATATACTAAAATCATTTATTTCGATGGCAATGTAACTCGTGTTACGAATTAAACTGAAAGGTCACGTTACATTTGACGTCTCAAGAGAAAAGAGATATTGATATGAAATTTTCAGACTACCTTCAACTTTTCGACACGATTTTAACTGCCGAAACGCCTCAAGCACTTTCCTACACTGCCGACCAACGGCATTATGTAGAATTGAACCAAAAACGACAAGAACGCTGGGTAAAAAAAGGTGAAATACTTCCAGAAACCTTAGAAATAGTGCAAAATTTAACAGAATCACAAAAATGGATTTTGATTGCCGAACCGTGGTGTGGAGATGCGGCTCACTTGGTTGTTTTCATCGCAAAAATGGCTGAATTAAACCCTAAAATCGAATTGGAGATCCAGTTAAGGGATAGTGGCTCTGAAATTGATGATTACTTGACAAATGGAGGGAAATCCATTCCTATTTTAATTGTGCGAGACGCCACTGGTACAGATTTGTTTCGTTGGGGACCTCGTCCTGAACCTGCACAAGCAGTTCATATTGCCAATCTCACTTCAAACAAAACAACCGAAGAAAAGAAAGTGGAATTGCAAAAATGGTACAATGCTGACAAAGGTGTTTCTGTTCAAAAAGAAATCATTGGCTTGCTTCAAGCGACAACTTTAATTAAACAAACAGCGTAAATATTACAACTTTCGGTCATGGTATTGCTCTGTCAATTCAATATATTCTATTGAATATTGATTGTTGGAATTTCGTATAGCGAAATTTCGTTTTTGCGGTTTTTCAATTTTATTTTTTGAAAAACAGAAAATTGAGCGAACGGGCTGTTCAGGCTTTCCTTCTAATTGAATTTCTTGTTCTAAAAAAAGTCCGTTATCGGCGGCCGATTGAATAAAGTTTTCACGCTTATCAAAAGGCCATATCAACCATAATTGCCCTTTGATGGCCAACAAAGTAGCTACTTTTTCGCAGAGTAAGTTAGGACTCAATTCGCCCACGTGTTTTGCTAAGTTGGTCGATGTATTTTCCGACTTCAATGCATTTTGGTAATATGGAGGATTCGAATAAATTACATCAAATTTTTCTTGAAAATCGATTTTCAAGAAATCGCCTTCTATCAATTTGATTTGATTTGGAAACGGTGATTGTGAAAAATTAAACTGAGCATCTTGGCAAGCGGCTGAATCGATTTCAATAGCGGTGATGTTCAATTCATTGTTTTTCTGTGCTTGCATCAAGGAAAGAACACCAGTCCCTGTTCCGATATCCAATGCCTTTTTCTTGCCCTCAGCTTGAACAAAAGATCCCAAAAGCATGGCATCCGTCCCCACTTTTAGTGCGGCATTGGTTTGCTGAATAGAAAAATACTTGAAATGAAAAATAGACATGTTTTACAAGTAGAGACCAATCAGGCCTTCAGGCGCCTCAATGTGCAATTCTTTCGCCTTGCGATCTACTTTTTGAACCAATCCTGGTAAAAGTGGAATGAGTATTTCTCTTTTTCCTTCTATGATTTGCAAGAGTGGATTGGCCGCTAAGTCAATCACATCCTGTATTTTACCGATGGCACCATGGTTGGCGTCAATCACTTTAAAATCAATTATTTCATGATCATAAAAGTGTTTGTCATCCAAATCCTCTAACAATTGATGGGGCAAATAAACGGATTTCCGAAGCAATCTTCTTGCCGCCTCTTCAGTTTCAACACCTTCCAATTTTACGGCGGCAAATCCTTTGTTTTTCAATTTAATGCTTTTCACAAAAAATGGGCCCAAATTATTGTCCACATCCACATAAAAAGCATCGAGTGTAGCGTAGCGTTCTGGATCAGTAACGTCTAAAAACAGCGAAACTTCACCTTTGAATCCGTGAAGTTTCGCTATATAACCTAACTGAAAACAATCTGTTTTCTGCATAAAGTTGTTTAATCTTATTCTGCTGTTGTCTCTTCAGTTTCAGAAGCTTCTTCAGCTGGAGTTTCAGCAACTGGTGCTTCGTCCTCTGCAACCTCTTCAGCCACTGGTGCTTCTTCGATTACTTCTGGTTCAGGAGCATTTTTCGCTTCAATTTCTTTGGCTTTTGCTTCTTTGGCTGCTTTTTCAGCTGCCAATCTTGCCGTTTTAGCAGCATTTGATTCAGAACCTAGTTTTTCAACTTTTCCTTGAACCTTTCCTTCTTTGTCAGCTAACCAAGCTGCAAATTTCTCTTCAACTTGCTCGGCAGTTAATGCACCTTTTTCAATCCCTTTCAATAAGTGATTTTTGTGCAAAATACCTTTGTAAGACAATAATGCTCTTGCAGTATCTGACATTTCAGCTCCTACTTGTACCCAATGCAATGTTCTATCAAAATTGATATCTACTGTAGCTGGATTCGTGTTTGGATTGTAAACACCCAATTTTTCGATGAATTTACCATCTCTTTTTGCTCTCGCATCTGCGGCTACCAAATGGAATATAGCATTCCCTTTTTTACCGTGTCTTTGCAATCTAATTCTTGTTGCCATCTGTTGTTTGTTTTATTTGTTGGAGTACGAAACCCCGATTAATAAATTATTTTAAGGGTGCAAAGATAGGTTTTTCTTCTGATATTCAAAGGGGTTGATTATTTTTTTTTAAAAATTGTAACCTTGTATTCTGCTCTGTCGTTAAAGACCAAAGATATTAACAAAAAATCGTGTAAAGAATTGCGCCGAAATTTGACTACTGGTTTAATTAGAATGGTAAATTTGAGTAACGATAATCTTTAATTAAATTAATTATGAAAAGAAAATTATTAATTGTGTGCGCTTTTGCAGGAATGGGAACATTGGTAAACGCACAAACTACGATGGTTAAAAATGAACGCGGAGAAGTTGTTACTCCAGAAGCTGGAGATTGGGCACTAGGTGCAGATGCAACTCCTATCTTGGGCTACATTGGAAACATGTTCAACGGGACAAGTAATAATACAGTTGGAAATGCCTTTACAGGTACTAACAATGCTATCTTCGGAAAATACTTCAAAGACGAAAACACGGCTTACAGAGCATCTTTTAGATTGACTACTATTTCAAACAAAGTAGCGAATTTGACAGATACATCTTCCACTACAACTCCATCTTACATCACAGATGAAACAAAAACCACTGGTTTAGGTTTTTACTTGAGCGGTGGTATTGAGAAAAGAAGAGGGCATGGTCGTTTGCAAGGTTACTACGGTGCTGAAATCGGTTTAGGATTTGGTGGTACTCCAACTGTAACAAATACTTGGGGCAATGCATTAAGTGCAACGAACACAGGTGACCGTTTGTTGAAAAACAAAACTGGAGCAACTTTCACAGTTGGTTTAAGAGGTTTTGTTGGTGTTGAATATTTCGTTTTGCCTAAATTATCTTTGGGTGGTGAATTCGGTTGGGGACTTAAATTGTCTACAACAGGTGAAGGATCAGAAGATCGTGAAACATGGAATGTAGTAGATTCAAAAATTGAAACGTATACTAAAACAACTGGAAAAGCATCTTCTTTCGGATTCGGAACGGATAACTTCGGTGGTTCTTTTAGAATTATGTACCACTTCTAAGAAGTAGTAAAAAATTAAAAAAAGGGGAACTTCGGTTTCCCTTTTTTTTTGTTTTAACTTTGGCAAGCATCCAAAAATAAGCGTATGAAATTATTACTTACCGTTCTTTTGTTTACTATTTATTCAATCTCATTCGCTCAGGTAGGCAACAAATCATCTCTTCAATTGAATCAAATCATGAAAGGAAAGGATTTCATCGGATATTGGCCTGAAAACATTGCGTGGCATGCCGATGGAAGTAAAATATTATTTGATTGGAACCCAAATAATGAACTGGAAATGAGTCGATACCAATACGATTTAAGCACTAAAAAAATCGACAAGATAAAAAAGAATGAGGCGTCTGGTCAATTGGAATTCGATTCATCTCAAAGTAAGTACAAAACTCACTATTTCACATTCAATGGTAATCTTTGGCGATTTGACAAAGCAACAAAAAAATATTCCGAATTAATTTCGACTGAAAATCAGATATTCAATGTTCAACGACTAAATACAGAACATAGAATTGCCTTCCAGCAAGGGCTGAATCTGTATCTCTACGATGCCAACTTTGGAACCATCCACCAACTCACCTTTTTCCAAAAAGGAAAAGGGAATTCAAATCCAAAACCGAAGGATTATTTAGCCAATCAACAAGAACAGTTGTTCAAATTTATTCATGAAGAGCAAGAAAAATCGACTTATCGTAAAAATGAAAGATTGGAATCGAAAAATCGATTTCTGGACGACAAGCAAATCGACTTCCTTGTATTGTCTAAGGATGAAAAATATATCTACGCAGGATTTGGAATTTATCCAGAAAACAAACCGACTGAGGTAACTCAATTCATTACCTCCTCCGGCTACAATAAAAGTAACTTGGCACGACCAAAAGTAGGAGAAGCTGAACCGATTCATTCATTTGCAATGATCGACCTATTCAAAGATTCACTGATTCCGTTCCAATTTGACCAACTGTCCAATATTCGAAAAAAACCAAGCTATTTATCAGAATATGAGGAAAATAGCGGTGATTACACCGAGAATCGAAAATTGTGCTTTCATTCTCCAATTTTGTCTAGCGATGGCAAAGTTGTTATGGATATTCGCAGTTATGATAACAAAGATAGATGGATCGTAGGGATTGACCCTATTCAACACAATTTTTTCGAAATTGATACGCAACACGACGAAGCATGGATTGGTGGTCCTGGTATTTCCTCCTGGAACCAAGAAGTAGGCATCTTGAACTTTTTCGATAAAGACAATAAAATCTATTATCAATCTGAAGAATCAGGATTTTCCCATCTGTACACATATGATTTCGTCACCAAGCAAAAAACGCAATTGACTTCTGGACAATTTGAGATTTACGATGTTCAATTGTCCACAGACGGAAAACAATTCTATGTAAGCTGCAACAAGGAGCATCCCGGAAATCGCAACTTCTACAGACTAGACCCAACTACCAAGAAATTGTCGCCACAACTGAATAGTTCTGGCGCCTACGACGTGAGAATTTCGCCAAACGGACAACAATTGGCCTACTTGTATTCAGATAAAACCAATCCTTGGGAGCTTTATTTCGGTGACAATACTCTCACTGAAAAAGCGATTCAATTAACCCACTCCCAAACTGAAAATTACAAAAAATACAATTGGACGTCTCCGAAAGTAATTACTTTTAAAGGAGTTGACAGTATTCAGGTATATGCCCGACTTTATTCGGCTGAATCGACAAAAAACCAACCTGCAGTCATCTTCGTTCATGGTGCTGGCTACCTACAAAATGCGCATAACTACTGGAGTAACTACTACCGAGAATTCATGTTTCACAATTTACTTCGCGACAATGGAATTACAGTCTTAGATATTGATTACCGTGCAAGTGAAGGTTATGGTCGAGATTACCGAACCGCTATCTACCGTCACATGGGGGGAATCGATTTGGATGATCAAATCAGCGGTAAGCAATTTCTGATCGATAGTTTAGGTATTCAATCAGAGAAAGTTGGTATTTACGGCGGATCCTACGGCGGTTTTATTACTTTGATGGCCTTACTGACAAAACCAAACGAATTTGCTTGTGGAGCGGCATTGCGCTCTGTAACTGACTGGATGCACTACAACCACGAATACACCTCCAATATTTTAAATTATCCGACAACGGATTCCATTGCTTATTATCAATCTTCTCCTATTAATTTTGCTGAAGGTCTTACGAAACCACTCATCATGCTGCATGGCATGGTTGATGACAACGTTCAATTTCAAGATATTGTTCGCTTAAGTGAACGATTCATTGAACTTGAAAAGACGAATTGGGAGTTGGCTGTTTTTCCTGTCGAAGCCCATGGATTTGTAAAATCCTATTCATGGACAGATGAATATAGACGCATTTTCGATTTGTTTAACAAAGAGTTAATCGAAAAATAATCTGTGTTTCCTGAAGTGAGTCGAGCACTTAAAAATCACAAAAAAACATTCACTTTTTAGAGTTTATTACTCAAATTTCCTTTCCATTTTACGCGAGTGAATAGCACCAAAACAGCTATTTGGGTATTGAGCGGGGATTTGAAATCATCTTTTTTCTGATTTCGCCAAAAATTTTGTAACCCTTTAAAGAAGTAGTCGTAAAGAACAAAGTTCAGTAGAGCCTATTTATGAAAGCCAGCAAATGTTAAAATATATTTTTTTAATTAAAATTTTTAAAATATATTTACCGCAGTTGTCACTCTCCTGATAATTAGCGATTACTTATCGTTTTTGGACCTCCTATCCAAAATTCGGTTTGTTTTCGTCAAATTAAATATATATGACAAGTACAGTACAAACCTCAAAAATTGGGATTTGAACGCCAAAATAATCATATGGTTTTTTGGTATTCTCTTTAGTTTCCAGCTCGCCGCTCAACAAGACGTGGGGGTTTCTGCTATTCTCAATCCTCTGAGTGGTTGTTCCGTTGGTACGGTCAACAATCCTATCAATGTTATCGTACGAAATTATTCCCCTTCAACGGCCTTTCCAAACACGATCACTGTTAAATACCAAGTGAATGGCGGAACTATTTACTCTCAATTGGTTGGGACATTCCTTTTTGCGAATGCTAGTTATAATTTCACTTTCTCTCAAACACAAAATCTCAGCGCTTGCGGTCAATACAATATCAAAGTTTGGACAGTAAAATCAATGGATCCCAATAACAGCAACGACACTTTAAATTATCTTTTTTACAACGACTGCACCCCTGTACCGGGAACAATTACAGGGCCGAGTTTAGTTTGCTCTGGATCCAACTCAAATTCATTGACTGTTACAGGCGGTTCATATAGTTACGGTTATGAATGGTTTGAGCAAACCTACCCAGGCCCATTTATCGCCACAGGAAATGACACCAACACCCAAAGCTTTTTAAATTTAACCGATTCAACTACTTATAATATATTGTACCACGGTGGTCTTTGTCCCGATATGACCTCAAGTAATTTTGGAATTGGTATCAGTCCAGCTTTAAATACAGGAACTTCGTCGATGGATCTTTCCTTGTGTGCAGACAATATCGTGGGGAATGTTTCGATAATTGGCTTTACTTCCTCCATTACAGATTGGGAGCAATCAAATAACAATGGAGCAACTTGGACATCTGTTGGAACCAACAACACTCCTTTAAATATAAATTTCTTAACAGATTCTGCCCAATTCAGGGCAATTATCGAGAGTGGTGCTTGCGGAACAGGGTATTCTAACGTTATCAATGTAGATGTTGATCCAGTTATTATTCCAGGAACAATTGTGGGAGCGTCACTCCTTTGCTCTGGCACAAATTCTGACACGCTTGTTGTAACAGGCCACGCAAATCAAATTGGGTTAGAATGGTACTCCTCTATTGACGGCATCACATTTTCAGCAACAGGAATTACGAATGACACCTTGTTTGTATCGAATTTAGCACAAACTACCTATTACAAAGTAATTTTGTTTGGAAATGCCTGTGGAGATTCCGAAACACCTATTTCAATTGTAAATGTTTCACAACCCTTAAATGTAGGAACGCTATCAAGTGATTTGGTGCTTTGCGCAAATAATATTTCAGGGTCCGTTTCTGTCTCAGGATATTCTAGCACTATTTTAGGTTGGATGCAATCCGATGACAATGGAGTGACGTGGGCACCAACAGGTGATTTAAATGCCATCCACGATATTAGCACCCTAACTGCCAATGCTAAATTTTTAGTTTTAATCGGATCGGGAGCCTGTGGTCAAGGACAATCCGATACAGTTTCAGTTACAATAGAGCCAACAATTGTTCCAGGTGTAATTTCAGGTGGTTCAACTGTTTGTTCAGGAAATAACGGTGATACGCTCGTACTAATTGGCAACGCAAATGATTTTGGGTTTGAATGGTATACTTCTTCAGACAACATAACGTTTACCGCTTCTGGTATAACGAATGATACTTTGATCACGAACAATTTAACCCAAACAACTTACTACAAAGTTATTTTACAAGGTAATATTTGTTCAAACGCAGAAACGAATGTTGAAAGTATAATTGTTGATGCTCCGCTGAATTTAGGCACAATATCACCTAATTTATTCCTGTGTTCCGATGCAATCACCGGTTCTATTTCTGTTTCTGGTTACACAACCACACTAATGGATTGGGAACAATCAGATGATGCTGGACTTACTTGGTTTTCAACTGGAATCTCCACCTCCAGCTTAGATATTTCCTACCTTACTGCCTCTGCAGATTTCAGGGCTCATATTGAAGCTGGCGTTTGTGGAAACAATTTTTCTGATACGATTTCAGTCGCCGTTGAAAGCCAAATTATACATGGTTTTATTTCTGGAGTTATGGCGGTATGCTCTGGAAGTAATAACGACACACTTGTCTTGAATGCGAATGCGAATGATTTTGGGTTTCAATGGTACAGTTCTATCGATAATGTCATTTTCGTAGCAACTGGAATATTCAATGATACTTTAATTACTAGTAATTTAACTCAAACAACCTACTACAAAGTGGTGTTGTCTGGAAATTACTGTGCTGATTCTGAAACACCCGTTGTAACTGTTCAAGTCGATGCGCCACTCAACACGGGTATTGCTTCTGCTGATTTGGGACTTTGTGCCAATGCGGTGGCTGGGTCTGTTTCACTTTCCGGTTTTGCTTCGACTATTTTGGATTGGGAACAGTCCAACGATGGTGGCGTAACATGGATTTCAACGGGTGACATTTTAACTTCACATGATATTTCCTATCTAACGGCTTCGGCTGACTTCAGAGCACATGTTGGTTCGGGTGCTTGTGGTTTTGGCTATTCGGATACTATTTCTGTTGTGATTGAATCACCCATTGTTGCTGGTTCCATAATGGGCGCTACAACCGTTTGTTCTGGTACCAACAATGATACGCTGGTGTTATCTGGAAATTTAAATGATTTTGGGTTCCAATGGTACAGTTCTACCGACAACATCACGTACGCAACAACTGGAAACACGAATGATACCTTATTTACCAACAATTTAACTCAAACAACCTACTACAAAGTGGTGTTGTCTGGAAATTATTGTGTTGACTCTGAAACGCCCGTTGTAACTGTTCAAGTCGATGCGCCACTCAACACGGGTATTGCTTCTGCTGATTTGGGAATTTGTGCCAATGCGGTGGCTGGGTCTGTTTCTCTTTCTGGTTTTGCTTCGACTATTTTGGATTGGGAACAGTCCAACGATGGTGGTGTAACATGGATTTCAACGGGTGACATTTTAACTTCACATGATATTTCCTATCTAACGGCTTCGGCTGAATTCAGAGCACATGTTGGTTCGGGTGCTTGTGGTTTTGGTTATTCGGATACTATTTCTGTTGTGATTGAATCACCCATTGTTGCTGGTTCCATTATGGGCGCTACAACCGTTTGTTCTGGTACC
>Ga0172380_10000557_pt1 | contig 71261 bp, 99 predicted proteins | sample Leawe162metaG_FD_119747 | JGI IMG/M metagenome (GOLD analysis project Ga0172380, IMG submission 119747) | Leachate microbial communities from a municipal landfill in Southern Ontario, Canada - Leachate well 162 metaG | ecosystem: Engineered > Solid waste > Landfill > Unclassified | place... | reverse complement strand
TTCTATATCATTTTCTGTCATCAAGTGTTGCAAGTCGAAGTTTGGTTCTTTTTCTTTTTTTACGTAAATTGTAATCATTGTTACCATCACGCTTCTTTTTTATTTCCTTGGTAGTCGCTTTCAAGCGACTACCTTTGCTAGTATTTTATTGTTATCTGCTGTCATCGATCCTGCGAATTTTGCCAGGTCGTGTTCTCTATCTACGCCGAATTTTTGTGCTACTCTTGTCAGTCCTTCTACTAATGCATAACCTGTCCCTCTGTCTTCTGGGTCGATTGTTTCATCTCCCATTAGCATTCCTGCAAGAGCTGCTATCTCTGATTTTGACATTTTGGCTTCACTGGTTAGGTTTTTCAATGTTGTATCGATGTTGGTTATTTTTATTTCTTTTGATTCTCTCAGTTCCTCGGCCCATACATCGAATAGCTGTCCATTTTTCATTACATTTGCCAGTCCTGCTCCTATTGCCTCGATCCATACCTTGCTCATCTTTGCGACAATTTTTTGTCCATATATTTGTTCCGATAGCCTTTCTCCTCGGTGTACTTTGTGCATTACTGTGTCTTTTATGTGTAGATTTGAGCAGGCCCAGTTGTAGAATCCCACGTTGCCGTTTGCGGCCCCGCCTCCAACGTCCGAATTGCTGAAGCTCATCATGCCGGAGAACATTTTTCCCTTCCCAATGTCATATGTTCTTTCAGGGTCCAGAATTTCTACGTACATGAATCCTTCGCTCAGTGAGCCTTTATCTATCGTCAGTGGTTTTTCTCCTTCTATTTTCCTGATAGCGTTTATGCTACCCACTTGCGTTGCGATCTCTGCCAGTGCATCGTAGTTATCTAAGATTAGGTATTCGTTTCCTAGGAATGCCCTCATGGTATCATCCATTGTCCTGATCAATTGTACAGATTCTTTTCCTCTCAGCCATGCGTTCATATTGTATTCAGCTAGTCCCTCCGGCCCCTTTTCTTTGCAGTCGTCGAAGTAATTTTTGTTCCCCATTGATCCCCTAATCAACTGTCCTTTTGCCCAGTTATTAGGTTTCGTTGCCATTGTTGCACCGTTTTCATCTGGGAACTCTACTACCATTTCTCCATTTACGTCTTTTACTGTAATTTTCTTTGCCTGTACTCCCAGGTTTTTCGTTTCCATTTTCTTTTGAGCCAGTATTCCAAGCATCTCCCTGGTGTTGTTTTTTCCAAACACCAAATCTCCCATGTTCACGTTTTTCTCATCCAGTACCATCGCTTTCGGCGATGGTACTATTTCGTTTCTAAGGTCCAATGTTTCGATTTCTTCTACCATATCCAATTCTCCAATTTAGTCGCGCTCGCGATCTTTTTTATAACCATCTCTGCCGTAATGCGTATCTACCTGAGTTGTGTTTATGCTTATTGTAATTTCTATCTCCATTTACATGATCGTTTGATGGACATTTCTTTTCTCCTATGCATGTGAATCCATTTCTGTATAGCGTACTTGATAAATTATAAACTAATGCAAATCCCATGTCCATTCCGCATCCTCCAATTGTTATTCCGTCGTGTGTTTTATGCAATTTATCTCCCATCGCAATTGCCGCTTTGTATGAAATGTCTAATGGTTCGTTATTTCGCATTACTATAAGTGAAATTGCTCTTGTCATTCTATTGCTTGAGCAATAATTTAATTTTGTGAAAATAGTATCTCCAGGTTTTAGTAATTTTTTTAGTGATTTTATTGCTTCTTCTTTTTCTTGTATTTCTTTTTGTAATTGTGCTTTAGATTTAGTCATGTTTTCCTCCTAAAGCCTCGCTCCATCAGGTGCGAGGCTTATAAAGTCCTGCCATTAAATCTCCTTTGATTATGTCCCATCCTGTCGATCCTATTCTATTTTCTGGTCTGTCCATGAAAAATCCAAATAATCCTGATACTAAATTGATGTCCTTTCTTGCTTCTTTCATCAAGTTATCTGCATTGTTTCCATACAGTGTTTTTAAGTTTGCACTTATTCCATATTCCTCTAGTAACTCTGCTCTCATCTCTTCTGATAATTCTTTTTCTTGTATTTCTCTTCCACATGATTCAATTGCTCTTTTTATTTCTTCTTTTGGTACTTGTGATGGTGCAACTGCATGAATTTCTACTACGTATCTATTTCCATCACATTTTTCACCAGTTGCTTCTTCGAAATTCATGAATGATACAATTAACCAGTAATCAAAATCTCCGTTATTTAGTCTCTTTGTTATCCATTTTGCTCCAAATGCTTTCCAGTCTATGTCTCCTGATAAAAGTTTTAGTTTTAGCATTTTAATTTTATCTCCCATTTTCTTCATATGGTCTTCCCATTCCATGAATATAGTCATCATTGTCTGATTGTTGTTTTCCAAAGTCCGTAATCACGAAATCTCCGTTCTCATCTTCTCTGTACCATCCTGTATATTTTATCATGTGTTTTAAAAAGTCTTTTATTCTTTCATTTTGTTTTTCTATTTCTTCTCTTGTTATTTTGTTTCTGTACATTATTTTATCATCTCTCTTAGTCGTTCTATTTGATGCATTGCTTCTGATAGGTCTACGAAACTTGGTGTTCCACTTATTACATGTGATTGTATCCTATGCTGTATTGATGCTAATCTGTAGTCTACCATTTCTGCGTCTTTTGCTCTCAGTACTTTTCTGAATCCCTTTCCCCATTCGAAGTCTGAAAGCATTTCTGAAATTGTGTCTTCCAAGTATTCTCTTAGCATGTGTTTTTTTGCTAGATACTGACTTCCGTTGAAGTGAACTGTTACTTTTACGTTCGGTCTTAGTATTACAGTGAATGGTTGGTATCCTTCGTACATTCCATTTTCGTTCATGCAATGAAATTCATTTGAACATCTGATGTATCCTGCCATTCCTCTTATGTACCAGTTACAATCTATTCCGCTTCCATGTGGTAGTGCATCACCTAAACCTTCTGCCCATTTTGGAAGATCTATTTCTTCTGCTACTCCGAATGACATTAAAATTCCTCCACTAAAGTCGGCCTGGTTGGGCCGACTTTATTTCATTGGTGCGTTAGTTTCCATGTCGATTCATCGAATTCCCGTTTTGCGAATTCACTCAATTTCATGTGGTTCTGTTTGAAGTCTCCCTTTGACCAGTCCACTTCCGATGCTTCCATTGGTGCTTCTTCTGCTAGTTGCGTTGAATTTGTCGTGTTCGTTGAGATGTATTCACACGGATTCACGTACACGATCATATCCATCGCTGTTCCCAATGACATCATTGTCATTGCCATTACGATCGCTACTATTATTTTTTTCATTTCTTTATTCCTCGCTGGCCGTGTAAGATCGTTCTTACACGGTTTCCAGGATTGTAAATTTTGTTCCGTTTAAGTATGTAATTTCCTTTTTATGTAAATTTCCATATCTCCATGTTTCGTTTATCATTGATCCTGAATTATCCGTGTAAGATCGTTCTCCGTTCCACATCTCTCCGTTGATCGTCAGTTCATCATCAAAGTCCAGTACTAGTCCTGATGTGTCCAAGTTTACATTTACTCCATCCGAGCTAGAGAATGATACATCTATTCCTTTAGCCATCGTGCTTGCAAGCACGATGGCGATTAATGCGAATATTAGTTTCATTGCTTGTTCTCCTTTTAGGTTATTTTTGCATTTGCATTTGCTACTTTCTGCCAAATTGCTCAACATTTTTTCAGTTCGTTATCTAGTACTTTGTCGTTTTTCTGTTTTGCTCTTATTTCTCCCATCTTAAATTCTTCTTCCAGTTCTGATATTGCATTTTCCCAACTTGTCTTTGCTTCTTCTATTCGCATTGTTCCTTCTATGTTCTTACTGCTTCTTAGTGCATTGTTTGCATCTTTCGATGATTCTCTGAATTTTGATTCTATCTTGTTGTAATTCCTTGGGTTCTCGTCCATCATTTCTGTTATGTTGTTCATGTCTTTTGACAGCACGTTTATATCATATCCTTCTTGTAGTATCCATTCCGTTTCCTGCTCTGAGAAATAATCTGGTTTCTGTGATATCAATTCTATTCCTATTAGCAATGCGAATGTTATTGCTATTACTGCTAATATTTTCATTGTTCTCATTTTAGTGCCTCCTTATGTGTCTTGTTAGTCTAAATGACATACCAAATTCTGCTCTGTCTATTTGCACTGGCATTGTTTTTTTGTTTTCTTCTTTTTTTCCTAGTCTTCGTCCACAGTGTTTGCAGTGTGATGGAATTGGATCTGTGTAGAATCTACTACAAAGGCAAGTTATTCCCATAAATCTAGCTCCCTTCTTTCAACATTACTTAATGCTTTATCTAGTTCAATCATTGAAAATCCTAGTTCTGATAGTTCGTATCTTAGTTCTTCCAGTTGTTCTTGTTCAATTTCTTTTATGTACCATTCCCCACTGTCTGATTCTATTCCCCATAGCCCACTAGAACATTCTTTGTATGTTATTGTTTTGTTTCCTTGTTTCATTTCGCAAATTGCCATCGCTGTTATTCCTATGCACCACAATTGCCCATTGTTATATTTTTCGTATTTTTTGTAGTTTTCCATTCTGTAGTGTTCATTTGCTGGTTCAAAGTAACGATATTCATTTCTTCCCATGTCCCCTATTGCTTTTCTGTCAATACATCCTCTTGTGTATTTGTTAGTGTATTTTCCTAACCAGCTCAGATCCGGGTTGTCATCAAATTTGTGAATTACTGTTATGCTTAAAATTTTCATTTAAACCATCTCCATGCCAGGGTCAGAGGTTACGATTTTTGGAAGGAGGGAGTAAGATCTGGCAAACAACCTCTGGCCTTTCTGGGGTTATTAAAGTCGGCCCCTTTGGGCCGACTTTGTCTGTTTATGCTTGTATAAATACTGGCAGTCCTTTTGGTTTCCTCATGAATGCTCTCAGTTCACTTCTGTTCTTCACACTGTCGAAGTGTTTTTCTGGGATCTTTGGTGTTTTCCTTTTTCCTATCATTTCTTTTATTTCATTTTCAGTTGATCCTACTCGGTGTCCATTTCTCTTTGCCAATTTTCTGTTTTCTTTTTCAATTTTCATTGCGTCGGTATATGCTGTATAGCTCATTCCCGATTTCTTTGCGTTCATTGATTTTATTCCCGTGCATCTGTTTGCTTTGCTCATTTTGAAATCACCTTCAGTTGGTCTATATTCTCTACAAGGTTGTTTTTAGCCCCGTGGTGGCACTTTAGTTTTTCATTGTTCTCATTGCCCATAAAACCTTCTGTTTTGCTAATTTCTCGTAAAATGGCCTATACCTCGGAGACCTTGATAGATCTCCGAGGGGAATATTCCCTGAAGGCTCATGTGAACTTTCAGGGGATCTATAATTATCATCTTTAAGCGTCGCGCTTGCAAGCGCGACGCTATGCGTTTACCATCTCTCGGATGTCTTTTGCTAATTGTCCGTTTGCTATTCTCGTTGTTACTACGAGTTTCCCATTTGCGGATCTTTCGCCTTCTTCGATGATAATTTCTGCTCCTACCGATCGGGCTAATTGTCCTTCTCTGAAGTTTAAAATTCGCTGGGCTTCTTTGTCACCTTCTTTTGCTAGGAATCTTAGGGTTTGAATGCATAGGCTCGCCATTGCATTATCGTATCTTTTTGTTGGTTTTTTTGCATCTGGTTTGTAGATGTCTTCTGGTAAGTCTTCTAAAATTGTGTGTTTTGGTCTTCCTCGATCTTCAACGAAGTCTTGCCAGCTTTTGAAATTTGCCGATCTGTCTATGCATTGGCTTGGGTCGTGATCTACGAATAATGAGGATAAATTTCTGTCGTTGAATTCTTCGTCGTAATCCACTTCGTGGATTTCTGAATCTACTGCTAGTGTTTCTTGTCTTTCTAAGAAAAGTTCATGTTCGTTGATTATTCCCTGTGCTTTTATTGCCCATGCAGGGGTTTGAATTGAGGAGGAGGCCATTTAAGCCACCTCCATCTTTGGTACTGGAACCTCTTCTACGGTCTTGATGTAATTCGCTCCTGTTCTTCCTGCTATGAAAGTGGCATCGAATATTACATCTTTCATGTTCCAGTCGTGCTTCTCGGCGATTGCCAAGAGTTGATCTACCACGGATGTTATCCCTTGAAGAACCGTCAGTGTCTGTTCCTTATGTGAACTTAGTCTGATTACTTTGATTGCGAATACTTCACTTCCACCTTTCGTTAAATCTTCTCTCATTTCATGTTCGAGGAATATTCCTCTTACTTTCTCCCCTGGTTTTCCCTGGAAGAACAGGCCAGTTTCCATCATCTTTTCACGGTTTTCAATTGATTTGATTCGTGCTCTCTGTGCCCATTCTGGTATCACTTTTGCTTCTACTGTTGCTGTCTCTACGTTCTGTACATCTGCTTTCTTGTTCATCTGTTTTGTTGCCATATTAAACCAACCTCTTTACTTACTTTAAACTATTTTTTTTTTTGTTCTTACACTTCCTTTTCTTCCGTGATTGAGCGGATAATGCCATCGCCGGGCCAGTTGTTCACTGGCCCGGATGAGTTCGCAAACTCAGGCCCGAAGGGCCGATGGCTTTATCCAGCGATAACACGGAATTTTTTATTCTTTTTCTTCTTTAAAGTTTAATTTCCTTACTTATTCTATCTAATGCCGTTCCTATTTTGATTGCTTCTGTTGCAAATCCTTTTATTTCTAGCAATGTTACTATCAATACTGCTTTGTTTGCATCTGTTATTTCGTTTTCCATTTCTAAAACCTCCTTACTCAGCGTCGTCGCTTGCAAGCGACGACGCTTATTTTATTACATGCCAGATTACGTGTTTACCTAGTTTTGCTGCTTCCCAACCTGTCCAGCAGCCACCGGACTTTACGTGATCTGGGATCTCTTCATCTTTGTGCTTTGTGCAGTGATAGCATTCATCGAATTTTCGGCCCCTATAAGTTTCAGGGTATTTTGCGACTACTATCACGTATAAGATGTCACTGCATCTAGCTATGTCTAAATTTCTTGCTTTGTAACCATATTCACCATCCCATGAGTTGTTTTTTGGTGCTTTGATGTCCATTGGTAGATGTAGTGCTTCTGCTACTTCTTCTGACCAGATATCAATTCCACCTACTGGTGAATGACCAGATACTAGGACCGAGCCTTCGTGCTCTGTTAATGCTAGAAGGATTAACTTTTTGGCTATGAATTCAGTTCTCGAATTGAACTTATCCTTTCCATGACCGACAATTCCAATCTTCATATGATCACCTCAGCTTCCTCGCCTTCGGGCGAGGAAGCGTATTTTTCGATCCAAATTGCTGATAGGATCGTGGATCTTTTTGATTCATCGAATAATGCTGCGGCTTTGATTAATTCTCCTTTCTTTATTGCTTTTATTATTTCAATGTCTAATCTGAAGTGGTATTCGAAAATTGCTCTTACCTGTTTGTCTTGTTCTTCGAATATTAGTTCTGCCAGGATGTTCATATCCTCAAAGCAATGTACTATTACTTTCTGTAACATATTTACCTCCCTTGCGTCGTCGCTTTCAAGCGACGACGTTATTTTTTATGTTTCTATTTGGTACTGTCAATCCGTGGGTTATTCTTTCGGTTCCTTCTACTGTGAAGATTAGAATTGTTTCATTCGTTCCGTCTTGTTCTAATTTCTTGTTCATTACTTCATCTGTTTGGGGTTCGATCATTATCCATTTTCCGTCTTCCTTTTGATATGCTACTGCGTAATGACCGTCTATGAACATGTCACATGGTTCTATGTTTACCATTAGTAGATCAAACTTCTTATCGGTTGCATTGCTTATTAGGTCCATTGAGAAATCTAGGCAATTGTGATTATCTTTGTCGTATTTTGCTTCGTTCGTTTGATCAGCTACTAAGAATCTATGAAATCTTACTTCATCATTTGCTGACCATTTAGTTGCTTCACTTATTTCGATGATTGCGATCATCGAAAGAAGGGCTATTCCTAACAACGTTATACATGTTAATGTTTTTTCATTCATCTTATTCATCTCCTTATTAGATATGTTCTGCTATTACTGCTACTATTGCTATCGCTACTATTGCTATCCATGCTACTATCGGTTGCCATGCTATTGCCATTGATTCTATATTCATTTGTGCCAGTACATATATGCTCGCTCCTATTGCGAAAACAATGCTTAGTGCCATTAAACATTTCATTTTATTCATCTCCTTATTGCTTCTATTATTACTATTAATTGTGTGTTTTGGGTGAAGTCCTATAATAGCCGTTTTGCGGCCCGTTTAACGGGTTTTTCGTTTGTCGATTATTATATATCACATTAACCAACCTCTTTCGGATCTCCTCCAGCGGGCGTGCGGTGTGCGGCAGTGAGTGAGGAGCTGGCTGAGAAAGCCAGCTAATCAGACATCTTACCACACACTTTACAAACAAGCATTGCCCTGGGGCAACCCTCGCTACACATCTCGTCCTCGTGCGAGCAATCTACTCCGCCTTCACATCCAATAAGTGCCACGGTGTGACCACATTCCTTACACACTCTATCTACTCTTCCTATGATACGGTCCATTACTCCAACCTCCGGCCCGGCTTATATCATTCCACTCATACCAGCAATCAAGTATACTGATACTACAAGTATACCTATCATTGCAACTACCCTCTCCATACTATTCCTATTCTCAACCTCTTCCCCATCATACATCATTACCATCTTTCTTCACATCCTTTTCTTTTTATTCACCTTTACCTCGTCTCTTCGCTATCACTCTCCTATCTTCACTCCATCTCTTACTTCATTTCTAGCCCTTCACTCCATCTTCATCTCATCTTCTTTATTTCTTCTTTTTATTTTTTTATTTTTTTCCCCTATTATAGGGAACCCCTAAAAAACGCCTGATAATAATAACCGTTAAGTTTAAATAAAAAAAAGCATAATTAAAGCGTCGGTGAAAAAACAATGGTCGATGTGACGAAAGATAACACCGCAGTCAATGAACTGCGAGCTAGAATGCAGCTAACCGCTTCTGCATTCAAGGAAAGAATGTTGAGAGACATTAACAGGCTTTACGAGGAAGTTGCAGACCTCGATACCGAAATTCAGGAAGGCATGAGCAACCGTGTCGGCGACGGCTTCCAGTCAAACGAAGCTCGGAAATATGCGGCCCGACTTCGCGCCAACGTCCTCCGGGATACCGCCAAGGATCTTGAAGGCATCCAGGCCGATCTTGCGACCGCCATTTCCGGTCTCGTCGGTGAAAAATATGCTCTGGGCGAGTCTGATACCGTTGGCGGTCTCATTGGAAATGCCACCCCGAAGAACTATGAAATGAGTGAGCTGGCGATCCAGGTCATGACTCCTCCTGGCCCCGTCCCGCCAGCATAAACTCTTTTTCACACATTTTTTTGATTTAATTGAATTCCACATTTCGCTGCCACGGACGATATTCCGTTTGCCAGGGTCGTTATTGATGACGGTTCTATTTTATCCGACCCTTCTAGGATCAAAATCTTTGTCTTTTGGTCGTCCATAATTTTCACGTAAATTTCTGCTTTCATGATCTCATCTTGTTTGACCCCATTGTATCTAAGATTTCCTCTCGGTTTCTTCTGTTTTGCACATACTTTTCATGACATTAGTATGCATTTTTTGATGCGGAGAGGAGACCGAGTGTAGGACCCTCTGACGAGCCTCTCTGGTATCGTAAGTGATGCTCGTCAGCGATTTTAGGAAGTTAACCACGCACGGTGAGGGTATTTATCACGATTGTGCATAAAATATCCAATTATAATATAGTACGGTGAAAACCAGGCCCAAACCGTCCTCGAAAACCGAGAGGAGTAGATGGATTTAGACCTCATCCCAAAATGAAAACCAGCGACGAGCATCACTTACGATACCCAGCGAACTCGTCAGAGGCTCCTACACTCGCTTTTTGTGTTTCAACTGTATTGTGCCGCTGCTTCCTGTTTTTACTTGCGCCTTCCTAGAATAAGCGATCAAGTTTATTGCGTTCTCGAAAATCTTCCCCGCTAGTCTCAGTTTGTGTCCTATCTCACTTTTACTATACCATTGCTTCGAGTCTGATCTTAGCTGATTCAATATCATCTCGACTGTTACGTTCATCTCACCTTCATCCACATAATCGTCAGCAGCTACCATCTTCGTGAACATTTTTTCATAAATTTTTTCTTTATTTGTCCCGTTCTTCGTCGTGGTCAGCCTTCCTTCCTGCCTCGTCGATTCGCTTGCTATCCCCATATCCAAAATAGTTCTTGCAATTCCAGCCGCACTCGCTTTTGTCTCCATTATCCTCCCACCCAGATATTTTATTTTCCATTCCTCCCCTTTCGGCACCACTACCAACTTCGCTTTATCGCTTCCCTGCTTCCTCGTCGGGCTGATTCTCAGGACCGAATTTGTGATTTCATCTACCGTTATCCTTTTTGCCGTCTGCTTATCTACTACCGACATGAATGGCTGGGCAAAATCCGTTCCAATGGCAAACATCACATTGAACTGATCAACATCCAATCCCCTGCTGATCTTCGAGTTTGCATAGAATACCGCCGTAAGGCCCGAAATGTTGACCCTCTGTAGGGCCTGTTCTCCCTCGGACGTGCATTTGAATGTTCCATTGCCAATCGTCTTCTCGATCGTGTCCTGCTCATCCTTGCTTCCCGTGAGCACCATCATGGATCTCATGGTGTTTGCTTCTGCACTGCCTGATAGAATTTTTATGATTTCGATTATTTTTTTTCTCAATCTTCCTTTCTTTCCCCTGGCATCTGTTTTTTCATCTTCATCAACTACCAGGAGCACAAAATTTTCTTCAAACCGGAATTTTTTTACTTCTTTTATTTATCCGCCTTTCTCATTCACAAACATTTCGGCTCTAGCGGCCCCGATTATCACGATTTTTTCTGTATTCTCAAACCAGTCCATGTTTACGGCGGCATTTTTTTCATCGGCCATCAAGTAGAGCTTCGATACCACTCCACGAGTTTGCATCATTACCCTCATCTCTCTATACGGGTACATCATGCATTTCACGATATCACCAAACTTTATATCGTCATCATTTCCGTATTCTTCATCATCGATGTTTATTTTTGTCGGCTCCCAGTCTTTCACCATCTCAAGTACTTTCTCTTCTACTTCGTCGGGTTCGATTTCACTCCCATCCATCTCTCCCAGTGCATCTCTTATTTCTTCCATTTTTTTCGCGTATTTTGTTAATCGTTTATTTTCTTTTTTCTTTAATTCTACGATTCTTGTAGTTATATCCAGGTTATCCAATGGAGTCGTTATGTGGATTTTTCCATGAGACCTCGTTATTTTTGCCAATTCTATTGATTGCGGATAGAAAAAGTTCATACATGTGTCTTCATCTATCACTGTTAATTTTCTTCTCTGCTCTCCTTCTTGTCTGGGCTTGTTTATGTTGTTGATTACCGTGAAACAATAATCCGCATATTCATCTGCAAATATCAGTGTGTAGTATGGGCACATTCCAATTGGAATTTTTTCTTTCGTTAAAATTGTGTTCTTCTCCATTAACTGATATGCCTTCTTCTTTAATCCCGACCAGGTTTCTCCACTGTCTCCTTCTTCCCTGTGCTGGTTCGGATGCATAATGCACTGCTTGCACTCAAATTTTTCATTTTCTCCTCGTCTGCACATTCCCGGTTGCTGCTTTCCTTCAATATGCACACATTTTTTAATTCCTTTTTTCGTTGCATCTTGAAGCACATGCCTCACGATCTCGTGGTTTGGCGCGAAATAATTTCCTTCACCCGTTTTTATCAATAATTCAGTCGCGGTATATGATTTTCCTGTTCTTGGTGATGCTATCCAGAGTTCCAATTTGTCTTTCGGTAGTTCCGGTTTCAGTTCATCCACCATTACCTTGTTTTCCATTTCTATTTCTTGTAGTGGTGCCTCTGTTACATCGCCGTCGATTAACCCTAGTTCTTCTGCTCTTCTCATCACTTCCGCATATTGTCCTTTTGTCAGGCATCCTTTCTTTACGTCTTGACAATCTATTATTCCTTCTCTCACTGCTAGTAGTTCTACCCATCCTCCTCCTGTGTCATGGTTCCAGCAGTGCCATACTCCTTTAGATGGGTTTATGTTGAAGTTTCTTTTTCCCTTCGAGCTGTGGAAGAAGGGATGTTCTCCTTTAAATTCTCCATTTCCTTCTTTTACTACTTCTCCTTCCGGCCACCCGATTCTTTCTATTGGCACTTCTATTACATTTGATGTCTTTCTTTCATAATTTGTCGGTTCGTCTCTTGGTTCCTTCTTTCTCAGTTTTAATGGTGCTAGTGCTTCTATTAACTGTTCATATGTTATTTTTGCAATTGGCACATCCTTAACTATTCGATATCTCTTTCCGCTCTTGTGTATGCAATTTGGACCTATTGCAAATTGCCCTTTTGATTGGATATCTGCTAAATGCAGTGCATCTTTTGGATGGTTTTTGTCTTTTAGTACTGGATCATAACAAACTATTCTCTTTTGTAGCCCTTCTATCTCAAACCAAAGGTGTCTTTTTACACTTCCTAGTTCGCTTATACCACCAGTTTCCACTTCGAATGTCTCTGGTAATTTATCTATTACACCTAATTCTTTTAGCCTTGCGTATTCGTCCCCGTCGAAGCACTGCAACCATCCATTACCCGTCGCGATCCCATAGTTCCCTCTGCCTTTTATGTGCCCCATTAACTTTGGATCACCAAAAGCGTAGTTTCGCGTTGTTAAAAAGTCCTTTTCCTTCGGCTTCTTTCCGTCTCCTTTCGCTTTATCAATTAGGATGAATCTAGCTCCGTTATAGTTGGCGAGCTGAGGCGGAATAGATATTTCACCGAAAAATTTATATTCATCAGTGTTCTTATTATCATCTGCGTTCATCTGGTACTCTCCGGGTGCGTGCTCTGGCGATTGGGGTGCTGGTAACACCCCACCATTCTCCTATTCTAAATGACATTGCAGGGGATTATCTTGTTCTGTCCATATAAAACTTCGCCGCGATCTCTAAGAATTTTTGACCCTCTTCGTACATCTCGTCCGGCGTCATCTCAACCAGTATCACCCTGTCTCTTCTGACATATGGGATCATTCCCCACTCTGCGATCTTTCCTTCTGCTAAAAGTCCCAAGAAGTAAGCTCCTAGTTGCATTCTATGCGATTTATACGGCCTCTTCGAACTTTTCCAATCTAAAACTGTTTTCATTCCATCAATCGGGCCGAACCAGTCAAGCGTTCCTGCGCTTTTTGCTTCGTGTATTACAACCGTGTGCTCTACCATATTTGGTTTTCCCATTACCAGGCCCAGTTTTTCCCATTGATAAATTCTTTTGTCCAATTCTTCTTCAATATCTTTCGGCCATTGCTGATATGGCATCTCACTTGGAACATCGGGAGGTATGTCTGAAACCATGTCCTGTAGTCTCATATGCATGATCGTTCCATAAATTCTCGCGTGCCTTGTCAATGTCGGCCAGTTCTCATTTCTTTCTTTCCATGCATCAAGTTCTGGCTTTGGCAGCATTTCACCCAAAATCGTTGTCACGCTTGCATATTTCTTTCCGTTTATTACGTAGTTTCCTTCTCCGTCGCGCAGGGCCTGACTCATCTCAATCCTTCCTCTCCGAATATTTTTTTCATCGTGTACAAAAATTCCCACCCCGGCTGTGTTACCTGGTATATTCCGTCACCCGATCTCGTTATCATTAATTCTTTTTGCAATTTATCTGTCAATTCTACTGCAAGTAAGTAGTTTATCTGTACTGTGTTTGCTATATTTGTCCTTTTTATGTCCTTCTTTTTTTCTATTGTTTCCAATATTTCCATCATTAATCTTTCTCTTGATCTCGGTCTCTTTCTTTTCATCTGTTTTGCTAGTACCTCGGATTTCATGGACACTTATTCGCAATACTTCTTTATAATACTTCCGGTCGTCGTTCCCCGTAGATAAATATAAATTCTAATACGTAAAATAGTCCTATGCAGGTTGTCGGCCTCCTGCCTGTTTGGGTTGTCTGCACCGATGGCATCTGTTAAAAAACATGTTCGGGTGGCGAGTTGCTGCGCCACCCACCCTCCTGATTTTTGTTTATCCTCTTGTCAAAAGTACTGCTCTTGTTACTGTTTCGCTTACTTCAAACGTCGTTGGCACCACGCAGTAAACCCATAGCTTCTTTGTCTCCCCTGCCTGCACCGTTTGTTTTTTCGTTGCGTCTCCCTGGAACGTGAAGTCTGATATTGTGTTCCCGCTACCGTCTTTCGATGTCAAGTGTATGCCTACCATTCCATACCACTTTTCATCACCTACGTTCTTAAATTCAAATCCAAACCAGTTGTTGTTTCCCACTTCAAGCGGATCTGGGAATGAATAATTTCCCGTTAGTTGCAGTATCGGACCACTCGTTGGCGTTTCTACTGGTATTTCCGTTTCCTCTCCCGGAGTCGCTACCATCGTTGCGTATTTCTCTGCGTACTTCCCCGAAGTCACGATGAATGCTATTTCCTGTGTTACGTATCCAGTTTTTTCTAGTGATGCTGTATACGGCCCTGGTTCTAGGTCTATTATCCTATCAGTTGTTCCCTTTGTTACTCCATCTATTACCACATTTGCTCTTATTCCGTCAGCATATATCACCACTCCTTGCTTGGTTGTCTTTGCTTCTTCTGTATAACATGCTCCCACGTTGTTATACATGAAGTCTATATCTTCTGTGTACAGTCTAAATGCCCCTAGCAGGTCTTGTAATGTTGCATCTAACCAGCTATCACTAGTTAAGCATTTGTTCTTGTCACCAAACGCTTCTTCTAGTTCCTTTTTCCTACTGTCGTATATTACCATTACAGACCCCCTCCTACGTTTCCTGTGCTCATCGCTTCAGTTGATGGATTTGTTTCTAGTAGTACCACATCTCCATCTGCTACCAGTTTCTGTGCTGATGCTGTATCTCCTTTTACCAGATAGTAAAGGTACAGTATCATATTCGTTGTTATTTCTGTCGGTATTGCCAACTGTGGCACCGATGTATATGATTCAGCCATTGTCTTCCATGCATAGTTACTCGTTATTCTCGATTTGAATATGCAGTATATGTAAAGGTACTTCTTTCTGTTAAGGTTCTGTATACCTCCGATCCCGTTTATGAATGTTGAAATGCTCGGTGGCAATTTCGTTAGGTTCATTGTTTTCATTACTGGATATGTTGATATCTTTATTGGCGTCTCTCTTGGTGTGTATCCATCTGCTTTTACTTGTATTGTGTACGTGCCTGGTTTCATCGTTATTTCTTCGTTTACGTTCCCTAAATCCTGCCCAGTGGCTTTGTTGTACACATCGGCTTCGTCTACATTGCACTCTATGTAAAGTATTTGGTCCGTTGGTTCTGTTACTGTTGGTGTGTAACTCTTTCCACTTGATGGTCCGCTTCCTCCTCCTCCACCGCTGCTTTCCGCAGTAGTTGCCTGGCATAGTGTTCCCACGCAACTCCACCATTCACTGTTTTTAATGTCTAATATACCTAGATCTTTTAATACTGCTGCTTCTTCGTCCGGTGTCTTTCCGTCCAGTACTTTACTCAGTAAGATATCGTTTGCGTATCTTTCTAGGTTTAGTGTCCATGTTGCAGAATCGTATCCACTCTTCGCTTTCTGCACCATGTTGAATTCAGTATTATATCCTCCTTTTCCGTTGTTTAGTGCCGGGTCCCATACATTACCCGATGCATCGACGTAAGCAAATTTGTGTGAATCTCCTAGCGCATCTGTCCATTTCATCGAACCATAAACACTGTCTATCGTTATTTCTTCTTTTGCTGGTACCCTGTAATTCTCGTTATAGTCGAAGTAAGTTTTTATTTGTTCTCCTGTAAGTACATTTGCTTTTGGCACAGCAGCTCCGAAAGCACTGCTTACTCCGTACTTTGCCATCTCGTTTACTGTTTTTATGAAATCCGTGTTATTTATCCCATCGAAGTTTTCGTAGTAGTTTTCAAGTGTGTTTAGTGCGTCCGGGTGTCCTGATGCACTGAATAGTGCTACGCTTTCCGGTGTTTTTACCTGTTGTCTGTAGTATAGTGGCGATATTCCTTCTTTTTCAGCATCGCTCCTCAACTTTTCTGCATCAAATCCTCTTTCGCTTTTAACTGTTTTGTACAACTGACTTAATGTCGTGCTTGCTACTACTCCTGGCACCTCGTTCCCAGATAGGAAGTCTCCCATGTCAACTAGATCGTCTGCTTTCATTCCTTTCATCGTGCTTATTGCTATTGACTTTGCTTCGTTATCATTTTCGATGTAGTTGAACATTGCTTTCGCGCCTGTTCCTCCCCACCCCATTGTTACGTAATCTTTAATTGTCTTTTCGTATAAGCCTCTGTCATTGTTTTTCAGTTTATCCATTACGTAATTTGTTCCTTCTTGGCTTTCCTGATCGAACCCCGCCTGTCTCACCAGTTTCGCAACGAATAGCGTGTCTGTTAGAGATGACATCCTGTCTGCTTTTACTGTTCCTGTTATCACCGTAGTTCTTATTGTCGGGTCGTTGCTCTCTAATGACATCTTTAATATCTGTGATGGCAGTCCTCCGCTCTCTGCTCCGCTTTTTAGTTCTGCTTTAAATGAATCTGCTTCCTTTAGCGTATCAAATATTTCAGTGTCGTCCATTCCTTTGCTTTTTAGTACCCTATAGGCATTTTGTAATCTGCATCCCATTATTTACACCTCGCATGAATCTCCAACTGCTTCCATGATTGCATTCGCTGTCTCCTTCTTGCCTGCTTCCTGTGCGTCTCTTATTTCTTCCTTTGTCATAGTATCCAAATTTTCTTTTACGTATGGTTCAATGAAACTCTTTCCTGCTATATATTCCACGTCCTTTGGTTTTACTGCATTGTCCTTGTCTTTATCTTTCAGGGCCTTGAAATCCAATGTCCCGTCGCTTCGGGTGTTTGCCACTATCTGCGCCTGTTTTTCTTCTTGTGTCGATTTGCGGAATCCTTTACTTCCTAATACACTGTTTGCGTATTGGTCTTCCGGCCTATTCGGCAACTCACCTGAACTCTCTCCTCCTCCAGGTGTTGTTGTTCCTGTCGTTGTCCCTGCTCCCGTTGACACTGTTCCTGTTAATTTTTCCAATGCTTGTCTTTCGTCGTTTCCTCGATCCATCAATTGCTGCACATCTAAATTCACTGATCTTATTGCTGCTTCTCTCGTTAATCCGTCTCTTTTCATTGCATTTGTTATTGCTTTTTCATATAGGTCGTCCATTGTTGTTGTAGTTGTAGTAGTTGCTGGTGTCCCCATTGTTCCCGTTGTTCCTTTCCTTTCATCTCCATATGCCAGCACTTTATTTACGAATCCTGTTTGATCCTGTTGCCACCCCTTCGTTCTTTCGTCTAGTCCTAGTGCTGTGAATGCGGTATATGGCACAACTCCGTCCCCTTTCAGTGTGTGGTAATATGCCATTATCTGCGTTGATGTCATTGGTTGCCCATCTGGTACTTCCGATGCATTGAATCCAGTTGTACCATAAAGTTTTTCGCCATACTTCTGTATCCAATCTTTATCGTTCTTATACAATGCCTTTTCGTCTGCTTCGTAGAATGCTATTCTCTCTTCATCGGTTGTTTCCCTATAACCCAACCTCGTTGATCTATCTTCTACTGCGAGTCCTCTCGATACCATGTGGTTGTATATATCTTTTAGATTTCCGTCATGTGCTATTACGCTTGCATATCCAGGAGATGTAACCGATGTGAAGTATGCACCGTATATTGGTATTCCTCCCATCATGTTATAAAATCCCACCAGTGCGTCGTGTCCGTTGAAGAATGCGTTTTGCAATCCTTCTTTGCCGAAGTATTTTGATAGTAGTGTATCCGCCGAATCTTTTTCTTTTCCGAATGATCCGAATTGGAATGCTGCCTCGAAAGCTTGCTGCTCCATGAACGATGCTGCATAGAAGTAAGCTGGCAGTCCTATGAATACGAATTTCGTTACTCCCACTACATTTTTCTGTGGTGCTAATCCGCTTTTTTTCATTCCCCAAATTATTGATTGCTTGTCTACATACTTTAGCGGCCATAGTACTCTAAAGTCGTTATATGTTTTTCTTATTCCTTCTGCGTCTAGTTTTTTTACTATGCCCGCTAACTCTTTGTAATCGTCTTTGTTTAGTGTTATCTTTCCTTCATTGAGATCGTTGTATACTGTGTCAACTAACTTCGATTCCCTGTTTGTAAGTGGCAGTGCTTCGTCTTTTATCGTGTTTAGTTTCTTTTCCAGATCCTTCGTTACCACGTCTGTTGCTGTTTCCTTTCCAAATTTCTTTGTTATTGCGTTGTACTCTTCCAATATGTTTTTCTCTGTCAAGTCTGTTCCATATCTCGCCACGAAATCTTGTCTTGCTATTGTTCTTGTTCCGTCTATTTCTGTTACTTTGTTTGTCAGCCCCAGTATTTTTGCTTCTGCTCTCGTTGCTTCATAAACATCCTCACTCATTTCCGCCACTGGCAGTGTCTGCGTAAATGCTGCTTCTTTCTCTGCTTGTTCCAGTATGCTTTCATCTGGTTTCTTTAGCCTGGTCTTCGTTGCTTCCGATACATTTGGTGAATTTCTTAGGAATTCCGCTCTTGTTTTCATGTCCACTGCTTTTGCCAGGTTTTCTCTCGCCGTCTGTATTACGCCACTGTCTGGTATCTGTTGTCTTGCTGCAAAGCTTCTTAGTCTGCTTGTCTCGTAGATTTTTACACCAGTTGCATCTATTTCATCTGCTATTACTTCCGCTTCATCTGCCAGTACATCCAATTGGTTCAGTTTATCCGTTGCGCTTCCTAAGTCTCCTATGTTCTTAGGTGATTTTTCTGCTGCTGTCAGTATTCTATTAAATGGATGGTTCTCTACCGCTGCTATTAGGTTTGCCCTTTCTGATTTGAATTCGGCTCTCTTCACTGCGTCCTGTATGAACGCAATCTGATCAGTTGTTACTTTCGCCGGATCGATGTTTGATATTGTTTTTATTCTCGATGCATCGCTTCCTAATATTTGATCTGAATATGTACTTACCAGTCTATTTGCTTCTTCTACTGCATTGTTTCCCATCATTGTTTTTGCTAGTTCGTTTTCCATGTCCCCTGGTGACATCTTTGTCATTGTTTTCCAGTCGTCCAGTTGTTTTAGGTCTCCGGTTGCCAGGTATCCTCGTTCTCCTCTCATCGCGTTCACTTTTGTTTCTATTTTATCCCACTGCCCTCTCTCCGCAAACACTTTCTGAATTTCATCCAGGTTTTGTTTATATGTCTTTTCTACTATTCTTGCTGCTCCTGGTCCTTCTGCTGGGAAAAGTGCCCCTATCTTATCTCGCAGTATAGCGTATTCCGTCGCGTCCATGTTCATTATTGCATCTTTTCCCTGTGGCGTGCTCAGTGCGCTTAGTAGCCTATCGAGTGGCATTCCTGTTTCTATTGAACCTCCATATACTCTTGCCCTGTTCGCCAGTTCGTCTATTTTCCTCGCGTTTCCTGCTACCGATGCTATTCTCTGTTCTTCGTCCAGCTCTGACATGAATTCCAATACTTGTTGTATTGCGTTCTTTCCTTGCTCTTCACTTGTTTTTCCTCTCCATTCTATCTTCGGCATCTCTGGTTCTTTTCCTTCTGTTGTTCCTCCGTACTTTTTCATTAGTTCGTCGTTTCTTTTCCTAGCATTGTCTATTCCACATGGATCTATCATAACAAATCACCCGTTTATTTCATCTCTCGTTTTTATTACTTTTGATTTCATTCCTGTCGTGAACCAGGGGTTTGCTAATGCCAATTCTCCGTATTTCCCTCCGTACTTTTCTACGAATGGTGACGTTTCGTCTGCTTCGGCGATTATCAACCCCTCTTCTGAAATTGGTTCTGTCATGTTCTCTTTGAATTCGTCTGAGTATGTTGTTTTCTGTTCTATGTTTCCTCCCAGTATGTTCGCAGCATCTATAATGTATTCCCTCTTACCCATCCTCATTTTTGTTCCTACTATTTCATACCCCGTTGCTCCTATAAGTCCTGTTTGTGGATCTACCAATGTTACCGCGCTCACCGTTTTCGGTTCGTAATTCATTGGATTTTTGTATGCATCGTTTATCTGTTTTCCTTTTTCTTCTACTGAGCCTTGCCCATTTCTTTCTATTTCTGCTGTTGGGTCTATTACGTAAACATTTCTTTTCGTTTTGTCTTCTATTCCTATTATTGCGTGCCCGAATACTTTGTTATTGTCTGTGTAATGTCCGATAATTGCTATTACATATGCGTTTCTTCCTGTCTCTTTTATTTTATTCACTGCGTCTATTGCATAGTTTTGACATATATATTCTGTCGGGTCGTTTTCTTTTCCCTGTACGTCTGGTATATTTCCGAATGAGTATTTTGTTGTGTTGAATATTCCACTATCCTCTAATGTCTTCCATGCTTTTACTATTTCTCCTGGCATTGGCTTACCATTTCCACTAACTACCTCTGTCTTGTTCTCTTCTTCCTTAAGCACTACTGGGTAATATGTATCGCTTTCTTTGTCGTATATCCATGTTTTTCCAGTTGCCAATGCTAATGCCATCATTTCTGTTGTCATCACCGCTGTTATTTTTTTTACATCGTAGTATGTTGTTTCTTTCTCCTTCATTCTAAAGAACGCGCTGTTTCTCGATAGCGCGTTCTTTATTGCACATGGGTCTGACATTGATCTATACCCCGCAGATGTTCCCTGCTTTCACTGATTTGTTGTATTCCTCTTCCAGCTCCATTCCCAGTTTTTTATTTTCTGCTAGAAGTACATTTTTCTCTTCCGTTGTTGTTGCTTTGGCAAATCTTTCTTCTATGTCTGCTTGCATCATGGTCGGTAAATTGTTCTCTGCCTTTTCATGCCACAGTGCATCCATTGCCATGTCTCTGTTCTCTGGTTTCCACAGTGTTTTTAGTTCTTCTGTTCCCAGTTTTTCTCCTTCTCCTGCTCGGAACATTATTTTTTTCATTTCAGTGCCTTGTTTCGCAAGTGCATTCGTTGCGTAACTCGATCTTTCTATTGCCATTTGCTTCACTATTGCATCGCTTACTCCTTCCTTTCCTCTCAAACTCAATATTGTTCCTATATCCACGTTTTTGTAAGCGTCTGCTGCTTTTCCTGTCAATAGTGTTCCTATTTTCTTTTGTTCTGTCATTACCAGTGCGCTCACTGCGTCTTCTACTTTTCCCGCCTCTAGCGCGTTCAGGGCTTGAATTGTTCCCTGTGTTGGTTTCATTGTTAGTGTTTCGGCCTGTGCTGTTACTTTCTCCACCGCTTTGACCGCTTTTGCTGCTGGTTCTGTTTTTAATGTGTCTGAGAAGTTCTTTATTAGTGTGCTCTTCCTATCGCTCGACAGTGCCGACTTTACTATATCTGATGGCGTTATTTGTGCCATTACTGGTCTTAGTAGATCTGAGTTTCTTTCAATCAAGAAGTCAAACCTATAGCTAGACATTGCATTCGTTGTTTTGGGGTTCCATGTCCAGTCACCGTTTTTCTTTTGAGTGAATCCCAGTTCTTTGAAGTCTTTCAAGTATGCATCTGATTTTGGTGTTGACCAGCTTGTTTCCTTTGTTAAGTCTCCTATCAATTGTTCAACTGTTGTTCCTCCTTCTTCTGTATGTGATGCTAGAAGATTTACTGCATCGTTCTTGTACTTTACCAGTTTTGATTCATCTAATCCTGTGTTCTTTGCTATTGCCTTTATTTCATCAATGTCTAGTTTTGCCATGTCCGACATTGTTTCTATTTTACCTACTACCCCGCCAGTTGTCTTTAGCCCGGTCTGTCTTGCAAGCAGCGTTACTTCTCTTTCTGGCATTATGTTTACCAGATCCAGTTCTTCGCTTGATATTGCCCTCGTTGCTCCTGTCGGTTCACCTGTTGGTATTCTTACCGCTTCTGTGAATTGCAATGCATTTTTCTGTTCTATCGCGTTCGTCAGTAGGTTGTAGTGTTCTGTTCCTTGTTCTAGTGCCGTGTTTATCATGTTTACTGTCGGTGTGTCTCCTATCTTATTGCTTAAATCTGACAGTATCTTTCCTGCTTTTATCTCGTCTCCGCCTGATTTCAGTGCCACTTCATTTGCCAGTTCCAGCGATACTTTCACGAAGTTCTCGTTTGCTTGTTTCAGCGTTGCCTTTACTGCGGTAGCCGTTGGTTCGTCTACTAGTTTTATTCCATTTTCTATCGTAGTGCTCACTGTTTTAGGATCAATTGATATCAGTTCTGTTAGTGCTGGCACCGTTGTCTTTGTGTTCCCTTTACTAATCGCAGTCATTAGATTCTTTGCTTCTACTGGCGAGTCTATTGCTGCATTAAATGTGTTCTCAAGTGTTTTTACTGAAGACAGTGGTTTCCAGTCTACTAATTTTCCTCCTTCCAGTACTTCTTTTATTCCAGTATCCGATGCTTTTGCCACCCATCCCACTTCAGTTGTCGGAACAAACAAAGTACTGCTTATTGCTCCTATTCTTGATATTCCTTCCGCTTTCTCTCCCAGTCTTGATACCAGTCCCACTTCTTTCCATGCTTTTGCTACTGCTCCTATGTCTGCATTCAGCACTGTAAATGGTGATGCTACCAGGTCTATTACTGGATCTCCTGTCATTTTCGGGCTTATTAGTGCTTCTATTCCAGAGTTTAGATACTTCCCTTGTAGATTTCCAGCTTCCCTTGCCGTCAGTGGTGCTTTTTCTATTGCTGTTTGTATTACTGTTGGCCCGAACGCTGCCAGTGCTGCATGTCCTATCGTTGGGTCTGATGCCATCTTGTTTATTTCGTGTAGTCCTTTAGTTGTCTGTGTTACTTGTCCTAATTGGAATCCATTTGCCGTTGTTAGGAAAGTATATTTTGCCGTATCTTCTCCTATTCCTGGTACTAACTCTCCTACGGCTTTTCCTTCTTTTAGGTTGCTTGCTACTAGATCGTTCAGTTGTTTTCCTTTCTCTGTTACAGACACTTTTCCGCTTTGTGTCCATTCTATTATATTCAGTATAGGCGCGAATATGTTCGCGTGTCCTTCTTTGTCATTTACTGTTAGTATGTCTTGTATTCCTAGTGCCGTTCTGTCTCCGATGGTTATTAGTCCTGCTCTCTCCGCTGAGTACTCAGGTGTCATTATTCTATCTGCTATCCAATTACCAAACTGCGATACTGGTTTTGGTGTTCCGTCTACTTCCCACGTTTCCCAGAACCACTTCCCTTCCATTCCGGTTCCAGTCGTTTTCTTCACTTCTTCCTGAGATACAGACAACGGTGTTACATCTCTCTTTATCTCTAGTAGTTTAGTTGATAGGTTCTGGTCCACTGCTACTTTTGCTCCTACCAAGCCCAACATCGTGTTTACTAGCTTCACTCCGTTACTTGATAGTGTGCTTACCATTGTTTTCTCTGGCACTATATTCGCGTTCTCTACTCTCGCTCCTTTAGCAACTGCTTCTTTTATCTTTGTTTCGTAATCTGGCGATTCCCTTGCCACGTATGATACCAGTTTTCCTCCGTTTCCCATGTCGGTTGTTATCTTAGCAGCCGTTGTTGGTTGTCCTGCTCCGAATCCTGCTGCCGTGTACAATGATTTGGTTTCTTTCCCCACTTCTGCTACACCTATTGACAATTTCGTTGGGTTTGCTTCGAACGTTGTTTTTGCATAATCTATTGCTTTCTTTTGGTCGTCGAAATATACTTGGCTTGATTTCAACGTTGCTTTCGATCCTTCCCCTATTTTCTCTCCTACATTTACCACATACTTTCCGGTTGTCTTTACTTCCTGTATTACTGGTGCAATTGCCACCACGTTTCCCTTTGCTGCTAGGTTCAAGTATGTTTCAATTACACTCGTTGCTGGTATCGTTGATTGTGTTTTTAGTCCACTCATCGTTATCTGCCCGGAATCTATCAGAGCCTTCGATAGAACCGAGTTTCCTAATATGTCACTTGTCTTGTAAACCAGACTATCTATTGTTATGTTCTTGTTTAATAGCCCCGTCGCGTCTATTCCTGATACTTTTGCAGTGTCTACTAGAACCTTTGTTAAGAATGCGTTTTGTATTGCTGCTTTCCCCTGATCTGTATAGTCCAAAGCGTATTTTGCTATATTGTCAACGTTGATCATGTCTTTCATGATCAATTCTTTTATTGAATCAACTGCCTTTAGCCCGGTTGCTCCCTTCAGTGAAATTGTCGCTACATCTTGTATCCCTGATAGTGTCGTCTTTACGCTATTGTTCACTGATGCCGACACTCCGTTTAGTGTCTTTAGTGTCGATGCAGCTAGTGATGCAGCAATGGATTGCTGTGTTTGTTTCATTATGTTTGCTGTTTGTGCATTTACCGTTTCCTGAACACCGTTGAGCAAGTTTAATACATTTGCTTGCAGTTGTTTTGTTTCTTCTGCTGTATACTTTGATCCGCCAGTTGATACTCCGCTCAATGATGGCGATCCTGATCCAAATAATCCACTAGAACCGAACAATCCGCCAGATCCAAACAACCCGCCAGATCCGAATAATTTTCCCATTTACTTCCTCCTTGCTTTTATCTCTTCTGCTTTTCTTTTCAATTCATCAATAGCTGCTTTCTTTGCCTCTTCGAGTTTCGCATTGTCTTCCATAACCTATGCTTTTATATTCCCTGAGCATAAATATGTTCTACATGATTACAGTCGAGGTTCCCGCAGGCACAGTTAAACCCAAGGTTTCCTATTCGTTTGGTCAGTATTTCGGTTCCTTGCTGTCTGTTCCGTCTAAACAAGAAGCAAAACGTGAGGAGTTTACGCCCGATGGTAACAGGATACACTAGTTCAATAGTTGCAGAGGCTCGCCAGAGGCTCAGGGATCTCGTCGAGGGCATTTCTCAGGTTTACTTGATTCAGACCAGGGCGAAAGATGCAGAGCAATATCATTATGATGCTTCCAGTTTCTACATAGGTGCTAGGAAAGCTCTTCTCGCTATTCAGGAAGATCTCGATACTTTTACCAAGTTTATTGATACCAATCGTGATAAACTCGACTCAATTGATTATTATAAATACAAAATAGATGACATTGATCGTCAAATCGATATGCTTGAGATTACCATAATAACTCCGTCCATACTCGCTCCTGCTAAATCTGCTGGCACTACCAACCTCCCCGGTGATCTCGCTGTCCCCGTTGGTCAGAGCTTCGTTGGTAAAGTTACACACGTCGATGATGGAGATACTTTCGTAGTTACCGTTGTTGAAAATGGCGCGTCTGTTGATCGTATTGTTAGGATTGCTGGCATTAACGTGCCAGAAGGTGGCACTACTCGCGGTAAGTTCGTGACAGGCGAGACCACCAAGATGCTTCTCAATAAGGAAGTTACCGTTTATTATGATCGTCATACCCCCAACGATACTTATGGCCGTGTTCTCGGCACTGTCTATCTTGGAGAGATAAATTATGCTCTCTGGCTCTTGGATAATTGCTATGCTGTTCCTCTTCTTAAATTCGGAACAAACCATTTCGTTGATCCTGAAGAGGTTAAGGCCCATTTCGCTCACTGCATCATGGGCGGTTGGCCTCCTGATGGCATAATCAAGGTAATCTCTTCGCCGACTCATGCATCTGTCTGGGTCGATGGTAAGCTCAACGGTGCGCTTACCCCCTGTGAAATCCGATTGCCTGCTGGTCAGCACACTCTTCGTCTTGCAGCTTCTGGCTGTTCTTCAGTGGAGGATGTAATTCAGGTTGAACCCCGCGAGCAAGAATTGCCTCCTTATGTTCTTCCCAAGCTTCCTGCTGCTACCGGAACCATCATTGTTGAAGTTTTACCACAAGAACTTCGCGCAATAATTTCCATCGATGGGAATCCTGTCGGGCTTGCTCCATTTTCCACGGAGTTGCCTGCTGGCATCTCCGTGAAAGTTACGGTCGTTGCAAACGATTATCAGAATGATGAGGAAGTAGTTACACCCGTTCTTGGTAAAGTCGTCCGTTTAGTGTCTCGACCCAAAAAGATTTAATCCAAGAACTTATTATCATAGGATATGGGAAGACTTAAACGGATATTGTTTGGTGAGCCAGATTCTACTAAGAGATGGACTGTCTTTTACTACGATCAGTCTCTATCGTCTCGTTTTCTTAAGTTCATGTTTGGTGAAAGGGGTTGCTACCGTGCTGATTGCGATGATATGCTCTTTGGTCCATTCCCGGTTGGATTGGTTGGCCTCGTTGATACTGATCTTGATACTGCTAAGTATATTTGGATTATGTCGATTGAGAATTACCATTGCAACAATGGGTTCGAAAGTGAAAAAGATAAGGCCAGGAAAATGGCCGAGGAGCACATGACCGAGAACATGAAGCTTCAAGCCCGTATGCAGCTTGCAGTTGAAGAAGATATCAAGACTAGGTTTCCCTCTGTTCCAACTGGTGTCTCTGGTATCAGTGACGATGGCGATCCCGGAGGTTATTCGTGATCATTGATTGTCTGTTTCATGTTCGATGTGACGACTGGCCTCTTAGACGCAGGGGCATTCTTTTTCTCTTAGATAATCCCCGTCTTCCTTCCTATGTGATGCCATCAGTAAAAACTATGGCTTTTCAGCTTGCCGATAGGTTGGAGCAAGTTGGCCATCCTAATTGTGCTTATGCCATTCGTCTTCGGCTCAGTGGTGTAAGAGTCTGGACTGATGGTTACATAGTAAAAGTTTTAGAAAATGACTAATTGTTTGGTGGTTACACGAAAAAAGTTATCTTTTAATTAATGGTTTGGATCTGTTTAATATCCGCCCCATTTTGTTCGTTTTAGCGTCTCAACTTTGCAGCCATGCAACCGTTAAGAGCCTGGACTTTCTCCGGGCCACTTGGCATTCCCTTCACAGTTGCGGCGCATCCAGGCGCGGCAGCTCCGAAGTCGCGAGCGTATCCTTCCAGGTGTGCAGGAATCTCCCCAGGTGCGAAAGATCTTCGGGCAAAGTAGGTCAGCTTTTTGCTCCAAGGCGGTGCGTGCTTTACGATTACGTTTCCGGCGTTAGCCAATGTAGGTGCAGCCATTTTTTATCACCAATTCCTACATACATCACCATGCTATAAGTACTGGTGTAGTAGAATTTTTCTGCTTCTTGTGGTGATCGCCGCCGCGATCACCACTAAAAACATACTCAACCTTTTATTTCTTCTAGCATTAGAAGAGTTGTCCCTAGTTCATGTGTTATCATAAGTGTTCTTCCTACTTCCATCGATACTATCTCCCCATTGTCTTCTCTTGTTCCTACTAGTGCTCCGTTTATTATTATATAGTTCTTCAGTGAGTATTCCTTTGTTTTTTTGTCTTTTTCTACTATGTTTCCTTCTACCATGTTATCTAAGTGATATCTTACGGTTGTTGACATTTTTTTAATATTTGTCTGTGTTACTCCCTTGAATATCACTCTTGTCATTCTTCCTACTTTCTGTGGCCCGTTTGCCAATTGTTTTAGTATTTCCTTCTTCAAAATTTCAGGGTCCATGATTCATCTCCTATTCTTTCACGCACTCCTTTATTGCCTCTTCCTTTGTCTTCGCGTCTTTCGCGCACATCTTGGATGCAACGCACATTTTATTTTCCTTTTCTACTCCGTCCAAACTTCCATCCGTCATTACTCCGCTTGTGCAGGCATGGAAATCGTCCCTGAACTCTCGTTCGGGCTGATTATTTGTTACTCCCTCCGGCTCTTCGTTCTTAACGGCCCCTGATTGTTCTTTATCCACGTTAATGAAATCTTGTTTCAATCCGTCTATTCCGGTCAGTGTTTGTTGGAATTCTGTTGAGCATGTCAATGGGTCTATCTTGCATTCCTGCTGAAGGAACTGTAGTTTACGTCCCAGCCCACCGAATAGTCTCGCGCATACTTCGCACTCGTGTTTTTTAGCGTCTTCCGTTATCTTTTTCTCTACTTCCCTGAATGTTTCTATCACTTTATTGATGTCGTCTGTTTCCATCTCTGTTAGCTTCTTCTTTGCGCTATCCAGCTCGTCTACTGCCTGTTGCAGCTCTGGTATTTTTATCACATACTGAGGTTCTGCTTTTTTCACCGTTTTTGCCTTTGTTGCTGCTGTCTTCCCCTGTACCGATTTTGTTACTCCCGATACGTCTACTCCCTGCTTTAGCCAGCTATCATACCATGCGTCCACATATCGCTGATTACATAGCAAACGGCATACGCAGCAAGCTTCCCCTCCCGATATTGCTGAGTTTATATCTTCCAGGCTTTCTTCGCACGGACAAGTTCTTTCATCTCTGCAAATGCATTTTCCTCCATTTGCATTGATTTCCTTTGCCCATTCGTCCGTGTTTCTGTATGGTATTACAATCAAACCTCTTGCATTCGCGAATGCTTTTATCTCTGGTCCCGTTGTCATAGTTAGATCCTCATGTTTTCTGAAGTGAATTTTCTATATAGTGCTTTTTCGATAGGCGTAATCTCCACCTGCTCTCCTTTTCGTTGTCTTGCCAGCTTATCTCCCACTTTTGTTATGATTGTCTGTCTCGCCAGTAGATTGTACATTTCCGCATACTTGTCTAGCCCCTCAGCTCCTACTTGCTCGTATGCTGCTTCCATCACCTTTTCTGCTTCTTTCAATTCTTCTGGTTGTAGTCCTGCGGCCCATTCCATGCATCTGTCTCTTCCTTCTTCACTTTCTATCGTAGAGCAAGATCCATGCGCAAATGATGCAGCAATTGACATTTTCATCATTTGGCAATGCGGGCATTCTTCTTTCTTTTCCTGTACTGGCATTTGTTGCGTTTCTTCATTTGTCATAATACAATCTCTCCATTTCTTAGCATATTAATCAATGCAGCAACTGCGTGTTCTTGACCAACTTCGTCGCTCACTAAATCTAAGTATATGTGTAGATAAGCGGAGTATGCTGCTAAAATGTTTCCTGTCGAGTAGTAGATGTCTCTTACTGTCTTCATATCATGATAATATCTTCGATGGTTGCTCTGTAGGTATGGCTGCATACTGTCCATTAATTTATGAACTTCCGGGAATGCTTCACCCAGTATCAATTCATCCAATGTGCAGTGCAGCTTATGATCTGGCATTTCTTTCCATTATCTCCTTAATTACTTCTTCTATCCCCTTCGTTCCGTTTTCGAGTAGATATCTCATTGTCGCACTCGGATTGTTTCTCTTTATTCCTCCTCCTTCCACCCTCTTTTCCATTTCTATTAGCATCGGTGAAATTTTTTGCATTCTCCTGAAAAGCGTTTCATCTATCGTTGTGTGTACCATTCTTTGTTTCCCAGATCCCGTTTTCTGTGTTCTTTCCCAAGGATCTTGTTCTACTTGGTCAATTGGTTTTTCTTTTTTCTTTCTAGTTTTTTCTTTTAGTACCATGTACATACCCTTCGTTGAGTATCTATATATAATACCATCTGTCTAATAGATTCATCATATGGCAAAAGAAGATGAAACTCCAAAGGCATCAAAAAAGAATCCCGTTAAGATGATGACCGAAGCAATTGCTGCAACCAAGGATGATGAAAATGAAGATGAAATACCAACTGTATCGTTCAATGTTGATCCTGAGAGTGCTCTTAAGAGTATTAAAAATTCGATTGCAGAAAATTTTCTCGGCAAAGTTCAGAGGAATCAATTCGAAGAAGCAGCCGCCATCAGCGAGCGTACCCGCATAGAGGAGGAAAGGCGATTAGCCAAGGCCAAAGAAGGCGATCAGCCTACCCCTACGGTGCAGCCTCCTCGTCTTGGTTCTCAGATTGGTATTGGTGGCGGTCTGCTTCCCCAATTAGGAGTTACTGATAGGGCCACGATTGTAGAGGCTGCTCTTAAAGGTCTACAGACCGATGAGGCCCGGTTGAAATGGCTTGAAGCTCATGATGATTTATTCAATTCATCCATTCCCACCAGTCTCATGCCTGGTCATTCCAGAGGCAAAGACCCCGTTCCCGTTTCTGCTAATTCAGTCGATCCTCTTACTGGCGTCGTCGATTCTTTTGTCAAGATATTTAATCTCAGCGAGAGTCTTCACAAGCAGTCTCCTTCTCCGAATTCTTCTACCGAATCTGGCGTTTCGCAGTCATTGTCATCGCAGCTCGACATTCTTAAGATAGTTGGTACGTTCAAGGAGATATCTGATAATCAAACCAAGATGGTCGAAAAGATATTTGATGGTATCACGGACCAGTTCAAGAATATACAGGCTGCAAACGCCGAACGTGAAAATTCGATGCGAGAGAAACTTCTTGAGGCTAATAAAGAAGTTTTTCAGGTTCAGCAAAGCCATTTATCTGAAAAAATACAAATGATGGAAAGGCAACTTTCCCAGCCTCAGCAGATTCCTATTGGTGATCTCAGTAAACTTATAGGTCTTGCTAGACAGGATGGCGTTCCTATTAGCATGGAAACTCCTGACCAGGAGAGGATTAGGTCTGAAAATGCTCGTAAAGATAGAGAGCTTGATCATAAGTTGAATCTCGAAACCAAGAAACAGGACATTGAGATGTTGAAGGAAAAGAAGAGACTTGTATTGGTTCAAGCAGGTGCTGGCGCTCTCGGCGTCGTCCCTGGCATGTTCGAGGGTGGCGCTCTTAAGAAACATAACAATTCCCCGGCTGGTCAGGCCGTAGCTGACAGGATCTGAATATGACTACTGAAACAGTTTCCCCGCCAGTTCCCGACGAACTGTATGTTAATCCCCAGATTTGGGAATTACTCGGCATGGTTTCTAAGTCCGAAGATTTTCCCGATGAGGAAGGGGTTGCTCAGTACTACATAGCATTTACATCAATGTCACCCGGCGCGATCGTTGGTTTCATCATGAACAATGTCACGTTCCTTGCTTACATCGATCTTGTTCAGGCTGCTATTGATGGTATGGAGCCTAAGGCAGTTGGGCGAGTTCTTACAACTTTCATTGACAAAAATTATCCTAACGTAATGCAAAGGATAAATACTAATGAAGATGAATTTCAGTTATATAGGAGCGTAATTTATAAGTTAGTTGAGGAGATTAAGAATTATGGAAGTTCAACAGCAGGCATTTAAGGGTAAAAATGGTCTTACCGTTCTTGATAACGGTGACTATTGGAGGGTCATTGGGTCTGGTAATGTTACTACTCCTCAGATCCTTGACTACCGGGATAGGAACGAGCAACCAACTGGTGTAAAATATGGCATCGGCGTTGATCGATTAACTGGCAAAACGCGCATTTCCCATGTCGATTATCCCAAAGACATGTACCCCATCGATTGGGTTACTAATAGCGAAGAGCCTCCCAAGATAGTCATGAGGTGTAATGTTTGCTACGCTATGGATCAGGCTGCCAAAGCTCGCGGCTCTCATCCTCTCGAACCTTCTTCTCCTCAAGAAAATTCTCTGGTACCAGTTGAACAATCCAGGCGTCTTTCCGTTGGCGATGTTGGTTCTGTAGTTCTTCCCAAATACTTTTCTTTCCTTGCGCAACTCGGTAAAAATTTCGCACTTAAGCCTGGTGGAGATCTAGCAATTTCGTTCGGTGTTAGTCTTCTCGCTGATATTCTTTCAGGTGTCAGTACTGATCCTGGCTATAAGCGTGCTCTTCAGTCCATATCCGATGGTGCAATAGATAGCATTGGTGGCGGTAATCCAGATCAAGAGTTCTTTAATCAGGTTAAAGAGGATGGTCTTGCTATCTTCGAGGCATGGCACAAGGACGGCGATGCAGTTGCTGCTCTTCAAAAGGGTCTGTTTAAGTCCAGGGACGATCTCGCAAGAGAGGTTAAATCTAGTAAGGATCATACACAGCAGCAGAATCAATCGTATCAGCCTACTTATTTGCCGTCTCCTGGTTCTGACGGTGGCTATCTCCGTCAACCCAGATTCCCGTTCGAGTGATCATGTCTTCACTCGATTATATCCGAGTTAGGTTTGATCAATCCGTAGCCCTTGCCAGTGACAAATTTTCTCATAATCTTGAGGATCTGACCAAGTCTCTAATAGTCCAGGTCTCCGCTGTTCCGGCTGATCCGTCTACTGCCAATGACGTTTTCAGCCGCGCTCCTACAGAATTCGATGCAGGCATAGGTGATGGTAAAACTGGTATTTATGGTACGTTTGTAACTGAATTGACTGCTGCCCTTGATATTGCTTCTCAGGCCATCAACAAGGAAGTTTCATTTTTCGTTGGCGGCGTCGATGATATTACCAGACTTCAAAGTGAAATAACTGCCCTTACCGATCATCTCACATCTGTTTCTTCTGCTTCTACTGTTAAAGCTAATAGTCTTCTTACTTCATCCAATGATAGATTCGTTTCAGCTTTTAAGATTGCTCAGGCCAAAGCCTGTACTTTCTTTATTCGTTCACTCACGGATTCATTCCTTGCTTCTATTGCCAGATCTCGTGACAAAGTTTCTACCGACTTAGACAGGCTCCTATCCATTTACAATGCCTACCAAATGCTCCCATCTGATTTTTATACTGATGTAAATACCATCTTAACTGAAATTGCAACATCATATAATGATTCCATTGATAGTGCAAGTTCTATTTATTCTACGGCACTTGGTGCATACAAATATTTCACCTCTGATGCTCAAGCCGCCGTCGATGATAGTCAGTCAAAAATAAATGCTGCTATTGCCGATTCAAATGCATTTGTTACTGCTAGGTTAACTTCACTTCCTTCTCAGCTCTACAATAAAGCTGATTATGTTTTTTCCGTTGCTACTGTTGATCTTAGTAATAAGTTGTTTAAAGAATCATCTAAGTTAGACTCAACACTTAACAAGTTCACCAATCGTCTATCTGATCGCATTGATATTGCACGTACATCCGTTCGTAGATACATATCTAATTCATATGTCCCTGTTTACCAGGATGGCGTTAAGTATAGGAATGCTAAGGCCACTGTTTACAATGGCGTTTCTAAAATCATTTCTGATCTATCTACACAATTACAAAATGACTTCAATAGTGAAACTTCCCTACTTGGTACTAACTATAACACCGCGTTGACCATTCTACAGCAGTCAGTCATTGATTATATCAATGAAAATGTACCTGGATTAACTCAGGAACAAGTAGATGATATTCAATCGCGTGTTTCCTCTACCATCAATCGTAATATTGATCGTTCCACTGACATATTTGCTAAGTATTCCAATCAGATCTCTTCTTATCTCTCTGGATTATCATCGTTTGCCAATTATATGCTCGATTCTCGCTATTCTGCCCGTCCTCTTATCCGGTTTGAGGGTACTGTTTCATCTCCTTCTCTCATTACTAACAAGAAATGGGATACCAGTGATGAAGATAATGTCGATGTCAATCGTTTTAGATTCAAGGTTTCTAATGTCGGTGGTTCACCGTGGGTTGGTTGGTTCGGTATTAAGTTCGTTGATACCGTAGTAGAGGATTCAGATGGCAATGCCATTGTTCCTGTCTATTGGCTGTACAATAAGCATTCCGGGTTTACTACTATACTTCCCGGTCAAGTCGTTACCATAGATTTAGTTGTTCCTGTCTATACTATTCCATATTCCAGTGATATGGTTAACCCCGTTTCAACTACCATATTGGTCAATACTTATGGAGGTATGTTTAAATGACTTCTCTCGATGATGCCAAGGCATCTGTCCAGTATGCTTTTGATACTGCATCTGGTCTCATAAATGATTCGTTCAAATATGCTCAACCTTACATTGATAATCATCCCATAAATTCCAATGTAGACAATTCCGCTTATCGCGATTCCGTTTCTGTTCTTAGTTCTGGTGTTCGTGGCGTTGTTGGTAAATATATCAACGATGCTTTGGTTGGGTTCAATACTCGTGTTCAGAATGCGGGCATTGATTTTAATGCTTCGTCTCCTAGTGATGATGATATTTCATCTCTTTCTGAGTCCATTCAATCTTATTCCGATCAGCTTCAGCCTTTTATCGATGATGTTCTTTCTAGGGTCGATTCTCTTGTAGAGAATGCTGCATTTAATAGGTCACTTCTCCGTCCCACTGGTAATAGGGTTATTCCTATCATAAAGTTTGATTCCCCCAATACGTTTACTTATGAAGTCAAAAACGTTGGCACTAAGCCTTGGAGTGGTTATTTATGCATAGTCCTTACCGACGAGTATAAAAATTCTATTAATGAGTTTTCTGCTCCTCCCATCATTTCTACTGCTGAACCAGGTGAAACTACCATTCTCAGTCGTGATGTTCTTGTTCCCAAGACTTTATATGTAAATAACAAGCCCCGTTCCTGGGGCAAGTCTACTACATGGCAAATTAGTATTTATACAAGAAAAGCAACATAGGTGTTAGTATGGCAGATGAAGACATTCTCACAGAAGAATTGGATGCTGGTATTATCGATACCAGTGGTGGCATACGATCCACGTCTGGCGATTTCTCGCTTGGTACAATCAATGTAGGCACCGAACCTGTTGTAACTACTCCCGATCTTACAACACCTTCTCTCGTTGTCGAGGAGACCGTTGAAACTACGCCCGGTGTCGCTGCCAAGCCTTCTGGTTACACTGCTCCTGCTTCTGATTCTGAAGTTACTCTTGCTCAGGTTGCTCAGGTTCGCGCTCAGTTTATTAATGGTTGCCAGAGCTTTACATCTATCGTTGATGCCACCCAGCTCCCTAGAGAAATAGTGGCTGCTTGCATCCAGTATCTTAAAAAATATGAAGGTCTTGTCACTGGTAATAATTTCTATTGCACTATGGACAACCTTGCTGCCCTTCAGTCCCAATTGACTCTCTGCCAAAAATGTTGTTCTTCTAAGTGATCGCGCTTCGCGCGATCACCATTCCATATCAATCAGTAATTTTCCACATACACCGCATCTTGGCTTTTCTATTTTGTCTATTATCTTATTTATGTCATTTCTTATGTGTATTAATTCTGCTAATGCGTAATCACTGTCTCGTACTCTCCTGTATATTGCTTCTATACTTACGTAAACTCCCCTGGATCTTCCTTTTATTTCTACAGTCTTTCTTTCTGGTGCATCCATTGCATCTAATATGTATTTTTCTCCTTTCTTTATTCTTTCTTCGTGCATTTCTCCTTTTTTTATCGTTGCTGCTGTTTCTGCGTGATTATCATTTCCTTCTACTGCTATTACTAGCATTTTACATGTTTCATTTTTTCTTGGTTTCAATGTTCTTATTTTTCTTCCTTTGAAATTCATCGCTACTGTCCTGTCTGTCATTTTTTAATACTCCTTTACATCTCCGAATGGGTCCATAAATAACACCAATGCTCTTTCTTCTTTCTCATTCAAGCATGTTATTAGTTCTCCTTCCATCATTGCTTGAATGTCTTCTATCGTCATCGGCTCGCTGTGTTTTTTTGTTCTTCCTTTGTTTATGTATTTCCTTATTTCGTATCCTATTCCCCTTTCTCTTGCAGTTTCACTTATTATAAATTCGCTCCTGTGCTCTTCACTGCAAAAATAGTGAGATTGGCTTATTGGTTTTTCTATACCAAATCCTATACATGCTTTATTCATCGCACTCGTTGTTCCACAGAATTCGCATATCACCATTGCATTTTCTTTCATCTATATCTAGTCCATTGCGTCTGAATATTCTTCATTAGTTACAATGTATCCGTGCTTCTCTATGTCATATATTGCCTTTTTCATTTCTCTCGTTGCTTCTACCAGTCCTCTTCTGTGTTCACTTGTAATTATTACTTCTGTGTCTATTACTGACGCATCTGGTTTTAGTTCTCCACTCACTGGTTCATCGAATGTTACGCAACTTCCTCCTATACACATTGGTATCATTGCTCTATGTCTTTCGTTACATTCGTTATTTACTATATTTATTAGTCTTTTCCATGCATCGTCTAGTTTTATGTATATCTTATGATCCACTAGTATAAATTTATCTACCGTTTTATTGTATCTTATCGTCGCTAATGCATCCATCCCCGTGTGTGTGTCTAGTAGATGCACATCAATGTCTCGTCCGAATCTATTCATTATTGTTAATATACAGTCATCGAACTTTATTCCGCTTTCTCTGCTAATGTCAATCATTTATTTCACCCCAGTAAGTGATACTCTATTTCCACATGTACTTTTCCTTCTACTACGATTCCTAATACGTGCTTTCCTTCTACCACTGCCACTGCTTGATCGTCCATTTCTTCTCTTTCCATTTCTTTTTGTCCTTTGTACAAATTTATTCTAAATATGTCTCCTTTTTCTAGCTCAAGTGCTTTCATGCCGCTTAGTATCATTTTTCCCGCTGTGTTAATTGGTTCTATCTGGTCGAACTCCGGCGATCTCTCTACGTAGCATCGTTCCAGTTTCATCATAAAATCGTCCCATGTTTGTTCATATCGCAGTGCGTTAAGCCGTTTCTTCGTTTCCGGCCTTATAGATATTCCGGTCTGTTCTTGCTTCATAATATTAAGTACTATTACTTAATAGTATAAAAAAGTATTGCTCTCGTTACTCGTTTCCAAAAACATTTAATCGGCCCATAAGGGCCGATTAGAATATGCTCACCAATGGTTTTGGTTCTTCCATCATCCATTCATATGTCGTGTTTGGTAAACTCGACATATCGTCTACTCCCTGTATTATATGTGTTTCTCTTATCTTTGTTACATTTCCGTCTTTTGCTATTAGATCAAATACTGAACTATTTGCTCTTGATAAACTCACAAGTACTGGATTTGTCTTGTTCTTCTCTATCGCTGATATCAGATCAGTTGCTCCAACAACCAATGTCATCATCGCGATCGTTATCGCGATGATTATCATTTTCTTTATCACGTTCCCACCTTTACTATTGGTCTTCCTGCGTGGTATTCTCCGCATTCCGGGTCTATACCCAGTGTCTTCATGTATGTGTACTTGTCCATTGCTTTTGCTCCGGTTCCTGGTTTGTACATCGTTGTTCCGTGGACATCTATATGTCCCGCTGGTAGGTTCGCTACTGGTACTGTCTCCGGCAGTAGTGGTACACAGTCGCACCAATCTTCGTTCTCTTCATTCTTTTCTACAATGAATTCTTCAAATAGTGTCATGTCGTCTGGAATCTCGTCCGGCAGTACCATTACGTGGCAACATATCGGGCAACCAGCTACTGCCTTTCCATCGAACATCTTTCTTCGCATTATTGCTCTCTTTACTTTACCGACATCTATTACAATGTCTTTATCGCATCCCGGATTTGGGCATATTGTTTTTATCTCTTTAATTTCGCTCATTCTTTATCACCTATCCATATCTTCTTGTCGTCTAAGTTAATCGCGCTTATCTTATTTATCTTTCTTTTCCTCTGTTCATCTCCGTATATTCGCGCATCTAATTTATTTACTGTATTCCTTCGTTCCTTGGTATCTTTTGTGGGTGCGTTTCCATCCACGGCTTTATTCCAGGCCCATCTCTCATCACTGCTGACATTGTTGTTCCTTCTTTTATGCACCTCGAATGGAATTCTTTTGCGTATTCTTCGTCTAGGTGTACTGCCACCTGGATTGTTTTGATTTTAGTCATACTACCATCTTTACTTCATTATTGCTATTTAGCTTTATCTCTTTCTGTCTGTGTCTTTTATATATCAATCCCACTGGTGTTCGTATTGGAGGTTAAAACTGTGGGCTATATTGTTGAACCGTGGGACTATAATTTCGATTTCGCTACCACTGGTCTAGCTGCTGGCTCCAACACTCGCGTTGGTCAGCAGGCCGCTTACAAGTGGACCGCAGAAGGATACAATACTACAACTCCGCCAGGTATGCCTTCTGAAGGTTTTGGTGAGATTGCCGGAATCGAGGTTTTCCCAGGAATCGTTAATGGAAAATGGGAACATGCCGATTACATTAGGTTGTACATCGGTGGTATCGCATATGATTGGCAGAGCTTTAATGAGCTAATGGCACCCGGTCTTGCTGCTCGTCAGCCTGATCCGCTCGGAGCTGTCGGTCTTAGACATGGAATCATGGCAACTAACTTCGGAACTCCCATGTTGATGGGTGGATCTCCTCTTGAGTGTTGCCCGAAGGTTCCTCCAAATAAGGCAGTCGAGGTCGAGATTGCTGCTGCACCCGCTGATGAAGGTGGTGCGTCTGGTGGTCTTACTAAACCCTGGACCGTTCGTGTTTGGGTAGCTAAGTGTCTCGGCATTAAGAATCTCGTTGACACTCTCAAGTTCCAGTCCTTGTATACTAACCAGGGCTATTTCAATGGTCAGGATATTGATGTTTCCTTTGACCTTGGCGATCTTGAGACTGCTGAGATCATGCCTCTTAGAACTAAGATTGGTGGCAATCCAATTAGGAAAGTAATTGCCGGGTTCAATCCTGTAAATGACTGGGGCAAGCTCCCTGGTGGAATGGAACAGCTCAATCCCAAGATGACTAGGTACTGGATCTATGCCAAGCAGATGGAAGATACCAGCGTCAATGAGCAGTATCAGTTCACCATGAATGGTCAGTATGTTCATGACAAGTGGGGAGAGCTTACGTGGAATTACGATAGGAAGGACGCGCTCAAGATTACCCATCTCGGCTTTAAGCAGCCAGCAGTTGGGACCATCAAGAATCTCATCATCGAGCGTTCTAATAGGTCTATCAAACAGGTCTATGATGTCCAGCCTGCCAAGAATCCATTCGGAATGCCTCGGTATAGAGATGCCACTAGTATCTCTCACTTCGGTCCTGCCAAACTCGCCAAGCCTATCACGTTCTGGAATGAGAATGCCAGTATCGAGATGAAGGACAATGGTACTGCTGTCGATGGTTATTCGTCTAACAATGACGATTCCACGATGATCATAATTGGTGGTATCAAATACGAACTCGGAGAGGTGATTTAAATGGTAATGTATGAGTGGGATGTATCCTCTCTCACGTCAAATACCACATATTCTGATACAGATGGTGCGCCCGGTGTCTTCGCTGGCACTCTCAACGGCGTTGCTGGATTCTTTATCAGAATACCCGACAAAGCGCCTGCTATTGGCGATGTTACAACGTCTGCATCAACTCTGTGGGGAGCTGGTCCAGGCCCCGAAGGTCTGTACTATGGCTACATCAGCTCTACTCTTCACAAAGTAGGTATGATGATCTGGGGCGTTGCTACCATTGCTGGGTTCCAGCGCGGCGGTAGATGGCTTCAGGTTACTAAATCGGCCATCCCTGCCATGCTCAGGACTAGCAACAATCGTAAGCGCCTGTGTCTCGTCTATAAAGGCGTCAACGAGAATGTCCCGTTGACTGCTTAAACCATAATTTCCAGGCTTCGGGCCTGGAAATTAAATTCTTTTTCTTAAAAATTTGGCTGGGTTTCCGGCGTATACTGCGTATGGTTCTATGTTTTTTGTTACTACCGATCCTGCTCCTACTATTGCATATCCTCCTACTGTCACTCCTGGGAGTATTATCGATCCCATTCCTACATCCGCCCCTGTTTCTATTTTTACTTCTTCAAATTCCAATTCTGTTAACATCACTGGCTTTGATATATCGTCTCCTTTGTGCTGTGATGTTAATATTTTCACGAATGGCCCTATTCCTACCATGCTTTCTATTGTTATTCCGCCAGCTCCGTGCAAATAACATCCTTCTCCTATCCACGATCCCCGTCCTATTTCTATTCCTTTTCCGTTGTATCCATTCAGTATTGCGTTTCTTCTTATTTCCACGTTACACCGTAGTCTTATGTTTTGTGCATTCATTAGCACTGTTCCTTCTCCTATTTTTACTCCATCTCCTCTGAATCCTAGTTCCTCATCCATATATTGCTCTCCTCATTGCTTTACACAGTGGTATCTTTGGTTCCCATCCCAACTCTTTTTTTGCTTTGTTGTTGTTTCCTAAGTGTCGTACTACGTCTCCTATTCTTTCTTCACTGAATTCGTACTCACCTTCATATCCTAGATAACCTGATATTATGTCCATTACTCTCATTATGGACGTTTCCTTACTCGAACACAAGTTATATATTTCTCCCCGTTTTCCTTTCTTGCTTGCTGTAATTGCACCTTCTACTATATCTTCTACTGCCGTGAAATCCCTTGTATTCAATCCATCGCCGTATATTATCGGCCCCTTCCCTTCTTTTATCCTTCTAACTGTCTTTGGAATCACTGCTGCATATGCTGCATCGTTTTGTCTCGGTCCTATTGTATTGAAGGGTCTCACTATTACTGCATCTATTCCATAAGTCTTTACATAGCTCCCTACTAGATGGTCACATGCTACTTTCGCTGCTGCATAAGGCGTTGTCGGATGAAGAACGTGTTCTTCGTCCATCATATCATCTTCAGCCGTTCCATATACTTCCGAGCTTGAGAAGTGAATTAGTTTAGTGTCTGTCGTTCTCACCAGTTCTAAAATGTTGATTGTTATCTCAGTGTTTGTTATGAAATTCTCTACTGGTAGTACTAGTGAATGTGGTAGTGGTTTTACTGCTAGATTGAAAATCGTTTCTGGTTCGAATCTTTTAATGTCTCCCATATGTCTCTTTTCTCTGCAATCTCCGTACTTTCCCAATGTTAGATGTGCTTTTTCTGGTATCTCGTTTTCTATCATCCAATCTGGCATTTCCCCACTGTGTATACTTAGGTCGTCCATTCCTAAGCACTCATCTCCATCTTTTATAAGTGCTTCAAGCAGGTGTCCTCCTATGAAACCTGCCGCCCCTGTTATTACTGTACGCATGTTTTCAGCCCTTCCACCACTTCTATTACTTGCTCTGCTGTCATTCCTGCCCAAATTGGTAGTGCCAATGTTGTTCTCGCTAGTTCTGCTGATACTTTACAATTCCCGTTTGAGTTGTCATATGATCCCACTTGGCACTCAATTCCCATTTCTCTCATTTTTCTTATCACTTCGTTTCTATTTATTTCATTTTTCAATCTTACTACATAAGATTGATTGTTTCTTCCTCCTCCGTTATCTGGCGTTCTTACCTTTTCCCCTAGTTCTGCTCTTATTGTTATGTTATACGTTGCATTTATAATGTCTCTTTGTTTCAGTATATGATATATCTTCCCCATCTGAGCTATTCCTATTGCTGCTTGAATGTCTGACATCTTGAAGTTCATTCCGTTTCCTATGAACTTCCCGTCTTTGTTTTTCCCGAATTGTCTTCCTGTTGATACTGCTTCGTATATTTCTTCATCATCTGTTACTACCATTCCTCCTTCTCCTGTAGTTATGATCTTTCTACCGTGGAAACTAAATACGGCTGTTCCTCTTCTTCCTATCTTCTCTCCCATGTATTCTGATCCTAATGCACATGCTGCATCTTCTAGTACATGTGTTTCATTTTCTCTCGCACATCTTCTTATTTTCCCCATTTCGCATGGCAGTCCGAATTGGTGTATAGGTACTATCATAGAGCTTATTCCCAATTTGTCTAGCTCATGTGTATCTAAATTATATGTATTCTTGTCCACATCTATCATTTGTATGAATGGTGAACTGGGTAGTTCCACGTATTCTCGTATTTTGTTTATAGCAGGGAATGTGAATGCTGGCACTATCCAGTTTCTATTGTATCTCATTCCTTCCATTTCTAGTGATGTTAGATATAATCCAGCAGTGCATGAACTTACCGCTACTGCATATTTTGCTCCTACATACCTTCTTACCACCTCTTCGAATTCTTCTACTACTTTTCCCTGTGAAACCATTCCAGAATTTAATACTTCTTTTACTTCCTGATTTTCGCTTTCATCAAAAAAAGGTTTTGCTAAAGGTATTCTCATTCTCATCATCTCGTCATCACCCACTCTATGTAAGCTTCCCATTTCCTTATCTGCGTTTCTGCTCCGAAGTGTTTTCTTACCCACTCAATGTTTCTTTCTTCTTCGTCTCTATCAAACCCCATGAATTCCACGTTTCTTATTACATCTCCTACCACATCGGCTATGTTCTGTTCATATGTTGTTATCATCGGTAAATCTGAATGTAGTGCATAGTCCCAAGGCGTTATGTTGCTTATTACTTTTTGTCCTAGTATCAAACCTTCTAGGCAATTCATTCCATAACTCTCGTCTCCTGTAGAGTTCAGTAATATGTGGCACATTTTCTTCTGTCTAAGTGCATCTTCCCATGATTTTCCTGTTATCCTCTCATATCGCACATTTGGAAATTCCCTCGCAAGTATTTCCTCAAAAATCTCCGTTCCCTTTCTTTCTGTCTTTGTCGGGGCGTGACATATCGTTAGTTCGTTGTTCTTTTCTATTCCCTTTGTTATCTCTAATATCTCATCAACCGGTATTATCACGTTCTCGAATGGTGCTCCTGCTATCCGTGCTGCTATCGTTGGGTCTGATAGTGGTGGTAAAACTGCCCATCCTTCCATCTGCATTGTTTTTAATATGTCCATGTACTCTCTCATCATGCTACCTAGGCCGTTTATTATTGAATTGCCGTGTCCTGCCAATTTGTCTAGGTCTAGTCCTTCCATGTCCAGTAGCATATCTTGGAATATTAGCATATCAGCAGTTTTCACAAACTCTCTTGCCTCTTCTCCGTTCTCTCCCAGTGTCCAGTCTTCTTTATCTTCATAACCCAAATATGTTTTTGTCTTTACTATACTCTTAGCTTCCCACCCCAAGTAATTTCTCATTGCTTTTGCTAGTAACCTATGTTGCTGTCCGGAGTCTGATATTGCCATCAATGCTACTCTCATACTATACCCTCTTCTTCTAGTGCTGCTACCATTTTATCGTATGATGACTTTAATGAATATTCATCACATGCTATTCTTCCACTCTCTGCTTTACTATTTCTTGCTTCTTCACTGTCTAGTAATATTCTTACACGTTCTTCAATTCCACCACTGTTCCACGGTTCCACCGCCAGTTCTGGCCATATTTTTCTCATTGCTTCTATCGTGTTTGATCCTACCGTTGGCACTCCCAGTGCAGCAGCATCTACTACTCCTCTTCCATATGTGTTGTCGTATGTCATGTCCACGTTTATTAGTGACTTTGCCATGTACTGTAAGTATTTCCTGTAGTCAATCGTTCCTATTATTTCAGTGAACATGCTATTTATTGGTACTTCCCTTCTTCCACCTTCCTTTGTTGAGTAATTCATCAGTATTACATCTAGTCCGTATTCTTTTCCTATCTCGTCAAGTGCATAGAAATATTCGCACCATGTGTTGTTGTATCTGTGGTACTGTGCTGTTATCGTTGGTGTTCTTTCAAGTTTCATCATTTGCTTGATGCTATCCGTGTCCAATGGGTGTGGTATTACTTTTATTTCCCTTCCCAGCCACTTACTTAGTATTCTTGCTCCTCTCGATTCTACGTGGAATATGAAATCTGCTTTTTTCAGTTGGTCCCTCATCACAAATGGGTCCATTGTGTTCCACATCATCGTCCCGTAGTCTATATTCACTATTATCTTCGTGTCTGAATTCTCTCCTAGTATCTCTCTTATTGCAGATGTGTATGTTGCATTTGCAGGCGCGAAATTTATGTGAACAATGTCGTGCTCCTCTAATCTGTCCCTTGAAATGCTTGCATCTATTGCTCCATGTAACCCGAATTCTTCAAATGCATGTGCCCACTGGAACAGTCCTGGTTGAAAAAGTCTCATGTCCTTTTCCGGTCGTCCTCCGAACAATTTGTATCCTAGTTTTTTAGTCATTTCTCATCCTTCCTTACATGGAAAACTATTATCGGTTCATCTTTCAGCCACTTCAAGTTCCTGTAGTTCGACTTTATTGTTCTCTCGAATTCTTCTCCTGCTTCTGATGCCCTTTCTATTCTTACTGTTTCTGTTCTCCCGTTTTCATCCGTAAGCTCCATCGTGTCTTTCCCATCAAACTGTCTGAATTCCATAGTTTTCTTGCCAGCAAGTATCTCGTCGAGATACTTGCTGTTTATCTTAGCTGCTAATTTCATTCTTAGATCACCAGAGTTACTATCCTGTCGTTCTTTTCTCTTGGGTTTGCTTTCATTATTTCCCCTAGCCTTCTTCCTGCTTCTTCTATTGCTGGTATAATTATTCCTGTCCATACTGGCCTATTGATCATGTCTCCTTCTCTTATTTCGTAGAATTCTTCTTCTCCTTCTCTGTTGCATGTTCCTATCCATACAGTTCCATCATCTGCCTTTGCCATCGTTGGCGTTCCTCCCAGGTACTCTATAGGCAGATCGCTCCATCTTCTTATTCCGTCCAGTTTCAGTATTTTTATGTCCAGTGCCGATGCTTTATCGTCGTACCTTATCAACATTTTACTCACCTTTTTCTTCCTCTTCTATTAGTTCATCACAATACTTTTCGAATCTCTCTTCTCTCTCCATCGCTCCCTTCCATTCTTTTCTCGCTTCCCTTATCACTACAATCATCAATATTACAACTTCTATCACTAACAGTGTCATCCACACTCTTCCCAGCGTGTTTAGTCCTTCTGTCCATACCCCTCCAGTTGCTATGAAGTATCCGATTTCTCCTACTATCGATCCTAACAGCATCATCGACAGTAGATATATTATTCCTACTCCTAATATCCTCAGCACATTTGCCACTTTCTCACCTTCTAAAAACTACTAATGCCCGCTCAGGCGTGATCGGGCATGTGTGTTCGTTAATTCAGTTCTTTCCTGCTGGTCTTATTGAAATTATCACGTCATCTCCCAGTTCCATTCCACCGAAGTCCTTCAGCATTAATGGATCGAATCCTTCTACCTGTATTCTTCCCCAGGGGTTTCCGGTTCCTTCTACTAGATTTTCGTCTCTATCTAATTTCATCTTCTTCAAAACAGCTTTTATTCTATGAGTCGTGTCTGTCGTGAATTTTAGTTCACCAGTTTCCTTATTCTTTACAGTCTTCAGCTTTTCAACAGGCCCTAAGAAGTCGAGCTTTCCCCTAATTTCAATTCCCGTATTCGCCATGTTCTTTTCCTCACATGTTCAATTCTTGAATCTTTTTCTAAATCCTTTCTCAATTCTTTCCAGTCTTCCGTGCTTATATTTAGTCTATTCTTTATGAATCGTGTTTGTACCGTTCCCTCCATTCTTAGAAATTTTATCACTCGTTCTTTTTCTTCCGTCCAATCTCGTTTTGCATCTTGGGCATGATTTTGGTTTCTTGACTCTTGTTTCCCATCCGTAGTCACACTTTGGACACCTCATTTTTTTCGTCATATTACGATAGTAATACGTACTTTTTATTTAAATCTTTCTTCTAGTCGCGGCCCTTCAGGGCCGCGACTCGTTTATTTAAATCTTTTCTTTTTCTTTATCTTCAGCTTTTCTAGTTGTTCCGTCTTAGGGCATGTATTGAATGTGTATTTCGGGATTTCATCCCTTGTATCTTCATCGTGATTTGCCCAATGATCCTTCACTACTCTCGCCGTTGCACAATTAATTTGACACCCAAAACAAGCTTCATGGAATCTCTCTTTCTCTGCATCTATCTGACTGCTCAGAATTGCTTTATTTGCTCTTTTCCTACTTGCTTTCATCCACCTTCCCACCCACATTCAAAAAAGTTCCACAGTCGCGCCATTGCAATGGCGCGACTTGTTCACACTGGTACTGCTTCGAGGACGTATCTTACGGCCCCGTCTGCCAGGAGCTTCCTTACGGCTGCTTCTGCTACTTCCTTTGGTACTGCGTCCAGTCCCGCACCGCTTGTCAGTTCCTCTACGGTCTTCTTTCCGCCTACGATCTTGTTGTAGACTTTCATCAGTTCCAGGGTGTTCAACTGCCCGGAGTGCTGCATCCTCGCAGTCTTTAGTCCGTTCGCGACTACTGCCTTCTTCACCTTGTACTTACTTTGTCCAGTTATTGCTTCGATCTCCTCAAGTCCCTTTCCTTCTTTTATCAGTCGCTCAAGAAGATCCTTTGTCAGCTCCAATGGTTCCACTGGTGTCTGCTTCGCTGGTTCCACTGGTGTCTGCTTCACTGGTGCTGTGGTGGCTGTGTTCGTCTTGCTGTCCTTCTTTCCTGATGCTAATTCCTGCGCCATTTGTCTCATCCTCACTTTCTATATAATACTCAACGTGCAAGAAGCACAATCCGGTTCTCTTTCCCTCGTCGGCTCTGTTCTTCTTCCACTTGAGTTGTCCTTCATCTTTCCTAACCAATAAACACTTGTCGGTCGTCTTTATCATTTCAATTGCGTTTTCAAGTGCTTCTATTGTCTTCTGTTTCGCTTCTTCATATTTTTGTGATCCTCGGTTGTCTGTTATTGTCATCTTCATTTGTTTCAGACTCATCTCTGCATCCTCCCTGATATTGTGGTCAATTCCCTGAAGTTTCTTATTGTCTCTTCTATTTCCTCCTCCGTCATCTCCGCTGTCGGCAATATTATTATTGCCTTCGATACAATGATCTTCAGTTCATCCTTTGTTCTCAACCCATTATTTCTTGCCCAGTCAATAGGTATCCTCATTCTAAATGTACCACTTTGAACGTGGACTTTTGCTTTATCTACTTGGTCTAGGGATACCATGCTTACCTACACTGTATGTTGTCGTATATGAATGTTTCTGTTCATTTCTGATTGCCTTAAATATTGTGCCCTTACATATATGTTTATCATGGCTACTCCGGTTGTAAACCCTTCTAGGTCGCGACTGTTCCCTGAGATGCTGATTGAGTGCCTTAATCAAGGCGACGTGTCAACGTCTGGGGAGACTATCGCATCCTATAATCTAAAGGACCGCATGGTGATTGTTGAAAATCCTCGATTTGATGGAACTGCTCTCATGGACTTCATTGCTACTGCTGATAGTCGCGAGAAGGCCCGCATACGAACAGATGTCCCTTCCGCTACCGAAGCTCTCAATAGGATGAAGGTCGTTGCGCGAAAGACACTTGATCTTTCCTTCCAGATGACCGCAGGTGCTGTTACTGACAAGTATTGTCGCTATAACATGACTATTAGGAAACCCAATGTTCTTGATAAGTTGAGAAATGGCGAGAATATTGCCACTGAAGAACAGGCATTTTCCGATGTTCTTAAGTTGGAAGATAACCTTAGTATAGGCGTTCCATATTACGAAAGCCTCCTTAATATCGATCCATCTAAGAGGTTCGAAGAGATAATACCAGTTGAGCGAAAGCTTGCTGCTATGGCTGCTGGTGATATTGCTGTCATTGGTGGTGCGCAGGTAAACATTCCTCCCGGCTGGCTCGGTGTTCTCCTCGGTGTTATGGTCGATATCACTGCATTTGCTGGTGTCGGTGTCGGTGATACATTCCTCATCGTAGATCGCGACGATGATCCTACCATGATGAAACTTGAAATTAAGGGGTGCGCGGATGGTCTATATATGCCATGCTATTTGCCATTCCTCAATTCAACCAAGGTGTATCTTGAATCCGCTACTGGTTCTGGCGGTAATATCATCCAGGCTGGGTTCTTCTATGGTCTTCGAAAGATGACCGATAGCGATTATGTTAGATGGGGTCTGTCTTTCCCAACTCCTCTGCAAGCATCTGAGGCCAGTCGCATTCTTTCTCAGTATCCCAAGACACTCGCAGGGCTCAAGTCTGGAGTGAGTTAGAATGGAAGAACTGTTAGAACCTGAAGTATCAGGAATGAAGCGAGTTCCCACTGAACTGGAACTCGCTCTTAGGGATCTCGGTCAGGGACAGCGCATTGCCAATGACGGCAATACTGGTAAGAGTGTTCAGGTTCCGTCCAATGCTGAGTTCTTCTGTGCATTTTCCGAGGTCGGAGCTTCACGTCTTGAGATTGATGGCATTGCTTCTGCTGATTCCACGCTCGTCGTCTTCAAGGATCAATATGTGATGTTCTATCCCATCGGTCCTGGTCAGGGATTGTCCTGCTATGGTCCCGCATCGTCCTTCTGCAACATAAGATTCCTTGGACATATTAATAGGTGACATGGCTACTGCTTATCTTTTTTATAATCGTGGAAGATATTGCGTCGATATGTATGAGTTTACCAAAGGTGGTGACGGTGATATCTATGTCTGTGATTTTGTCAGAGATAAGCAGCAGGGTTTTAATGTTCCTGCCAAGTCCCTCCTGATCGAGAATCATGGTGGCGGAGCTGGTTATAATTATCTTTATTTCCGAACTACTCATGATGGCAATGGTTGGTCTCGCACCATGCGACTCAAGCCCGATGCATTTGTTAATTATCAACTCGGCGAGGCCATTTTTTATGGTGTTGCTGTCTGGGCCTCAAATGCTAATTGTATGTTTTCCCTAGATGCAACTCCTGGTGAATGGGATACTGCTGAAGCTTCCAGATTTCTCGGCAGTCCAAATGTCAAGAAAAACATCGATGCCCTTATTGCTGGCGATCTGGTGATCTGAAATGCCAGCTCGTGGCTATTCATCCATTCGTGACCAATCCGCCAGACTTAATTTATCCAAGGGAGGTTCTACTTCTCTCTATGTTGATCAGAATGGCCCTGCTTCATCTGATAATAATGATGGTTTTAACTGGGATCGCCCTAAGCTTACTCTTGGTGCTGCATTTCTCGATGCTGAACCCTGGACGGAAATCTTTTGTAGGAGTGGATTTTATGCAGAAAATATTGTTGTCCCCTATGAACACATTACCTTGCATGGTGTTGTTCAGGCTGGCGTTGATAGGGTTGAAATTTGCCCTCTCTCCGGTGTTCCTCTCACTGTTCAGGTTGGTTATTATGAGATGGAAGGCGTTGCTCTTTCTTCGATTAATGCTGACGTTTCTCGTTTAACTGGCCCCGGTCATCAGTTGCACGATTGCTTCTTCGAGCTTGATTCAGATGGTAGTTCTCAATGTACTGCTGTTCGGTTAGATGATTGTGATAAAATTGAATTTTATGATAACAATCTAGATGGACTTAGCTCTCCTGATTCCATTGGCGTCCGCGTTGATGGTTCACTTAATGCTACGGTTGATGCTCTTATTCGAGATAATTATTTTAAGGATTTTGGTGATGTCGGCGTTGCTGGTCATGCTATTAATCTCGATAATGCTCAGAGAGCCTTGCTTATTCGTAACATATTCGATTCTGGTTATAATGGCATTTATTGTGAAGTTCTCGCTAATGCCCTTCACACTATCATGGGCAATCAGTTTTATGCTAATGATAATTATGACATCTGCGATGTGAATCCTGATCCTCTTGTATCTGGCATCATGATTAGGAATAATTTCTATGGCTATGCAGGTTGGTTCGATGATAGTAACCATGACGGCCTCGCCGATTTGCCTATTCAGTGCTATAATAATTATGATTATGCTCCCCTATCGTCTCCTCACTTCATAGGGCCTTCATTTGTTCCGAGGTATGTTGCATGAGTCAAAATCGCGTTGAAATTACATCCAAGTCCAATTCCAGAGTTCCCGGTCAGCTCGATCCTATTCGTATCGGTGAAAAAATTATTTCGTCTAAGCCAGTTGTTAGACGTATTAAACTTTCTTCGCTCGATCCAGATCCAGATTACACTTAAATATCTTTGAAGTATGTACTTCTAATGTGACTGATTCAGCACATGTCCAAACTAAATCCCGCAATTCTCTTTTCGAAAGTAGAGATATCTCCGTTATTCAAATTGAAAATCCCACTGCTGCTCCTATTCTTAATTATAGGACTGCTATAGATCCTGCTCTAATTGCTGCAAAGTCCCTCCCTGTTGATCTCAGGGGCCTTGATCTTAATGGTGAGTCTATTCCGTTTTGGTATTCTAAATATGGCACTGGTCTTAATCCTGCTGAGATTTTTCATAAATCTAATATTCTTGCCGGAGGTAAACAACAGATTTTGCTTGGTGATGCTCCATATGTTAGTGATATAGGTGCCAGTGTTGGTTTGCCTCAACCAGCTCAACCCAGCCTAGATGATCTCTGGCACAAAAACGTAGTAACCGATCTTTCTCCGTGTGATGTTATTATAGCTGCTACTCTTCAGTTTCCTTCCAATCTTGCTGATGCATACAGTTATGTTGCCCAGAAAATTCTAGCCCCTATTTCTTCCAGACACATCGTTAAAACTCCTGAAGGCTATCTACATGCTGTTACCACTTACATTATATCTGGTTTATCCAGGATCGTTTATTTCAAAAGTATAAATGGTGGTGAGACATGGACTGCTACCATAGTAGACAACAATGACGGAAATTACTATATCCATCCATCTATTACGTGTGACCGCTATGGTGGCATTCACATTACATTTACTAGATGGGACCAAGTTAATTTCCCTACCTATTGGTTATATTGTGGTGGTGCTACTCCTGCTGGGTTTGAGTTAGTTTCCAACAATGGCAATCTTGCCTATCACCGTCCTCTCGGAGGCGGTGAAGGTTATTCTTATCCTGCTATCGGTGTAGATCCAGATCCTTATAATCTCCATTATAATGCTTCATATTCTACCGTTGGTGGTATAAATGGTGTTATTAATAAGATGAATGAAGGTCTCGGTGGGGATTCTGGTATAGGCGGTTGGCACCACACAGCTATTAGTGCTACTCTATCTTCTGAGACTCTTCTTCCTCCTAGTAGATCTCTTAAACTTCTTAGGTACTGGGGCATTCCTCCGTCTCTTCCTGCTGACATAATAGTTTTGTTTAATAGTAATGTTCCCGCTGGTTATACCAGATATTCTGATCAAGATAATTATGGCATTTATTTATCTGATGATGTTGGTACTCTAGTCGGTGCTGCTCAACATCGCCATTTGTATTCCTATACCGTTGATGGTGTTCAAAATTGTCTTAAAGGTGGTACTGCTGGTGGTACTGTTGTCAAGTGCTATCATTCACATGTCGGATCTTTTTATACTAGCTATGCTGCCAATAATCCTCCGTCATATGGTGTTGTTCTTGGTAGGGTTTCTGCTCCCCTTAGTGTCATTGCTGCTAATGCGTTACTTATTGCTGGTAGTACTGCATTGCTTTCAGCTCTTACGTGTCTTTCTGCTAATGGACAGGCTCTTTATAATAAGTTTTTCGTAGGTAAGGCATCATATTCAGATCTTGGTGGGTCTCTTACCCATGATCACGATGATATTGCAACTACTACTGTTGGTCCTACGGGCGGTTGTAATAATCGTCTTTCTATGACTGATACTTCATATGCAACATGTGCTCATACTCACAATTTATCAGTTGCGTTTGATCCTTTCAGTAATATTGGCGCATATATGAGGCCCTACATTTATAGTGTTGATTCTCAACTAGATCTTACTAGATTTGGTCAGGATTTATTCTATAGATATATATCTCCTGCCGGGGTTATGGCTCCTGTTATTAATATAAGTCAGATCTATTCCGAGTATCCATCATTTGAAGGTATTTGTCTTGCTGATGGTAGTGATAATCTTCATTTCCTTTGGTCTGGTGCTGGTATAAATCCATTTCCTTATCTTGGCAATGCTCGAATCTGCTATAAGAAGATGACTGGTGGTGTTCTTGGTGCGAGGGTAGATGTTACCACGTCAAATGATCATATGCTATATCCTTCAATGGATATCGATAAGAATGGTGATGTTCATACTGCTTGGTACAACTATACTACTAATCAGGCCGTTCAATATCGTAAATGTGCTTCTGGTGTCTGGGGTGCAATTGAAAATGTCGATACCGATTCATATGTAGGTATTACTGCTAACATCATTACAGACAAAGATCTTAATGTTTATTTATTCTACTGTAAGTGGACTGATCCCGGTACCGCCATAAAGGAGGTTTTCTATCGTAAACGTACTTCTGCTGGATGGAGTGCTGCTGTTAATCTCAGTCCCAACAAGGCCAGTGCTGGTTACAACCAGTTCGTTGGGCAGATTTATCTTGACAATAAAGGAAATGTTGTTTTTACCTGGACAGGTAAAGGATATGGTGCTCATACCAGTGTTTATCATCCTGTTTATCGTTATATCAAACCAGATGGAACTATAGTTCCCGCCGTTGGCGTTGATGCTGTTGACCTATTTCCTAGTGATGATACTGAGATCATTTATCCTACTGTTTTCTGGCATTCATTCCCTCTCACTGATCAGGTTTATCAGAATCTTGTTACCTCCGGTCTTACTTTTATGTATCTCTATAATCCCAGAGGTGCTACCAATGACATTGCCGATCTCAAGTTCTATTCATCTGCTGATGCTCTCATAGGTGATGTTGGTCAAGTCGGCTCCGGTGGTCTCGGCGATGGTAATTTCAATCCCAGTGGCGTTTCTGCTGAGAGCATTCTTCAATCTGAAACGTTCAATGCTACCGTACGTGGATATATAGGAAGATCCCATTTAACTAGGGGCGTCGTAGGTGATTATTTTGTCTGAAAAATTATTCATCCCATTCATAATTAATTTCACTAAATCAAGTGAATTGGTGTCCGAGCCATCCCGCCTCGTAGAAGTCGATCCCGCTTCCCTAATTCCTGATGACCATAGGTCTACGCCCTATGGTAAGGATTTAAACGAGTTTATTAAAAATGGTGGTAAGTTACCTTCATCTGGCTTGACCGAAGTCAAGCCCGATTAGATTTCTATTGTTTCTACGTAACCAGTATATGGTATTGTAATGCTCGTTGTCGGCGTTGCCGACAGCTTGAAACCTATTTTTATATCGGTCCATGCTGGTAGATTGCTCAGTTCTACGTTTCTTGATAGGATGCATTGTGTATATGGTAGGGCCATATCTGCTGGTAGTAATGCATAGCTTCCATCCCCTCTCTTCCTGTATACTCTTACTGTTAAACTTGAAAGGAATGCTGCTAATCCATCGAATCCAGGTGCTACTCCGTCTGGTGTTACTTGTATGTGAGTTGCTTTTGGTACTGATGTCCCCGCTGTTGTTACTCTTGCTCTTATCCAGTACCATCCCCCTACTGCTGTCGGCGTACTAGTGAATGTTACTGATCCACTTTTACCGAATACTTTTCCGTTATTAACCGTTCCATCTGTAACACCTGCCAATGTTGCCCATGTTGCTCCGTTCCAGTATTCCCATACGAATATATTATCTGTATTTGACGTTCCCTGGTCTATGTAAAAGTCAATTCTATGGAATGCACTTTGATGTTCAAAATATATACAATCTCCCGCAGTTGGTGTATATACAAGTGGCACCGAATTCGCTTTTAGGTTGTTTGCTAACTCCGTGTAATCTATTCCTGCTCCACCATTCGGTACTAATGTAACATTTCCTATATTCATTCCTTCCAGATCTGCGAAAAGATTTACTCTGAATTTTGTTCCATATGTTGCTTGTGTAAGTGTTATAAATTGTTCCGTTGTATCTGCTAAAGTTATGTCTCCACTTATGTCTGTAACCATCGATGTTCCCATTGTATCATGAATATCCTTTACTATTGCTCCGATGGTTATTAGTAAAGTGTCTAGGTTATTTATTGTTTCGTAATCATTTGCTTTTGCTAATAGTGTATCTGCATTTGCTCCGGTTCCTGCTTCTATTCTTGCTGTGAAGTTGTACATTGTACCGAAAGGAATAGAAGTCATTAAAATTCCCTGGTAATAACAAAGTATAGTATCTGCTATTATTCCAAAAGTACATGTTGAGAAATCTGTTACATTTATCACGTCTGCTGTTAGTGGTACTACTTGTTCTAAACTTCCTGCTATTTTATATCTCAGTAGGCAATTGCAGTTTATGGCCCCTCCTTTGTATGGACCCATTTTCACATAGTTGTTTGCATCTTTGTATAAGCATAATGAAATTTCACCGCTTGTCCCAGTAGTCGTCTGTAGTTTCAAATCTACTGACTTTCTCCAATTCTTTCCGAATTTTTGCTTTGATTCCAGATATGATATTCCTTTTGTTCCTGTTCCTGCATTTGTGAAAATTAGATTTCCCGTTGCCTGTGTTATTAGTGTCGATCCTACTTCTACTGGCGCGTTCCATCTGCTTGTGTCAACTGTGTCCACATCGAATCCATCAAAATCCTGAATTAATGTTGGAATCCCAGTTCCTGGGTCAGTTGGTAATGACACATTACCTATGCTGTAGCGAAGATATTTAAAGTTGGGCCTTCTTTCTTAATGGTATATGACAATGTTTAGTAATCCAGTAGTCATTTCTCAAGGTCCCGCAGGTGCTCCAGTTTATCTTTACCAGGCGTGGGCATCTGATGCCATCGGCACTGGATTTACTACTGTCTTTGATCCTGCACTTGATTATACTGCATTTAAAATTTCATATTCCATTCTCACTCCGGTCGTTGGTGATTTTACTGGCCTCTGGAAGAATTATAAAGGTGCTACTGGTGCTGCTTCGTATACTTATATCGCGTATGCCTTAGATTCTGCTGGCAATGGATTCACTAACACTTATGATCCCACTCTTGATTATATAGCAATTAAGCCCACGACTTCTCCCCTCACTCCTCCTGTAGCTAGTGACTTCGTTGGCTTATGGAAGAATTATAAAGGTGCTCCTGGCACTGATCCAATAGGTAACGTTGCTGCTACTAGTCCTACTGTTAATTCTGATTCAGCTCATGGTTACTCTGTTGGTTCGTGGTGGTGGAATACCACTTTACATATAAAGTTCAGTTGTGAATCTGCTGCCGTTGGTGCCGCTGTTTGGCGTCAAATCTGGCCCGCTGTTCCCGGTGCGCTCTCTATCACAAATGACATGCTGGCTGGATCTATTGGTACTGATAAACTCGTAGAATCTGCAAATGTGTCCGATGCTATCACTAAGAAGCATACGCAGGCATCTGATGATAATTTCAATGGGCTGTCGGCTAAGACCGCTTTTTCTGATGCAGATCCACTTTTGATCTACAGTATAGCGGACTCCGCCTACCGGAAGATGACGCTCGGAGATGCTAAGAAGCTCATATTGTTTGCGGTCGATACCACTGCTACAGGGCAGGTTATCGCCGATAGTACAGATACGAAGATTGCTGCTGGCTTATCAGCATCCGCTACGATCGATACCCTTTCCGGTTGGGATGGCGTCAATAAGAAATATGTCTGCAAAGAGGCAGGCGTTTATTTTATTCTCGCGTGTGTCTTTTTCGAAGCAAATATTGCAGGAGACAGGCGAGTTCATGTCCGAGTTAATAATTCGCAGGTTCTAGAAGGCCTGGCTGGCTCGTGGGCCTCTGGATGGGGTGAGGTCTTAGGTTTTTCTCTTACCACGTTAGCTGTCAACGATTATGTTGAGCTTTGGGCTTTACAAACATCCGGAGGCAACCTTACCTGCCAATGGGGTAATAAGTTGTATATGATCCGAGTGGGATAATCTCTAGTTATATCCATCTATTTTTTATACTCGAAAATCTTATTTTAGTGCATGGCTGATGAAATTCCTCCCGTTGTCTCTGATCAGAGTCAAGCATTGCTCGAAGGAACATTTGAAATTGAATATGCTCCCGGAAAGATTTCTGCAAAAGGGCTTCGACTATTCCTTATTGCTCTTATAGTCGTTACTCCTGTTGTTCTCGTTATGTGTTATCTTTCAATTAAAAATCCAGATCCAAACAATGTAACTCGTCTCTATGAGATCGCATTGATGGTCTTGATATTCTTCTTCGGTAGGGCCTCTACAGGTGCCAAAGTATAGGAGCTTATCATGGAAAACGATGGTCAAATGTCTGCTGGCGATCTTCGCGAATCTCGTCCAAATTTCCTTGAAGGCATCGATCCTACCATGATAGATCACGATCATGTTCCTCAAATATTAACCGCCATCTTGAACCAGATGGCAGTTGTATGTGGTTGTATGAATCGCATGGAATCTAAACAACGTGAGACTGAAAATTATTTGCTTCTTTTTAGGGTTTCAAAATGCGGCTGGGACTGGATAAAAGATGCTAATAACATTAAGGCTGTCATTGCTTTAATCGGTGGTTTCACTGTTGTTGATTTTACTACTCGTTATTTGTTCTGGTTTGTTTGGCCCAAGTAAATTTAATCGGTCCATCGTAATAGGGCCGATCTTATTCAATGAATAACTATTTTTATTTGAACTCCTGTACATCTTATGGTGAAATCGTGAAAAATTGGTTCATTTTAGGAATTGTTGTCTGGGCCTGTCTTCTTGCTCTGACATGTACTGCTTTTGCGACTAATTGGGATGCACTTCCTACTTATACTTATACTGGTAGTACGTGGTCTGGCTTGCATTCCTTTATTGATACTTATGGTACTGGTACATATCTCGTCGGTTCCATGTCTACTACTTCGTCTACCTTTTATGTTGATCAAAATTATGTTCGCATAAAAGGTACCGTTGGTTTTCCGGCTGATGGTGACTATATGATAGGTGCTGGTATTTACACTGTACCTAGCCGTATCGTTGATTATAGTGGCGCGGGTAAATTTACTACGTCTAAAACCAGTGGCAATGCTATTGATATCAGTGGAACTGGCGTTGTTCTTGAGAATATGGAAATTCTTAATTCGCGTGGGTCTTCCAGTACTGCCAATTGTCTGTACGTACATTCCGCCCAGCCTGAGTTGCATAACGTTCGTATTAGGAATGGTGCTGGCAATGCTATACTTGCTGAAAATACACATGATCTCATTACTGATCGTGTATATGTTAGTAACTTGTGGTCTGATTTGGGTGTAACTGGCATTGGAACTGGTGTTAAGCTTGTTAATAGTAATACCGATCCTAGATTCAATGATATTACGGTGTGTTATGGCTACTGCGGTTATAACCTTACTGGTTCATCTGGTCTTATATCTAATACTATGCAGTGTTACGATGCAAATTATCCTACGATCATAGATCCTGCATCTAATGGCGCATGTGATGATATGACTTTTAGGATTGCCGTATTCGATGTTGGATATCGTGGTTCTAATGCTGAAGGTTTGTGGATGGGTTGGCAGAATTCCAATACCATTGATAATATCCAGATATATAACATTTGGGCGTATGGTCATGCCAGTGGAGTTTCGATAGGTCATGGTACAAACATTGGTATTTATGGTGGTGGCATTTCATCTGATAATTATGCAATGTATCTTTATCAGGGTGTCAATCCCATAACTATCCAAGGTATTAACATTATTAGTTCTGGTCATAACTACTATGCTCTCACGTTAAACAATCCTGGTTCTGCTACTTTGCTCGGAAATGAGTTCGATTCTTCACTTGCTGCGTATTTAACAGGTACCTATTATTTCGGTGGCAATCTCGGCACTGGATCTATTCAAGGTACTGTTTCGTGGAGTCATTTCAATTAATTAGGTTTAGGTGATGTCATGAAAGGAATACTTGGAATTGTTGTGTTAGTTCTTATGAGCTTATTGTTTATTGGCATTGCTGGCTCTGAGGTTTTTACCTACACTGGCAATACTGGTAGTGGCTTGGCTACATTTGTTTCTAATAATGGTGCTGGAACGTATCACGCTGTTAATGATATATTAGTTACTTCTCAGGTCAATATTCCCGTTGATCAAGTCAGATTTGAAGATATAGAATATACCATTTCAATGCCTAGTGGAAATGCTATTTATAACACAGGAAATGGTATCGAGTATGAAGGTTGTACTATTCGACAATATAATACCGATACTAGTGTTAATTGCTTAGTTTTTCATAATGCATCTAACATTGGCAATGGCGTTGTTGTTGCTAGTCCACAAGTAATTGATACAGTCGTATATAATTACGGTAGTGGTATTGGTATCTCTCTATACAATCCTTGGATTAGTTATATCAAAGGATCATCTGTTAATGGATACGGTCATAGCCAGGGTATAGGTATAAAGTATGATGGCACAAGATGTATGGAACCTCATCTTACTGATGTAAATGTTGATCATGGATATTATGGAATATACATTGCTGGTATACAGGGTGTGTATGGGCAACGTGTCAGTTGCACTAATCAATTCCTTCCACTCGCGATTGATCCTAGCTCTGATTATATGCTGTGTTCTAATATATTGTTCAGTGATTCTCGGTTTGATGTTGGTTATTCTGGTGGTGAAGCTGTTACTGTTGGATGGGTTAATTATCCTACCCCAGTTGGTCTTATTCAAACTATCAACTTCGATAATTGTGACATCGTAGGAAGTAGCGCAGGCATTTCCGTCATGTATGGAAAGTATATTACCATATCTAGGAGTCGTCTTTCTTCTATTCAGAACTGTCTCTATCTATATTCATATGTAGATAGGGCTTTGTTGACTGATTCCACTATTACTTCATTTAGCCAAAGTGTTCCTGCCATATGCAGTAGTGGTGATAATGTACTCATAAATGGAAATGGCTTTACTACATCGCCTTACACTGCCTGGTTCACCGATTCTAATAAGCGTTTTCTTATCAACTTTAATAACCACGTTGCTAAGATTTGCATTGGCCCCGGTCAAATTCAGGTTCCGATCGTTGGTGATCCTAATTACGGTGTTGGTTATAATAGTAATCCTTAGTCAATCCTCGGCCCGATGGCCGAGGATAATATTTATCTAGTCTGGTACAAAACACATTGATGAACTTGTTTGCTTTTCTTCTTTGTCTCGTGTTATTGTTCTGTATATCCATCCTTTTTTTACTCTTAGTCTCATAGTGTTTGTCATTAACGTTGATCCTTTCATGTTTTCCCATGTTCCCTTTGGTTCGTATATGTTTTCTATCATCAATGATATTCTTGATGCTATTTTATCAGTTGTATTTGTGTCTATGTTCTCTCCTATTCTTCCATTTGCTACTTCTTCATTGATTATTTTCTCTATTTCTTCATGTAAGTTAAATGTCATTTCTTATTCCTCAGTGACCATATATGTTTTCTAAAGCAACTTGGGCATATATCTAATTCTAATACAAATGGTTCTTCACTTATTGTGTTCATTCTCCTCATTGCAACTGTTATCGTTCCATGTTCTCTGTTTTCTTTATTGTCCCATGTCCATGTGTTTGCATGAAATGTTGTTTGTGGTAAATCTATTTCTTCTCTTTTTGCATTCCAACCATTGCTATCAAAATCCCATTCTGTGTGATTTGATTTACATTCTGTTCCACATATATCACATTTTATACTATCTAACACTTTTCTTTCTATCTTTTTTGTTTTTGTTACTTCTTTTATCATTATCAATCCTCCCTCAGTTCGTCTCTTACTTTCATTAGTAATTTCCCTAACATGTCCTGTCCGAAAAAATATCCATCATCTGATACTACCACTCCCCAAAATGTATCCGTTGGCGAGCATTCATGTAATGGTAAATCTCCTGTATCTAATAATTGTTTTGCTAAACAATCATTTTTGAATTTTAGCCTCAATCCTTCAAGCATTATTTTTTCTTTTTTCTTTTCCCAGTTTTTTATTACTTCTCCTTTTTCTTCTCTTAGTGCCCTTCCTGCCATCATTGCTGCATATGCTGTTGGTGCTATTCTTATCCATTCTTGCATTGCTGGATCTTTTGCTCTCTTTGATTGATAGTAGTGTTCGTTTGCTTCATATATTTTCCATCCTCCTTTTGTTTTTTCGAATATTTTGTCTCTCCAAAGGTTTGATAGGAAACCGTGTTCCTCTTCTCTTATATAGAAGCATATATGCTCTTTTCCGTCTAATGTCTTTTTAATCATTCTCCAAACACCTCGTTATAACACATTATTCTTGCTTGTGCGTGGTCCCTCAGCCATTTACCTTGATCTAGTATGTCTACTATTATTGCTTCGTTTGTTCCTTTCTTTGGTCTCAGTCCTCTTCCTACTCTCTGAATCATTGCTACTTCAGATTTTCCTCCTGCTGCCATTATGATGGCATCTAGGTTTGGTATATCCACTCCTTCTCCTAGTAGTGTTGACACTAGTCCCATTAATTTTCCTCTTTTGAAATCTTCCAGTTCCTTTATTCTTAGTTTATTTAGTGCTGATTGGCTTTCTCCTTTTAGTGCTGTACCGTAAATGAACTTAGATCCTTCTATTTTCTGTGCTATCTGTTTTCCATGTGCTATCTGTGTTACATGTATGTATACTGAATGTCCTTCTGCTATCAGTCTTTTTGCTTCTTTTGCTATTAATTCATTTCTCGCATCGTTCATTACTATTTGATTTTTATAAGCTTCTGCATAGTTCTTTCCTGTTCCTCCTGGTGGTGCCTGTAAGAACTTGAATTTTGGTTTTGCCAGATAACCTTGTTCTATTAATTCCTTTATTGTTATCACTTTAATAATCGGCCCTATCGCTGCAAAGAATTTCAGCTCGTTCCCGTCCTCCCGGCGAGGCGTCGCCGTGAGTCCGATTCTATAGAATGCATTTGTTTTCATTGCTATCTTATAGAATGTGTCTGCCGGGCAGTGATGTACTTCGTCCATCACTAGCATCTTAAATTGGTCCAATGGGAATGTTTTTGCTCTTACCAGGCTCTGGACCATTGCAATTGTTATATCTCCGATTTCTTTTTTCTTGTTTCCGTATCTACTTGCTTTTATCTCAAATATTTTATTTATTACTTCAAACCATTGGTCCATTAATTCGCTCGTATGAACCACTATCAGTGTCGGTGTTCCCATTTCTTTTATGATATTAAGGGCCGACATTGATTTTCCGGCCCCTGTTGCCAGCTCTAAAATACACCCTTCTCCTCGTTCTAACATTGCCTTCGCCTTCGCTACGGCCTCGTCCTGGTAGTTTCTTAGGTCCGGTCCTGTCCATGTCAGTTCCAATGTCTTTTGAGGCTTCCTTGGCATTCCAAGCAGTTCTATGGTGTACCCGTATGCCTTTAGTATTTCTGTTACGTTTGATAAAAGCCCTATTGGGAAATAGTAGTCCCCTCTTCTGGTTTTGTTCATCAATCTGATCCTGTAATCCCAGAATCCTAGTGTGCATAGTGTTCCGCATCTCTTGCAGTAAGGGCCTTCAGCTTTCATAACTAATTTTGTCCATCCACATTCCGGGCATTGATATTGTCTATTATCTATATGCTCAGAGTCCTTTATCCTATAGCTCGTTGCTTTGTCTATTGCTCCCATCGTAGATTTCGATACGTTTCCATTTATGAAAATCTGCGGCTGATTACTTGATTTGCTCAAAGTTATTTTCACTGTATTTCACTGCCCCTTTCCCTGTTTTCATTTCTTCTATCATCAATTCCGTTTCTGTTATTTTTGTAATTACTCCATAGAATCTTTTTGGTGTTTTTCGCTGCTTACATGAATAATAATCCGCTCCGAATTCTATTGGATCTCCTTCTTTTAGGTCCCCTATTAAATATCTGTATTCTCCTCTTGCCCGGTTCATGAATTTTCTTTCCAGTCCTCCTGGTTTTGTCGGGTCTATGCTTATTATTGCCATCCAATTTTTTCCTCTTTTATGTGTTTCAAAAATTGGTGCTTCTGTTAGTGCTCCGTGGTCATGTTTTAGTATTACCATCTACCAGTCTCCTAACAATGTCTTCTGTTTTCCATCTCTTAACTTGTCGTTGCGTAGCAACGACAAGTCTTCTCCGGTGCATTCTAGGATTCTTAGTACTGGTGGCAGTATTTGCTTGTTTATGTAGTAGTCTGTGTCTACTTGTAGACTCATCTTCATTATGTAGTCTGGGTCTTCTGCCCTATCTACGAATTTTTCTTTTTGTTTCTTTCCTCGCATCCTACCTTTTATTATTACATAAGGTACTCTGTCTCCTATACTTGGTGCATTGCTTCCTCTCTTTTTCATTCTTTCTACTAGCTGTACGTGTGGTTGCTTGTTTTTATATGCTTGTGCTCCTTTCCCATATCTTTTCGTTATTGTCAAGTCCTCTAGCATTTTTCTGTCTAGTGCCAAGTTTAACTTGTGTACATCTTTTATTGTTCTGTCTACCAGTTCTATTGCCTCTTTTACTTTTCCTTCTTTTAGTATCAGGTCTAGGCAGGTTGCCATTGTTTTCGTTGTTAAATTGCACCAGTCCCTTCTAACTGTTTCTATTCCTCTTACTTTTATCTTATCTTTTCCGTTTGGTTCTATCAGCCACAGGGCGTATCTTTTCTTTGCTAGTAGTATTCCTCTTCTCGCAAACGATTCGAACACCAGTTCCATTGGTTCCGGCAGAGTCTTTGTTACTTCTTCTGCTATTTTCTTTCCTATTGTCTCTGCTTCTTGCAGAGACAATGAATTTCCTTCTGTTCGTATTACTTTTACGAAAACTGAATCTGTGTTTTTTAGCAATATGTTTCCGCAAGAATCTGTAAATGTGTGTACATCTCTTATGGTCAAGTCGTATACGTATCCATTGTAGTTTTCACATGTTATATTCGTTTTTGTTTTTGTATTGTCTGCTTTTTCTTTTTCTTCTCTTCCTTTTGTTTGTATACTATATACGTTTTTTTCTTTTCTGTAATTTATGTTGTGTTTTATTTCCATCGTCGAAATTAATGTCGATATTCCTGATACCAATTCTATTGATACCGTTGCATATGCAAAGTTGTTTCTTTTGTATTTATCACTAAATCCGTTCTTTTTCGAGAATTTTCTTGATCCGTCTCCTTCTATTAGTACTTCTAGTAATTTTTCTTTATATTCATCTTGCATGTTGTATGTGAATTTTGGCAGTTTTTTCTCATAAGCGCCGTGTCCACATAATGCAGTAAATACTGCTGCACTTATTCCGTTCATCATTTGTAGTTTTCTTGTTTCGTCTTTATATGTTGTTCCATTTGATAATGTTCTTATTTTTTTATTTGATTCAATTATACACGTTTCTCCATTTTTGAATAATGTGTGATATGCTATTTGCATTTTTTCTAACCATATTACATCTGAATCACATATACTTGCTCCTAATCTCGATCCAAATGTTGAACTTCCGTTTGTTATGTATCCTCCTAACAATATGCACAATTGTTCTAAATCGTTTCCTTTTATGTATCTCTTTACCAATACATTTTCCTTTCTGTTTGTCCATCCGAATTTTAGATATTCTTCATTGTATATCTCAAATTTCGATGTTTTTTCTCTTCCTTTATACATTTTCTTATATTCGAAGTCTTTTACATATTCATATAAGTCTATTGAGTTTATTTTGTTTTCTATTTCTGGTATCTTGCATTTATACATTCTTGTTCTGTTCATGTCTGTTGGTTTTGTTTCTATTAAATTTTCGTCCATGTAAGAATGATCTTCTGTTGTTATCGATTCTCCGTATTTCTGGTTTACTCTATATATCTTTTTATTTGTTTTGTGTCTCATTATCGTTTCTATTTGTTCCCATCCTTTATGTGTTAGTGCGTCATATTTCGTGCATTTTACGTATTCTTTTTCTCCTATCTTTTCTACTTTACTGTTTTGTTTGCATGATTCAAACAGTTCTTCTATTCTTATTACTTCTATCATTCCTTTTTTGTTTCTTACTGTTACACATCTATCTTTTGTTATACTATCTCCATATACTACGTTGAAATTCGATTTTTTTACATCTTTCATGTTATCTATAACATCTACTGTTCTTAGGATATTTTCCCTTCCGAATGATGTTACGGCATTTGCAATTCTTAGGTCGTATAATCTCGCCCTTGCGTATCCAGAGTAACCATAGAAGCTGTTCAGTAGTATTTTCAATGCATACTGTTTTGCATCTAAGAATGCTATTTCCTTTTCATCTTTCGTCTTTTTCATTTCTTTTTTAATTGCAATTCTTTTTTCTAATAGTTCGTTCAATATCTCTGGTACTATTCCAGGTAGTATACTTTCATCCACGAAGCACCCGCCTCCGGCTGGTGCTTGTATTAAGTTTTCGTTATTTATCTCCGACCCGTCACCGTGTGACGGGTCCGTTACTGTTGAGTAGCATAAGTTGTATGCCATCATAATGGTTGGATATAGTGATTTGTAATCAAGTACTACTGTATCTTCGATTATTCCTTTTTCTGGTGTTAGTACTTCTCCTCCTTTCAGGTCTTTGTTTTCCTCGAATCTGTCCTCTGACATTTCCGAATCTGGTTTTGTTGATACTACTCTATCATATTTTCTGAACCTTCTTAAAAGTAGGTTCTCAATCATGCCGGATTGCCCGCCGTTTGCAATGTCCTGTAGAAGTGAGCCACTTGCCTTTGACATTTCTATATATCTTTCTACTACTTTCATCTCATCCAGTAATTCCATTACTAGTCTTGCATCTCTTCTTGAATATGATATGAATTTCTTTAATCCTTCTCCTTCTTCGGCCCACATTTGTTCTATTTCTTTTGGGTCCACGTCTAGTTTTTCTATTTTCAAAAGTTCCTTTGCTACGTTTCTCAGAGTGTATTGCTTCAGTTTATATTTTGATTCCGTTGAAGCTCTTAGGATCGGTAGCAGGTCAATAATAACTTTTCCCGTCCATGTAACATTTGTCTGTGTTACTATCTTTTTTGCATACCACTTCGTGTTTATCTGCTTTATTTTTGCTCTTTCTTGTAGGTATGTGAAATCGAATTCATTCGAGTTGTAGCCAGCAATTATGTCAGGATCGTAATTCTTTAAAATTAGCATGAAGCTCGCAAGTAACCCGAATTCATCAAAACACGCCATTGTGTCCTTACGGATACAATCTATTTGCTTTCCTACTAAAACCAAGTCGTTTAAACCATTATAAGCAGGGCTGAAAGCCATGCTTATCAGAATCACAGGTGACTTATCGGATGTTGGCATTTTTCCTTTGTCTGGTAGACACTCAATATCGAAGGTCATTATTCTTATTGGTGCATTTGTTTCTACTTCGGTTCTTTTTATGTCTTTTTCATTTATTTCATTCCCGTCTGGTGTTTCTGCCCAGCTCATGCCACCAAGATCTTTGTCTATTAGAAATCGATTCTTGAATAATATGTCAGTTTCATATACTGCTTTTACTCCATCCACCATTTTTGCTCTTTCTCTTAAGTTTCTCACTTCTTTTGGATCTGTCGTAGTTACTTTAAACATTAACTTTTTTGATTTTTGATATCCAATTGGTTCGAATTTTTTTATTTCTTCTACTTCTGCATTTAATCTTTCTGCCAGTTCGTTCTTTACTATTTTTTTGTCTGCTTCTTCGTATATCCCTACATAGAAGTATGGTTTGAATCCTACTATTCTTTTTACTATGCTTGTTCCTTCTTTTGTCTTCCCGTAGAGTTTTATTACTGGATTTTTTTCGTTATCGTAAATGTAGTTTGCATCCAGTATCTGAAATATCACTTTATATCATCCCTTAGTTTTTCTATTGTGTGTATGAATCCCAGGTGTCTTATGTCATCTACGTCTAGCTCTAGTAGCTTGCATAATTGCATAGTCCATGTGTATGTTTCACAAATGTAGTACTTGAAGTCATAGTTTCCGAATCTCCATCCTTGTCCATGCCATTGATTTGCAGTCGCTACTATTTTTCCACAATGGCTTGCAATTAGTCCAATTACTAATTCTTTATCATCCTCTTGATAATGTGGCCCCAGCTCCCACGGTTTGCATCCTATGTTGTCTCTGAAGTCGTGTTCATTGCTTGCTATTTCACATTGTACTAGCATGTCTCCCAGTGCCAATTCCATTTCTTTCATATATGCATTTTTAAGATCATCTTGTTTTGTCCATTTCCTGTAGCACTTGAATAAATCACCAGCATTTGAAAAAATAAACATTGCTCTTGCTAGTGTGGTTGGATTGTCTTTTTCTTTTTCAGATAAAATTCTTCCGTAATTAATCATGTTAACGTACTCCGTGGAACGTTGGTACTCTTTCTACTCTACGTGCTTCATTTAAGTCGTAGTCGTATATATGCAATGAATCATTGTCGTCAATGATTCTTGCTATTTGACATCTATTCGGTTTAATTACTTCTCTATTTAGCATCTCTACTATTGCTACTAGATTTGATTGCCATGCCCCAAATAGATCTCTTGATCTCCATGATAGGTGTACATCTACTATATTTTGTTCATACCAACGTAACCAAATTCTTTGTAAGCACGGACTTGATGTGTTGTACATTCCATCTCTTTCTGCTTCCCATGTAATTGCTTGATTGAAGTTTGATGCCGTTTTTGAATCCATTTGTGATTTTAGTAAATCACTCATTGCTTCTAATTGATTTAATGTTCCGTTTTGTTCAAAATCGCTTAATCCTCTATATTGCTTTAGTCTTTCGTAGTATAGGTAATCAAATCTTTCGCTTTCTTTTGTTTTGTTGTTGTATTCACTTAGGAATTCACTTGTGAATTCTTTGCAGTATTCTTCAAGTCTCTTCCCTCCAAATTTGTATTGTGGATGTGTTTCGTGTCTTTCTATTTGTCCTATTGCGTCTCCCCTTAAAATGATTTTTTGGCACGAATCCTTTGCTTTTTTTCCTTCTCCTGGTGTTCCGAAAATTAATTCGGTTCCGTGTGTTAATACGAATTCAATTGCAGCCGTCCAGGCATTGTGAAAGCTTTGTGATGCTATTGTGTTCGTTTGTGATAGTTTAATCACCATATATTATTGCTCCTGTATTGGACTGATAACATTTTTCCTAGTTTTTGGTATGTCTTTTCGTCCAGTAGATTTAGTGCTTCCCTTAAGTTCTTTTCCGTAAGTTTCACCACTTCCTTTCACCTTCAGTTCATATGAGTAAGTAGTTTCTGTGCTGCATATTTGGTTTATGTCTTCTTTTCCCAGGTTTTGTTCTGCCACATTTATCGGTATCTTTATTTTTCCTTCTTCTACGTACTTGTTTGCCAGTAGTGGGTATGTATCTACGAACTTCTTTGGAATTATCGTTCTCACTGTCCTCTTGCTGCGCAAGAGGCCAATTGTTCCTGTTTTGTTATATACTGCATCTTTCTTTCCCTTCGAGAATGCATCTGGTCCCCATGTTTCTTGTTCTACTTTTTTTCCTATTTCTATTACTTTTTCTTGTAACGTTCTTTTTTGTTCCATTAATTCATTTACTTCATTTTCTATTCCCAGTTCGTTTATTATATCTATTACTTTTTTTCTTGCTTCTTCTAATTTCTTGTCTCCTTCTAAACTTTCTATCCACGCTGTTTTTACTTTTATCACTGCTTGCATTGATTCTATTTCTTCCATCTCCGCTTCCAGTTGAGCTGGAAGCGGTTTACCTGGAATTATTTTCATTTACTGTTCCCTCGCATCTACTAGTCTTATGTACATTGTATATGGTCCTGCTTCTTCGTAATTCTTTGGTGGAAATATCTGTTTACTTCTCATTTGTTGTGTTTCATTTATTTCCATTACTATCAGTTCTCCGTTTTCGATTCTATCTGCCGTCTTTCTCAAGTTTTCTATTATATCGTTGTTGTTTATCATCCAAAAATTCCTCCTATCTGCGTCGTGCCCTATGGCACGACGCAGGTTCACAGTCCTAGATTCAAATCTACTGGTACTTCGTCGATTACTGCCGCTGCTGGTTCTTCTGCTTCCGGTTCTGCTTTTCCGGTTTCTTTTAGGTTTTTAACCATGTCTGGGAACTGGTCCATGTATATGTCTTCGATGTCTTTTTTTGAGATGTTTAAGGCTGTGCATATTGCATCTTTCTTTGCTCTCGTTCCTGCAATGGTCGGGATGTAGTATTTCCTTCTGTCTGGTATTGCTGTTCCGTCTGGTAATAGGAAATCTGCAAATTCCCTTTCACATGCCGATCCTACTCCGTCTGCATCTTTGTCATCGAATCTTGCATGATATATTGATTCAACTACCAGGCCCAGTTTCTCTCCTGTTATCATGGTTGTTTTTACCATTCTCAATTCTTTCAATCCCATTTTATTTGCTATTGCAATTGCCCCATCTCCGGTAAGGTCAATTGTCAATTTCTTTTGTTTTGTTTTTTTGTCCTTGAATGGGCTTGTATAAAAAAATGAGATGTCGAATTGTATTCCTTTTAGGTGTTCTGGTATTGTCATTACTCCACCTTTATTCCTGTGACATCCTCATATATCTGTTCAACTACTGGTTGTGGGTATTTGTTCAGGCCCAGCTTGTTATACAGATCATCGAATTTCAGTGTCTTCAATGCTTCTACTTTTACCTCTCTTGGATCGCTGTCTAATATCTTTTCACCGTTTGGCTTCTTCCTTACTACTCCTGCAATGAACAACATTGCATCTTCTATTTCTGTTACTATCGCGGAAGTCTCCGAATCCTCTTCTTCGTTTACTTCTGTTGTTTCCACTTTTGCTTCTTCATCTATCTTGCTTAGGTCTACAGAGTCTACTTTCTCTGCTTCTTTCTCTGTTTCTTTCTCTGCTTCTTTCTCTGCCTTTTCTCTTGCTTCTTTCTCTTCCAATTCTTTTGCTTTCTTCGCGTTAGCTGCTACGTCTTTCTTGAACTTTTCCAGTTTTTTGTCCACTACTGGTGCTGCTACTGTGGCCGCTACTGGTGCTTCCACTGGGGCCACTAATGGTGCCATTACTGTGGCCACTACTGGTGTTGCCGCTACTGGTGCCACTACTGGGGCCGTGTCATTTAGAATTGGTGCTTCTTCTACTGGTGTTTCTGGTTCCTCTGGTGTTAGTGTCTGTTGACCTTGTTTCACACTCGTTGTTCCTATTACATCTCCTTCTAATATTGCCAGTGCATTGATGTTTACTGTATATCCGTTGTCTGTGTCTCCCTTGATACTCGATACAGATCCTATTACGATTACCCTTCTCTCGTCTATTGCGCCACCTACCCATGCTGCCTGATCCTCCGGGTTATCGTATTTTTCAATGCTTTCTTTGCACAGCTCCACGAAATCTTCAATTTCAATCGGTGTTATTCCGGTTCCCATTTTCGGTGCTGTGATTCTTACCCATGCCGTTATTCCGTTTGCTGTCTTTTTCGATCTCAATGAAACTCTCGGCCCTTCTGCTTTCTCTGATTTATCGTAGATCGGTTGCTTCTCTTTCGACCCATATTTGCTCATTGCTGATGCATTTGCCAGAGTCATTTTTACTACGACTACGGGTGGTGGGTTTGTTATTTTTACTAATTTCTGAATGTCTTCCAGTTCTATTGCTGCTCCCCACTCTGTTATCTTTGCTAAGATCTCTTCTCTTGTATATGGTTTCCTGCCGAATACGTTTGTAATCCAGTAGCTCTTCCTCCCTTCGTAGTCCTCTACTACTACTTTAATTGAAGCTGCTGCGTTTTGTGGGATCTTGATTTTCTTGTCTCCCAGGTCGACCATTCCGTGCCAGCTCTGAATCTCCTTTCCTTTCTTTCCTTGCAGTAGGCCATATACTGTCGGCCCCTTGCCTGAGTCGCCTACTACTTCTCTCGCTCCGAATATGATTCCCTGTTCGTCTTTTGCCGATCCATCTGTTTCTGCTTTTCTTAGTTTTTTCATTGCAAATCCGGTTGCGGTTTGCACTGAATAGTTTGCATATTCTTTGTATGCTGCTTTTATTACTTCGTTGGCGTTCGGTATCTTTTTTACTAATTCTGGGTTCGTTGTCGTTACATTTGCTATGAATTCATCTTCTGTAATTTGGCTTACTTTCGTCATTTTATTCCTCGTTTATTTCTACTGTTTGGTCAACATCGGTTCTAGCGCCCCAGAATTTTGTTCCGGCGTCGCACAGTCCTATTTCGTTCATCTCTAATAATTTCTTCATGCTTTTTGAAGTTGTTTTCATACTGCTTTCTGAAAGGTATATTTTTTTTAGTGCTTTTGTTTTGTTCATCACCTCAAGTACATCACACATATTCGGTCTGTAAGAAAAATGAACTGCTGTCGTTTTGGATGTCACCCTATTCATGTTTTCTCGTTTTCCCAGTATCAATACTTTCATGAATTTTACCTGTGTTGTTCAAACTATTTCAATCTGTCGGTTCTATTTTCTTCGTTTGTTGCAATTTCCAATGTATGATATCCATATGTTTCATTCCCTCTCATTTCATCCCATTTGTTTCTCATTAATTTTGATTTTCTCATTATTCTGTCTATTTGGCTTATTACACCTCCATTTATGTTATTTATTATCCTACAAAATGCCAAATCTGCTTCACTCTGCGATTGGTATCCAGCCTCTTTCCAGAATCCGTGATACAATTTCTTGAATTTTTCTCCGTAAGGTTTTGATCCTATCTTTACTAGAAGATCGTTATCTTCTAGTGATTTACATAACCAATTTATTGCTTCTTGGTTTTTTACTATTTCCTTCCTTTCGCCTATTGGCCTCAATGTTACTGTGAAGAATCTCCCGGCATCGTAAATTGCTATTTCTCCCGTTTCGTGGCTTCCTACTTTTCGTCCGTGTTTTTCACCTGGCAAATATCCTTCACATAAAATATGAAGTCCGTTCCCGCTTGGTGATGGTTCGGTGTAGCTATTCAATTTATCTATTATCTGCTGTGCTCCGTACCATTTTCCTATTTCATCCAAGTCTATTCCACAGAATGGATCATCTTCTGTAAAAATAAACCCTATTCCCGATAAGCAGTCACTGTTCATCCATGCATTAAACGCTTTGTCGAATGTCATGTGGCACTTGGTGTTTGATGTCGAAAGTAATTTTCCTTTTGTATCGGTTGGTATCTTTGTTTTCTTTTCACCTCTTATTACATTTCGCCAGCAACACCATTGGTTCCAGTCCTGTAGCTTCATTCATTTTTCCTTCTTTCTGTATTTATCTACTTGTTCTGCCCTGTTCTTTAGCATGTCTGCCATTACTAATAGTGTTTCTGCTTGTGCGTGTGATGCCAATCTCCATGCTATCATAAATGCTGCTTTTTCTCCGTTCGGCCATGAGTCCACTATATCTTCTATGTTTATGTCTTTTCCATATATTACTTTTATCACCGTTGTGTTTATTCTTGCTTCATCTTCACCCGACAGTCCAATTGTTGGTATTTTCTGTTTCGTAATCTTCTTTATCTTCAATTTTTTTTTCTCTATTCCTTCCCCTTGTTTTAATAGTTCTATTAGAGTTACGTCATCTATCTTCGAAAGGTCTTTCGCATTCAGTGCGAACAGTTCTGTTTGCACTATAGGCAGTACTGCTAGTTCATTGAATGTACCTGTCTTTCCCTTTTCCCTCATTAGTTTTATTGCTCTTCGTAGTGTATCTTTCGCTGAGAAGTGTTCTGTGTTTAATTGTAATTCCTTGTATTCTATATCATTTTCTGTCATCAAGTGTTGCAAGTCGAAGTTTGGTTCTTTTTCTTTTTTTACGTAAATTGTAATCATTGTTACCATCACGCTTCTTTTTTATTCACTCCATAAAACCCATTGATTGTAATTCCGCATTGTTATCATAGTTATCTCTTGTTTCTACTTCAATAGTAAGCCACCAAATATAGTCGTTCACGTCTTTTTCCCATCTTTTCTTGGTAATATGATATATTTTATGTAATCTTGAGTCGTTTCCGTGTCCTCTACACCATTTTGAAGGGTGTAATGGGCAATTTTTGCAATACATGAAATGCCTGTTATTAATTTTGTCTACTTCTTCGCATATTTTGCATGTTTGCCAAGGCATT
>Ga0172380_10000556_pt1 | contig 71268 bp, 53 predicted proteins | sample Leawe162metaG_FD_119747 | JGI IMG/M metagenome (GOLD analysis project Ga0172380, IMG submission 119747) | Leachate microbial communities from a municipal landfill in Southern Ontario, Canada - Leachate well 162 metaG | ecosystem: Engineered > Solid waste > Landfill > Unclassified | place... | reverse complement strand
ATCCTCCTCAAATAATGTATTTAATAACTCAATTAAGAGTAAAACTTAGAGATATAGATCCAGACCGTGATTATCATTTCTCACCTCCAAGTAATGAACAAGCAATAGGTGGCTTTACTCAAACAAGAGGATATAGATGGCCTGATTTTCAATTATTTTCACATTTAATGCAAGCTGCAAATTATATAAATTTAGTTCCTCCAGATACTGGTTTTTCTTTAATGAATTATCCAGCTGTATGGCAACCATTGTTATTATTACAAGCAATGTCTTATGCATTATGGGATTTAGCAATTTTATGGGTCAACGAAGAATTCAGCTATAGTTTAAATGGTATTTCACTTGACATAAATCGAAGTGATAAATATCAAAGTATGGCTTCATCTTTACAAGATCAAGTTAATCAACAAACTGAATTAGCAAAGAAAAGAATTCATATAACAAAAGGACTATCACAAAGTAAATACACGTTTGCAAGAAGCGCCGCACTAGGGCCTTGGTGTATTTTCAAAAATGCTAAGGTTTTTGATCTAGAAAAAAATGAATTAATTACTATAAAAGAATCATTTAATAGACAAATAAAGAAAAGTTATTCAATGGATTTATTTAACAATAAATTGATTGAAAATGAAGTTGTGAAAGTTTGGACTAATGGTATTCAAGAATTATATAAATTGACCACAAAAAATGGCAAAGAATGTATATCTACTAAAACACACATATATTTTAATAATAAAAATGAAGAAGTACAATTACAAAATCTTGTAAAAGGTGAAATGATTTGGGTATTAGATGAAAATAATTTAGAATTATATTTAGAAGAATTTGAAAAAATGGAATATTTTGGTGAAGATGAAACTTATGATATGGAAATGAAAGAACCATTCAGAAATTATATTGCTGATAATATAGTAGTACATAATACTGGTGGTGCTAATATAAAACGTTGGGTAATGGGTACAAGTACAATTAGAGTCGGAAGTTGAAATGATTTGCCTTAGATGTAAAAAAGAATTAAAACAAAAATTTTTTACAAATAAAAATTTTATTTGTAAAAAATGTAAACAAAAAGAAATTGATGAAAAAATTTTTAGAAATACTTTTAGATATTGCAAACAATGCAAAACTTTTAAGAAGCGTGATTTAGAAATTGGTAGAACTGTGCATATTTGCAAACAATGTAGAAAAGAAAATATTGAAAAAATAAGATTATCACAAAGAAAAATAAATGTTGTAAGAAAATGTATTAATCAATTTTGTAATAATACTTTTATAGTTAAAAAAGCTAGAGCAACAGTTGTATATTGTGAAAATTGCAGAAAAGAAAAAGAACTAATTAAAAGAAATTTAATAGAAAATAAAAAATATTTTAGAACATGTTATGTTTGCAACAATAAAGAAGAAGTTAAAAATGTACATACACCTGCAACGTATAGATGCAACAAATGTAAAGAAAATAATTTAACACAACCAATATTAAAAAAATATATAAGAAAATGTGTATATTGCAAAAATATAGTAGAAGTTAATAATAAATTTATGACATTTGTTAAATGTGAAAAATGCAAAAAAGAAAACATTAAAATGAAACAAACAATTATTGGTGACAAAATTTATAAAGAATGTATTAAATGCAACAAATTATATCAATCTAATAAAAATAAGCTTATATGTAATGAATGTTCCAAAATAAAAAGTGATAGGCCAAATTTTGGAAAGAAAAAACATTTTGGATATTATGGTATAGCATCAGATGGGCATAGATGGGATTCTTTACATGAAAGAGATGTTGATGAATGGTTAATAGAAAATAAAATAAAACATATTCCACATCCAAGAATCGGGAAAACTTTATATCATGCAGATTTTTTAGTTAATGATCTATATTTAGAAGTTGATGGTCTTGAAAGAACTGAAGAATATCAATGGGGTAATAAATTAGAAACATATAAAAAATTAGGATTGAAATATCAAATTGTTAAACCAGTGGTACATTTGCATGAAAATAGACAAGAGTGCTTTAATCAATTAGACGATCAACTGAATTTTTTAAAATAAATGAATTTAGTATTAGTATATCAAGAAAAATGGTCGAAGTGTATTAATCAATTATGTAAATATGATAATGTGACAGAAAGTGATTTAGTTAATTGTGCATGTTGTGAAGGTTTTGTTTCTAATGAAATGAAACAACAAAAAGATAAATTGAAAGTTGAATTGAAGAAATGGTGGTAAAATGAGACAGTATATTATAGCAATAGATTTCGATGGAACTATAGCAGAAAAATTAGAAGATCCACTAGCAATTGGTAATATGATTGCTAATGCTAATGAAGTAATTAATAGTTTTTATGATATGGGTTGTTATATAATAATTTGGACTGTTAGAAATGAATTAAAACCTGTGATAGATTTTTTAAATAATAATAAAATAAAATTTCATAAAATAAATGAGAATGCAACATCAACTGATTTTATTACATCCAGAAAAATATTTTTTGATTTATGTATAGATGATAGAAACATTTTTGCTGATATAAACTGGTTTAAGATTAAAGATGAAGTTAAAGAATTATATGCAAATTTTATTTTTGAAGAAGTTTTATCAGCTTTTAGTAAAATAAAAATTGCACAACGAGGTATGCCAGAAGGAATTCAAAACTGGAATAAATCTAAAGGTTTAAAACAATTAGAAATTATGTCACCAGATAGAGATTGGATTAATGACGAAGCTTTATTACAGTATAATGATTTAGTATTACCTGATACTGAACATCCTAGTTCTAAATCATATGGCATTTTGCAAGATGTTAGACATAAAAGAGATAATAAAAATAGTGAAGAGTATAGTAATTCACCTAAAAGAGATAATACTCACAGATATAAAACAGTTGATCAACCAATTGATAGATATCGTGGACAATATTATAGAGAACAAAAACCTACGAATCAAGGAAATCCATTATGAAAAATGATTTGTATGTTGGTGATTTAGTTAGAATAGAAAATGAAGATTGGTTGGATGATAATGAAACAATAGTGACTGGATTAAAAGGTAATTATGGTATTGTGAAAGATGTTCATGAAATTGACGATTCACAATTTGGATATGTTGTTGAGCCATTTGAAGATAGTAATGAATTATATACTGTAGATGAAGATTTGTCTTATGTTAATCCTACTGATGAATTTTTAGTAAATGATATAGTAAAAACAGCATATACGATGCGTGTTAAACGTGAACATAAAAAACATGGTCCAGATAGATTAAAATCACATAGATATTATTTAAAAAATAGATTTAAGAATAGAGTTAAACATAAAGTATATAGAAGAAAAAATAAGTTTAATTTAGAAAGACGAAAAAATAGACCAAGCTATCATAGGGTATATTAAAATGAATATTGATAAATTAGCGATAAATATTATTGCAACATTAGCAGAAAAAGAAGTTGAAAGATTACTTAAACAACTTTTAAAAGGAACTGAATTTGCTAATAAAGCTTACGCAGTTGGTGGGTACGTTAGAGATGAATATATGGGACTTGAGGCTAAAGATTTAGATATTGTTGTAGAGATGCAAAATGGTGCAGAAAAGTTAACTAAATATATTTATAATGTATTTGATAATAATGATTTAATATCTATGCCAAGACAATTAGGTGCTGGTTATCCTATATGGCAAATTACATTTAAAGAAAACATAGAATATAAAAATGAAGAATATAAAACAAAAGGTGCTATTATAGAATTTGCTGATACAATGAAAGAATCATTTCCAGATGAAACATCAAGACAAAGAATAACAGAACAAGGTAGTTTACAAGATGACAATGAAAGACGTGACTTTACAGTAAATATGTTATTGAAGGATTTGACAAATGGTGAAATTGTTGATATGACTGGAACAAGTAAAGATGATATTAAAAAAGGGATTTTGAGAGGTCATCCAAATGTTTCATTGGATAAAATATTTTCTAATGATCCATTAAGAATGCTTAGACTTTGTCGTTTTCAAGCTAAGTATGATTGGCAAGTACCATTATCTGTTTTGAAAACAGTTAGAAGAAATGCTGAAAGAATTCAAATTGTGTCTTCTGAACGTATTATGGGTGAATTAGAAAAGTTGATGAATATTGGTAAATTATATAAAGCTGTTAAATTCATGAAAATAACAGGATTATTGAAATTTGTTTTACCAGAAATTGAAGCATTGCAAGGTGTGAAACAAAGTCCTGAACATCATTCAGAAGGAGATGTTTTTAGACATACATTATTAGTTTTGAAAAATGCACCGAAAACCATAGAAGGACAGTTGGCTGCATTGTTACATGATGTTGGAAAACCTTCTGTTCAAAAATTTGTTGGTGATAAAATTCAATTTTTAGGACATGAAGATATTGGTGCTGAAATGGCAGAAGCAATTTTATACAGATTGAAATTTGATAAAAAAACTATTGATAAAGTTGTAAAACTTGTTAAAGAACATATGAGGCCACACCATTTAGAAAATGCATCATCTAAAGCAATTAGAAAATTAATTAGAGATATGGGAGATGAATTAACTGATTCATTATTAGATTTAGCAGAGGCAGATTCTTTAGGAAGTTATCCTATAGAAAATGTTATTCCTGAGTTGAGGGAAGAAATAAAAAGAATAAAGGAGTCTCCTATTCAAGTAAATAAGAAACCGATATTAAGTGGTCAGCAGATTATGGATACGTTGAATGCTAAACCTGGACCACTTGTAGGTCAAGTTGGAAAATATTTATTAGAGTTAGCTGATGAATATGCTGAACAGGGCAAAAAATTAACAGAATTAGAAGCAGCAGAAAATATTTTACAAAAATTTAAAATTCAAAATTGAATCAATAAGGGGAATTTTTTATATGAAAACAATTTTTATTCTATTATTGATATTTTGTGTATTCACTTCACCTTATGGTAGAGAAAGTTCGAAAAGTCTTGGTTTGAAAGATAGATTAAAAGTTGTTCAACAAACACAACAACAGTTACTGCAAAAAGATGGACAACAATTAGAAGAATCCCCAATAGTAGATGAAAAAAAATATGCAGAATTAACATCTGTTGAAAGTCCGCGGCGTGTTATTGGTGATAGAATAACAAGATTGGAAGTTCAACAACAATATATTCAGAGAGATTTAGATAAAGCTATCGAATCATTGCAAGAAACTAGAGAAATTTTAATAGAAGTAGTTTCAACATTAGAAAAAGCAAATAAAGTTACAGAAGTACAAGTAGATAAATCAATGCGTGTAGATACAATTTTGAATATTATAATGGCTATTGTAGGATTTTTAGTAACTGGTGGTGGTGGTTATTTTGCTTGGCGTAATAAGCATATTGTGTTCAAACCAAAAACAACTGCAGTGCAAGAAGAGGTAAAAGCATGAATATGACAAAGCTTTCGTCAGAAATTTTTAAAGAAGCGGTAGATATTCAAACTACTAATAAAATAAAAATGTTATGGCAACATTATAAAGATGATATATCACAATTTGCAAAAAAAGTTGGTGAAACTATTAGAAGTAATGGTTTATCATTTAATATGGATAGAAATTGGATAACTTCATTTTTGAAAAAATTAACAGGTGAAGATTGGGTAGTAAATGGTAAAGATTTTGTTTTAGCTTCTAATAAGAAAATTAAAAAATGAACAAATTGGAATTTATGTTAAAAATGGATTCAGCACTTGATCCATTTGAAGAATTACCTGATACTAATGATACAAGATTAAGTATATTGGATACAGCTAGAGAAACATTGTTTGAAATTTTAAAAGTTGAAGGACTTGTAAAATAAAATGGCATTACCAGAATATTTAAATATTTTACCTGACAGAAATTTAATTGGTGCTGTATTAACTGCGCCAGTATATTTTGAAGTATTTGATCAAAATGGCTTAAATATTTCATCATTGAATGTAACTATTAACAATATCAATGCTATTACTAATGGTGTGTTTCAAAGTGGATATTTTGGAACTATAACAAAGAAAAATTTAATTCCAACTCATATTGCTGTTATTATAAATCACGATGATTTTGAATTTAGTGAAAGAGTGCAAGTTGCAGCTACTATTGAAGATCAATTAGGCGATATTGGTCGTGATTATTGGGAATTTATTACTATTCCTAATCCTGATTTTACTGCACCAATAGTTTATGCAGATCCACATGGTTCAACTTTTGATTCTACTCAAGTTGTAATATTAACAGCATCAGAACCAAATGTTGTAATTTATTACACATTAGATAATACTAAACCAAATTTATCATCTAATGTTTATTCTACACCATTAAATATTTCTAATGAAGGAAGTACAGTACTAAGATTTATAGGTGTTGATAATAATAACAATTCAGATATTGAAAGAACTGAAATATATGTGATAGATACAGTGATGCCAGTTGTTGAAGCATCACCAGTTGGCGGAAATTATTTTTCTACTATTAGTGTTTCTTTAATATGTGATGATCCTACTGCTACAATTTTTTATACAACAAATAATGCTAATCCAACTGTTAATTCGAATATTTATACAACACCAATAAGTGTACCAGAAAATAAAATAACTACATTAAAGTTTTTTGCTAAAGATAAAGTAGGAAACATAAGCCAAGTATTTACAGAAGTATATGCTTCAGAAATTGCAAAAAATAATTATCAAGTTACTAATGTTCATGTGATATCACCATTTGTTCCTAATATGTTGGAAATAAGATGGGATGATATGCATCCAATTAATACTAAAACAATTGGATATAATATTTACAGATCTGATGTTGAATTAGTTGGTAAGTATGAAAAATTAAATTCACAAATTTTAACACAAACTTATTTTCAAGATTATACATTAGATACACAAATAATAAATGAAGATGTATCAGAACAATTTAAAAGAACAGTTGCACTTAATAAAAATATAAATGACAATTTTAGTTTGGCAACGTTAGATGCTACTAAATGGAAAGAATCAGACATAGCAGAATTATTATTTCAATTTAATGGTATAATTTTTTCTGATAAAGTTGGTTTAAAACAAGAATCTAAAATAACATCAACATTTAAACTTACTAAAGATTTTGATATTGCTATTGATTATAGTTTACCTATATGGGATGTTCCACATACAGCAATTAGTTCTTGTATTTTTAGAGTAAAATTTGATGATCAAAATTTCATTCAAGTTTCAAGAGATAGATCACAAACAGCAGATGTATACACTACAAATAGATTTTATAATGGTAATCCAGATTTGCCAATATCAATAATGACTTCTGATGCATTGGGAGCTTTTAGAATCACCCGTACAGGAAGTATAATAGTAACATATCTTTATAATAACAATACATCTACGTGGCTCCAGATGAACTCATATGATGCTTATAAAGATGATCTATATGTAGAACTTGTCGGAAAATCTGCTGATGTACCAATTGAAACAAAATGGAATAAATTTAGACTTGAATCTGGCAGAGCAATTAAAATAGAACCATTAAATCAGATTTTAGAATATAATATTCAAACTTCTAAATGTCCAATTGTTGATAGTACAGGAACAAATAAACCAACAGATAAAATAGAAGAGGTAAATGTTACAATAGATGGTAAAAAAGCTTATATCAAAAAAGTTCAAGGTTATGAAGGAATAGTAACATTATTGACAGATAAAGTATATGATGAAGTTTTAAAACAATGGATTACACCACCTATTCCTAATGAACATTCAACTGTTATTGTTTCATACAAAACTAAATTACATACTACAAAATTAGGATTAAGAAAAAAATATTTTTATAAGGTATCATTATTAACTTTAGAAGATGAAACTGATTTAGATTTGATTGATGCAGTTACAATTACACCTGAAATTAATTCATATATTTATCAAGAGGCTGTTAGAAGAAATGCATGGCTATTAGATCAAGCTGGTGAAAGAGTATTATTATTTTTGAAGAAAAAAGCTGGTGAAGTATGTCCTTGTATGACAAGGGATATTAAATTAAGAACTCATAAAAGAGCTGATCAAGATTGTGAAATTTGTTTTGGTTCTGGATTTATTGGTGGTTATGATGGACCATTTCCAATTATAATTGCTAATTTAACAACTGAACAAAGAATTAATCAAACTGAAAGAGGTTTAAAACTAAACTATCAGATAGAAACATGGACAGGTCCTACGCCATTAATTACACAACGTGATTTAATTATGAGAAGAAATGGTGATAGATGTTCAGTAGGTCCAGTTACTCCTACTGAAGGACCTGGTGGAGTTGTTTTACAACAAACTTTTTCTATGGAAGTAATAGACACTACAGATGTTAGATATAAATTACCAGTACAACCATTACCTAATAAAACTCAGCAACCTGGACTTGATAAAAAAGGAATTAAAGTTCCTGAAATAGATTCACCTAAAGAAAGAGAAAATTTAAGAACAGAAGAAAAAGGAATTAATTCAGGATTAGGCGAATTGAATAATATTGTAAAAGGACGTTCAATAAATTTTAGTAATATAAATTATTAAGGAGAAAATATGGCCGCTAGTTTGGATTTACAATATGTTGCGAAAGAAATTATAGAATTAGCAAAAAATAATGATTTTGGAAATAAAACATTAGAATACGCTGCTGAGAAAATAGTTAAACATTTAGTAGGCAGTAATTGGAAAGATAAAAATTCACAAAAATTTAAAGAATTATCTTCTATCGTTGAAAATTATTTAGTTACAAATTCTGATAATACTATTAAATGGAAAACAGATAGTAAAATAATGGCAAAAGAAATCGATAAATTGATAGCAAAAAATCAAAATTCACGTTATTCAAAATTATCTAATGAAATATTAAAAGAAGCAGTATTGAAAAGTGCTTTATTAAATTTTCTAGATTTAGATGGTCAAGTTGAGAATATTACTAAATGTTTAAAAGAAATTTATAAATATATTAGTGATAAATTAACTTCTATTCGAAGAATGGATATTAGAGATTATTTAATTACTAAAGGTGGAATAGAACCAATTAAAATTGAAGTTTCATATGTTGTAGATAATTATTCTAGAATAAAAGAAGATGAAGATAACATTCAAGATTTAGCAGCAGAATTTGGGTTCGAATTTGAACTTGCTAAAACTGGATTTACATTAACTAAAAGGGATTCTTAAAATATATGAACATTAAAAAATTAGCATCAAAAATAATTTTAGCAGCTGAAAGTTATAGCCATGGTTGTTTAATGGCTCCAGTTCCAGAAATTATTTATGAAGAAATAAAAGAAATATCCAGAAGCATCCCAATAGAAGATTTGGCGCTTGAACAAAATAATACTATTCATGGAATTGAATCAAGACCACATATAACTATTATGTATGGAACTGATGGTGATAATTCTTATGAATTAATAAAAAATATTTTCAATAAACCATTAAGAATAAAATTAACAAATGTTATAGAATATTTTGATAATGATGATGCATCAGTTGCTCATATTAAAATTGATTCACCTGATTTAATTGAATTGAATAAAAAATTAGCAGAGATATTTCCTTTTAAGAATCCCAAATATAGTGTATATAAGCCACATATGACTTTGGCGTATTTAAAACCAGGAAAAAGAATTAATGTAGATTTTAAGCCAATTGAATTTGAAACAAAATATGCAGTATTATCTACACAACAAAATGAAATTAAAAATATTTATATAAATGATCAAGAAGATTTAATTAAAAAAATTGCTAAATCTATACTAAAAAGGAAATAAATTATGAATACTGTAACTGTACCAATCACTACACAATTACTTTCAAGTTTAAGAACTAAATTTGAAATTAAAAATGTATCAGACAAAGCTAATGTTGAAACATTTATTAATAATACTAACGCAACATTCACACCTAAATTAACAAACGATGGTTTAACATCTATTGATGCTAATAAATTAGCTAAAGAGTTCAATTACATAGAACCTACGTCTTATGATACACCTTGGAAAGATGAATTTGGTAAAATTAGTGTTTTTGAAAAGAATTTTTTAACTCCAACTTTTCAATCTTAAAATATGAGTGATTTGATCATAGCTCCAACAAAAACATTTTCTAGAAGGCTTGAAGAGTCGCAAAAAAATGTTTCAAATGATTTTGTTATTTTGAATGATAAACCTAAGAAAATATCAGGACAAATAGCAAAATTTAGACATGCTCATGATATGACAAATATTCATCAATTTATCAAAAAACAAAGAGAACATAATTTAGAACAATATTATGAAACAGAAGTATATAAAGATACAAATTGTTCATATCCTGATATGGTTTTAAATAATGCAAAGTTTATTGAACAAGATAAATAAAAATGGCTGTAAGAACTAAAATAAAATTAAGAATTAGAAAAAAAGGATTTGATTCAAAAAAAATCAAAAAAAAGTATAATGATGCGTTGAAAAAGATAATTGCTAAAACAGCAGAAAAAGGTAAAGAGAATATTAGAAGCGAAATTAAGAAGAGAGATTTAATAGATACAGGAACAATGTATAATAGTGTTACAGCAACACCAATGAAAGTTGTACCAGGTGTTAAATATACTGTTGATGCTGAACATGCTAAATATGTAAATACAGGTGTTAGAAAACATAAAATGATTTATTTGACTAAATCAGATGCTCCTATACCTATTAATGCTGCTAATGGTTTATTTAGATGGGCATCCCCTAAAGCTATGAAAGAAGGAAAATTTGTTCATCCAGGATTTACAAGAGGTAAGGGCTTTGTTCAAGCAGCGATGAAAAGAACTAGAAAATATGCTATGGATCGGTTACGAACAATAACTAGGAAAATATTCTGATGTTAGCAAATAATTTTCAACAAACTTTGATGGGTCAGTTTTGGAAAAATACAGCAAAAATGATGCATCAAAAACAAGTGGGTAAAAATATGGTTGTTGTAGGTAAAGTAATAGGTTCAGTTTTAATTAGAGATTTAGGAAAAACTATTCATTATGGTGCATCAACAAGTTTTAATGAATTGGAAATAAATAAATCCAGAGATTTACATCAAGCTATTCGACAAGGATGGATAGAAATTATTGAAGGTAAAGATATGTTGAAACGTGCACTTGTAACGCCAACAATACAAACAGAACAAATTCAACCACAGCAACAACAAAATATTAATAAAGAAGAAATGATGGAGATGGTTAAAGAAATGGCTAAAACAATGGCTACTGAAATGATGAAATCAAATCAATCAGTAATGTCAGTAGCCAAAGAAGTAGCTAAAGAAATGGTTAAAGAAATAAATTCAACTGGTGGCATACAACAATCTATTGCTACTAATTCGTCAAAATATGATGAAAATGAAAAAGATGATCCTAAAAATATATTTTTAGATGTAGATGAATCTAAATTTAATGTGAATATTAATAAAATAGGTATTATAGAAGAATCAAATAATGATTTAAGTAATACTTTAGAAAAAATGAAAAGATTAAAAGGAGGAAAAAAATAATGGATATTGAATTGGGAAAAGAAGAACAGGATCTTCAAGAAGAAAAACAAGAAGAAAAAAGAAAATATACTAAAAGAGAAAAAGAAAATTCCAGAAGTTTAGGTATTGGTTTGGATGTGGGTACAATGACAGTAATTTCCAGTATTTTTAATAATGGTAAAATAAGTTATAAAATGCAAAGAGATGCTTTTTTTGATATTGAAAATAATATGATGTCAAAAAATATGCTTAATAAATTAAAAGCTAACTATATCGAAGGTTCTGATAAAAAGTATTTATATGTTATAGGCGAAGAAGCATTACAGATGGCAAATTTTTTCAATAGGGAAATACGAAGACCATTATCAAAAGGTGTTATTTCTACACATGAAAAAGAAGCTTTAAGTATGATTAAAATTATACTTCATAGCATAGTTGGTGATCCATTAGAAAAAAATGAAGTGTGTTATTATTCAGTACCAGCTATGCCTATTGATGCTGATTATAATGTGGTTTATCACGATAATATTTTGAAATCATTTTTAACATCATTTGGATTTGATGCAAGACCATTGAATGAAGCATTCGCTGTTTGTTGGGCAGAATTAGAAGATGAAGGATTTACAGGATTATCTCTTTCATTTGGAGCTGGAATGGTTAATGTTGCATTGTCATTTATGGGAATTTCACAAGATGAACATCAATTTTCTATAGCTAGATCTGGAGATTGGATTGATGAAAATTCTGCATCAGCAGTAGGATTAACTGCATCAAGAATGACAGCCATAAAAGAATCTGGCGTAGATATTAAAAATCCACAAGGTAGAGAACAAGAAGCTATAAAAATTTATTATGAGAATTTAATTAGATATACTTGTAATAAGTTAGAAAAATATATAGCATCTGCAAAAAATGTTCCTAATTTTCCAGAACCAATTTCTGTTGTTGTAAGTGGTGGAACATCTAAAGTTAAAAATTTTGAAGTACTTTTTGAAGAAGAATTAAAAGCAAAAAGTTTACCATTCAAAATAAAAAATGTTAAAAAGGCATCAGATCAATTGAATGCTGTTTCACGAGGTTGCCTATTAAATGCTCTAAATTCTTATTCTTAATTTGTAAATTTTATATTAAGTTTATAATTCGTATATATATAACAAATATATAAAATTCAAAAGGGAGATTTGACAATGAATCATGTAGAGGAACTTATTTTAGTAGCAGATAAAATTGACAATGTTGACAAAAAAGCATCATTATTGAATCCTGGTGATAAAGTTGTATGTGTTAATCCAGTTCAAGGAATCTTTAAAGGAAGATTGTATTTAATAGATGATTATATTGAACCAAATATTGTATTAATTTCAGAATTAACAGGAGAAAAAATAGGAGCATTTATAGCGAATCGTTTTTGCTTAGATCAGAAAGAATACTAAAAAAAATTATGAAAACACAAAAAATAGATTATGATTTAGGTAATTTTACTAGAAATGAAACTCATAGTATAATTGCAGAAATTATAAAAGAAGCAAAAAAACAGAAATTAACAGCTAAAATTTTAAATGATATTAGTAAAGAAAATGTTATTTCTGAAATATTGAAAGAATACGGAGTATAATTTGTATTTTGCGATTAGTAATGCTTTGAAGAAAAGACTTGTACAAGTATTTCAAGAAATTGTTTCTGAGCATCCTATTTTTTGTAAAACTGCAGTTGTAACAAAATTTCCTGAAGAAGAACGTCAGAAAACAATGTTACTAATAAGAAGTGTATCTGGAAGTTCACAAAAACTTGGTTTAGATAATTTTATTAGAACAGATATTTCATATAGTTTACTTGCTAATTTACAAACAATAAAAGGTAATTCTATTGAATGGGTTAAAGATGATTCATTCAATATTGAACAAATGTCTGCACCAGGCATTTATATTATCAAGATGATTGAAGAAAAGAAATTTGTTGTTGATCCATTTTTAACAATTGGAGAAGAAAATTTAGTTGTTAAATATATTCAATCTACACAAGGTTTTATCTTAAGAAATATTCCAATAAATCCTGGATCAGAAGTAATATATGCACCGCATGATTATGGTGAATTTAAAAGAGATATTGATTATACAATTGATTATAATACTGGTTTAGTTTTATTTAAACCATCAATTATTTCTGATGTTGATTTAATGCATATTCAAGTAAATGCTGATTATCAAAAACTAGGGACAAGATTAGGACCATTTGAAACAGATTTTTATTGGGCTAATAACACCGCTATCCCAGGTGTTATTTTAGCATTTGGTGATAGATTAAAAAAAGATGATGAGCAAGCTGTAATTATAGAAAAAGAAATGATGGAAACAGCTAAAGTATATGGTGGTAGATGGGAATTAAGTGTTGATATGATTGGAATTGCTCAAGATCCTGATCAACAAGAAAGATTAGTTGATTATGCTGTATCTATATTTTGGGCAAAGTGGCAAAATGTATTAGTTGATGAAGGTATAAATGTTTCTGAATTTTCGTTGTCAGGTGAATCAGAAGATACTGAAATGGATATACCTGAAGAATATAATTTTACAGGTGGCATCAATTTCTCTCTTACAGTTGATTGGGAGCTAGCTGTTCCATTAGTAACGAAGGTAAGATATATCAATATAGATTATGGCGAAGAGTCTTTTAAAAGAGCGCTAGAAAATGAAAAAGAAGCAGCTTATGAAAATAAACAGTATGATTCTAGAATGCAAAATTCTGGACATCAAATGGGACTCATACCAGATATGAATCCTGTCGTTTTAAATCCAAATTATATTACTAATTTAAGATCTAAATAATTTTATATTGTATTTATAATTTGTTTATTTAAACGCACAAACTACTAATCCACAAATGTTCATAGACCGAGTGGTAGTTCTCGGGAGAACATTCTCAAATATAATCAGTTTAATAAATTTTGTTTTTAAAAGTTCGTAAAGGAGCTATAGATGTCACTACCATATAATGGAAATTATTCATCGGATTTATACAATCCAGCGAAAAGATATCGTCTTAATTTTCAAAAGGGCGTAGCTTTAGCTGATTCAGAAATTAGGGAATTACAATCTGTTTCAGATCAGTTTATTAGACAATTAATTTCCGCTAATTTCCCATCTGGTTCAACATATAACGATGGATTTAAAATTGTTGGAAATTTCCTTGCAGATGGCGATTTTTTAATATTGGGTGGAGATGGTTCAGTTAATGGTGCTGGAATAATTTTTGTTGATGGTTATATGCTTTTTGCTAAATCTAATTTTACATTTAAAAGTCAAGATGCAACTGGTGCTTTAACTGATGATGATTATACAAAATCTTTAATAGATGATTATACTTGGACATCAGGAACTGAACAAGGTTCAGTATGGTTAGATTTTTATTTTGCTGAGGTTGCTCCAGTTATTGGTTCAGAATATCAAGATACATCATTATTAGTTTCTGGACTTGGTGTTCCAACAGCAAATAGAGTTAGACAAGTTCAAGATATTATAGCTTTTAAACATGGCGCTTTTTCTGATATTCGTCAAAAATATCCAACTGCAGTTCAAAATTTATCTGATACAGCTTTATGGACTTTCACCGATGCTAATGGAATATTTCACAGATGTGTTAAATTAGCAGCAATAGCTAGATCTGCAACTATTATTACACCTGGCATGGTAACTGTAGATCACAGAATTCATGTTAATAGTTTGAAACAGTATTATGATGGTACTGCAACAACAATTAAGCTTACAACAGGTTCTGATATAGGTGATGCTACTCATAGAATCGGCACACTTTATATGAATTCAGCAATAGATTTTAATAGTAATTTTATTTTATCAAATGCTGGTGCTGAGAAAATGCGAGTTCAAACAGATGGAAAAATAGGCATAGGTTCATCTGTACCTTTAACAAATGTAGATATATTTGGTGCAGCAAATCAAAATTTAAGAATTAAATCTACAGGTGGTTCAGCAAATGTTTCTATAGATGGTCTTGCTGGAGCTACACAAGCAGCCAATTTATCATTTGCAGCAGGTGGACTTGCAACATTTAGCATAAAAAATAATGCTGCAGCAGATCAACTAATAATAACAGATGATACAACAGCAGCAGCATCTACAATTGTTATTACAGCAGCAGGAAGAATAGGTTTAGGAACTGCAACTCCACAATCAGCAATTCACTTACATGCTGGTACTGGTACTACTACAATTACTGGAAATCTATCTGTAACAGGTACAACAACAATAGTAAATACAGAAATAACAACAACAGATAAATTTGAAATAGATCAAGATGAAAATCAACAAGCATTGATTATAAATAAAACAGCAAATGGTGCTGGAAACGTAATTGAAGTAAATAATACTGGAACAGGAAATGCATTAATTATTACTGGCTCTGGAAATAAAAATGTAGGTATTGGAACAACATCAGCAGCAGCATTATTACATTTAATGGCAAGTCCAGATTGTGGAATAAAATTTCAATATAATAGTAGTACAAATAATAGAAATTCTATTGGGTTTTCTAATGCAGCAGGAAATTCACTTTCTGAAATACAACAAGGTATAGGTTCTTATAGAAAAACATTTACTGATGGATTCATAGCATTAGATAATGATTTGGTTATGAATAATGTTTCAGCTGCTGCTTTACATCTTGCAACATCTGATGTTGTAAGATTAAGTATTAATGCATTAGGAAAAATTGGTATAGGTTCAACTAATCCAGGTTCTAATCTGGACGTTTTTGGTAGTCTTAATCAAAGTATGACTATAAAATCAACAGCAGGTTCTACAAATATAAATTTTGATGGAATTGCTGGTGCTACTGCAAGCAATAATCTCAGTTTCTTTACAAGTGGTTCAGCATTAAAATTTGCAATTAGACATGATGATGCTAATCAACAAATAGTTATTGATAATAATGCTGGACATATTATTCAATTTATGAATAGTGGTGCTGTTGGTATAGGAACAACACCTGCTGCCAAATTTCATATTAAAGCAACTACAAATGTAAACATACATATGAGTGATAGTACTGGTGCATCAGTTATATCTTCTGTAAATGATGCAAATAATGCTTATGTTAATATGAAATATAGAGCAACCAAACATACATTTGAACAAGGACCACTAGTTTCTTTAGGAAATATAGGTATAGGTACAGATCCAGGTGCATCAACAAGACTAGAAATTAAAGGTATTGGTGATGTAGGTGCTTCATTCTTAACATATATGGCAAATAGTTCAGGTGTTCAGAAATTTACTGTATTAGACAATGGTAATACAAATATTAGTGGTAATGTTGGTATTGGAACAACACCATATGCATCTGTAACATACCCTCTTATGATTGCAAACCAAACATTAGGTTCTGGAGCAGATGTAGGAATAGGTATTGGAACTAATGCTGCTGCTGCTGGTACAAATTATTTATATCTTGCATATAATCATAATTCTACATCAGCTAATAAAGCAATAAAATTAGGCTTTAATAATGAAACTCCTGCATTATATATCAAACACAATACTGGAACAAATACAAATTTAATTGGTATCAATACAGCAAATCCAACTAATCCTTTTGAAGTTTGGTACGATGCAAAATCAGTTGTAAATTTAACACATGGATCAGGAAATGCAAGTTTAATTTTAGGAAGTAATGGACCTGATAAAACAAGTTTAACATACAATACTATCAATATTGGTACAAGTGTATTTGCTCCTGGTTATCAATCATTCTTAACATTTCAAAATACTAATAGAGGAAAAATAGAATATTATTATGAAAATGATCCTGCATATGATGGATATTATGTTTCTTCAAAAAATGTAGTATTATTAGAACTTTTAGATACTCAAGCTACTTTTTCAATTCCTATAAAAACTCAAAGTAATTTTTTAGGTAATACCTCTAATACTTCTAATTTGGGTTCTCCAACTAATAGATTTGCCAATTTATATATGGCATCAAATGTTGATCATTTAAATCAATTAAATTTCAATTATAATGGAAATACAAATTTAAGAATAACAACAGCAGGTAGAGTAGGAATTGGAACAAATTTTTCATCTACAGGTGGTAATGTTGCTCAAGATTTACAAGTTGCTGGTACAGTATTAATTGACGGAGGACAAGGTTGGAATTCTTCTGGACAACTAGCTAGACTATTTTTAGGAAATACTGGTTATGGTATAATTGCTGTACATAGTACAAAACTACTACTACAAGCTGGCGGCGGTGATGTATTAGAAGCAAGTTCTGCTACTAGAGATGTTGGTATTGGTGGAGCATTTGAAAATGGGACTAAATTAAAAGTAACTGGTTCAGCTAAAGTTACAAATAATTTAACTGTTTCAGGAATATCATATGTTAAAATACCTACTTCATATGATTCAACAACACCAGCTGGAGTACCATTTGAAATAGGTGCGATGTATGCGTCTTCAGACTTTGGTGCTGATCCATATTTAGCTATATGTATACCACTTGATGGCAGTGGCAGTAAAGCATGGAAATATATAAATTTATTAAATGCATAAAAATTAAAACAAATTAAAGGAGATTCAAAAAATGTCAGCAGAAAAAGAAACAACAGAAAAAAAACCAGAAACTACTCAACCTGATATTCAAGTTCAAGTTGATAACTCAACAGCTTTCAACTTGAAACTGATGGAATTTGATAAAGATATCGCTGTACTAGAATATCAAACAGCACAGAAAAAAGCTGAAAAAATGAGTTTTATATATGACAGTAATATACAAGCTATCACTGCAGACTACACACAAAAACAAATGCAAAAACAAGTTGAAGAAGAAGTGAAAAAAAAATTAGCTAATGCTGATACAAAATAATTATGACAAAACCAGTTATATCATTCATAATCGATTGTAAAGTTCCTCTTGCAGCTCAAAAATGTGCTGTATTAAAAAGAAATGGATCTTATTATCAAAATAAAAAAGAATTAACTGATTATGTCGATCAATTATTCGTTCCTCCAACAAGCGATACATACCTACATGTAAAATGTTCTTGTGGATTAGAATATCAATATTCTAAAGATACTGTACCAGTAACTAATCTAAACTGTTCATGCGGAAATAAATTGTTTGAATATGTGTAAAAATGCTAAAATTTGTAAAAGATGTGGTGGTTCACAAGATGTAGATGATGCCAGAATATTTTGTAAAACTTGTAAACCGACTAAAGAACAATTATTTAAATGGTATATAATTGAATCAAAATCAAAAAAAGAAATTATTAGATTATTAAATTTGAATTATTCATTTAAATTGTACGAACATAATTTAACATTTTTATTAAGATTATATTGTTTGAAACAGAAAAAATTAAAAAATAAGATAAAGAATCAATATATTAGAATAGCACCTAAAAATTTTAAATTGTTGAAAAATATGCCTATTTATGAAAAATTTGATTTTGATATAAGTTGTGAAGAGGCAATTAAACAAATACATTCTAATTCTATTAAAACTGTTAAGCTAGAATTAGATGAACATAAAAGTTTAGGAGAAGATGATCTTGTTGAATGTAAAATTTGTGGAGCTAAAAGAAAAACTTTAGTAAGTCATGTTACTAAAATACATAAAATTTCTAATCAGGATTATAAGCGCATATTTAATGCACAAGTTGTTAGTAAAAAAGAAAGCGAAGCTTTAAGTAAAAGAAATTCTGTTAATATGAAAACTGCTTGGAAAGAAGGTAGATGTAATTATGATGCGTTTATTTTTAAGCAAAGAAATATAAATGCAGATGAACAAATTTTACAAAGCTTATCTAAAAACATAGTTTATGTAGGTGGTAGTAAAAAAGGTTGTAAAAGTTTAAGATTTAAAACAAGTTATTATAGAAATCCAGATTTTGTAGTAATAAAAAATGATGATTATCTTAAAACATTAAATGGCTTAGAAGAATGGTATGAAATTCAGAATAAAGTTACAGAAGATTTTAGAAATGGTATTTTTAATATCGACAAAGTGATAGAATACAACGGTTTATATTGGCATCAAAAAAGATTTAATGGTAGAACAAAAGAACAGTATGAACAAGATGAAATTGATGATTATAAATTAGCTAAGATAAATTGTTTAGTTATTTGGGATAATGAATTAAAAAATATTAATGTTGTGAAAAATAAGATAGATAATTTTGTTAATAGAAATAGTTTTTAGATGGATAAGATAAATTAAGATGCTAAAGAAATAAACAAACAAAAAGGAGTTTACAAAATGGCCGGTCCATTCCAAGAGTACAGCCCACCGGGGGTTTACACAGAGACCAAGTTAGATCCAGCAGTTGTTGGGTTACTAGGTAATCTGCGTGTTCCAGCATTGATTGGAGTCGCTGATGAAACAAAAACAGTAGAAGGTTATGATATTGCAAGAGGAAGTTCTGCAACACGTGATCAGAAGAAAGTAGATGAGAAGAAACAGGGTGATGGAACTACTAAAGCTTTCACTGTATTGAATTTTCCTTTAGTAAAAGGGGATAATTCTGCTACTATTACAAACAATCCAAATGATGTTGTTGTAAAAGTTGATGGAACACAAGTAATTGTTGCAAAAGTGAATGGATCAACAGGATTGATTACACTTGCTTTAGCACCTGCTAATGGTTCATTAGTTGAATTGACATACTTTTATAAAAAGACTGATACGAAAGTTGTTGATGAGAATATTTCTATTCAAGCAGATGGCGTGAATAAAACATTTTATACTGCATATGCACCTATAGTAGATGGTTCTAATGCGGGAAAAACAACAACAAATGTAATTCATATTACTGTAAAAGTAAATAATTCAGTAGCTAATGTGTCAAGTTTAAATGGTTCTGATGGATCATTTGTTTTAAGTGTTGCTCCTCTAAGTACTGATACAGTTACAGTTACATATTATTGGAATTCACATGCTAATACATCAGATGATTTACCATATTCTGATCCTATAAGGATGATTAGAGTAGGACTTTCACCTGAAACAGCTGATTATATTGAAAGTGTGGATTATGCGATAATTGGTGATTCTATCGTTTGGGGAACTGGATATAAATTAGTTATCAATGAACATACTACAGGAAGTGAATTTTTAGATGATTCGCAGATTGTTGGTCAGACTGTTGATGATAAGATTTATAATGAAGATGTTTCTTCACAGTTTTTAGTTAGTAACAAAATAATTACTACAAAATTTTCACCTATTGTTGATGGAAATGGTAAAGATTTAGTAACTGAAGATACTAGTAAAGTTATTGTAAAAGTAAATGGTACTCAAGTTGCTGTTGCAAGAATTGATGGTGATACTGGAAAAATTTACCTTAAATCTATACCAGCTATTGGAGCAACAGTATTAGTGACTTATTGGCGTTCAAGAATGGAAGATGATACTTATACAATAGAAGTTGTTGTTGCTGGCACATCTGGTTCTGGAACATATAAAGTAATATCTTCAGAAGATGGACAATTAGGTATTGCTATACCTGGCACAGAAAATGTAGCAAGTGCATCTTTTACTGGTGCAAATTGGTTTACTGGTCCAACTGTTTCTAAAGGATATACAATAGATGAAACTGTAACATTGACATTTACTTCTAATACTGAATTTACAGTAACTTCATCTGTTGTTTCTGGTTCTTCAGGAACTGGTACAACAGATGAAACGTATGTTGATTCTATTACAGGATTAATGTTTACATTATCTGCTGATCCTCTTTATGCTGCTGCAGATACACTTGAAATTGATGTTACAAAAGATGCTATATTTGTTACAAGTACAATACCAATAACAAGTGTACCTGGTATGAATTTGATTGTAGATAATACAGAAGACACAAGTGTTGGTGATTCTACAAATCTTATTACATTTGACAAATCAGGTAAAGAGCCAGCAGTAGGTGAAACATATTATGTTACTTATGAATATAACAAAAGTAATTACGAATGCAAAGTATTTACCAAGTTCAAAAACATAACTAATGAGTATGGTGATTTATCTGCTGAGAATCCTTTGGTGTTTGCTTCCAATATATTATTCATGAATGGAGCAATTGTTCTTATAACTTGTCAAACTAAGAGAGCTACGAATTCAGAAGTGGCCGCAGATCAATCTTATTTTGAAGTGATAGATAGATTAAAATATCCTGTTAGTGGAGTTAATCCAGCAGTTATTTTCCCAGTAACAACTTCAAAATCTGTTATTGAATATACAAGTCAACATTGTAATGTTATGTCATCTAAGAGAATGAGACGAGAAAGAATTTCATTCTTTGGATTTGCAGTTGGAACAGAACCTTTAGAAGCTGCTAATTATGCAGCAACTATTAACAGTGAAAGAATGGTTGCACTTTATCCTGATGGAGCAGTTACAGAATTGATTGCTGCAGATGGAACAGCTGTTCAAAATGTTGTTGATGGTTCTTTCTTAGCAGCAGCTTTAATTGGTGTGAATGTAAGCACAGCTTATGATGTTGCTGAACCGATGACAAGAAAACAGATTGTTGGATTTAAGGCTCTAATTAGAGAAATGGATGAAGCAACTATGGATATGGTTGCAACAAAAGGTGTTACAGTTATTATGGGTGGTGGACCATTCGTTGTTAGACATTGTTTAACTACAAGAATGGAATCTACATTAACCAGAGAATTGAACATAACTACTATTAGAGATTACACACAACAAGAATCCAGAAGAGCTTTGGATGGTTATATTGGACGTAAGTTTGTATCTAATTTGACATCAGAAGTTGAAACATCTTTAGCGGCTGTTTTACAAGCTGAAAAAGATGCTCAGATTATTGATGCTTACAAAGGTGTAAGTGCAGAAAGAGATTCTGCTCAACCAGACTTTATTAGATGTTCAGCTTACTATCGTCCAATAGTTGGTTTAAATTGGATTGAAGTTGTATTCAATATTAGAATCAAATTCTAAGTTATATGGAGGGGAAAATATCCCCTCCAGTTTTTCTCTTAATAGTAATTTAAGGAGGTACAATGGCTTCACAAAAACCTAATAACGGTGGATATGTATACCGTGAAGGTACGTCGCCCAATACCAGACTTCTTAATACACAGAAGGTTAAGTTGTTTAGTATTGATGCAGATACAGGTACAACACCTGCTCAGATTGGTTTATTACAAAGTTGGAATCCAACTCAAAATAGATCGGTAGAACCACATAGAGGTATGGGTTTTGGAGATCAAATTGCAGAACTTGGTGTTGGATTAACAGAGCTTCAAGCTTCATGTTCAATTATGATGATGTATTTAAAAGACATTATGCAAGTATTTGGATATAAAGCTGGTTCTTCTGGTTTAATGAGATCTTTAAAACATCACAGATGGCCTTTTGATGTCAAAGAATCTATAGTTATTCCTACATTTCTTAATTATCAAGCTGGTGCAGCTCAATCAGAAGATGGTGCAAGAGTAATTCTTACAACTTATGAAGGTTGTTGGATGACAGATTATTCTAAATCATTTAATATGGGTGATACAGCAGCAACTCAAGATACATCACTTATGATTACTAACGTATTCGCTCTTGGTGAATTTGATGGTGAATCTGATGATGCAATCAATGAAGTAAATAGAAGCAAAATGTTCGCTCTGTCGAACTAATCAAAAAAATTTATGGAGAGGGTAAAATCTCTCCATAAATATCTTTTTAGACTACTATCTTCAAGTACTCATAGACCGAGTTTGTAGTCCTCGGGAGAGTACATTATTTCTGTATTTATAATATAAAATTAGCATATACTATATGAAGAAAAGTGATAAAGTGTTTGAAGATGTGTATTCTTTAATTATGGAAGGATATGTATCTCATACATTTGAGTTTTATACTACAATTGTTACGATGCGTTCATTGAAAAAAAATGAGCGTTTGGAGTTAAGTGAAAAATATAAATTTTTGCCAAAGATTTATAATTTTAATTTAATGATCGAGATAGTTTCAGCATCACTTTGTAAAATTTGTGGCAATAAAATAGAATTTGCAAAAACATTAAAATATGTTTCAAAATTTAGACCATCTATTATTGTAGAATTATATGAACAATATGAACAACTAGAAATAAGAGTAAATTCAGCAATTAACAAAATAGATGAATTTGTTAAAGATTCATATTCTAGAAATTTGTGGAATATTTTTCAAGGTGCAACATACAATATTGAATTTATTCATAATATGAATGATGTTCAATTTTATTGGATTATAATTAATAAACAAACAGATTTGATAGAAAATGAGAAACGTTCATGGCATAAATTCGAGTATATGACAAGTTATGTATGTGCTTTTACTAATCCTAAAGCATACAATAAAGTAAAAGGAACAATGTCTGTTAGTAAAAAGTTTGATACAGATAATGAAGAATTTGATGAAAATGGTGAAGAAAAAACTAGTGAAGGATTAGTTGATTTAGGTGCTAATATTGCTAATCAGTTTAAGAGAAAAGAAGGTGAAACAAAACAACAATATGCTGATAGAGTTAATCAAGTTATGATTGATGAAGTATCTGGAAAAAAATTAGATGATCATGATTTAGCTATTATTAACTATTTAAAAAGAGCATTAAAGAAAAATTTATTGAAGAAAAGAACTGAAGTTGAAATTGCTAGATATTTTAAAGCAAAAAGAACTGAAGTTGATGAAGAAGAAAATTTGAATGTAACATTAAGTAAAGCTGAAATTATTGTAGGTGATGATGAAACAAATGAAAAAATAGTTAATTCTTCTAAACAAGCAGGATTTTATCATGAAAATGTTAGCTATGAAGATATCATAAATGATAAAGCTTTTTCTGAATTAAAAATAGATGTTAAAAAATTAGTTTTTGATGAAACAATGAATGAAAAAATAGACATAGAACAAAAGGCATTAGAGTATCAACAATCATTACAAAATAAATCTAAAGATAAACCATTACCTATTAAAAAAGATATTGTTAGAGATGATAAGGGTGAATCAATAAAAGAACAAGATGAAGATATTGAAGTTGGTTTGGTAGATGAATCTGTATTTGATGAAACAGAAGATGAATATCAAAATGTAGTTAAGGCAGCGGAGAAGAAAGAAATAAATATTGAAGCCAGAGATATTTTGGAAGAGAAAAAAGAACAGCAACGTAGAATAAAAGAAAATGCACAAAAGATAATGTTAAAGCGAAAAATGGGATTGAAAAAGTTACAAAATGATAATCTAGATAGTATATCATTTGAATAATTTTCTAAAACGTTAATAACTTTGTATATTTCAGATTAAATTAAAATTAAAAGGAGGTTTTATGGATCCGATTCGTGAAGATGCAATTAACAAGTTGAATCAGAAAAAAGCAGCATTAGGCAATGAAAGTGTAGTTGAAACACGTGAAAGAATTAAAAATGCTGTTAAACCAAGAGATGAAGCTATGAAAACAATTGCTAAATATCAAGATGAAGTTGGTGCCCCATCAGATGATGAAGTAGCAGAAGATTTTTTAAAGGAAACAGGAATAGTTCTAGATGAAGAATTTTTAGAAAATGATGAAGATGATATTACTGAACTGAATGAGGATGAAGATGATGGACTATAAGAATATAATTAAAAATTTGATAGCAAGAATTCGTAAATCAGAAAAACCAATTATTGTTGCTATTGATAAACCTATAGTATTTAATAATTCATCAGATAATAATGTATTTAAATGGGATGTAAAGAATTGTAATTCTTCAACATATTCTACATCAATGGGGGTAAAATGGCTGTAACTAAAGTAGATGATGCATATGCATTTTTATCAAAAATAACTGAACTTGGTAAAGCGAAAAAAGAAGTTAAAATAAATGATGATTTAAGTTTGACTTTAGAAACTTTAACAGCTGAAGATGAAGTAGAATTAAATCAAGCATGTAATGGTTATAGTGGTTTAGCTTATTTTACAAAAAGTAAAATTGAAACTGTTGTAATGTCGATAAAAGCTGTTAATAAAATACGATTTAATTATGATGAAGCTAAAACTGATGAAGAAAAAATTCAGTTAAAGATTGATGCGTTAGAAAAAATAAGGAAAATTATTGGAACATGGCATGATGATGTAATTTCATTTGTGCATACAGAATATTTGAAATTAGCAGTTGAAAGTGAAGGACAGTTGAGAAAAATTGGTATTTTGAAGAATATAGAAGTTGAAGATAAGTTGAAAGAGCAGGCAGAAGAAAATAGAAAAGAAGAAGAAGAAGATAAAAAGGAAAAATAATAAGTGGCACCAGTTAAAGAAAAAGTAACATATGAAACAGAGTTCCAGACTAATACAGATAGTCTGATAAAGGGACTTGAGAAGGCTAGAAAGTCATCATATGATGCGATTTCTTCTATTGAAGATTTTGCAAAAGCTAAATTTAAAAGTGTTGATAGTATATTAGATAGAAGTGCAAAAGCTTTAAATAGTGCTAATATAAAAAGTCTAAAGCGTGTATTGTCACCAGATCAATTTAAAAATTTTGAAAGTAGTCTTAAAAATATCTCTAAGAATGTATCAAAAATAAATTTTGATAAAAAAGTTTCACCTCAAAATTCAGCAGAATTAGAAAAACAATTAAATTATATAGAAAAAATTGTAAGTACTAATCAAGATTCTATAGGAATATTTAAAAATAATATTGACGTACAAGATACAATTATTTCATTATTACAAGATGAAGGAACATTATATACAGAACAAGTAGGTTCTTTGAGAAACATTTACAGCGAAAATGTTAAGATAGCTGATGAATATAATAAATATTCAAAAATGTTGCAAAAAAATAATGAAGTACAAGAAAAAATATTATTAAGTGATGACCAAGATGAAAAAAGCAAGAAACGTTTAAATGCATTAGCTCGTGAGAGAAGAAACATTGAAAGAAAAATCGCAGAAATTAATGAAAAGCAACAAAAATTATTACCACCATTAAAAGAAATAAAACAAGCAAAAGAAGCTTACAAAAATGATAAGAAACGTTCTGATTTAGGTAAAAGAGATTTAGGCGTTTTTAAAACTAGATTAGGTTTACGTGCTAAAGAATTGATAGAACAAGGTAAATCTTCTAAAGAGGCATTTAGACAAGCAAGAAAAGAATTTGGTGCACAGACTTGGTTAGAAAAAGCTAAAGAAAAATTACAAAGTAAAAAAGAAGCAGTATCAGGTTCTACTGCTGGTAAAGTTGGTGCTGCTACAGTTGGAAGAACAGCTGGTGCATTAGGTCTGGGTGGTATGGGTGCAATGCTTGGTGTTGGTGCAGTTGGTGCATTTGCAGCAGCAATGATATCAGCAGAAAAACAAGTGAAAGATGCAAGACGTGAAATTTTAAGAATGGCAGCTAGTACTGGTGAACTAGAAAGTTCTGGTATTCAAGTTGGTAAAGGTTTTTCTGTAGCACATTCAAAAATTGAAGAATATAGATTAGCAACTCAAAAATATGTTAATCAATTTGGAATTAGTATAAAAGAAACAGAAGGTGCATTTGCAGCGTTAACTGCACAAGGTTTTAAATTAGAGAAAATAACATCTGGAGATATTTTTGCAAATTTTTATGCGCAATCTGTATTGACAGGTAAATCTATTGATGAATTAGCACAAACAGCAGGTCAAATGCGTGTTGAATTTAGTAAAGATTCAGATCAAGCATCATCTGCATTTTCAATGTTCAGAAAACAAGTTACAGGAACTGGATTAACAACATCAATGTTTTTTGACAAAATTATGAATGCAACTACAGGATTAGGAATTTATGGTGATAGAATAGCTAAAACAAGTGCATTAATTTCAACAATGTCGAAATTTGCAGTGAAAGCTAATATTCCAGTTAAAGCTGTCACAGAAACAACTGAAAAATTATCTCGTGGTTTTGCTGATTTATCAACAGAAGATCAACTTATCACTTTAAAATTGGCTGGTAGCGAAAAATCAATAGATGAAGCACGTAAAGCAGGACCTCAACAACAAGCTACATTTCAACTTGATGCATTAAAAAATATTGCGAAATCAATGGCACCATTTGAAGGTATGGATGATTTAAAGAGCATGATTGATAAAATAAATTCTCTAACAGGGGATGAGCAATCAACTGCGTTACTTGCATTTGAAAAAGCTGGTGAAGTTGCAAAACTTGATAGAGATCAAATTGTTACAATAAAAGAAATGATTTCTAAAATGCCAAAAGGTATGGATCTTTTGGAAATGATAAAAGCTTCTGAAAAAACTGCTAAAAACGATGAGGCAAAAGCACGTTCAAAAGCTAATAAAGAAGCAGAATTAGCAGCTGCAAAACAAGCTAGAATACAAACAAGACCAGTTGTTGATGCAATTGAACAAAATTTAGTATTATGGTTACAAAAAATATTTGCTGTCATTGAACCAGGATTTAATTTTGTAAAAAAATGGCTTGGAAAAGGTTTAAAAGCTATCATGAAAGGATTAGATAAAATACCAGGAATAGATTTTTCTAAAGAATTGAAAGAAATGGATGCATCAGAACAAGTAAATGATTTGACTAATCAATTGTTAAAAGAAGGTGATTTGGTAAGACAATTTGAAAAAGATCAAGCAGAAAAACAAGAAGAATTAGTGGAATTAAACAAAAAGATTTCAATTACAAAAGATCCAAAAGAATTAGAAACATTGAAAAATGAAAAAGCTAAAAAAGAAAGCGAACTAAAATTACTTAAAGATAAAACAGAAAATTCTAAAAGTAATCTTAAAATGAATCAAGCTATTATTGATGCTTTAGAAAATTCAAATGCTAAACCAGAAGATATTAATAAATTAACAGAATTATCACAAAATCGTACTAAAATTAAAGGACAAATTGAATTAGCAAAAAGTAAACCAAAATCATTTGGAAAAAGCTTTATTACTGATCAGGAACGACAATTAAAGTCTGCTGAAGATCTTTTAAAATCTTATGGTGTAAAATTGCCAGAAATGGCTGAAGGGGGAATAGTAAAAAAGAGAACACCGGCAATAGTTGGTGAAGCAGGTACTGAAGCAATAACACCTTTGGATACATTGCAAAATTTTATTTCTAAAGCAGTAGATACAGCAATGATTTCCGGTGGAATGAAAGGTGCTCAAAAAGCATTATCATTAGCAAAAGCATCCCCAATAGCTAAAAAAGCTGTAAAATCAGTGCCTGGATTAGGTGCAGGATTAGCAATACAAGGTGCAGCATCAGCTGGATCAAGTTTTGGACACAGATTGCCTGGTGGTAGTGAAGAAGGAAAATCTTTATTAGCACCTTTACTTAAAGGTTTAGGGGCAATTGTTTCAGTAGCTGGAACACCCGGAGCTGCTGCACAAACAGCATTAGATACGTTAGCTGAACAACAAGAAAAGAAAACTACTAATAAACAAAAAGGTGAAGATTGGGCAAGACAACAAATAAATGATAATAAAACAGTTAATATTTTTGTAAACCATAAAGAAGCAGAACATATTAAACAAGTTGTTCGTGAAGAAATGTATACGGCGGCTAAATAATGAAGGGTGTTAAAGAAAATAAACATGCATTAGTTTGGAGAATAGAAGGATTAAAAGAAATTCCTCCAAAATTAACCATGCTGATCAATCCTGCAAATTTAGATATATCATATTCACAGTTGATAAATGAAACAAGAACAATGGGTGGATTTGTTCAAGAATTTTGGGGAGAACAATTAACATCTGTTTCAGCATCAGGTACAACAGCAATGGCATATGATCAAAACGGATTGACAAGAAAAAATTTAAAACAAAGTGAATCATATATAAATTTTAACAATTTAGTAAATTTTTATAAAAATAATGGAAAAGTATATTCTACTAAAGGTTCAAATAGAATTGTGAGTTTTGGTACTGTTGTATTAACATATTTTGGAAAAGAATATGAAGGTCATTTTGAAAGTTTTAATGTAGATGAAAGTGCAGATACACCATTTTCTTTAGCATATAGTTTCGATTTTAAAGTTACCAGAATTATAGGTGATTTAGCAGTTATAGATGGTAATTTTTTAAGAAACGAAATATAATTATGAGTTCATATTTTGATACTATAAATTTTAAATCATATGCTAAACCAGTGACAGACTTAGATTTAGCAAATAGAGATATATTTGCCAGATCTAAAAAACAAGGTAAAACATTAAATACAGCATATGATAATTTAAAAAATGTGTTACATGGAAAAAAAGAAAATAATAAGTCTATAGAACAATTGAATAAATTAGTTGCTGGCGTTAAAAAAGGTGCATTACCAATTGTATTTGAATTAGATATTGAATTACCAACTGAACCATTAACCTTATTGATGAACCCTAATCAATTTTCGTTGAGATATGCAGTTAAAATGTCAGAGAATAGAGTTAGATGGATTGATGCTAGAGATAGTGGATATGTTATTCAAGTACATCATGATGAGTTAGTAACTATTTCTGTATCTGGTGTATCAGGAATGTTTTATACTGAAAGTGGCTTGACAAGTGATGATAGAGAAAGTTCTATTGCTTGGGAAAACATAAATCAGTTATTGGCAACATATAGAAATAATGGTATAAATTATAATAACAAAATTACAGTGAATAATGCTGCAATGATTAATTCTGTTGGAAGAGTAATTATTACATATGATGGAACTATTTATCGTGGTAATTTTAATAGTTTCAATTTTAATGAAAGTGATACACAACCATTTTTTTATGATTATTCATTTGAGTATAAAGTAACTGATATGTCTGAACCTGGAAATACTATTTATAATTATCAAAATTTTACTAATAGTATTTAGATATAACTATAAAGGTAAATATGGCTGAATTAGAATTTAAACAAGCAGAAACAGTTCAATTAGCACCTGATGCATTATTGTTTATTAATGGTAGTGATGTAATTGAAGATAAAGATGGAAATACTTTTGAAATTAGAAATGATATAACAAATATAAGTGTTAGTTTAAATATTGATGCAGTACCAGGAACTGCTAATTTTACTATTTCTTTGCCAGATCATTCTATTAGAAGATATGCTGATAACAGATATAGTTCATTACGTTTATTATCTGAAATTGAAATTTATTATAAAGGTAGATATCCATTACCAAAAAGTCAAACAAGTGCTAAACGATATCCTTATTATCCTGCTTTTTGGGGCGTGATACAATCAATTACTGATAGTTATAGTGATGGTACATATAATATAAGTGTTTCATGTGCAGATATTTTACGTTGGTGGCAAATTGCAAATACAAATGTAAGACCTTCTTTATCAGCTTTGGATTTTTTTAGTTTTGAGAAAAAAATTCCTCGTAGCATACCAGAAGATCAATTACAAACAGAAATTGAAAAAGGTATTCCAGTTAGAAATTCTAATAATGAAACTATTGTTTCACAAAATACTAAATTTGCTGGTTATACAATACCTAATATTTTATTACAATTAGCAATAATTTCTACATCAAATTTAACCCCAATAAAAGATGATCCATTTAGTTTAGTAGGAAATACTGAAAATATTAGTGCAGATCAAGCAAAACAAGAAATTTTAACTTATTGGGAATCTAGATTTGATCAAGTAGGTCGATCATTACGCATTTTTGGATTTAAAAATGAAAATGGAAATTTAAAATTAGATGATGATATTTTAGGTGAATGTATACCATATGTTTTAAATCCTGAAGCTATTCAAGTTAGTGGTAGTAATATGAAATCTAATTTAGAAATAGCTAACGATTTAAAAGAAACAGTATCATTTGAATTTTTTATGGATGTTAATGGCGAATTAGTTTTTAAACCTCCATTTTATAATATGGATGTTAGGAAAAATAAAAATTCTGTTATTGAAGATATTGATATTATTAGTTGGAGTTTTACACAAACTGAAGCAGATGTAGTTTCTAAAATAGATGTCAATGGCAGATTAACAAAAATTTATAACGTTGGTGAAGGATTTATTAAAGGTGTAGGTTATAATGTATCATTAACAAAACAATTCGGTTTTAGATCAAAATCTATAACAATGCCTTGGTTAACTACAAAAGAAAAATGTTTAGAATATGCTAAATTAGAATTAGTAAGACAAAATTCAAATTTGGTTAGGGGAACTTTTACAATTATTGGTCGACCTGAACTTAGATTAGGTTATCCTATTTTTGTTCCAGCAAGAGATGCTTTTTATTATGTCGTAGGATTGGATCATAATTTTGATTTTGGTGGAACATTTACTACAACAGTAACAGTAATTGCTGAAAGAAAAAAAATTCTAGATAATTCAGGAAATGCAATTAAAAATTCTTGGTTCAGAAATGTTGGTGGTTTAAAAGATACAAAAAAATTAGTTGATGGTGAATCAGTAACTGATAGTGAACCTGCTAATTTTTTACAAATGTTTGATGATGTTTGTTTTGGAAAGAAAAAGAAAAATGATGCTAAAGAATCAAATTATGTTTCTACAAATGATGATGTTTCAGCTCAACCTTCTATTGGATGGGAATTAAAAAAAGATTTAACAATAGAAAATCCTGATCCATTAAATGATATTCAAAATACTGATGGTGAAGGTTATGAACTAATACCATTTTTTAAATATGGAATGAATTTGAGTTTTAATTCAAATAGCTTAATGAGTAAAACTATTTCACAAAATAGAAATAATTTAAGAAGTGAAAAAGCACAGAAATTAACACCTGATACTTATAATTTAACTGCAGATCCAAATAACACTGCATTGACGCTAGATGATGAAGGTCAATCGATGTTGACAATATATGATAAAAGTTCTGCAGCATCTCGCGCACAAAAAGTAAATCCTCAACGGAGTAACAGATGAGTGTAGAAGGATACGGTAGAAATTTAAAATCTAAAGAAAAACCATGGCATGGTAGATATGAAAATGATCTGCAATATCTACGTTTAGGATTCGTTGACAGGGTTGATTATGAATCAGGATTAGTTGATTTAGTATGGGTTGATGATGTTGGTTTACGTGTACAAATAAAATTAAATTCTGCGATGGCATCTCCAAGAGGAAGTTTAAAAGGGATGCCAGAAGAAGGTTCAATTGCTGTTTGCGGATGGATCAGACAAACTCAAACAACAGCTGATCCAATTGTTTTAGGATATATTGAAGCAAATCTTGAACAACTACTTGAATATAGACTTTCAAGAGGCAAAGCAGCAAATACTCTTGAAGATATAAAAACAATAAAAGATAAAATTGGCTACAATTCAGTTCGTTCTAAAAGAAAAAAAATATATCCAGGTGAAATTCAAGCTGAATCAACGCAAGGTTCAGAATTATATTTAGATGATAATGTTTATTTATCAAATAATAAACTTAATGAAATAGAAATAGTTTCTGCTGATCAATCAATTCGTTTATCATCAGTTCAATATTATCAACAAACTACTGGTTCAAGAATTTACAACGGAATGATTACAAGAGAACCTGTACCAGGTGGTACTGACACTTTGCAACCATCATTTTTATCTAATGGAAAAATAGTTCAAATTTTTACTGATTCACAAAAACCAGTAGGAAAAGGTGGAAAAGCTTATAATGAATATAGAATAGATATTACTGAAAAAACTGATGGAAAATTACCAGTTTCTGAAATAAATTCAGGAAAAGATGTAACTTTTAAAAGTCCATATATTTCATTCGTTTTAGGTACAAACATTCCTTCAAATAAAACTGATTTAACACATTATGGAAAAATTTTAAGACCACAAATTTTTGGATCTTCAGATTCAGCACAAGCAAATGTTGATGATATGGAATGTTTACCAGAAGAATATGAATCATTGGCATCAGCATTACAATTAAAATTTTGGAAATCAGGAACAAAAATAGATATAGATAAACAAGGCCATTTATTTACTAATATCGCAGCTTCAACCGGACAAGCTCCTTTAGGTGCAGGTAGATCTTGGGAAGCGAATTTTGATGGATTAGTTAAATGGGCAGTAGGTGCAAGTGGCAAAGATCAAACTTCTATAGATTTAATTACAACCGGTGGTACTAGAGAAACTTTAGGTGTTGATGCATTTAATAGAAGCAAAACAACAATAGCAAAAAAATCTATCTATACTGATATTCTTGGAAGTGATGAAAATAAAATATCTAAATCATTAAAAACTAACGGCAACGTAGTTTATGATATTAATGGCGATTTTAATGTTAATGTAACTGGTTCATATTTAATAACAGTCGCTGGAAAAATTCAAGAAGATATTTTAGGTGTCAAAGTTCAAAATTATATCAATGACATCAATAGTGTGTATGGTTCTTCATATAAAGAAATTGTTATAAAAGACAAACAAGAAAAAATTGGTGGTAGTAGAGATACAACAATTACAGGATTATCAACACCAATTCCAAATACACCAATGTCTACTGTTGATGCTCTTAAAATAGTTTTAGGATCAAAAACAGAATTACTAATGTTAGGAAGTAGAAAAACAACATTAACATTAGGTGATTTAACATCTACGTTAACTGCAGGCAACATTGAAGAAACAATTGTTTTAGGTGATAGAAAATTATTAATAACAACTGGCAATATAAAAGAAACTATAGTAACAGGCGGAAAAACAACTTCTATTAAAGTTGGAAGCATAAAAGAAACAATCACAACTGGAAGTAAAAAGACAACTGTAACAACTGGTGGAATAGAAGAATCAATAACAACTGGAAATAAAAAGACAAATGTTACCACAGGAAATATCACAGAATCTATTACTACCGGAAATAAAAAATTATCAATTAAAACAGGAAATTATACTGCTGATATCACTGCTGGAAATATTACTGTAAAAACAAAAGCTGGAAAAATAGAAATAAATGCAGTATCACAAACTGTTAAAGTAAGTGGTTTAGTAAAAGCAACTTTAAGTTCAGGTACAAAAGCAGAGGTATCAGCACCAATGGTATCATTAGGAAGTATTCCAGCACAAGGAGGCGTAGTAACTGGAATGCCAGGACCTGGAATAAGCCACTTGGATTATTTATGCGGATTACCACTTTTAGGTAGCAAGTCAGTTAAGGCGTCAATATAATGAGTAAAATAACTTTTTGTAAAATTTGCAACAAGAAATTATCATCTATTGGAATGCCACGGCATGTAAAATTACATTCGATAACATATACAGAATATAAAAAGAAATTTGATATTGTTACTTCTGAAAAAATTTCTGGATTAGGAAAAGGTTATTCAGATGAAATAATGTCTTCACCATTAGCATTAAAAATTTGTGATGATTATAAAACCTGCGGAGGAAATCTTAGAAGTTTATCTAGATTATATGAAATAAACAGATGTATAATTTCTAAAATTTTAAAATTTCATAATATTAAAATAAAAACAAATAAAGAAGCTCGGCGTGAAACTGAAAGTATAAAGCAAAGTTTAGGTATAAAAGGACATCGTTATGGAAAAACACAAAAGTGTGGTGGAAATGTTAATTGGTATTATTATAAAGATATTAAATATCAAGGAAGCTGGGAATTTAAATACGCCTTATATTTAGAATCTAAAAATATTCAATTTTTATGTCATAAAAAAATTAAAAGGTTTGAATATTTTGATGATAATAATAAATTGAGAACTTATTGTCCAGATTTTTATTTAATAAATACAGATGAATTTGTAGAAATAAAAGGTTTTTTCTCGAATGAAGACAAAAGAAAAATAGAAATTGTTAAAAATAAGTACAAAGACTTAAAATTAACAATATTAACGAAAAATGAACTTAATAAATTAGAAATTTTAGAAATAGACAAAAAACTTAATATCAATATAGAAAAATATTTATATGAACATAAAACAGATAATTTAATTTTACAAGAAATTCTAAATAGAATAAATATCAATGATTTAAAAATAGATTATGCAGTAAATAAAATTAATTTAAATTTAATAGCAAAAAAATATAATATTAGAAAAGATTTAATTTCATTTATTTATAACAAATATTTACCATTGAGAAATTCAAAAGAATATAAAGAACTAGAATTACAACATTTGATTACACAAATTGGCGATAAAATAAAACTAGATTATCTTGAAAATGGGTTTGGATTTAAAGAATTACGACAAAAATATAAATTAAAAAATTTTAAAAATATATTTAACAAATTAAATATAAAACAGCGGGCTAATCAACAACAACGAGCAATTTATTTTTTCAAAGATTTTAGTCAAAAATATGCAAAACAAATAATAACCGAATATGAAAATGGAACTTCTGCATCAAAATTATCATTCAATTATAAAGTTAATAAAAATATAATTAAAAAGATTTTACAAAATCTGTGAAAGCATCAATATAAATTTAACAAATAAAAACTAGATTAGAAAAGATGTAAGCTAAAAGAATAAATTCCACGAAGGAATAACTTGAAAGTACAATGGATTCAAGACGATTGTACTATTTTTCTAGATGAAGATGTTAGATTTATAGATTTTACACCAGATATTTTGAAAGCTAGAAAAATAGTGTTAGATTTTTCAAATATTGATAATATTGGATCAAGTACAATTGCTGCAGTTGTTTTTCTAAAAAGAGATTATGATTCAGATGTAATACTACAAAATTTAAATGCACATGTTTTAAACGTTTTTGAAAGAATAGGAATTTCTAAATTTTTCATAATTAAATAAAGGAGTCATTTTATGATTCTTAGTATTGAAAATTCTGAACATCAAAAATATAGAATTTTTGATGTAGCTGGTTCTTGTATTGATAGAGTTCATGAATATAATACAAAAACAAAAGAAATAGCGTTATACATTAGAACTGTTAATAACAAAGATCAATCTACTGTAATTTATGATGATAAAGGTCCATATCTGGCAAAATTCATCCTTGAAGGATCTTACGCTTTATATTTTCCAGATGGTAATTCTAATGGTATTATAGTTACTGATTAAATATAGTTAATTCCACGATTTTATTATAATTTATACCTCTATTGTAAAAATAGGGGTATTATAGTCTTATTTTTATCCTTTTTTTAAAATGTGGTTGATATCTTAATATAAGGAAAAATATAAACCAAAAAGGAGAATCAAATGAAAGCAATCATCACAATCTTAATCTTCACAATCTCAACATTTACATTGACGATTTCTGAAGGCACAATCAACTCATTCTACACACCAAACATCAAACCATTAACAAACTCTTTTGGTAACAAAACAATCGTTATCGAAAGCACTCTTACTTCAGTTCACGATACTACAGATACAAAACTGGTTTATTTTACTGATAGCAACTTTTATTATTATTCAACTCACATTGAAAATGCTATTCCAAGAGATACTTTCACATTCAAATATGAACGTAACTTTTCTAAAAATTCAATCATAAAAGTACCTGATACTTTCACCGTTAATAACCCTACAATCACAGGAACAGGAAATTGCAAATACATGTACGTTCTGGATACTATATCTCATGTATTATACAGAACAACTATCCACGGTATATCAACATATTATAATTACAAATATGATTTAAAAAGAGACGATACATTCAAAAATGACACCATAGCAACAAACGTTAAAACATTCTCTTTTTTTAATGGAAAAGATAATGCAATTAGATTTATAACAACAACAAATCAATTAGTAATGGTAACACAACTAAATGATACAATAATAATAAAAACAAATACATCATTATCATATAAAAATCCTAATATTAAGTATAATGAAATGAAAGAATTTGAAACAGTTTCTTTTTCTACTTCCATATGGTATATAAACAATATTGATTCTTGCATCTATTTTATTAACTATAGAGATTCAAGTGAAACTATCAAATTTTCTAATGAAAAATATACTAATTTGAAAGTAATTTATTTTCAGGAAAAACTTTTTATTATTACAGAAAATACAATTTATTCAATTTATAATTATACAACTGATTATACAACATGGAAAATATATTCTTTTTCTATCAATACTACTTATCCAATCATGATGTATACACCAACTGTTTTTCATACATTTAGTAATCCTGATTCTTCTTTCACACTTGATACAACACATACATCAACTTCAATAGAAACTTCTACTTCTAAATCTTCTTTAACAAAAATATATCCTAATCCATGTAATCCATCATCTAGAATCTCATTCTCCTTATCTCAGGAATCACTCGTATCAATCAAGCTATATACCGTTAATGGTAATATGGTTAAGAAAGTTGTTGAATCTAGAATGCTTCCAGGTACTCATTCAGTAATGTTAAATTCTAATCTTCCATCTGGAAAATATTTCACAAAAGTATCAATCAACAACAAATCAACAACTATACCATTTACCGTTATAAAATAAGATTTTTAAAATAGCCAAGGTTTAAATACTTTGGCTATTGTTACGTGTGGTGGGGATAAACACTTGTTTCGAACAGTTTCTATCGAAGAACAAATTGTATCTGACACTTATTCAGCTTACTGCCGCTGACGCGCAGAATTAATACTATTAATTATAGATACCTAGATCTAGGTTGGATGTTATTGGTTGTTGTATTTGTTTGATGTAGTTTATTTATATTAATTAGAAGTTTAGGTTGGTGATTAGGTTATAGTTTATATTTATGATTTTATTATATATTTTATTTATTAATAATTCTAAAATTAATAGTATTAATTACTCACGCCTCGAAATAAAATAAGAAAAATACAAAAATTTGTCTTTTCTAAAACTTTTATAATTTTTGTTTTAATATGGAAAAAAGAGTAAATAACACAAGAAATTGGGTGCCTATGATGTATGTTACATTTTACGGTATAATGCGTGATATAGCTTTAGAACATGGATATGTTCTTACAGTACATGGATCTTGTGTTCGTGATTTTGATGTTCCATGGGTAGAAAATCCAAAACCAGTAATTGATATTTTGAATAAATGGAGTGAATATATTGGTGGAATAAAAACTGATGATGGATTACCGTTTGATTCTATGACACAAAAGCCACATGGTAGAATTTCATATACAATGCAAGTTGGTGGAGGTGGATATATTGATGTAAGTGTAATGCCAACTAATGAAGGAAATAAAGAATGAATATAATTGCTGCAGTTTTAAAAGAAGCTAAATGGATAAAAGAAACTAAAGATCCAAGAACACCAGAATTTCCTGAAGCAATGAATTCGCATAGAGATAAATATATTCAAAGGGCTCCTTGGTTAGAAAAATATGTTCGTCATAAAACACCACAAAAACAAGATAGATTGGTAAAAGTTAAATCATTACCAACTGAAGAAAAAAGACAACATAATCCTAAAAAAGAAAATGTATATCAGAAACGATTAAAAGAAATAAAAAATGATAACTTCAATATTCTTTATTCTGTAGATTTGAAAGATCCAACAAAAGCTATGAAATTTGATGGTGGTAGTGATCAATGGTTTAAAGAAAATACAGCTATTACAAAAAATGGATCATTAGTAATAGGAAGTAAAGAAAATAGAAGTTTCATTTATAATAAGTTAATACCAAGAATTTTAGATCATATTAAAAATGAAAAAAGAATAATTTATTTTTTAGCACAAGATGGTGTTAGAAGACATGTTATAGATGATATAGAAATTGGTACTGAATCAGATTCACAAGAAGCAATAGCTAATGCTTTACAAAAAACAAACAAAACAAAAATACAAGACACATTTGATGATTCTACAGTTGAATTTGTTTCAAGTGATTTTAAGTCAATTGATCAAAAATCACAAGTGATGAAAAAACTGAAAGATAAATTCAAAAGTAAAAATATTGTGAATACAGCAATGTGGTTATATGCTAAATCAATTAAACTTGATGTAGTAAGACCAGCTGGTGTTAAAGAAATGATTGATATTTATAAGTTGAATATAGAATCTTTAAAACAGAATAATATATTTTCGAAAGTAGTAAATGAATTTACTAAATTAAGACAGAAAAATTTGCTTAGAAAAATTGTTAAGATAGAAAAAGCTGGTGATATTGTAATTGCTGCTCCGTCAGCAAAATTTGTTTATATTCTTAAAGATTTAATTGAAAATTTATAATTTCTATACTTTTTATAAATTGAACATTCTTAAATAAATCAAACTACTATCCCACCATTGTTCATAGACCAAGCCGGTAGTTCTTGGGAGAACAATAATATATACTTATTATTTATCCTATTAAAGTTGATTCTAGATGCTTTAGAATTATTCAGGAGATTAACTAAAGATGCCGATTGCCGGTCCAATATTAGGTGCACAGATAGCTGCAAAATTTGCTACTAGTGGATTTACAGGTGCACAGACAGTAACATTTTCAATGGCATTAGGTAATGGAATAATCACTAATATTTTAGCGATGAATATATACAATGGTAGCACATTTGGAACAGGACCTGGACCTGGAATTGGTACTGGTAAAGTAGTTGGATTAGTAGGACCGATAGTTGGACAAAATATTTATACGATGATGGTTGCTAAAGGATTTACAGGTGCACAAACATTAACTACTGCAATGGCTATAGGATCTGCATTTGCTGAACATATTACTTTAATGGGTATAGTTACTTCTGCTGGTGGACCGACAGCTATTGGTTCAGGAACAGGACCTATTGTAGGAATAGTAGGAGCTACTTTAGGTGCTTCAATTTTTCAAATGCTTTCAGCTAGTGGATTTACAGGTGCACAAACATTATCAACAGCAATGGCTATAGGTGATGGAATTGCATTATCAATGTCAACAGCAATAGTAAATACAGTAATTGTTGGGGTGCCAGCTCCTCCTTTACTTGGGCCAATTCCTGTAGCTGGTGTAGAAATTGGTCGTTTATTATGAAAAAAATAAGTGAAGATCTTAAATTAAAAATAATAGCAGAATATAAAACAAGTAATATATCTGTACATTTATTAGAATTAAAATATAATGTTAGTAGACCAACTATTTTAGATATTTTACGTAAAGCTGAACAATATGAACAAGGAATTAAAAGATGGAAATTAAGATTAAAAGATAAAGAAACGAATAAATTTAACATTATTTTTAAAAATTATGATTTATTGAATCAAGTAAAATGTGAATATGAAAAGTTTACAAATATAAAAGTTATAGCTCAAAAATATTTTTTGAAAGTTGAAATTGTAAATCAAATTCTTTTTGAACATTTTAAATTTTATAAACGTACATCTGGAGAAACTTGGCATTTGCAGCATCCTTCAAAACAAAAGACTAATTTCAGAAAGAAATTTAGAAATTATGTTAGTGATGTAGAAATAGAAAAAATAATTGATTCATATAAAAATAGCGGTGATTCATACAAAACGATTGCAATAAAAATGGGAATTTCGAAAAGAACTGTATGTGCTATTCTTAAACAGAATCATATTTTAAGAAATAATAAAAGTTCTAGAATGTTGAATAAACGAATTAAAGAATCTAACCAAATTAATGAAATTATTCAAAATTTATCGCTATGTGATAAAATTGTGTATGATTATACTGAAAAAGTTTTACATCATATATTTATAGCAAAAACTTATTCTTTGAAAAGAATAATAGTTAGAAAAATATTAGAAAGATTAGGTATTAAAATAAGAACAGCAAAAGAAACACAACATTTAAAATTGCATAAAGCACTTAAAACAAAGTTTGGACCAATAAAACTTTATGAGTATAATGGTCAACGTTTTCAAGGTAGTTATGAAATTCGTTTTGCAGCATGGTTAACTTCTAAAAAGATGAAGTTTAGAACACATGGAAATATTGAGTTTTTTAAGTATGTTGATAATAATAATGTTAAACATACTTATTTTCCAGATTTTTATGTTGAAGATTGGAATACTTATATAGATACAAAAGGTTATGTTCGAGAAAAAGATTTATTAAAACATAAATTAGTTTCTGAACAAAATCCAACTTTCAATTTTAAGATTTTTGCAAAAGACGAATTAATAGAACCTCTTAAGATTTTTGGTACAAAAATTCAAACAGCTAAAGAACTTCAAAAATATGAAGTAAAAACGTTAGTTCAATATAGTGATAATGCAATACCTGTGGCTGGCGTAGAAACGGGGAAATTAATATGATTTTGAAACAAGAAGAAACTAAAGAAGTTGATTTTGAAAGTTTATCTAAAAAGATAAATTTACAAATTACTAAATTGATAAATTCAATTGAAGAAGCACATTTGAAAGCAGCTAATAGTACTTTGAAATTTGATAGAGGGAGTACATTGTAATGTCTTTTATAATTCCGCTTATTCAAAGAGATGAAAATGTTTTAGAAGATACAAAAGAAGAATTAGTTGAACAAAACTCTCAACTTGAAGAATCTAATACTACAGCTTTAACATCAATAAATAAACTAATTTTAAAAGATCTTCCATTCAAAAAACAAGTAGATCAAGTTCACGAAGATATTTATGAATTTGAACGAGAATTAAAATATTTAACTGGATTATCATTACAACAGCCATTACAAGAAGATTGTTTTACAATTTCAGATCCTGCAGCTAATTCAACTTTAAAAATTTATGATGGAAGATTTAGAATAGAACATAATGGTGCTGAATATTTAGATGTACCAATTGTTCCATTTAGAGGATATTCATTAAGTACACCTTGCGGAACTAATTTTGATATATGGTCAAGAGACCGTCATGGATCATCAACATCAAAAGTATTATTAACAAATATTTTTGATGTTGATTTAACTAATGAAAATTTTAAATTGACAATAAATAATGAAACTCAAGAAATAAAATTATCTGAATTGATAACATTACCTCAAACATTAGCTGGTGAAACTTTAGCAAGTACTATACAAGGGATTTTAAACAATATAGATATACTTGAAACGATAAATACTTTAGAACCACCTTATGGTATTTTAGAAGGTGAATCTTTTAAAATAACTATTGATAATGTAGTTACAACAAAAGTATTTAGTAAGGCTACTAAAACGTCAATCATATCAGAAAATGCAGAATCATTTAGTTTAAGAGATGGTGATTCGATTCAGTTCATTAAAAATGAAACAAATACAATAACAGTTTCTTTTATTTCTGAAGAATATGCTTATACTGAAAATACTTTGCCAATTTATAATTTGCGTGAAGAATCTACTTTGTTATTATCAGTAGATGGACAACAACAACAAACAGCAACATTTCATAAAGAAGATTTTGTTGATATGAGTGCAGCAACACCAGAAGAAGTAGTTGCAGTTTTAAATAGAGATTGGATTGGAGTAACAGCTGAAGTTGTTGATAAAGATCCTGATCCTGAATCTGTAGTTGAAAGTGGTAGAATAAGAATAACACATAATCAACAAGGTGGAACACATTATTTTCAAATTTTTGATGGTTTTAAATCTCCTAATTTAATTTTAGGGTTTTCTCCTGATGTTGTTACTATAAATCCAGTAATGGTTTTTACAGCTCAAGAATTATGTGATAAATTAAATATTTCTATTTCTTCAATAGGATTAAATGCATTGCCAACAATAGACGGAAATATTACTATAGAATGTGATGTTATTGGTTATTATAATTTTCAATTATTAGAAGTTAGTGGCACACCTTTATCAACCATTGGATTTAATGAAGACGTTAATGGTATGTTATCTATTAGTGAAGTTATTTCAGTTTTAGATCCTATTAATGGAATTGATATTGAATCTGTAGAAGATGATACAAGAATAAAAATATCTTTGAAAGATACATTTAATAAATTTCAAGTTACAAATAATACTTTGAATTTAAGATTGGGATTTTCAACACATTTAATATTACGTGAAAGTGGATTCAGAGAATGTGGAATTTTATTTAATTCACAATTGTTAGTATTTACTGTATTTTCAGGAACTGGTGGACCTAATTCAACAGTTTCAATTGATAATTCAACAGATTTAGCAAATGATATGGGATTTGATATTCCATTTGAAATTGATGGTAAATATGCTAATAATTTATTGAATGTTAAAATTGATGACACTACTGCAGAAATAAAGATTGGTGATTTTAGAAAATGTGAGATAGATACAAGTTTAGGAGAAAATAATGATGATTATGGTACGCAGTGGAGTGGTAGTGGTATACATTTAGGATATTTAGGTACAACTAAAGTTGGACCATTATTTTGTTCAGGAATAAATAATGGAAAAGATGTAGCAAAATCTATTCAAGCACAATTAAGATTAGCAGGATTTACTGATTCAACTTGTGAATATTTTAGTAGAGAACAAGTTTTTTGTATTTATTCAGGTACATATGGTTTAAATTCAGAAGTTGAAGTATTAGCTGCATCAGATTCTAATAGAGATGTAAGAACATTATTAGGATTTAATCCTCCTCAAGAAGAAAAAGGAAAAGAACAATATTATCCTACAGTACAAGCATTAACAAATTATTTAATAACTGAAGGATTATCAATTTCTAATATAATTGATGGAAATAGAATTTGTTATTCATTTTTATTATTAAGGGAATCAGGAATTAATATTAATTCATTGTGGCAAAGCTATAATGTTCCATCCACATTAATTTATGATTATGGTTCAAGAGGATGGCCAAGACTTTATCCTAATGGTAAAATAAAGATAGATAGCTCTAATTGTAAATTAAGTTTTTGTGAAACATCAAATGTAGAAGTTATTGCCAGTATAGATTATGGAGAATATGTTACTGGTGAGTTAGCTGATGCAATTGCTGATGCTATGAATTCTACATCTCAATTAGGAAGAACATATAGTGTAATATTTAAATCAAGATGGAAAAAATTCGAATTTAGTTGTGCACAGACATTTAAATTATTAACAGTATCAGGGAAAGATTCTATAAATTCTATTTTGTATTATATTGGATTTAATCAAACAACAGATACAGATTTTTTAAATTACATTTATTCAGATAGACAAGTAGATTTTTCTAATTCCGATTATTTTAATCCTGCATGGAGACCTACATTATCTGCTACACCAGAATTTTATGGTGAACCTTTAAAAGTAAATAAATCAGTTGATGAATTTTCAGCAAAACTTTTAGAAAAATCGTATTTAGTAAATGATGAAGAATATATTACAAATATTGAAAATTTAGTTTTATATGATAATGAAGTTTTTCTAGTCGCTTGGAAAGAATTAATACTTAAAGAAATAGCAAAATGTGAACAAGAACAAATAGCACTTTTAAATCAAAGAGGTGCTTTTTCAAATCATAAAGATGATGTTGGTACTGCACCACAAAATCCATTAGATGAAATAGAAGAAGAATTAAATGGTGCTTTTGGTGTATTAACCAATTTAAATAATTTGAGATATTTAAGAGATAATGGATTATTAAGTTTACAATTGAAATCACAAGCATTTTCTAGTTTTACTAATGCAGGATCAGAAGTATTAATTTTAGATGCTTTAGCAACAAATAAAATTTACAATAATCCAATTCCATTAGTAAGATTTGGTACAAGTAAACATATAGCAGGAAGTTATTCTCCATCAGGTTTATATCAACAAATTGTGAATTTTATTCCTGAAAAATTACCTGCTATTTCAGTGACTAATAGTAGAGTAGGAACAGAAGGTTATACATATTCTGCAGCAAATGCTGGAAATTATGTTATACCTGGCGATTTACCAGCTGTTTATCAAAATACTATTTTGTCACCATTTAATTTAGAACCTAATGATGATTTAAAATTAAAAGTAAATAGTTTAGTAGAACAATCAGTTACTTTTACTGCAACAGTAGCTAATCCAATACAAGGTAGTACAATAACGTCAAGATTTGTAATAAAAGCAGGTGTTAATGATCATTTAGATTATTATGATGGTACATCTAATAATACAATAATTCTTACTCCTGGAAATTACAGTGGTCAAGGATTAGCTACAGAAATTAATAATCAATTAGATATTACTCAAACGGATTATATAGTTAATTACGGTACAGTGCCGAATAGATTTACTATAACATCTTATTTATCTGATTTTTCACTATTATTTAATTCTGGTGTTAATAAATCAAAATCAGTTGCATATACAATAGGATTTAATGATACTACTGATAAGACAGGTTCATTGAGTTATACATCTGAAAATGATTGTATTTTTGTAGTAGTAACAAATGTTAATGATAAATTTTCATTAGAAGTTAATTCTGTTATTTCAGGAATATTGACATTTCCACAAGGAAGATATACAGCAGCACAAATAGTTAGTCAATTACAATCAATAATTAATTCTACTTTTTCACCTTCAAATGCATTAGTTGAATATACTGTATCTGATGCATTTAAGTTTTCTGTATTTAGAAGAGGTAATACATCATCAATTGGTGTTCATCAAGGAATTAATGATGATTTTTTAGTAATGATTGGTTTTTCTGCAACCACTACAAGTGATGGAACTGGAAATGTAGGAAATATAGATGTTGTAACAGTAAATGAGTTAGTTACTCTATTTACTAGTGGTTTTACAGGAATGACTTTTCTTAATAATTCTGGTTATTTAAAAATGACATCTGTGCTTACCGGATCAATAGCATCTATACAGATTACTGGAGGTAGTGCAAGAACAATATTAGGATTTGCTTTAGGAACTAATTATGGTGATGATGGAAAAGATTTATTGAAAGTTGATATTGATGGTGATGATTCACAAGAACCTATTGTTATTACACAAAATACTTATGCAGGAAATGCTATTGCATTAGAAATTCAGACTAAATTGAATTTGATTTATTCTGATGTGTTATGTACTTATAATGAATCTGCAGTATGGCAAAATTTTACTAACATGTTGAGAATAGTTTCAGGAACAGTTGGTAGTGGTTCTTCAGTTTTTGTTTCAGATAAAACAATTAAGATAGAATCTGGTGTGAATGATGGTATAGATTTTAAAGAAGTTGCTGATTCCACGATATACACAGCTATAATTACTCCTGGATTTTATAATGGAACTGATTTAGCAACAGAAATACAAACAAGAATGAATGAAGCTATTTTACCAAGTTTGCCGGTAATTACAGTATCTTTTAATTCTATCACTGATAAAATGACAATTTCTTTTCCTGTGTTGAGTAATTTGTTATTTGCTTCCGGACCTTCTAGTTCTAATTCTATTTGTAATGTTTTAGGATTTTTTGCTTTAGATAAAATGAATGCATTATCATTTGTTAGTGATGGAAAAGTTAAAACTAGAAATGCTGCACCTATTTTAAAGTTTGATACACAGACACAAGAAAATGGTCATGATGTAACATCTTGTAGATTGACTAAAACAAATACTAATTTAACAGCATATTTATATTGGTCTACTGGAAATAGAAAAGATATGGATATAGTGTTAAATGGAACAATGACAATACCTGATTTACTTGCACTTATTAATGTTAATGAGCATTATATTGCAAACGTATCTAGAGCAATGTTGATGAGTAGAATACCTAATTATTATATGTTAGAAAATGATGATGAGCTATTATTAGAAGTAGATGTTGTTGATCAGTATTCTGTTGTTTTTGCTTGTACAGTTGGAACATTAGAATCTGGAACTAGACCGTTTACAAGATTATTATCTGCAACATCTGAAATTTTGATAAGTTTGAATGGAAGTACATCTTATCCTATAGAAATAGGTATGCAATTGACAAGTGAAGAAATTGCAGAAAAGATTCAATTAGAGGTTAGAAAACAAGCACCTACAGATATTAAATTAAGAGCTGCGTTTTTGGGATTTACTTGTGTACATAATGGTTTGAAGTATGTATTGACATCAGGAACACAAGGTACAGGTTCTTCTGTTTTAGTATCTACATCGGGAACTGATACTACTGCAGAAAATTTAAAATTGACAAGTGGTGAAGGTGCAATTGCTACAGCTGGTACTGGAGATTTTGTTAATAATAAGTTTGTTACTCCATTAGAAGTTAAAACTAAAATAGATTCAGTTATTGCTTATGTTGCTGATGCATCTACAAATCATTTAAAATTATATAGTACAAATGAAGGTGTAGATTCAAGTATAAAAGTTTTAAGTTGTACAGCTAAAAATAAATTAGGATTTGAAGATAATGATGAAAATGATACTTCTAATGAGATTATTGATTGTGAAGTTATTACAATGCCTAATTTTGGTAATGAAGAAATTTTAGATCCAGTAGTATATGAAGCTAAAAGAGCATGGAGAACAGATAAAGGAAATGTTACTATAAATTATTCAACTATAAATTATTCTGAAATTAATACTAGACAAACAATATTTTCTGGTAGAGATAGTAAAATAGATAGTAGAATTATTGAGATTGAAGCAAGAGAAAATTATTTAATTAATACTGAATTAACTGATACATTATATGAATCAAGAATTCCACCAGTACAACAACGTTTGAATAAGAGAACAGGTTCATATGTTAAAATTGGAAATAAGTATAATGAGATAGATCAGAATAATCAGTTGATAGCAGCGAATCAAGTACAAATAGATTATATAGATGATTTATTAATTTAAAATTAAGGTAATTAAATGGAAGAACTTAATTGGAATAAAAAGAATCGATTTGCTATTCAAGATTTTGCAGAAGAAATACAAAGGTTGACTAAAGAAATTGTGAAAGTAGAGATGAAAGAAATATCTAAAAAGTTAGATACATTGCAAACAATGGGTGTTGTTAGTGATTCAGATGTTAAGTTACAGGAAATTAAAAAGAAAATTACTGAATTAAGTTAAGGAAGTATATGAAATTATCAATTACAAAAATAAATTTTGGTGAAGTGGTAGTAGATGAAGAATTGATTAAAAATTTTAATGTTATAAATGATTCTAATTATGATATTACAGCAACTATTTCAGTAAATGATTTGAATTTTTTAGTTTCTCCAATTTCTATTTTAGTTAAAGCTAATAAGACTGCAAATGTTATTGTCAAATTTAAACCTCAGTTGATTCAGCAATATTCTGCTAATGTGACAGTAACAGCAGGTTTAGTTAGTTCACAGTTAAATGTTGTTGGAATTGGAATTAAGCCTGAGATAAGTATTATTCCAACTTTGTTAGAAATAGGAAATAGTGCTATAAATCAATCAAAAACTGCAGAATTTACTATTAAGAATATTTCATCAAAAGGAATATTGAAAATTTCTAATATTGTTAGTAGTGATTCTAAATTTTCTGTTAATAAAACAACTGCATCAATTTTACCGCTAGAAGAAACAAAAGTACAAGTTACATTTTTATCTGCTTTTTCTGGAAATTATGCAACTGTTATTTCTATTCACAATAATAGTCTTACACCTATAGTTGATTTAAATGTAACAGCTAATGCTTTAGTGCCTATTATAGCTTCAGATAAATTATCATTAGATTTTGGAAGTGTGGCAATAAATGATTTTAGGGAATTAGATGTAACATTATCTAATAATGGTAGTGTAGAGCTAATTATTTCAAATGTTGTTGTGTCGAGTGGATTTACTTTAAATTCAGAAACATCTTATGTATTACAACAATATGAAACAGCGATTATTAAAGTTAAATTTAAACCTGAAGATTCGACACAGTTAAATGGTAAATTAACAATATTTAGTAATGATATTACTACAGGAAATTTAGAAATAGATTTGAGTGGTAAAGGTTCATATGAACCTAATATTGAAATAGAAGATAATAGTTTAAATTTTGGAAGTGTTGCACTTTTTTCTAACACAAATAAAAAGGTTAGAATTTTTAATAGAGGTACTGTTTCTTTAAATGTTGTTGCAAGTTGTTCAAATTCTGTTTTTACTGTTTTACCAACTAATGTTTCTATAGATCCTAATTCTTTTAGTGATTTAATTATCACTTTTATTCCAGATACAATTACTTCATATAGTGAAAATTTGATTATAAATAGTAATGATCCTGATTCATCTACAATTTTAATTCCATTAAGTGGTGTATCGACAATCCCTATTTCAGTTAATACTAATTTTATAAATTTTGGTACTAATAAAATAGGTAGTGAAGCAATAAAGAAATTAGCAATAACAAATAATTCTAGTATAGATTTAACAGTTGAATTAAATAGCAATTTGACACAATTTTCTAGTGATAATATTATTGTTATTCAGTCAAAAGAAAAAAAATATGTTGACATTTCATATGTAGCTATTGATGAAACAGAGAACAATGGAATATTGATAGTTTCTGTATTAGCAACATCTTTACAAGTTGATTTAAAAGGAAAAGGTGGATCACCTAAAATATTAGTAGAGGATGAATTTAATTTTAACAATATAAATATTGGAGAAGAGAAAACTGGAACGTTAAGTATTTCTTCTGGGAATACTATTCCATTAACTGTAACAGAAGTATTAATTGATAATCCAAATTTTATTTTAAGTCATAATTTTCCAAAGACTTTTTCGAAAATTGAAACTATTTCTATAAAACATGAATCTACATTTATTGGACTCGATAATGCAGTATTAACAATAAAATCTGATGATTTTACAAATCCTATCAAATTAGTCAATATTAGTGCTAATGGTGTTTCTCCTGATATTAGTATTGATAAAAAAATAGTTGAATTTGGAAATGTTTCATTGAATGAATTATCAACCAAAACAATAAAAATATTGAATCTTGGTGATGGAATATTGACTATAGATAGTGTTGTATTTTCACCTAATGATAAATTTTATTCTGATATGAATAATTTTATTATAGATCCAAAAGGTGAATATGAATTTATTATAAAATTTTTACCGACTATACTACAAGAAGAAGAATGTGAGATAACATTTTCAAGTAATGATTTAGATACTCCAGATATTAAAATACAAGCTACAGGTATTGGATCAACTTCACAAATTGAAACATCATTATCTCCAATTGATTTTGGAATTGTTAGTATAAATACAATTTTGCAAAAAACATTGACCATTAAAAATGTTGGAGAAGCTCAATTAGCTATAAATGCTACTGTTAATAGTTTAGCTTATGTGTTAGATGAGTTAAATATTTTATTGAATCAGCAAGAATCTAAAGAATTGAGTATTACGTTTACTCCAAGTAGTGTTCAAAGTTATCCAGCAACTTTAAATTTACAGACTAATGATATCAATAATCCTAACGTTCAGATAGGACTTGTTGGTTCAGGTGCACAATTACCTAAAGCTAATATAAAGCCTAATTTTATAGATTTTTCTGAAGTACCTGTAGATACGTCTTCTCAAAGAACTATTGTGATAAAGAATGAGGGAACAGCGAATTTGAATGTTGGATATCATTTTGAAGAGAATTATCCAGAATTTAAATTAACAACTTCAGCTGGTGCAGCATGGCCTGAAAATGTTGTAAAGATAATAGCACCAGGAACACAAGAAAATTTTAATTTGAATTTTAATCCACATTTAATAAAAAAAGTAGAAGATGTTTTAGTATTTACTACTGATGATACTAATTTGTTAACATATGAAATTTTAGTAAAAGCAAAAGGTGTAGCAGGAATTTTAGAATGGAGTGTTGCTACATTACAATTACCTAAGGAAATTAAGGAAACAGCAGAAGGATTATCTGATATTTTAGGAGTATTTGTTACTGTTTTAGAATTATTAAATGTAGTTTTGGAGACAGTGAAAGTTTTTATAATTGATTTAACTGATCCTGCAAAATTGTTGATAAAAGCATTAATTACTATTTTAGAACAATTAAAGAAACAATTAGAAGCAAGTGGAATTTATTTTTTACCACTTTTACCTACTGAATCTAAAATAAGTCCTACTTTAACCCCGGAAGCATTTACTGGAATAGATGTAACTGGATTGCAATTTGCAGTAGGTGATAGATTTAATTCTATTAAGGGTGGATCCAAAGCTTTTATAAATAAAATTTGTGCATCGCTTGATGATCCTGCTGATACTAATAGACCAAAATTTAGTGCTGATGCTAAAGCAGGTTGTTTAGTATTGGCTATGGATAGCGGAAATATTTTTCCATTAATTCAGAAAATTTATAAAATGGCAAGAATATTTCAATTAGAATTTAAAGTAAATTTTAATCCACCGTCTAGTATTACAGGCATTGCAGGAAAAGATAAATGTAGAGTTACATTTACAGCAGCTGAAGGTGCATTGCCTAATGCTTATGTAATTTTTAGAAGTGAAGTTCAAGGTGGTGAATTTGTTCCTTGTGATTATATTGTTAATGGTGTAGAAACAAAAGCATATTGGACTGATAGAATGACAGGATATGCAGTTGGTGATTATGTATGTGTTGGTACTACTACTATTTGGGAATCTATAATGATTGCTACAGGTAAAAGTGAAGATGAGTCAAGAAGTATATTTGATTCTGGTAGTATTAGTGCTATTTTAGAATTGATGGGTTCACCAGATGGTTTAAAGTTAGTATTTGATGATAAAACAAATAATAAAACGCCTTTACAAAATGACAAAATTTATTATTATGTTGTATGTTCAGCATCTGTTGGGGATGATAAAAAAATAAAAGAAGAACTTTTAGGACAAAAATATTCCGATCTTATTGACATTGTTAAATATGATACTGCTGGAAACAAGATTGAAAGATTAGCATTTAAGTATGAAAATTTGTATGCTATTGGTCCAAAATCAGCAGAAATAGCTTTGATGCCAAAATCAACATTTATAGAGAATTTAACTGGTGAAGCAAGATGTAGACATTTTAGTTGTGGTGATACTGTTGAAAAAAATGAATCATTACCTATAGATGTAAATAGATATGAAAACATAAAAGCTGGAAAAGCGATATCATTAAAAAATAAAAATATTGTAACTAGTAGTTTAGATGTAACAATATCTAGAAAAAATAAAACTGAAAATCCTGATATATTTTCAATTCCAAAAAATGAATATCATTTTTCTCAAGAAAATAGCACTATAGTATTTTTAAAACCTAATTTCTTTTTATTAAATGATGATTTAGATGTCACATACAAAATTAGAAGTTTTTCTGGAAAACAAGAAAGTATTAAAAATCAACTTATTAATGTTGGTTCACTTAAAAATGATCCTATTATTACTTTAAAATCAAATTTAGAAGCGACATCATTACAAATACAATTGAAATATTCAATTGATGATGACATTGAAAAAACAATACCATTATCACAAGAAAATTATCAAATTTTAGATATATATAAAGGTAGAGTACAATTAAAAAGTAACACTTTAACAGATTATTTAAATGTTAATAATGTTACTGCACAATGTTCTTATTCATATTATGCTGGATTTGAATCGAATTTTAAATGTACTAATTCATTGTTTAATAAAACATATTGGCAACCAATTGAATGTGATAATGGTACGACATTATGTCCTGGATATGAGAATAGATGTTGTTTTTATAATGTTAATGGAAGTTGTTCAAATTCTGGTATATCTAAAAGAATAGCATATAAAGTTAACGAAGATTTTACATTAGGTGCATCGTCAGAAAATATACCATTTATAGAATTTTATGATTCTGTTTATTGTCAAAACGGAATAACAGCGCAAAGATGTGATGGATATTCTAAAACAGCAAATAGAGCAGGATATAAAAATCCGCCAGATTGGTATAGAACTAAATCAATGAAAGAGTTATTTCCATTTTTGTTTGAAATAATAGATTATTTAGAAGATTTTTTAAAGTCATTATTAAATTCTATCGAAAAAATGACTCAAGCAATTATTAATTTTATCAATTTGATTCAAAAGAAAATTGCTTATATAAAATCATTTATTCAAAGAATTAAAGATTTAGTAGATTTATTAATTGCTATGTTTGATATTGGTTCAGTATATGCTTTACATGTTCCAATTAATGTTGGTGGAAATGAATATTTGAAGAGTGCTATTAAAACTGCAAAGAGTGGACCAGATAGTGGACCTGAAGGATATACTGCTGGTGTTGTATTAGCATATGGTGGTGTTGGAACTGCAGAAGTAGCACAAGCTGCTGAAGGTGTTTTAATGTTATTATTTGGTAAGTAATTTTCTAAAATGTTTATCAAACTATTTTAATAACGCCATAATCAAACTACTATCCTTCCATTGTTCATTGACCGGGTTTGTAGTTCTCGGGAGAACAATATAATCAATCAATATAATAAACACGGAGTTGTATTTTGGCATTTAATTTTTTAGGCACTTTAAGTCTTGAACAATTGAATGAATTAAGAGCTTTTTTATCAATTGAAATTGAAAATATTGATGAACAGATAAATTTTATGTTTGCTGAGAAAGATAATTTACAACAAACATTAGCAGAGATATTATCAATAGATTCTACAATTGGACAAAGTATTTATAATTCTAAATTGTCAGATGTTCAAGTAATTGCTAAACAGTTAGATGCAAATTCTGGAAGGATAATTGAAAAAGCAAAAAAGCCATTCATAGAAAATATCAAATATAAGTATGAAAGATTAGAATATAAAGCTAAAAAATTACATGATATGATTGAACAGTTAGCTGAAAAGATAGATAGAAAATCGATTGCTAAAACACAAACAACAGCATTATTAGATTCTATTTATGCTTTAAAAAATAAAGAGAATAGCACACATATTTTTTCTACTACAGAAGATATGCGCAATTATTTTAAAGGTGTATTTATACCTGAATAAATGGAATAATAAAAATGTCTTATGAAATAAAATTAGGAAATAATTGTAATCACACTATTATTGAGGAAGATCAAATTCCTGATAGTGATAATAAGACTATTGTGTTGAATCGTTTAGCTACCAGTTATGATGCTGTAGTTAGAATAAATGATTTTGTTAGATCAAGAAATTCTACTACAGAAAAACAAGTAAAAGAAAATGTTACTGATACTATAATTGAACATGAATTTATACCATTACAAAATGCACCTATATATGATGGAAGTAAACGTAATATTTTAGCAACCACTGATGATGTAATAGTGCAAATAGAAATTATTGATGAAAATGTTTCTGAACAATTTACTGGAAATGATGATTTCTTTTATGTTTCAGGAAAACCTATTTTAAAATCTAATAATTTTGATTTTAATTCTATAGTTTCAACGAATGATATAATAATAAAACTAAATGGTGATATTTTGCCTGCAATAGATATTGTAGATATTGATGCAAAATTTGGTAGAATACAATTATCATTTAAACCATTGGTTACAGATGAAGTTTTAATTTCATATTATTTTAAAGCAAAAATAAAAACATTAGATGCAGAAAATGGTGCAATTTATTTAAAAGAAAAGCCAGCAACTGGTCAAAATGTTAATGTTATTTATTTTGCAAAAGTTAATAATGGATGGCAATTTTTACCATCAACCAGATCTTTAATTCCTTCTGCAAAAGATATAGTTTTTTATGATAATTTGTTAACTAGTAGAAAATATATAGTAGATGAAAATGTAACTAATCAATTTAATGGTACAAATTCTATTTTTCAAACTTCACATTATCCATTATTACCATTATATCAATCATTTACAAATTCATTTTATGATACTTTGAATAATGCAGTTGTTGTTAAAATAAATGGTGAAAGAGTTCAAGTTTTAGATATAGATCCAGAAGTTGGATTAGTTAAAATTGCATATAAGCCGCAAGATGGTGATGATGTAACTATTTCATATTATTATCAAACACAGAAAAATTCTGATAGAATAACAATTGATTATGGTACATCATTAGAATATTGTGTTAAATGTCAAGGAAATTCTGATCTAGCTGATTATTTAGTTGATAGTTTAGGAGAATATGTAACTATTGAAAGAGAAGAAAAATTAATTCAGGATTTAAAAAAGATAAGTATTACTATTAAAGGTTCAGATAAAGTTGCAACATGGTATGGAACTGTATTTAATACTATTATAGGTACAAAACAATTACCATCTTATTTGAAAACTAGAATTGCTGGTGAATTGATTAGTGCATTATCAAATTTAAAGAATGCACAAATACAGCAAGAGCAATATCAAGAAGTTAGTGATGAAGAATTTATAAATTTTATAAGAAATATTGAAGTTACAATTTCTGATGTAGATATTACTTATTATACTGCTACTGTTAATGTTGTGAATCAAGCTGGCAAAGAATATGAAGCCACTATTGATTTGACTCAATTGAATTCAAAAAAGTTATATAGGGGATAAATAATGAGCATATCAGCGCCTACAGGAATTACCACTACTGTTTATCAAAATAAAGCTGAAGTTCGATGGATTAAGAATCCTGAATTAAATGTTAAAGGTTATAATATTTATAATTCAACAACTTCAGGTGGTGGAATTAGTGGTTATGCAAAATTAAATAACATTTTGATTACAGAATTTTCTGAAACAAAAAAAGAAGTGTTAAGTTCTACCACAGAAGTAACTGATGTTGGAGGTCATAAAACTACTGTTATAGAAGAAACATATTCAACCGTATATATTTATTTGTATGTACATCAAAATCTTCTTGAAGATAAACCTCAATATTATGTTATTACAGCAGTTGATAATTTAGGCGAAGAAAGTGCATATTCTATAGAAGTAACAGCTACCCCATTACTTATTCCAACTAATATTTTAAGTTCAACAGTTAGATCTGAAAATGATATTTCTCTAGATTATATAACTGAACTTTTAGATCGTGAACCAAAATTAGATGTTAAACCTGGATCTGTTACCAGACAATTACATATAGATCCTAATGCACATGAAATTTCATATTCATATATTAGAGAAGATTTTATATCTAGATCACAATCATTTTTAACATTAAGAAAATTGGATGATGCTGATGGTGATAATATTTCTGATCCAGTAGCAGATTCAACTTATAAATTACAATTAAAAGAAGCATTTTTTATAGATACTGATGAAGATTTACAAGCAATGATTGATTTTAAATTTGATCAATTAGCTGCAAATTATGGAATATTTAGAAAAGAAGAAACCAATTCAACTGTAACATCAACATTTTGGACTGATATTGCACCAACAAAAAGTATAACTATTTTGAAAGGAACTAGACCAAGTACTATTCCTACAGAATTAACTCAATCAGTTGTATTTGAAACTTTAGCAGAAGTAACATTAGATGTTAATCAGTTAAGTAAATATTTTAATGCATTACGAAATAGATATGAAATTAGTGTTGAAACACAAGCAATAGATCCTGGAAGTATTGGAAATGTTGGTGCAGGAACTGTTATAAGTTCACCTGTTTCAGGTTTAAATGTTACAAATTTATTAGCAGCATTAGGTGGAACAGACAGAGAATCAAATTCTTCATTAGCTGATAGAGCACAATATGCTTTAGTTGGTTTAGATGTTGGTACTGCTTATGGATATAAACGAACAGCAGCAGAAACGCCTAATGTATTAGATGCTATAGTAGTAACAGCTGGTAATAAATTAATGCAACGTGATTATGATGAAGTAAGACAAAAACATGTTTTTGGAAAAGTTGATGTATATATTATGGGTGGAACTCAAACACAATATCAAGATTTTATTGGATTTTTATTTAATCAAAAAATTGATGATCCTGTAGATGTATTTGATATTGATGGATTTACTTTTAAGTCTGTTAGCACTGATGTTTCTGCAACAAAAAACATTTTTAACGTAGAAAATGTTACGAATGTTTCTAAAGGTAAAATTTATGATTTATTAGGAAATTGGATTATTTATAAAAACAATATTGCAATGTTAAAACAATCACAAGTAAAATTGGATTTATCAACAGGATTAATATCATTTGTAGAACCTTTAATTACTGGTGATGTTATTACTGCAAAATATGATTATAGAGAAAATGTACTTAATGAAATAATAATTAATGCTGCACTTGGCGGTGAAGTATCTGCATCATTAGATCATCAAATGATCGTTAAAAAATCATATACAATTTATAAAAATGACATTATTTTAGTTGAAAATGTAGATTATACTATTAATTTGTTGAATGGATTCATTCAATTAACAAATCCTTTAGTATCTGGTAATAAATTATCAGCTACATATGATTATACAATAAAAATTTTCAATACACCAGAAATAGTAATATCAAATGCTGCAGGTGGTGAAGTTGATGCCAATTTATTAAATGATAATATTTTACAAAGTTTATGGATAGAAGATGATGGAATTTCTTTTATTATCGATAAAAATAATATCATAAATGATTCAATTGGATTATCTACTAGTGATATAGTTACATCAACTTACAGATATCATGATAGTAGTCCTATAATTTTACAAAATCAGCCAGCAGATACAATTTTATCTGTGGAAGGTAGTGATAGTGGATTATTACAAGAAAATGTTAATTATAAATTTAATAATATTGATGATATTTTGTTAGAAGGAAATTCAGTAAAAGCACAACGAAGTATCCAAATACTTTATGATAATGGTATTCCAAATGGAAATGTTTTTGATTTTACAGAAAATGTTACTTTAATTGATAATGAATTTAAAGAATTAAGTAACAAAGGAATTGATACTGAATCTATTGTAATTAGAAATGGTTCTACTATATATTTTGTAAATTCTGATTATTTGATTAAAAAAGAAAATGAAAAAAATGTATCAATTTCTAGATCAGTTACATCATCAATTCCAAATGGTTCAACTGTAACTGTTGATTATTCTTATGGTGAAATTTTAACTATTACTTATACATCTAATCCTTTAGTTAAAATAGTACAAGATAAGATTAATGTGGATTCACATATAGCTGCAGATGTTTTAGTAAAAGAAGTTTTAAAAACATTTGTTGATTATGAATTAGCAGTAGTTTTAGAATCTTTAGATAATGAAATTGATGAAACAACTGTGAAATTAAATATAAAAGATGCAATATCTAAAGTTCATTCAAAATTAAAAGTTGGTAATAAACTTGCACAAAGTGATATTGTACATGCAATAGAGGAAGTAGATAAAGTAAGTTCTGTATTATTACCATTAACAAAAATGGTAAAAGCAGATTATACAAGAATAAACAGAGAACAGATAAATTCAGAATTTATTCCATATCAAGCCAGTTTTGTTAATTCATATTCTACAGGACAAAATGCATTAATCTATAAAACATTAGGAAGTAATTCAGATAATGGATTTTATGCAGTATACGAAGATGATATAAAATTGAATTTTGTGACTGATGCAAATGAAGTTGATTCTGCATCTGGACAAGCATTTATTTCTGAAAATGGTGAAGTAATTATTTCTACGATAAATAGTGATCAGCCAAATGCACATACATATTCAGTTTCATATATTGTTTATGGAGAATCTGGAGCAAAGAATATTCCATGCCAAAATTTAGAATATTTAGTACCAGGCAATATAGTTGTAGCTACATCAATAACGGAAGCATAAAAAATGAGTATTCCAAATACTATAAGCAATATACCAAGCGGTTGGAATAGAGTCGATTCTTTTGTTGTGCAATTGACACCAACATTTGATCCTTCTGCAGCTCCTATTAAAACTTATTATACATTTGATGGTACTGAACCTTCAGAATTATCACCATTTTTTGGACCAAATATGCCAGATGGAATAACGACTGTTTTTCCAATATCTGGTGTAGCAATTCACACAATAAAATATTTTTCAGTTGATAATAATGGCAATAAAGAATTAACAAAAACACAAGAATTAAAATTAAATAATGTAGCACCAGTTACTACTATTACTTCAACTAATCCAAATGGTTTGAATGATTGGTATGTAACAAATATTTTTGATATAAATTTAACTGCTCAAAGTTTTGGAATGACTTCAGTAGTTGATATTTTTTATAAGTGGGATTCAGGTATATTTTCACAATTTACAACTAATCTTTCTATACCATCTGAAGGAATTCATACTTTATTTTATTATGCTGTTGATAGTGCTGGAAATGTTGAACAAACAAAATCAAAAATTTTTAAATTTGATGTAGGTACACCAACTTCACAAGCTGAATTTCCAGTAGGAACTCAAAAACAACCAGTAACAATCACATTCTTTTATTCTGATTTAGTATCTGGTGTAGAAAATATTTACTACACATTTACTACTGATGGAACAGTACCTGATGACCCAAGAACATCTGCTAATGCTAAAACTGGAACTTCAGTAACATTTGCTGAAAATGGTTCATACAAAATTAAATTTAATGCGAAAGATTTTGCAGGTAATTGGGAAGATAAAGATGAAACAGAAATATTTGAAATTAAGATAGATACAACAGTACCTAATGTATATGTTTCTGAAGATCATTTAATAGATGGGAATAATGGATGGTATAGAATAGCTCCTGAAATCTCTCTATCATCAACTGACGAATCAGAAATAATCTATATTAAATATAAGTTACATGAGACTGGTGTTGTTACTACTGCTAAATATATATCACCTGTTGATTTATCCACACCAATTAATTTAACATCAAATTATAATGTGACAATTCAGGTAGATCAAGATCAATTTAGAACTATTGATTTACGTGGTGTAATTCCTGGACAAACAACAATTTCAGAAATTGTTAATTTAATTAATAATGCATTTGATTTTATAATTGCAGAAGAAACAAATGAACAAGGTGAACAAGGTAATGGATTCATAACTTTAACATCTCCAACTGCTGCAACCAGTTCACCAACATCTGAAATAAAATTTTTAGATCCAGAATCTAATGATGCAACATTAATTGTTTTTGGATTAGATGATAATTATCCTCATATTTATACAGAAACTGTCGTATTTGTAGATTATCATATGCCATTTACTTTACCTTATAATGGGTATTGGTCATTAGAGTATTTTGCAGCAGATATTGAAGGTAATATTAGTCCTGTTCAATCTAAACAATATAAATTTGATGGAATTGCACCTTCAACTAATGTATCTGAAGATTTGTTACCAGATGGATTACCAGCTGCAGAAACTCCAGGAATTCCAGTAATAGGTTGGTATGTAAATAACAATCCAAAAATAACTTTTGAATATGAAGATAATGTTTCAGGAATAAGTAAAACGTACTATCAATGGAATAATGTTGGAACATGGAATGAATATTCACCATTAGTAGAAATTATTATTCCAAGTGATGGTATTAACACTTTAACATATTATTCTGTTGATAATGCAGGAAATATTGAATCATTTAAGTATATTAATTATTGTAAAGATAATATTTCTCCTGTTACTGCTGATAATACGTTAGAATTGCAAGGAATCATTTTTACAACTAAAGGTGTAGGTTATCAATTAGAATCAAATGAAAATTCTACTTGGGTTAGTTATTCTCAAGTTAAAACTTATAATAAAAATGTTGTTTCTGTATTAAGTATTTTTGATAGAGATAATATTGTTTCAACTGATCCTTTAGTATATCAAGAATATTATGCAACTCAAATTCAAGGTGCAGATAAAGATGAATTAGAAATATATCCAGTTACAAGAAATGAAAATCCTGAAACTAATAATATTTGGCGAGATGTTGCTCAACAAAAATTAAAATTAAAAAATACTCCATTATTAGTAGATGTTGGACAAATAAAAGTTTTAAAATTACTTAATAAAACCAATGGTTTTACCTACGGGGTTGACCCGTCAATTTCTACTCCTAATGATGGATGGATAAAATTATCAGGACCGAGTTTTGCTTTAACAGATGTATTTGAAATTGATTATGTATTTGATAGTGTACCATTACCTCAAAATCATACATTAGAAGTAACATATTATTTTTCATATTCACATAGAGATGAAGCATTAAATACGTTAGAACGAACTATTTTAATTCCATATTATGTACCATACATATATGATTATACAGTACAAGTAATTTTAACAGGAAATGATAGTGAATCAGGATTAAAGCAAACTTTTTATACAATAGATGGTACTGATCCTGAAATAATTATTGGGCCAGCACCTGATTATGTTATAACATTGTTAGGTACAACACAAACTGGTAATGTTATTACTTTATCAGAAACAGGTTCTTATAAGATAAAATATTTTTCTATTGATAATGCCGGAAATCAAGAAAATGTTAAAACTGCATTATATGAAATAGTAATAGATAAAAAAATACCAAGTTTAAACTTAACTGTAGATGCACCAACAGGAACAAATGGTTGGCATAAATTACCATTTAAATTGTATGCAGATATTCAGTCAAATGATATTATTAAAAGATTAGGACAGAAATTTTTAGAAGTATCTAATTTTAAAATAACTGTCGGAGAAAATGATAAATTAGATTATAAAATTGGATTAACTGAATTTGCTATAACTATTGATGATGGTTATTATACAACTGATGAATTATTAACTGAAATACAAACAAAACTTGGTGGTAATTTTTTAGTTTCAAAAATACAAACACCAGCACAAGCATTAGTAGAATCAGGATATAGAATAAAAATAGAAAATACTTCTACAGCATTTGATTTGTTATGGTCTTCAGGTATAAATGCTAGTTCATCTATTGGAAAAGAAATATTTTTTAATATTTCAAGTGATGATATAGGATTATTAGAATATACGTCAGATTATTTTGGTTTGAAAATTGATAATTCATTAGGTATTGCAAAACATTTCATTAGATCAGTAGAATCAATTTATACTTCTATTGGAGAAACATATGAATTTATTTCCAGAAGAAAAGGATATACTCAATTTTATGATGAAATTTTAGTTGATGGAATAATTTCTGAAAATGAAATATTATGTGATTATCATCATTATATAGGTATTGATAAAGTAAATTTTAGTTTAGATACAGTTGCTTTAGATATAGTAGTTCCTATTAGAGATGATGTTTCAAAATTTATTGGATTTGACGAAATTGTTCATACTACTGGTTTAGCTACAGGATATATTGGATCTGATATTGTTACATTTGATTCTGGTATTTTACCATTAAATATTGAAAATGCATTATTGACATTTGGTACTGAATCTGTATATGTAAAAGAAAGAATTAATGCAACTTCTTTAAAAATTCAAGGAACACTGTCATTAGATCATATTGATTCTACTTATATATTAGAGTTGAATAAAATTAAATTTTTGGTTGAATTTCAAGGTGCACTATCAGATTTTTATATGGTAAATGATGCACACATAGTTTATGCTAAAGCTTATGATTTTAATTCAGTTCAATTTTCTGATGTTCCACAAAAACAAAGTGGATTAATACAATTAAGTTTTAAATTAGATTTAATAGCTCCAGTAACAACTGATACTTCTATAATTAATCCTAATTTTCAAAAAGCACCTATATATATTCAATTAAATCCAGTAGATGTTATTTCAGGAGTTTCAGATACTTTTTATTCTATTGATGGTAGTTATCCTTCATTAAGATATCAAGACTTACCTAATAATAGAATTGAATTAACAGTTTCTGGAGTTTTTATAATTAAGTATTATTCAATAGATAAAGCTGGCAATCAAGAAACTGTAAAAGAATCAAATGTGATATATTCTGATGCTATTGCACCAGAAACACTTATATCAACTGATCCTTCAGTACCTGATGGTAATAATAATTGGTTTAAAAACTATGTGCCAGATGTTATTCTAACTGCATCAGATATAGAATCAGGAATAGATAAGATTTATTATAAATTACCGACTGATATTGATTGGAATGAACATATTATAATTGATCCTTTACAATCATTTGTAAGATTTACATTACCATATGAAGGTGCGATTAATATTCAATTTTATGCTATAGATAAAGTTGGAAATACTGAAATTGTTAAAACTGGATTAGTAAAGTATGATCATACTCCTCCAGTAACACAAACTAATATTCCATAGGAGATAAATAGAAAATGCCAAATTTTAATAGAGGTGAAACTGGACTTCAAGGAATTCAAGGAGTAACTGGTTTAAATGGAATTCAAGGAATTCAGGGACAAACTGGAATAAATGGATTACAGGGTGAAACTGGTGTAGATGGAAATACTGGTTTACAAGGAATTCAAGGTGAAACAGGAATTCAGGGACAAACAGGAATAAATGGACTACAAGGTGAAACTGGTGTTCAAGGCATTCAAGGATTTCAAGGAGAAATAGGTTTACAAGGAATTCAAGGAATTCAAGGCACACAAGGAGAAACAGGTTTACAAGGAATTCAAGGACAAACAGGAATAATTGGTTTAGAAGGACAAACTGGAATTCAAGGTTTTCAAGGAAATACTGGATTACAAGGTATTCAGGGTGAAACTGGAATAAATGGAATTCAAGGAGAAACTGGAATTCAAGGCGAAACAGGATTAGGTTTACAAGGTGAAACCGGAATAAATGGAATTCAAGGCGTACAAGGTAATACAGGTATTCAAGGAATAGATGGTTTACAAGGAGATATAGGACTACAAGGTTTACAAGGTAATACAGGTTTGGAAGGTATTCAAGGAATAACTGGTATTCAAGGAAATACAGGATTACAAGAAACTTATACTAATGCTTCACCATCAGTTATTACTGTTGGTGGTATTACTGCTGGTACAACTTTTTCTAATAAAAATATGACAGAATTATTTGATCTAATGCTTTATCCAGAATTATTTGGTATATTAACAAATCCTTCAGCAACTTTCACAGCAAGCATTAGTGGTTTAAAAGAAATTGGTGAAATTATACCCACAATTTCTTTTAATAGTTCTTTTAATAGAGGAAGTATTAATCCACAATATTTATCTGATAGTCCTTATCGTTCAGGACTTCCAAATACTTTTATATATTCAGGAACAGGTTTAAATAATGTTCCAACTACAAATTTAACTGATTCACAAAATATTTCAAATTATGAAGTATTAACAGGAAATCAGTCATGGACAGGAAGAGTTGCTTATGATGGTGGTGTTCAACCAAAAGGTAGTAAAGGTACAAATTTTAATACACCATTAGCAGCTGGTCAAACATCAATAATAACAAGAACTATAACTGGTGTATATCCATTTTTTGCAACAACTGTTTCTATTAATACATTTACTAAACAACTATTACAAACATATGGTAGCCAAATTATTACTGTTATGGTTGCAGAAGATGGTGTTAATAAACAAACATTACAATTACCAGTAGCATATGGAAATATAACTGAAATTGCTCAATTAAATACGTTGTCTGGATTATATGATGTAATTGATATAAATTCATTTTCTGTCACAACAATTCAAAAGGTAATTAATAGTGTTACAGTTACTTATAATCAATACACTTATAATGGTGCAACAATTTTGAATAGAACTTTAAGGTGGAGAGTATAATATGTCAAGAACTAAAGGTTTATTACCTTTATCAGCAAATTTTGAACCAGGTGTAGCAGATGCACTTGATGCAAGATTGAAAGTAGATACATTAGCTGAATTAATTCATCCTGATACGTATGGTTTATTAAGTTATGTAGGAATGATTGTTTCAGTTAATACTGATACTATAAATAATGGTATTTATAGATTAAGTATGTTGCCATATACTGACATAAATAATTGGGAAAAAGTTCAAGGTATTCAAGGTCAAACTGGTATACAAGGAATTCAAGGTGCAACGGGTATTCAAGGAATAATGGGTGAAAGATTTCAAGTTGATCAGTATAATGATTTAGATGAAGCTAAAGTTATAGAAATAGAAAATTCTGGTGCTACGCCAGATGACGTTTATGTTTTTGTAGTAGTTAATGATAATAGAATAGATCAAAATACTCCCATGGTCGGAGATTTAAGTAGACATTGTATTATGTATGATGGTATAAGTTGGTATGATTTTGGTGAATTTACTGGGATGAAAGGTGATCAAGGTGTAACAGGAATTCAAGGAATTGCTGGCACATCAGATTTACAATATTACATAAATAGTAGTATGCCTTCTATTATAAATTCTTTAGGAACAAAAAGGACAGATTTAAGTTTAGGAACTGGCGGATTTAGAGCTGTAGCCATGTCTTCTGATGGAAAATATATACAGTTAGATAAATATAGTTCTATAGATTTTGGTGTTACGTTTTCACAGAATATAACACCACTTAGCACTATCTATTCTGTTGCAATGTCATCTAATGGTAAATATAGAATAATTGCAATGTATGATATAATTCTTAAAGTATCAGATGATTATGGTTTAACATTTACTGATAAAGCTGAAGCTAAATCTTGGCAAAGCGTAGCTATTTCAAGTACTGGAAAATATCAAGTTGCTTGTCATAATGATGCAACAGTATATTTATCTTCAGATTACGGTGTTACATGGAATACATCATTAACTGGCGCTTCTGGCGCTGAGGCCAGAGCAATTACAATTTCAGCTGACGGAAAATATGTAACAGTTGTTTTTAATAATAATACTATTTATGTCTCATCAAATTATGGTATTTCTTGGGCTTCTAAACAATCTTCTAGAAATTGGGTTAGTGTTTCAATGTCAGCTGATGGGAAATATCAAACTGCAATAACTTCAAATGTTAATCAAATATTCAAATCTTCTGATTATGGTGTAACGTGGACAACATCTGGTAGCAGTGCTGAAAGACAACGAATAGTAATGTCAGCTGATGGAAAAATTAGATTTACTTTACAATATGATTCTCCAGGATTATTTCATATTTATTATTCTTACGATTTTGGTAGTACTTGGCAATTATTATCTACTAGTGTTGCAAAATATTGGTTAGGAATATCTATTTCTAGTGATGCTAAAATGTTAATTACTGTTGCTAATGCATCAAATCCGGCAACAGCTATATTTGTTTCTACCTCTATAATAAAAGGACTTGTTGATGCAGAAGGATATTTAATAAATGGTGTAACAGGTATAGGACAACAAGGAGAAACCGGATTAAGAGGTACGACTGGATTACAAGGTGAAACAGGAATAAATGGATTAGAAGGACAAACAGGATTGCAAGGCGAAACAGGTTTACAAGGAATTACTGGATTGAATGGTGAAATTGGATTGCAAGGTATTCAAGGAGAAACCGGAATTCAAGGATTACAAGGTACTCAAGGAATTCAAGGAGAACAAGGTATAACTGGCATAAAAGGTGATAAATGGTTTACTGGTACTCCTATAGTAAATGCAATAACAAATGGAACATTTGATTCAGATACTTGGTGGAGTCATGGTGGTAATGGTGCTATTATTGGAGGTCAAGGAATTTTAGGTGCTCCAACACAATTTGTTTCGACATCTTTAATTTATCGCAGTGATATTGCCATTGTAGCTGGGAAATCGTATACTTTAACTTTTGATATCATTGATGCGAATGTTTTAGTCTATATTGGTGGTGGTTATAATTACGAAGCAGTACATACACCAGGATTAGGACAAACTATAATTTTCATCGCAGGTTCTGAATCATTAAATTTGTTTTTTTATAGAGATACACCTGTTGGAGCTAAAATAGACAATGTATCACTCACTTATGAAACAAGTACTGATGGAGATTATTATTTAGATTCAAATAATGGAGATTATTATCAGAAAATAAATGATGTATGGGTTTTGCAAGGAAACTTGAATGGATCTGCAGGAATTCAGGGACAAACTGGAGTTCAAGGAATTCAAGGTAACACTGGTATTCAAGGAATTCAAGGTAACACTGGCATTCAAGGAATTCAAGGTCAAACTGGAATTCAAGGTATTCAAGGTCAAACTGGAATTCAAGGTATTCAAGGTCAAACTGGAATTCAAGGTATTCAAGGTCAAACAGGAATTCAAGGTATTCAAGGTCAAACAGGGTTACGTGGTCAAACTGGTTTACAAGGAATTCAAGGTCAACAAGGAAATCAAGGAAATACTGGTTTACAAGGAGTTCAAGGAATAACAGGATTTCAAGGTCAAACTGGTTTACAAGGAATTCAAGGTCAACAAGGTATGACAGGTCTTAGAGGTATTACTGGTTTGCAAGGAATTCAAGGTCAAACTGGTTTACAAGGAAATACTGGTATTCAAGGAGTAACAGGTTCACCTGGTGTTAGAGGATACGGAGAAATTTATGATTGGTATCAATCACAACAATTTCTTCCTTTAGGTTCCGCTCCACAGCAAATAACAATTTTAAATACTGCTGGACCAGTAGCATCAGGATGTTCTATAAATACTGGATCTGGATATATGACTTTAACTGTTAATGGTGTTTGGTTGATACATTATTATGCTGTTGTTGTAGCACCAGCAGATTCTATTTTTATGCGTTGTTATTTAAACGATGTAACAGATAATTCAAGTATTATGCATACTGCTGGAATAAATGCTAAAACTATCATTTCTAAATCTTTTTTAGCAGATATATCTACTACTACTACTATTAAACTATACATTTCTTCTTCTTCTGTTTCAGATCAGAATGTTACAGTTTATTCACCAATTATAATAGCACACAAAGTTAATTAAACGGAGATAAAATGAAAATAATTATTGCAAATGAACCTATTCGTTTTAATGAAAAAATATTAGATAATAATATTGGGATTCCTGGTTTATCATTATATGTAAATATTAGAAGGTTAAATGATTTTCAATGGTGGAATGGTACTTCTTGGGGATCTGTAAATTCTGTCGATTTATTATGTTCACAGGAAGATCCTATTAATTTACCAGGAAATTATTATTATGATTTACCAAAAAGAACGTCGACAAATGAATTTACTATTAAAGATAATATAAAATATACTACACAATTTAAAATTCTTTCAGGTCCTTATACGTATAATGATATTAAACATTATTTAGGACAATTAAACATTGATAATTTAGCAATATCTTATGATTTTTCAACATATGCTAAAGCTATAATAAAATGGTCAGATATAGATGGTGATAGATATTGGGCATATGCATATGATGGTGTTGGTGGAAATCCTACAACATCTGCTGAAATAGCATCACGTGATGAAAGAAAACGTTTTAGCGAAGAAACTCCGATATAATTAGGGGAGAAAATGGCACAAATAGTTTTAAATGGTCTTGTTGAAGGACATCTAGCTACTGATGGATATTATTCAAATAGTCAAAGTTGCGTATGGACAAATAATCCAGTTGTAATATTTACTATTATTGATGAACATTCTGGTGGTGCTACGACATATTTTACTATAGATGGTACTGAACCAAATTTTTTATCTCCTTCAGGAAATCAAATAGAATTTAGTTCATCAGGAATTTATACTATTAAATTCTTTTCTATTGATAACGCAGGAAACGTTGAAACAACACAAACAAAAACATTATGTTTAGATTTAGAATCTCCAGTAATTTCAAATTTTCAACCAATAGATTGTATTATTTTACCTGGTACAACAGAAATAACATTCAAATTAAATGATGATCTTTCTGGCATTGATATTAATAAAACAAAAATAGTTGTTGATGGAATAGAATATTCAACTTCTAAAAATAGTTCATATTTTCATTTTACAAGAACTAATATTCATTCGGCAAAAGAATATAATGTTTCTATAAATCCAATTCAAGGTGTACTTAATTTCAATGATATTCAAATTCTAAAAGTTTACACATATGATTTAGCAGGTAATTATGATTTATTTGAATATAATTTTGTTCCAGCAGATGTAACACCTCCAAAAATAAAAGAATTATTTCCAATACCTAATGCAACAGATGTATCATTAAAAAGTAATGTTATTGTTAATCTTGTTGATTATGAATCTGGTGTAGACATTAAATCTGTAAAAGTTCAAATAAATCAAGACATTTATAAATTGAACGTTTTTAGTATTTTAAACATTCAATATACTGGTACAGCAGAAACAGCAACAATAGAAATTTTAAATAATACATTAAGAACTAAAATAAATGGTCAAAGAGATGTAAACATCAGTTTTTATGATGTTAATTATTCAACAATTCAAAAAGTAAATGATTATATAAATAGTTTAGATTTTTATACTAGTGAAATTATTGACGAAAATTTTAATCAACATTCAAGCAAAGATATTTTAACAATTAGTGAAAAAAGTATTTTACTAGAAAAATATAGTTTGGAATTATTCATTTTAGAAAACAATTTAAATTTTGCATTTTTAGAAAAAGAAAATGGGTATTTAATTTTTGTTACTCCTAATTATTCATTTGAACACAAAGTACAAGTAAATGTTAAAATTTCAGCAGCTGATAATATTGGAAACAAAATGTTGGATTACTCTTACATTTTTGTACCACATGTAACAGCGACAAGTTCATTAGATTATAGATTTGATTTGCATAAATGTTCTTTGACATATTTGAAAAATTTGCAAGAATATTTACCAAGTAATTATTCTAGATCTAAATCAACCAATTTTTATGGTCATCATAAAGCATTATCATTAGAATTATGTAGAATGTTTCAAGAATTGATTGATATTGATAAAGATGCATCTTTTTCATCTGTTAGACCAGAATATTTATATGAAAAACTTGGATATTTATTTTTCACAAAACCAAATTCTATTTTTTCACATCAAGATTATAGAAGATTATTAGTTTCATTAGCAAGTATATTTTATAAAGGATCTAAAAAGGATGTAATTGAAGATGGTATAGCGTTATTTACAGGATTTGATGTTAAAATACGTGAATTAGTTTTTGATGAAACACTTGATATATCTTATCAATTTATTGTAGCAATAGATATGTTTGTAAATGATAGTAATTTTACAAATTATGATTTACAAACTATTAGTGAAAATTTAACTGCATATTTTAATTTAGTAAAACCTGCACATATTTTCATGATGCAAAGGTTTATTTGGTCAGAAAAATTTAATTTTCATGCAGGTTGTACATATTTATTTGAAGAAGATAATCATGGTCCAATTTTAGATTCATTTGGTAATAAAATACCTTTATTAGATGATAGTGGATTTCAACAGATTGTACCAAATGATTCAGGATCAATTTGTGATGTTAATAAATGGATATTAAATACCAAGTTCTCTGATGATACTAGAATTGATTGTAGTGACCTTCAAACTGAAATTAAAACTATAACTGAAGATGTATCTACACAATTTAATGGAACAGAAGATATAATTTCAACAATGTTTAAACCATTATTGAAAAGTACTCCAGATCCTGTTATTGCTGAAATATCAGATATTATAATTACTGTTAATTCTATTTCAGTAATACCATTAGAATTTGATGCGATAAATGGTAAAATTAAATTACCATTTATACCAGCAATTGATGATATTGTTACAATTCAATATTATTACAATGAAAATTTTGTATTTAGACAAATAACATTTTATTTGAACGATTATACTGTTTCTGGTAATACATTTATTGGTGGTAGTATTTTTAATCAACAAAATGTAAATGATGTTGTTGGTGGATTTATAATAGATGAAAGAAAACATGCCAGAATTTGTGAAACATCAGTAAATTTTAAAATTACTGAAAATATTGGTGATACTTATAAAATGCCAGTTTGTACTGATGGATTTGATACTATTTTTAGTGAAGGAACAGTTAGCGGTACAATAGGTACATATATTTTAACATTTAGTTCTGGTGTAATTTTACCAAATAATTTACAACAAAATAGTATTATAATTATCAATACAGAAGTTTTCAAAATTTCAAAGAAAATAGATGATGTAACTTTAGAATTATTAGATGTTTTAACGAATACTTTTGTAGATGTTAACTATACGATATATCAAAAAACATCAGTAGCTATTTTCTATTTAAACAACTATACAGTTGATGGAAATCAATTTGTTAATAATACAAATTTTGCAAGTTACTT